>Ga0335070_10011453_pt1 | contig 10356 bp, 7 predicted proteins | sample Lox_Sample_13_FD_206722 | JGI IMG/M metagenome (GOLD analysis project Ga0335070, IMG submission 206722) | Soil microbial communities from Loxahatchee National Wildlife Refuge, Florida, United States - Lox_Sample_1.3 | ecosystem: Environmental > Terrestrial > Soil > Wetlands | place: USA: Florida...
ATTGTTGAACCGCTCGATCAATCCAGCCACTTCCTCGCGATAAAGGTGGCGATTGTAGTCGTTGAGATCGTCCAGATCGGCAGCTTTGTCATTCCTTGGTTCGTCGTAGCGGCCCTTGATGCCCCACACGTATGCCCAATGTGCCGAAGAAGAGTGATCGGTGCCGAACAGATCGTAAGAACTGGAGATCCACTTGTTGAGATATTTCTGGATCAACCAGGTCGGGAGGATGCCCGCTTCGACGATGCGCCGCAGGCCGTCGTTGCCCGTGCCCATGTGGAATGCTTCTTCGCGCAGCATGTACGACATCGAGCGACCAAGGGGCGCGAAAGCCGAGTACTTCAGCATCTGCAACTGGAACTTGCCGTCGCGATCGACGAAGTCGGTGTAGGTAAAAAAGTCCATCCAGTTGTCGACGTCGACGTTGAACGCGCCGAGCAGACGCTGGTTCTCGAAGGCGCGGCGCTCCAGCATTTTTTGCGCTTCGACTTTACCGGAGTATCCGAAATGATCAATCAGAAGAGCGCACATCTGCCAACCGTGGCGCATTTCTTCGATCATCACGCGGGTGATGGCACGACGGTCCCAGTCCGTCGGCGCGTTTTCCAGCAGATTGCGCTGCTGCTCAACGCTGGCGAACTCGGTGTCACCCTGAAACACGATCATGTTCATCAGGGCGTCACGCATCTGCTGCGTTGGGATCTGGCGCAGGTTCTCCCATTTGCGGCGGCCCTTGTAGTGGCCGAACTCGATGTCTTCTGTGTCAATCGCGCCGTAGAGGGTATCGAAGTGGAAGGCCTCAATGTCATCGGTGTTGACGCCGATCTCCTTGCGCCAGTCGTTGAACAGGCCGATCCAGTCACTGAATGTTCCGATTTTTGCTACCTTGCCGGGCATGATGCTGTACCTCGTTGCTCCTGATTCCGCTCCCAGCACTTGCCACTCAGCAGTTAGCATTTGGCCAGCGAAACGTAATAGCGCTCCACTGGCTAAATTCCGAGTGCCAATTGCTAGCGGCTCCTATCCCATGTTCAGCCACACGGTCTTCAGTTCGGTGTAGTGTTCGATGGCGTGCGCTCCGAGCTCGCGGCCAAAGCCGGAGCTTTTGTATCCGCCGAAAGGCAGCGCTGCATCCATCAAGCCGTACGTGTTGATCCACACGGTGCCAGCTTTCAGCCGGCGTGACACCGTGTGAGCTTTCTTTACGTCGCGCGTCCAGACGGCTGCGGCCAAGCCATATGGATTGCTGTTGGCGCTTTCGATGACTTCGTCGATGTCATCAAATGTGAGAACGGACAACACCGGGCCGAAGATCTCTTCCTGCGCGATCTTCATGTCGTTCTTCACGTCTCCGAAGATCGTGGGTTCGAGAAAGAATCCCTTGCCGCCGTTGACCGATGCGCGATGGCCGCCTGTGAGCACCTTCGCGCCCTCGCTCTTGCCCGCTTCGATGTAGCCGAGAACGGTTTTCATCTGCTCCTGGCTCACAATCGCTCCCAGACGAGTTTTCGGATCGAGCGGGTCCGCAGGACGCATCTTGGAAGCGCGAGCAACGAGCTTTTCGGTGAATTCATCTTTCAACTTGCTCTCGAGAAAAAGGCGCGATCCGGCATTGCAGACCTCGCCTTTGCCATAGAAGATGCCGTTGATTGCGCCCTTGATCGCGCTGTCGATATCCGCATCCGAGAACACGATATTGGGCGATTTGCCGCCCAGTTCAAGCGTCACGCGCTTGAGAGTGTCGGCCGCGCCGCGCATGATTTCCTTGCCGACAGCGGTCGAACCGGTGAACGCGATCTTGTCGATCCCCGGATGCGCGACGATGGCTTTGCCCGTTTCCGGTCCGCCGGTCAGGATGTTGATCACCCCAGCCGGGAATCCCGCTTCGATAGATAGCTCTCCCAGTCTTAACGTGGACAGTGGAGTCTGCTCGGCCGGTTTCAGCACGACAGTATTCCCGCACGCCAGCGCCGGCCCCAGTTTCCACGAGGCTAAGAGCAGAGGAAAATTCCAGGGAACGATCAGGCCCACAACGCCGACAGGCTCGCGTAGCGTATACGTAAATGCGGTCTCCAACGTGTTGACGGTTTCGCCGTGAACCTTCGTTGCCAGCCCGGCGTAGTAGCGAAATACGTCGATGACCATTGGCATATCGACGTAGCGCGATTCGAAAATCGGCTTGCCATTGTCGAGCGTTTCGAGTTCGGCAAGTTCGTCGATGTTCTTCTCGACCAGATCGGCCAGTTTCCAGAGCAGGCGTCCGCGCTCGCCGGCGGAGAGCTTGCGCCAGGAACCATTGCGGTCTTCGAAGGCGCGGCGCGCGCCTTCCACGGCGCGATCAACATCGGACGGCAAGGCCTCTGCGATTTGCGTTAGTACTTCTTCTGTCGCTGGGTTGATTGTGTCGAAGGTCTTTGGTCCTTCGACCCATTGGCCGTCGATCAAGAGGCGTCCGGGGTTTACATTTACTTTCGTTGCTGCCAGCATTTCCTCTCTCTCTCTCTTTCTCTAGCTTCGCTCGGGACGGGCGAGGCGCCCATCGCTGCACATGCAAGCCGCGCTCGCGCGCGGCGGACGGCCGTCCCCACATTCAAGACATTCCCCACATTCAGCATTGCTATTTTGCCTTGAACGTTGCCGGGCGCTTTTCTACGTACGCAGCCAAGCCTTCCTTTGCGTCTTCGCTCTGAAAGAGCAGTTGCTGATTTTCACGCTCCACGGCTAACGCCGACTCCATCGGTATCTCCCACCCGGTCTGCACCGCGCGCTTGATGCGCCCAACGGCCTTCGCGGCCTTGTTCGGCGGACAGAACTGGCGGGCGTACTCCATGATGTTCTCCATGAAGCACTCCCGCTCGAAGACGTCGTTCACGATGCCGAGTTCCTGCGCCTCTTCAAACGAGAAGGTGTTGCCGGTAACCATCAGTTCTATGGCTTTGCTCTTTCCCACTAGCCGCGAAAGCCTTTGTGTGCCGCCCGTTCCCGGTAGAACTCCAAGGTTCACCTCCGGCAGGCCGATCTTGCCCGCGTCTTTGCGCGCGATTCGAATGTCGGCTGCCATGGCGATTTCCAAGCCTCCGCCAACGCAGTGGCCGTTGATCGCTGCGATGACCAGCTTGGGCGTGTGCTCCAGCCGCAGCAGCATCTCGTTGGCATGGAGGCAGAAGTAATACTTGAAGGTCGGATCGACGCTGGACAACATCTTGATGTTCGCGCCTGCGGAGAAGAATTTGTCGCCAGCACCGGTCAGCACGATGACATACACATCGTTATCCATGCGCGCTTTCAGGATCGCGTCATCCAGTTGGCGGTTCATCTCGTAAGTGTAGGTATTGGCCGGTGGGTCGCACATCTCGATGACGGCGACTCCGCCGTCGGTGCGGTAATTGACTAGCTGCTTTGTGGTCTCGCCGCTTGCGGCTTGCATTGTCGTCGCCATGAAAATCGCTCCTGTCTCTGAAATTGCCCTCAGCGGCTAAAGCCGCGAATCTTATTTGCGCTTGTACGGCACGCCTGAAGCCGTGCCCTGTCAAATCGACTTCATGTCTCCACGGCGCGGCTGACGCCGCGGCCCTTTCCAAATCAAATTGGCCATCACTTTTCTCTACGCCACTTGCTTGCCATCACGCCGCGCAGAAAGATGTCGCTCATTTCGCGGGCGATCGACGCGGCATCGGCGTCCACGCGCGGATTGTGCCATGTGTAAATCCAGTTCATCATGCCAAACAGGCTGAGCACAGCAAGGCGCGTTGTGAAGTGCAGGCTGCGTTCACGTTTCAGTTCGTCTAACAGGCCCACGCAAATCCGGTAATACTCCCGCTTGATCGCCGCCACTTCCGCACCGAACCCGTTCTTGAGCACTTCGTCTTCGTGTGAGAGGACCTTCATCGCCGCCTGGTTGGCCAGGAAATACTCCAGATGATTGAGGATGAAGATTCGAATACGCTCATCCGGATCCGCAACGCCCTCCAGGCGTGCTTTCAGTCGCTGCACGATGGTGGCGAACGTGTGCTTCTGGATCAGATAGAGCAGGCGCTCTTTGGATTCGAAGTAGTAGTAAAGTCCGGCAAGCGACATCCCGCTTTCGCGTGAAAGGTCGCGCATGGAAGCGCCTTCGTATCCTTTCCTGCAGAAGACCTCGGTGGCGTGAGCCAGGATCTCGGCCAGCCGCCGATCGTAGCGAGACTCCGGAGGAGGGGGCGCAGCGTGGTGGTGGCGCGCCGACATTCGTCGAGTTGCGGAGGGAGTCCCCATAAAGCCCCTAGAGCCCACTCTTTCGAACGTTCGTTCGAATCAAATATACTCCTGTGTGATTGAAATCACAAGCCGGCGTCAACTACTTCGTTTTCTTGGAAGTACGGACTGCGTCAAAAGCGCACGCGAGGTATTCGAGAGCCTCGTGCAGATCGGCATCATGACAGAGTTCGAAGGTAAACCAGCGTGTCTTCTCTTTGTCGAAGGCCTGTATGCGTGAATCACTCTCGAGACGCGTGCGCAGAGACTTACTCATGCGATCAAACCGAAACGCGATGACATTTCCTTTGAAAATGCTGCAAGTGCGAGGCAAGAGTCCGAACATCGTTGTGTCGTAGTAGAGTGCCGTAAACCCGAAGAACGATTTCTGCGCGACCTGAGGCCAGTGGTGAAGTTCGGCGGAGAGTGCAGCTGACCAGGCTCGCATCTCCTCGGAAACCGGTGGTAGCTTCCCTCGTTCCGACCAATCGACTTTCATTCGGAAACTTCCTAGTTCCTGATATCCGCGAGCAGCTGCTCGACTTCTTGCTTGAGTGCTGCGGTCAAAGGGAGAAATGGCAGGCGCGCCGGGCCACCGTAGTAGCCGTTGAAATCCATCCCGTACTTGAATCCGGGAACGCCGAGATCGCCCAGGCGCTGGGCAGCCTTGGCGATCCGCTCCTGCTTGATGTGCGCGAGTTGGGAGTCACCTTCCTTCCAGGCGGCGTAGATTTCATAGCAAGCAGTTGGCGCCGGGCAGGCAAACGCAAGGATCGCGCCGACCGCGCCTGCGTCGAGCGAAGGATGAAGTTTGTGCCCCGCCCCGACCAGAACCTGGAATCCGACTTCCTTGAGGCGGGTCTTCATCTTTCCAACCACCGTCACCGCTAAGGAAGAGGGCTGCGATTCCCTGGCACCGGCGAGCGCTCCGACCGGGACCAGTTCGCCTCCGCTAGGAGAGGCGGCGGCTGTCGCGCCAGCGAGCATGCGTGGAGTAACGGCTTCGAAAGTTTCTGTCACAGTTGCGCTGCGCTTGATATGACGCGTGCCCTCGACCATCTTGCGCACTTTCTCCACATCGCCACTCGATTCCTTAATCCCAATCAGATTGGGATGCTCGGCGAGTTCGATCATGACCTCGGCGGGAATGTCGTATCCGGTGGCTTGCGGGAAGTTGTAGACGATCACCGGAATGGGCGAGCGATCGGCCACGGTGCGGTAAAACGCGAGAATGTTCGCGGGCAGCATCTGCTTCTTGTAGTAGTGCGGCGTGCGAACCATGGCGACATCGAAGCCGAGTTGTGCGGCGTATTCGGTCAAGCGAAGGGTCTCGATGGCAGACTCGATCCCCGTGCCGGCGATCAGTACTTTGTTTGGAGCGGCGGTCTCGCGAGCGACTTTGAAAACGTCCCGCTTCTCCTGGTCCGAGAGCATGAGCGCTTCCCCAGTCGACCCCAGCACGACGAGCCCCGCGACTGGCGTGCGCGAATAGCGCTCGACGTTCGCTTCGAGCTTTTTGTAGTAGACGTTGCCGTCGGGATAGAACGGCGTCGTGATCGGGGGAAAGATTCCGTTGAGAAGCATGGCTGCGCTCCTCCACCTAGAATACTATGCAGAGCCTATAGTCAGCGCAGATTGGGGGAATCGACACGATAGTGATAAAGGTGCGGGTGCCCTTGCTGGATCTCCCATAGGAAGTACTCCTGCCCCTGTCCCTTCTCGAATTGGGTATTGAAGACCTGATCTACCCAGAGACGTCCGTTTTGCCAGTTGACGTGAAATCCCGCTGCACTTCTTTTCCCAGCACGACCCATCTTCTGGCGTATGTTGTCAAAAAACTTGTTCAAATCGTCCCGGCTTCCGGCGCGGCGAAACTCATCGGTTGCCTCTTCAAAGATTTGGTCATAGTCACCAGCATTCAGTTGCTGATGGAAGCGGTCCACTGCCTCGGATGCGATCTGGTAGTTGTGGTATGTGTTCCTCCCCGCTTTCCACAAAAGCGTTGCGCCAATAAGTCCCATGAGCGCGATGACCATGATGATCTTCGTCCCAAATCGTCTCGTGGGCTTCGCAGCCGGGGTAGGGAACGGAATTGGGGGCCACGTACTCATGGCCAAGCGCTCATGTGTTCGAGGTAAAACGGATATCTCAGCTCAGCGCGAGTTGGCATGGCGTTCCGCGTGGAGCTGCTGCAGCGCATGCACGGTCACTTCTCCGCGCTGCAGGGCAGCGATACCTTCAGCGGCGGCCCGGGCTGCGGCTAGCGTAGTGATCGTGGGAATGCGCGCCACCACCGCCGCACGGCGGATCGCTTTTTCGTCGAACCATGGCTCCTGGCCGTGGGGCGTGTTGATCACAAGCTGGATGCGCTGGCCCTTGATGAAGTCCACCACGTTGGGACGGCCTTCTTTCACCTTGTAGACCCGTTCTACGTTCATACCGGCGGCTTCAATCACCGCGGCCGTACCGTCGGTCGCGACCAGCTTGAACCCCATGTCCACGAACTTGCGGGCCACCAGTGCGACGTGTCGTTTGTCGGTGTCGGTAACGCTGACGAAGACCGCTCCCTGCGTCGGCAATTTTTGACCGGCAGCGAGTTGCGCTTTGGCGAAGGCCTCGCCGAAGTTGTCGGCGACGCCCATAACTTCGCCGGTTGACTTCATCTCCGGGCCAAGAACCGTGTCCACGCCGGGGAACTTGCTCCAGGGAAACACTGGCGACTTCACGTAGTAGTAGTTGCCGGTGTCGAGATCGGCGCGGCGCTTGACGAACTCCGGCAGAAACTCTCGCAGCTTGCGGCCGGTCATCAGGCGCGCGGCAATCTTCGCCATCGGAATGCCGGTTGCTTTGGAGACATACGGCACAGTGCGCGAGGCGCGTGGGTTCACCTCGAGGACGTAAACTCTTCCAGCTTCCGAACCGTTGCCGGAATGACCGTTCCGCCGCGGGATGGCGAACTGGATGTTCATCAACCCGACAACTTCCAATGCCTTCGCCAGCTTGAACGTGTACTCGCGCATACGATCAAGCAGGTGTTGCGGGATGTCGACGGCGGGCAGCACGCAGGAAGAATCGCCGGAGTGGATCCCGGCTTCCTCGATGTGCTGCATGATTCCGCCGATGACTACATCTTCGCCGTCGGATAAAGCGTCGACATCGACCTCGATCGCGTCTTCAAGGAAGTGATCGATCAGCACCGGGCGGTCGTGCGAGTATTCGACGGCTTCCTGCATGTAGCGCACGATCGACTGCTCGTCGTAGGCAATCACCATGGCGCGTCCGCCGAGCACGTACGAAGGCCGTACCAAGACTGGGAAGCCGATGCGCTTCGCGCCTTCAATTGCCTCTTCAATCGAGGTGGCCATTACGCCGGGTGCTTGCGGGATCTGCAGGTCTTCCAGCAGTTTGTTGAATTGCTTGCGGTCTTCGGCAAGATCGATTGATTCGGGTGAGGTACCGATGATTTTGACGCCCGCCTCCTTTAACGGCAGCGCGAGGTTCAATGGAGTCTGTCCGCCGAACTGGACGATCACACCGACGTCTGCGCCCTTCGAGGTCTCGTGCTGGTAGATCGCCCAGACATCTTCAAACGTCAGCGGCTCGAAGTAGAGGCGGTCGCTGGTGTCGTAGTCGGTCGAGACGGTCTCGGGATTGCAGTTGATCATGATCGTCTCGTAGCCGTCGTCGCGCAACGCGAATGATGCGTGGCAGCAGCAGTAGTCGAACTCGATTCCCTGCCCGATGCGGTTGGGGCCGCTACCGAGGATGATGACCTTCTTCTTGGTGGTCGGCGCGGCTTCGTCTTCTTCTTCGTAGGTTGAATAGAGGTAGGGAGTGTAGCTTTCGAATTCTGCGGCGCAGGTGTCGACTCGCTTGTAGACGGGCATGACGCCGTATTTCTTGCGCAGGTGACGGACTTTTTCCTGACCCTCGAGGCGCCACACTTGAGCCAGCCTGCCATCCGAGAACCCCATGCGCTTGGAGTCGCGCAGCACCTCGGCCGGGATCGACTCCATGGGGTGCTTTTCCAACTCAAGCTGCTGGTCGTTGATCTCCTTGAGTTGATAGAGGAACCACGGGTCCATCGAGGTCATCTTCGCGATCTGCTTGACCGTGTGTCCCTGGCGCAGGGCGTAACGGATGTAGGCAAGGCGCTCTGGATGCGGCGTGACCAGACGCTGCGTGAGAATCTTGGGTTCAATCTTGTCGGAGCCGACTTTCTTGCCCGTATCGAGCGAGCGAATGCCCTTCATCAGCGCTTCTTTGAAGGTGCGGCCAACGGCCATGACTTCGCCGACGGATTTCATCTGCGGGCCGAGCGTGTCGTCAGCGCCGGGGAATTTCTCAAACTGCCACTTCGGAATCTTCACGACCACGTAGTCGAGCGTCGGCTCGAAGCACGCCGGAGTCTTGCGCGTGATGTCGTTCTTGATCTCGTCGAGCCTGTAGCCGACGGCAAGCTTCGCGGCAATCTTCGCGATCGGGAAGCCGGTTGCTTTTGACGCCAGCGCCGAGGAGCGCGAGACGCGGGGGTTCATTTCGATCACAACCATACGTCCCGTCTCGGGATTCACTCCGAACTGAATGTTCGATCCGCCGGTGTCGACGCCGATCTCGCGGATCACAGCGATTGAGGCATCGCGCATCGCCTGGTACTCGCGGTCGGTCAGCGTCTGGGCGGGGGCGACGGTGATTGAGTCGCCGGTGTGCACCCCCATGGGGTCGAAGTTCTCAATCGAGCAGATGATGATGACGTTGTCGGCGGTGTCGCGCATCACCTCCAGCTCATATTCCTTCCAGCCGAGGACGGATTCTTCAATGAGGGCTTCGTGGACGGGAGAGAGATCCAGCCCGCGAGCCAGAACTTCACCGAGTTCTTCGCGGTTGTAGGCGATGCCGCCGCCGGTGCCACCGAGGGTGAACGACGGCCTGACGATCACGGGGAATCCGATCTTGCCCGCGAACTCCAGCCCATCTTTGGTGTTGTTGACTAGAGCCGACTTCGGCACGTCGAGGCCGATGCGCTGCATCGCATCTTTGAAGAAGAGACGGTCTTCGGCCTTCTTGATTGCGGCAACGTTCGCGCCGATCAGATTCACGTTGTACCTCTCGAGCACGCCGCCGTCGGAGAGTTCGATGGCAAGGTTCAATGCAGTCTGCCCGCCGACGGTGGGCAGCACAGCGAATCCGGCGCCGGGAGACATCTCGCGCTCGATGCGAATAATCTCTTCCAGATACTCGAGAGTGAGCGGCTCGATGTAAGTGCGGTCGGCCGACTCCGGGTCGGTCATGATGGTTGCCGGGTTCGAGTTCGCCAGCACCACTTCAAAGCCCTCAGACGTGAGCGCCTTGCAGGCCTGCGTGCCGGAGTAATCGAACTCGGCGGATTGCCCGATGACGATGGGCCCGGAGCCGAGGACGAGGATTTTCGAAATGTCGGTCCGTTTTGGCATTTATGTGATTCTTGTTCTCAACTCTGTCATTCCGACCGAGTGAATTGATTGCAAAGCAATCAATTCGCGCGTGGAGGGACCTCGTGTTGCTCGGTTGCAAAAGCGCTTCAAGCGCAACGCAAGGTCCCTCGACTGCGCTGATCGTACGCTTTGCGGCCGATCTTCTCCGCTCGGGATGACAGGGTTAATCTCATCTCATCAAAACGCGCCTGAAACGCGCGCCCTTCAAAGAGCTAAGGCACCTACAGCTTCGTCTCAAGAAACTCGTGTCCGCCCGTACAGTCGGGATGAATCGGTGACATATCGATGGTGATGCTCCTGGTTGTTTGTACCTTGTCGGTAATCTCTATCTCGAAAAAGCCTCCCATCAGACTAGGATTCTCAGCCTTGACGGTTAGGACATAATGACCGTTCGGAATTTGTCCGAAGTCGAAATTGCCATGCGCATCAGCCGTTACTGTGGCAATCAGCTTCAGGTCTTCGATCCTTGCTGGCCACCGATATTCGTACAGCGCTAGACGGGCATGTTCGACGGCAAAGGTCTGTCGCAACCATCGGAACTGAAACGGCCCAAGGCTTTTGCCGACTACGCGTCCCCGAACCGCAGTCACCTGATGAAAATCGCCGTGAATCGGCGCGAGCGAGCATGCCCCAGCGAGCGTTGAAGCCA
>Ga0335070_10011454_pt1 | contig 10356 bp, 7 predicted proteins | sample Lox_Sample_13_FD_206722 | JGI IMG/M metagenome (GOLD analysis project Ga0335070, IMG submission 206722) | Soil microbial communities from Loxahatchee National Wildlife Refuge, Florida, United States - Lox_Sample_1.3 | ecosystem: Environmental > Terrestrial > Soil > Wetlands | place: USA: Florida...
TCTTGCATCCGGGCTACCAGTAGCAAATTGTAGTCAGACCCCACCGCCAGCAGGACCAGCACGGCCATCACGAGGACCAGCCAGTGTATTTGTATGCCGAGTAAATTCTGCCAGACGAGCACGGACAGACCAAAGGATGTGCCCAGCGAGAGCAATACCGTCCCTACGATAACCAGGGCGGCAATCAAACTTCGCGTCATGATCAGCATGATGATGAAAATGAGGCAAACCGCAGCCACTCCCGCGATCATGAGATCGTACTTCGAGCCATCCACAATATCTTTTACTACCGCGGCGGTGCCCGCGAGGTAGATCTTGGCGTTTTCCAGAGGAGTTCCCTTGAGCGCCTCCTCGGCCGCAGCTTTTATTGGTTCGACCCGTCCCACGCCCTCGGGCGACGCGGGATCGGCCCTTTGCGTAATGAGCATACGGGCGGCCTTCCCGTCTGGTGAGACGAAAATATCTACTGCCCGCTTGAAGTCCTTGTTCTTGAAAATGTCCGGAGCAATGTAGAAAGAATCGTCGTTCTTGGCAGCATCGAAAGCCTTCCCCATGGCCGTCGAATTCTCGCTGGTCTGGTCCATCGCGCTGAAAATCCCGGACATGGTGCTATGCATAGTTAAAAGCATGGTCTGCATGCTCTGCATGATTTCGATCATCTGCGGGAACTGCGCGAGGATTTGCGGCATGATCAAGTCTATCTGATCGAGGTCCGTTACCAGATCCTTCAGCTTATCGGTAATCTCGTCGACACCGTCGATTGAATCGAATATGGATCTCAACGAAAAACAGATGGGAATGTCGTAGCAGTGTCTTTCCCAATAGAAGTAACTGCGGATCGGCCGCCAGAAGTCCTCAAAATCCGAAACGTGATCTCGCAACTCGTTTGTGATTGCCTGCATGTCGTGCGTGAGGCCGACCATGTGATGAGTAGTGGCGACGAGCTGTTGCATGAGGCCATACATGCGCTGCATGATGCCGATCGTTTCCCCGAGCTCGTCGGCCTGCTTGAGCAGGTCATTCATGCGTTCTTTCTGGAACGGCATGATTTGCATCTGTGCGGCCTGTTGCATGCTGAGCAGAAACGGTATCGACGTGTGTGCGATCGGAACTCCCTCGGGCCGAGTCAAGCCCTGCACAATGGAAATGCCTGGAACCGCGAGGATGCCCTTTTCTAGTTTGTTCAATACCAACGCATCTGCTGAGTTTCGCAGATCGTGATCAGCCTCGACCATGAGGACCTCGGGCGACATCATTCGCGACGGAGGAAAATGCCGCTTTGCCGCCTCCAACCCCAACGCGGCGGGGATATCCTTGGGAACATAATTCATGTCGTTGTAGCTGGGTTTGTACCCCGGCAACGTCAACAGCCCGATGAGTGCGACTGCCAATGTCGCGATGAGAATGGGCGCTGGCCACCGAACGATCGCCGTACCTATTCGCCGCCACGCATGTGCCGGGATCTTTCGCCTGGGTTCGAACAGACCGAAACGGCTCCCGACATGAAGAACTGCCGGAACGAGCGTGAGGGCGACGGCGACCGCAACAATTACGCCTACCGCGCAAGGAATGGCGAGGGCCTGGAATTGGGGCAGCCGGGTGAACTTAAGGCAGAACAATGCGCCGGCGATGGTCAAACCGGAGGCCAAGACGATCTTGGCGACGCCGTCGTATGCGGTGTAGAAGGCCGTTTCCCGGACCTCGCCGGCTTGCCGTGCCTCTTGATACCGACCGACGAAGAATATCGCGTAGTCGGTTCCCGCCGCGATCACCAGGGATACCAGCAGATTGATGGCGAAAGTAGTGAGACCGATCATCTGCAAATTGCCGAGCAAAGCGACTATTCCTCGGGCCAGCTGCAATTCTAGCCCGACCAGCAGCAACAAAACAATGACGGTGGTAATCGAACGGTAGATGAGGAGCAACGTAGTGAAGATGACCGCGAGGCTCACCACCGTGATGATGATGACCGTACGGTCACCGCTGTTGCCGATGTCCGCGACGATTGCCGCGGGTCCGGTGACATACGCCCGGACTCCCGGTGGCGCCGGCGTCCGGTCCACCATGCGCCGGACAGCTTCCGTCGATTCGTTCGCCACGCTCGAGCCGGGTTTACCGGTGACGGCCACTTGGACATACGCGGCCTTACCATCGGCGCTTTGCGCGGCGCCCACCGTGAGCGGGTCGCCCCAGAAATTCTGAATGTGCTCAACGTGTTTCGGATCGTCTTGCAACTGGCGAATCAAACGATCGTAGTATTTGTGGGCATCGTCGCCGAGGGCTTGCTGACCCTCCAAGACGATCATCACCGCGCTGCCGGACGAGGTTTCCTTGAAGTCCTCACTCATACGTGCCGACGCCTTGAACGCCGGCGCATCGTTGACATTCAGGGATATCGAGTGCGCTTTCTCGACCTGCTCCAACGACGGGACGCCGAGACTCAGGATTACGGCTACCACCACCCACGCCAAAATGATCGGCACTGACAGTCGATAAATCGTCCGCGCCGCGAATGAACCCCTGGCGTCCTCGCTGCCCACGTGTTGTTCGCTCATGCGGCCTTCAGCAGACAGAAGGCAAAGGCGTTCACTTCGTGCGAGGTCTTCTCGGCTTTGACCACATCGTCCACCAAGATGCGGCAGCCAATGCTGTCACTATTGCCCTGCGCGATGACATTTCCGACGGCCGTCGCCGCGCCGATCGGAAACTCCAATGACCACGGCAAGCTCGCCCCGTTGAGGTGCTGCGGGTCACCATTGCCGTCGAAATAGCTGATGTCGGCCACGGTCCCTGGTGCTCCGAAGACCTCGTACCTCAGGTGCTTAGGGTTGAAAGGCTTGCCTTGATCGACTCTGGTGTCGGCATAGGACAGTTGTTTCTCAGAACCGAAGATGCCGTGCAGCCGCGACACGGTGAAGCCTCCCGCGACAACCACCACGAGTATGACGAGCGGAACCCACAGCCGCCTCAGAACTCCGAAAACCGCCAACCCCCCATTTCGACGAGTTTCTCGAGATCGTGCTCGAGGTCCGGGCGAAGGTTGGCGAGCACCTCGCAGAAAAGGGGGTCGACGGCCAGATGGTGGGCTGCTGGCTAGGGGGCCCGCGTCAGCGACATCGGGCCGGGCCTGCGCAAATTCGCGCACTCCGCGTTCGACCACCGAACCCAACCTCCCACCCGTTTCGAATACCCCTGCATGATGTCAGCCGCTGGAACATGCACCTACATATCGGTCGGCGAGAACCCCCGTCGACGTTACATCGATGCAATGGGCATCGCAGCCTTATCAGCGCAGCGATACCTCAAACGCTCACCACCTTGGGGACACGATCCGATCTTGGAGAGTAAACCATGCCGATGGCAGCCATGCGGGCCGTTCCCCAACGCGATACGCGATCAATGCATACCGCGTGCGTAAGGCACGGTACCCAGCTGCATGTATCCGCGCACCACGTCAGGTGCGTCGTCCTCAGCGGTGCTGCTGTTACACTCCAACGCTGGACGGAACAGAATAAGCGCCGATGTACGACAGCGATAAGTAGCTGTGGGAGGCTCGCTAGCCTAGGAAACCGTCGTCACGTCAGGGTGAAGACCAGGAACTTTATCTGAAACCTCGGAGGGTTCCCTGACGGCCTCCTCGGACGGTTCCCTGACGGCCTCCAGTATGGTTTGAAGGGGACTGCTGCGCGTCTGGACTACATCGAACAGAACTGGCCCGATATACGGGCCGAAAAGTCTGCGCGACAGGCCGGCAGCGGGCCGGGTTCTTGGCAAATAAACCGGGCGGCTTGGGGGAGTCGGGAAGGCTCGAAGCCGGTCGGGATCGCGCCGCGGCAAGAAACCGAGGTCGATGCCTCGAACGCGACGTTGCGCCGGAACGGAAAGAGCCGCAGCAGGATTTCGTCGTCGAGGTCGCGTTTCCGACCTCGACGAATCGCCCACCGAGCGCTGGCAATTCGAGGTTCGCCGTGCTGGGCGGTGCCCGGTCACCGAGCACGTCGTCGACGCCCGACCCCTCGGTGCCACGGCGTATCAAATCGGCGAACTCTAGGCTTCGTGAGTCTTAACATGCTCGATGCCCATGTCGCGCAACAATTGCCGATGCTGCCCACTGCCGACGGTGTGGCGAAAAGTGTATACGTGTCTGCAGTCGGCTAGCCTTGTGCGAGACTGCCGACACTCGACCAGCCCTTCGGCCGGACCGTCGTAGGTGTTGTCGCCCTGCGGCCGGACACGGACGATTCGTTAATCGACCTCGCCGGCCAGGTCGAACTCAGCCAGCGTGCGCGCGGTCAGCTCACGTAAAGCGGCCTTTGTGTTCTCCGCGCCCGGTTGGTAGGCCTCGACGGTGATGGCAATCTTGCCGCCGATGCGCCAAGACTGGAGAGTCAATTGGCCGCCCGCCCGCTCAAGCCACTGTCGCGTTACGTCCTGCCCAATCACTCGGATGAGATGCAGTGGATAGAGGTGGGCGCTGATAGTGGCAGCTTCGGCGTCGTTGTGGGCCAGGGCGTACACCACCAAGCCGAGGTCGCCGAGATTAGAACAAAATACCGGGGAATCGGGATCGGCGACCGTCGCACTGGCCATCCGTTTCAATGCCCGCTTCGGCGCGAACGGGGCCAACGGAAGGAGTTGCAAGGACTCATCTGGCGTTTCCCGCAGGGTCGTCAGCGCCTGCTTGATGGCGGCGCGGAGGTCACGGAGATCCGTCGTGACCCGCGTCGGGTCGACGCTGAGGCGCGCATACGACACTGCAACCGCACGGGTATCATCCACGGTGCGTTCGCTGATAGGGAGTTGCAAGGTGACGGCACCGTCGCCGGCACGTCGGCGCCCCAAGTGCTCCCCGAACTTCGCAGCCAACCCGGCGATTAGTGTGTCAGTCGTTCCGCCAAGAGCCTTCGCACGGGCATCCCAATCATCTAGGTCGATGTGGACGGTGATAACCGGCACGGCGACAACGTCATCGCCGTCACCCCCACCCAGGGCGACGGGTCGCGATGCCGGTGATCGGGCACTATCCTGGCGGCGACGGCGGGCCAGTTTTGCCGCCACGAGTAGCGCCCGGCCAACCTCGGGCAGGTCCTGCGCCGTTTGGCGGGCATCCTGTATCACCGCGCGCAGTCGAGTGCGCGAACCTAGCTCTGGGTAGCCAAGATCGCGCGTGTTGGCGAGGACTGCATCAGCTATCGTGAGTGCGAGCCCGAAGCCGTCGATCAGGTAGTGGGAAATCACCAAGCTGACCGCGGTCGAGCCATCGGTAAGCGGAAGGACGCCGATGTGCCAGCCGGGCCCCAATTCCGGATCAGTAGGCAGTTGTGCGCGTTCATCAGCCCAGTCGCCGAGTTCCGCGCGTGGACGGGCACGCTCAGCGATCTCTATGTCCGACGGCCCTCCATTTGCGACCCATCGATGCCGGGCGAACGGCAGCGACGAGCGCTCGATGCGCCGTCCCACGAACCCTTGACCGAGATTGCGGTTAAAACGCCTCACCCCATCGAAGTCGATGGGATGCTCATAAATCCACACGACCTGGATGACTACATTCCGGCCGATGGCGCGATGCTGCGCAAACAAGGCATGGTCCATGAACGCGAGCCGATTGTCCGGCGGCGCATCACCATTGGATGCGCGGCGCTCGAAGGATGCTCGTGCAGGGCGTATCCGAATTGGCACTGATCTGCCTCCGCCGACACGGATGGATTCGCCCGCGACGCCCCGTGGGGTGTACACCTCGTCGGGGAGGGCGACGATGCGCGAGACGACCCGGGCCTTGGTAGAAATGAACCAATTCATCACCTGAGAGAGTAGCCGATCCGGTGTGATCGCACGGTTGGCAACAGGCCGAATGCACCTGCGGAGCGGGGCCTTAGCCTGTGCGACGAGGTGCCACTTGTCTAAAACTTTGGGATTCGGGTCGATAGCGCGGGTATCGCGGTTATGCTGCCGGGCGATCGGCCAGCGGAGGCGAGGCTCTCGCTTTCATCTCGCAGAATGCGCACGGTAAGTGAGAGGCTAGGATCGGCAAATGAAATTTGTGCTGGCGAGCTATGGGACTCGCGGCGATGTCGAGCCCTGCGCCGCCATCGGCCTTGAGCTGATGCGCAGAGGGCACGACGTGCGCATGGCTGTCGCGCCTGACCTGGTTGGCTTCGCCGAGTCGGTTGGGCTTGCGGCAGTCGCTTACGGACCGGATGCGCGGATGTGGCAGGACCTGCACCGCGACTTCTTGACGCATCTAACCCGCAACTTCTGGAAGATCCAGGATCTGATCAGGTTGGGGCGGAAAGATTGGGAGCTGTTTACCCAGTGTTGGAAGGAGATCTCCACGACGCTGACGTCGCTGGCGGACGGGGCCGACCTGCTACTCACCATCGTGATTGGTCAGGAGCCCGCTGCCAACGTCGCGGAGTATTACAACATTCCGTTGGCCATGCTGCACACCCACCCGATGCGGGCCAACGGCCAGATGGTTCCGATCGTGCCGGCGCCGCTGATCCGCTCCGCAGTGACGGTGTATGACTGGCTGGGTTGGCGCGTGGTGGTGAAGAACATCGAGGACGCGCAGCGCCGTGAACTGGGGCTACCAAAGGCCAGAGGGCTCTGGTCGCGACGGATCGCCGAACGCCGGCCGCTGCAAATCCAGGCCTACGATGAGGTTTGCTTTCCCGGGTTGGCCGCCGAATGGGCGAAATGGGATGGCCAACGGCCCTTCGTTGGCGCGCTGACGATGGAGTTGCCGGCGGATGCCGATGAGGAGGTCGCGTCGTGGATTGCCGCGGGGACACCGCCGATTTTCTTCGGATTTGGGAGCACGGCGGTCAAATCTCCGGCCGACACGGTCGCCATGATCAGCGCGGCTTGCGCGCAGTTAGGCGAGCGGGCGTTGGTTTGCTCCGCCGAGACTGACATTAGCCACGTCCCCCATTCGGACCATGTCAAGGTGGTGGGCACGATGAATTACGCGGCGGCCTTTCCTGCCTGCCGCGCAGTCGTGCATCACGGTGGCGGGGGCACCACAGCCGCGGGCCTGCGCGCCGGAGTCCCTCAGTTGATCCTCCCAACGTTTCTCGATCAGATGATCTGGGGAACTCGGGTCAAACGATTGAAGGTGGGCACCGCCCGGCGCTTTTCGACCGTTACCCACGAATCGCTGGTCGCGGACCTGCGCATCATCCTCGCCCCGCAATATGTCGCCCGAGCCCGCGAGATTGCCACCAGGATGACCAAACCTGCTGAAAGCGTTACGGCCGCCGCCGATCTCCTGGAAGCTTTCGCCCGCCAGAGGCGTGCTGGCTGATCGGCGAAGACGGACCGCCAGGGTGAGCGGTGCCGGCCAACTCTGGCAGGTTGCCTCGGAGCGGGTTGATGGGATCCGCCGCCCGGGGAAACCTCGCCGCGAATGCACGACATGATCGATCGCCGCGTGTCTGCGTTTCTGCAAGGCCCAGCCTGCAGGCAAAGCGGTGTGGACGGCGGTAGCCTGCACTTTTCCCGAAACTCGCTGTGACATGGGCTTTGAGTTAGTGAAAGTGCTTGTCCTGCAAGGGATAATGAGACAACTCACGATCCATTATCCAAGTGGGAAGCCGCTTTCTAGGCGTGTCCTTCATCATTCGGATGATCCGCTGATCACTCCGCTTGCTAACCCGCTAGAGCTACCCACCGCCGCACGAGAAGCTCGTCGCGATCAAGCTCGTCATGGACCAGGCCGATTTGCTGGCCCACGCCGTGTAACAAATCTCCTGTCGTGTCAGGTGAATATTTGGCTACAGTTCCCCGGCGTTGAAGGCTTTCTTGGCTTCCTGCGCGTGCGCCACCTCCTGCGCGGTGTAGCCGATGAGTAGCGCTACCCCACCGACCAAGGTGACCACCCCGGCCAGCCATAGCAGGCCGTAGGTGTAACCGTGGTCCAGCGCATGCAACTGGGCGGCGTTCATGAACTTCACGGGCCCGGTAGTGCCGCCTAGGGACAGCGTGCGCGACGTGACGACGGCCTGGATGACGGTCAGCACCACCGGCCCGCCGAGGCTGGAAAGCATGAGCGAGATCGCGGATGTGGGCCCGATCCGGTCGAAACCGACGTTCGCGATCACCGATAGTGAGAGCGGGACGTTGACTATGCCGATACCGATAGCGGCGACGACGAGCGCCACCAGCAGATTCGGGAAGTAGGGGATGCCGCGGTGGAGCGTCGACCCGTAGAGCATCGCGCCCAGGACCGGGATGCCACCGGCGAGCACCACCAACCGCGGCGGGAACCGCGTCACCAGCTGTAACGACACGCCCGCCCCGACGCCCGCCGCAATGGCGAACGGGATGAAGCCGGCGCCCACGCGCAGGCCGGTGTAGCCCATGATGTCCTGCACATACAGGGCGATCAGCACGGTCATGGTGAACAGCACCCCACCGGCCAGAAAGATGGCTGCGAACGTGGCCAGCCGGCTGCGGTCGAAGAACAAACTGAACGGCACGACGGGGTTCTCGGCCTTGCGCTCGACCACGGCGAACGCCATGAAAGCTCCCAGGGACACCACACCCGCACCAATCGTCGGGGCCGACAGCCAGCCCTTCTCGGGCACCATCGAGAAGCCGAAAACGGCCGCGGCGCACATCAGCGTGGCCAGCACAGCCCCGGTGGCGTCGAGCTTCAACCTCTCCTTATGGGTTTCCCGCAGCGTGGTGCTGGCCAGGTAGACCACCACTAGCCCGATCGGCAGGTTCACCAAGAACGCCAGCCGCCACGACACCTCGGTGAGCGCTCCGCCCACCACCAGGCTCAGCACCGCGCTGACACCGCCCATCACGCCCAACCCCGCCATCGCGGCGTTGCGCGCCGGTCCTTTCGGGAACGTGGTCGCCACCAGCGCGAAGGACGTCGGTGCGGCGATCGCGGCGGCTACGCCCTGCAGCAGCCGGGCCACAACGAGGATGGCCCCGTCCCAGGCGATGCCGCACATCGCCGAGGCGACGATGAACAGTGCGACCCCGACGATGAAGGTGCGCTTGCGCCCGAAGGTGTCACCCAGGCGACCGCCCAGCAGCATCAGCCCGCCAAAAGTCAGCACGTAGGCGTTGACCACCCAACTCCGCCCCGCGTCCGACACGCCCAGCTGGTTCTGGATCTTGGGAAGCGCGACGACCGCGATGGTGCCGTCCATCATCGCTATCAGCTGCATGCCGCCGATGGCAATGATTGCGCCGATAAACCGGCGAGACGGCAGCCAGGCCGGGAAGTGCTTGTTCGTACGATCTAAGGTGGTCTGTTCGACGGGCATTGGGTCGCTCATTCCGGCGGTCAGTCGTCTCGTGAGGTAATGCCAGCTCTGCATCGAAGAGAGCCGTCACATGGCGCGCTACGCCACTGCATACTAAAAATGGTTATCCGCAAACCTACCAGATAGGCATTCTCGGTCACCGGGTGAGCGGAATTTTAAACGCCCGCTTATGCGTTCGCGGTCAACCCGTTCAAGCCCTCGCCAGATCGGTAATTCTCGCGCTCCGTCCGCATGCGTCAGCGGCACGGAGCGACTCGTCCAGCAACTCCTGGGCCGCGGGAAGAACTCGGCCTGCTACTCCTTGAGAACGGGTGTGGAAGAAGATCAAACCGACCGCATCGGCAAGATCGGCGTCACCAGCAAGGACCAACCGAAAACCAATGCCGCCAGGGCCGGAACGGGTCCCACGACCATTACCCGCGAATCGCTGGTCGCGGACCTGCGGACAATCCTCGTCCCGCACCATATCGCGCGGGCCCGCGAGATCGCCAACCGGATGACCAAACCCGCTGAAAGTGTTATGGCCGCAGCCGATCTTGTGGAAAATTTCGCCCGCCAGGGGCGTGTTGGCTGATCGATAAAGGCGGCGGTCGGGGTGAGCAGCGCCGGCTAACTCGGGCAGGTTGCCTCCCAGTGGGTTGATGGGATCGCTGTCGGCTGGGCGGTTTCCAGGGGTCGATGCAACACATCATCTGAGTGAGAAGTGTTTGGGATCTCGTTGGTGCTCGCCGTCGACGGTTGCTGCGTTTTGGGATCAGATTCGCGCCGGTGTCAGTGCTGCTGAAGCCGCTGCGGCGGTAGGCGTGTCGAAGCACGCCGGACGTTGTTGGGTCGCTCAACGTGGGGTTGAAACCACGGCTGAGCAAACTAATTACAGCAGGGCCCAGGCCACGGCTGACCCAGCGTGAGCGGGTGGAGATTCAGGTCGGCGTGGGCCGCAACGAGTCATTGCGTTCGATCGGTCGGCGGTTGGGCCGGCCGGCGTCGACGATCAAGCGGGAGCTGGACCGCACTGTGCGCAACCGCTATGACGGTCGCAAGTCGGGGTATCGGCGCAAGGAGCGCTTCGGGGTCA
>Ga0335070_10011455_pt1 | contig 10356 bp, 10 predicted proteins | sample Lox_Sample_13_FD_206722 | JGI IMG/M metagenome (GOLD analysis project Ga0335070, IMG submission 206722) | Soil microbial communities from Loxahatchee National Wildlife Refuge, Florida, United States - Lox_Sample_1.3 | ecosystem: Environmental > Terrestrial > Soil > Wetlands | place: USA...
AGGCCGAGTTCCAGGCCAATCTCAAGGCGGTGATCGAGGTCCTGCACCACGACCAGGCGCTGGTGGACTACCTGGCCGACACCCTGGTCGCCCTGGGCGAGAGCGTGCCGCAGGACATTCCCAGCTTCCGCCTGGGCAAGAAGGGTATCCCCTTCAAGGACCCCCGGATCTCCGACTTCCGCAACTACCCCGCCGACCTGTACGTGAAGCCCGGATCGTCCGCCCCCAACCGCGCCGCCCTGGCCAAGTGGGGGGCGTGGGTCAACGCCTTCGGCGCCAAGGAGTACGGTCGGCCGATCTTCATTGCCTGCTCGGCGGATCTCGCGGAGTCCACCAACATCAGCGGCTTTGCCAAGGCCTACGGGGATTTCCCCGGGTACGGTCGCTACGAGCGGTTCGGCGGGCCGGAGGGGACCCTCCTGCCTACCGAGATCACCGAATTCACCAACGCCGGCATGATGGCCGGCATGGTCACGGTGAACCTGGCGCCCGACCCCGAGAGGGAGTTCGACGGCTTCTGGGGCGCCTGCTCGACGTACGGGTCGTTCTCCTACCTCAAGCTCGGCATGTTCCGTCTCCTCAGCCAGTTGGCCCAGGACTGCCAGCTCAAGGTCGGCAAAGTGCTCTGGGTCGCGGGCCACTCGGGCCCGGAGACCGCCGACGACAGCCGGACCCACTTCGGAATCTACGAGCCGGGCGTCACCCAGCTGTTCCCCGACGGCAAGCTCATCAATCTGTACCCGTGGGAGCACAATGAAGTCCCGGTCCTGCTCGGTGAGGCGCTACGGCACGACGTGCCCCTCATCGCGCTTCACCTCACCCGGCCCAACATCGAGATCCCGGACCGGGAGAAGCTCGGCATGCCCTCGCACTTCGAGGCCGCGCGGGGGGCCTACGTCGCCCGCAAGTACCGCCCCGGGAGACCCAAGGCCGGTGTCTTCATCGTGCAGGGCACCAGCGCCATGTCGAGCGTCGTCAAGGTGTTCCCGGAGCTCGACAAGCGCGACCTGAACGTGAAGATTGTCTACGCGGCCAGCCCGCAGCTCTTCCGCCTTCAGCCCAAGGAGTACCAGGAGTCGGTCCTGTCGCCCGGCGACCGGGCCAACTCGACCGTGATCACGACCGCGGGGCGCTGGCTGATGCACGACTGGCTCTTCAGCAAGGTGGCCGAGGAGTACGCCCTGTCGCCCGACTGGGACAATCGGTGGCGAACGGGCGGGAACGTGGAGGAGGTCATCGAGGAGGCCCACCTCTCGCCGAAGTGGGTGCTCGAGGGGATCGAGCGGTTCGCCGGGGATCGCGAGGCGCGGATGGCCCGCCTGCGGGCCGAGGTGGAAGCGGCCGGCAAGTAGGGACGTCCCCCCGGGGAATTCCAACAACTACTCGGGCCCGCGGGAAACCCCGCGGGCCCGAGTCGTCTTCGCCAGGATGGGAGCCCGCTCCTCAGCGGACTCGCGCCGCCATTGCCCGATGGCGGCGGATCTTCTCCCGGATATGCCAGGAAAGATAGTCGCGGTACTTCCGCTGCAAGCCGGGGATCTTCCAGTCATCCCCCGTCACCAGGCCGCGGCAGTTCCGGGACCCGCAGTTGCACTGCATCCGGAGGCGCGGGTCGGAATCGGTCATCGCGTAGTCGTAGGTGAGCTCCTCGCCAGCACGGATATCCCGCATGGCCACGATCAGGACCTGCCCGTGGAACCCGCAGTTCGGCAAGCAGCTGTGATTGTAGAAATCGTCAGTCTCCAGCTCCGCCTCGCGCTCCCCCGACATCAGATAAAAGCCCTCGGCGATCGGGATCGCGTACTGCCGCATGAAATCCGGCTTGCTCTTCCAGAGCCGGTTGTATTCGACCTCGGGCACGATGAACCCGCCCGAGACCGAGACCACCTCGCCCTTGCGGATCTTCGTCCGCGCGAAGACCCCACGCCCCTTGATGGAGGAGTTCCGGCGCTCCACCTTCGGATTGATCCACGAGAACTTCCTCGTCTTGCGCACGGTCGGCCTCGCTTGGAGTCACCTGAGCTTGCGTTCACATCGCGGCGGTCCAGCCCGGGGACCGCGCCCGCTCACGCCCGAGCCACGGGTCACAGTCGCCAGACGCGCGGTAGGGTGCAGGCGGCGCGGTGGATGGCCGGCGAGTAGTAGCGAAAGCGCTTCTTGCGGGCCAGCACCGCGAACCGGCGCTCGATGGCCTCGAACTCCGGGGCCGCCAGGTCGATGGCCTTGGAGGCCGCGATGAAACAGTAGTCGCCGCAGAGATACGAGGGAATGCTGAAGCGGTAGGTCTGGACCGAGGGGAAGAGGCGCGCCAGGCTCCGGTGCGTCGTCCGGATGATGTCCTCAAAGTCCAGGAACGTCCCCACCTGCGCCACCAGCATGCCCTCGTCCTTCAGGGCCCGGAAGACGTCCCGGTAGAACCCCTCGGTGTAGAGCGGGGTGGACGCCCCGACCGGGTCGGTGGAATCCACGATGACGATGTCGAACCGCCCTGCGTAGTTCCGGATGAACTGCTGCCCGTCCTGGACCATGACCCGGGCTCTCCGGCTCCGGAAGGCCCCCGCCGAGGCAAAGCCCAGGTGCTCCTGTGACAGCTCGATCACCCGCCGGTCGATGTCGACCAGGCACACCTCGCGCACCGGATGCCGCAGCACCTCCCGGAGCGCCCCCCCGTCCCCGCTCCCGATGATGAGGATGTCCCGGGGGTCCGGATGCGAGAGCAAGACCGGGTGCACCAGCATCTCGTGGTAGATGAACTCGTCGGCCTGGGTGAGCTGCACGATGCCGTCCAGGACCAGCACCCGGCCGAACACGGCGTGGTCAAAGATGAGGATGTCCTGGAAGGCGCTCCGCTCGCGGTGCACGAGCCGCTCGATCCGCAGCGACAGCCGGATCGTCCCCGGGTGCCGGAACGGGATCGCGGCCTCCGAGAACCAGCGGGACCTGCCGGATCTGACGATGCGGCTCGACACCTTGAACTTCGCCATGGTCCTCCAGCGCCCCGCAGCGGCTCGCTGCGTCGGAGTTGGGCGCCCAGCGCCTGACGGCGGGCGAACGTACCAGCGCCTGATGGGATTGTCAAGCCGCCGAAATGTAGTCGCAGCGGGAACCGCGTCGGCGGACCATGCGGGGGGACCTCGGAGCCGTTCGCCTCTGACCCGGAGGAGACTACCCGGGCGGAGGCAATTTGCCACCTCTCCGCGCCTACCGCCCGCGCTTGGCCGCTCAGCCTGGGCCCCGCATCTTCGCCGCTCGCCGGATGCTCCGCAGGTACCCCCGAGGCAGCGGTTCCTTCGCGAGTGCGGCCACGGCCAGCCACGCCGCCATCCGGTGCTCGGGACTCGTCCGGATGCCGTCCCGTCCCCTCAACCGGCAGGCATAGGCAAGGACGACCACGCGCTTTCGCGGGGTGACCGCGAAGATCCACGCGTCCACCAGGGAGCCCACCGTGGCGGTGAGGCCCGTCTCTTCGCGGATCTCTCGCGCCAGGGCTTCCTCCGGGCTCTCCCGGGGCTCCAGCCGACCTCCCGGCAGCTCCCACTCCCCCCGGTGATTGCGCAGGAGCAGTACGCGGCCTCGCCGGAGAAGCACCCCCTTCACCGACACCGGCCAGCGCTGTTCACCTGTTCGCCTCATGAGCGGCCTCCCGGTGTCGGGCCATCCCCAAGGGCCGGTCAGCATTCCACCACCCCGCTGCCATTTGGCCGCCATTAAACCGGAACACTGCCCTCGCGCGCAAGCGCAATGCGCACCTGCAGACTGGGACACCGAATGACCCTCGTCCGGCGCCTCGGTGCGCCCGAAGGCAGTTTTCCACCCTCGAAATCGCCGAAGCGGATCTTGATTGACGCCGGATTTCACTTGGATATATCTTGACTATGTACCCACGCCAGGCAGCCCGCCCGAGCCCCGCCAGGGATGAGCCGCCTGGGTCGTGCGCGGGGGATCGGGCGGGGGCTTCCAGAGTGGAGCGCGGGGTCACGGCCCCGCCTCAGCGTGCGTGCGCGGACTTCACGCATCTACCCATGGCTCGAACGGCAGGAGGAAGCACCATGCGACATCCCAAGCAGCCATCAGCGGTTCCCGCAATGGGCCGGACTCTCAGCAGGCGGTCCTTCCTGGGGGTGACGGCCAGCGCTACGGCGGCACTGTCCTTCGGGACCTTCATCCGCAGCGGCCTGGGCGCGGCCAAGGTGAATGTTCTCACGTGGTCTAACACCCTGAACGCCATGGATGACGTCCTGCGCGAGCAGGCCGCGCAATACAGCAAGGAGAAGGGCGTCGAAGTCAGCTTCGAGTTCATCAACCAGACCGACCTGCCAACCAAGACCGCAGCCGCCGTGGAGAGCGGGGCGGGGCCCGATATCATCACTCTCTGGAGCGACGGGCCGCACCTCCACGACAAGGCCCTGGTGGACGTGGGGGACGTCGCCGAACCCCTGGGCAGGGAGCTGAAGGGCTGGACCAACATTGCCAAGGACATTGCCGTCGTGGGCAAGACCTGGAAGGGGGTGCCCTGGGGGATCATCCCCATCGCCATCACCTATCGGTCCGACTGGTGCAAGGAAGTGGGATACTCGAAATTCCCGGATACATACGATGAGATGCTCGTGCTGTCCAAGAAGCTGAACGACAAGGGCCATCCGGTCGGATTTGCCCTGGGCCGGGCCATCGGCGACGGCAACCAGTCCCACTACCCCATGCTCTGGGCGTTTGGCGGCGCCGAGTGTACCAAGGATGGGAAGAAGGTCGCCATCAACTCGCCCGGGACGGCGAAGGCCGTGGACTACCGGCGGGAACTCCACAAGGTCGGCGAGAGCGATGATGTATTCTCCTGGGATGATTCCAGCAACAATCGCGCCTTCCTGGCCGAGGCGATCTCGGTGACGGGAAATGCGGCCAGCATTTACTGGGCCGAGAAGAAGAACGCCCCGCAGCTTCGAGAGGTGACGGACCATGCGCTGTGGCCCAAGGGACCGGCGGGTCGCTTTGGCTACTCCACGGCCATGAGCCTGGGGGTCTTCAAGTTCTCCAAGGTCCAGAAGGAGTCCAAGGCCTTCATCAGGTGGCTAATGGAGCCCAAGCAGTACTCGGCCTGGATCGGTCGGGGTGAAGGACAGATAGCCGGACTGCTCAATTACTACGAGGACGACCCGGTCTGGAAGACGGACCCCAAGCTGGAGATCATCCGAGAGATTCCCAAGTACGTCCGGATGCCGGGGTATCCCGGGCCGCCGACCCGCCACGCGGCCGAGGCGATGGTCAAGTACGTGATCGTCAACATGTTCGCGCGCGGTTGCAAGGGCACCTCCACCCCGGAGACCATCAAGGCCGCCGAGGGGGAGCTGCAGGAGATTTACAGCAAGGCCTAGCGTCGCGTCCGGGACGAAGGGGTCCATGCCGCCGAGCACAGGACCAGGCGCATCGGGGGGCTCGTCGTACGCGCACCGCCTCGTCAGGCCCGAGGCGCTGACCGGCTATTTCCTGATCTCCCCGGCCGTGTTCCTGATGACCGTGTTGCTGGCCTACCCCTTCGTTCTGGCGGTCTGGATCAGTCTCACCAACCGGGTCCTGGGGGAGCCTGGGAGGTTCGTCGGGCTCGAGAACTTCCTGAAGCTCCTCCAGGACCCGCTCTTCCGGCAGACCGTCTGGAACTCTTTCGTGTACACCATCTCGACGGTCTTCCTGAAAATGCTGCTCGGGATCATCCTCGCCCTCCTGCTGAACCAGGAGATGCCGTGCCGCAACCTCGTCCGGGGTGCTCTGCTCCTCCCCTGGATCGTCCCCACCTCCCTCAGCGTCCTCACCTGGCTGTGGATGTTCGATTCGCTCTTCAGCGTCGTGAATTACCTCTTGCTCGGGGTGGGGATCATCTCCAGGAAGATCCCCTGGCTGGGCGATCCTTTCTGGGCCATGGTCTCCGTGGTCATCGTCAATACCTGGCGGGGGCTCCCCTTCTTCGCCATCTCGTTCCTGGCGGGGCTGATGACCATTCCCAAGGAGCTGTACGAGGCCGCCGAGACCGACGGCGCCCGTGGCATGCGGCAGTTCTGGAGCATCACCCTGCCCCTCCTGCAGCCTGTGATCGCCGTCGTCGTGCTGTTCTCGACGATCTGGACCTTCGCCGATTTCCAGATCGTCTACATCCTGACCCACGGCGGCCCGATCAATGCCACGCAGATCTTTGCCACCATGGCCTACGATGTGGCCCTGGTCGCCGGTCGGATCGGTGAGGGGTCCGCCATCTCGCTCTTCTTGTTTCCGGCCCTACTGGTGGTCATCGTCCTCATGCTCCGATACCTCCGTCGGGAATAGGAGGGCCCCCGTGCTTCGTAAGCGATTTCGACTCCTTCGACGCCTGGTCGGCCTGTACCTGCCGCTGGCGGCGTTTCTCTTCTTCGCGCTGTTCCCCTTCTACTGGATGGCCATCAGCAGCTTCAAGGCCAACCCGGAACTGTATAACCTTCGCCTGAACCGCTTGTGGATCCATCAACCCACCCTGGAGCAATTCCGCGAGCTCTTCGCCAAGACCGCCATCCTGCGGTGGCTGTGGAACAGTTTCTTCGTCTCGGCCCTCACCTCGGTGATCTCCATGAGCTTCGGGATCATGGCGGGCTATGCGCTGGCCCGCCTCAGGTTCCCGGGAGCGCAGGCGTTCGGCCTGGCGACCTTCATCACCTACCTCGTGCCGACGACACTGATCTTCATTCCGCTCGCCAGCGTGGTGCAGCGCCTGGGCCTCTCCAACTCCATCTGGTCCCTGGTCGTCACGTACCCCACATTCCTGATCCCGTTCTGCACCTGGATGCTCATCGCCTACTTCAAGTCCATCCCCAAGGACATGGAGGAGTGCGCGATGATCGACGGGTGCAGCCGCATTGGTGCCATGGTCCGGATCGTCCTGCCCATGGCGATTCCCGGTGTCATATTTTCCGCGATGTTCAGCTTCACGCTCTCCTGGAACGAATTCGTCTATGCCCTGACCTTCATCTCCGACACCACGCAGAAAACGATGTCGGTCGCGGTGCCCACGGAGCTGATCCGGGGCGACGCCTACTTCTGGGGCGAGCTGATGGCCGCCTCGCTCCTCGGGTCTGTTCCCGTGGCCATCCTCTATTCGTTCTTCATGGAGTACTTCGTCTCCGGCCTCACCGCTGGCGCCCTCAAGGGGTGAGCCCCGACCGCCCGCTATCGAAAGGAGATCGGCTATGCAGCACTTCGTGTCCAAGACCTCGCCCCGTGCCCTCCTGATCATGTTCGACCGCGGCGACCTGCTGCTGGAGGGGCTTCAGGACGTGGTCAAGAAGGAAAAAATCGACACCGCCGCCATCACCGGCGGCATCGGGTCCTTCCAGCGCGTCCACCTCCACACCATCACCACGACCGGGTTTCCCCCGGCCGACAAGTTCTGGAACTTCACCGGACCCATCGAGCTGGCGAGCGTCCAGGGCTCGGTCATCGGCGGGGACGTGCACGCCCACATCACGGTGTTCGACTGGGACAGCAAGCAGACCTACATCGGCCATCTCGAGCCGGGAAGCGTTGTGGCCTATCGCGCCGAGGTGAGCCTGACGGTCCTGGAAGGGGTCCAGACCGAGCGCTACAACGACACTGAAGGAAACTTCCGAATCCGCCAGAAGTGACCGACGGAACCGCCTAGCCCGGATGATTCACGAAAGGCGCTAGAATAATCCGGGCTTACCTGAGGGGTTCCCTAAAGCCCGCATTGTTCGCGGGCTCTATTCGCGAATAATGCGGGCTTGGAGGCACGCCATGGACGTCAGGAACATCGCCGTCGCCGGGACAGGCCAACCGAGCGACGGTGACGCCGAGGCCCGCATCTCGGTTCCCCAGCCCTCATAGGAGGCACAACATGGATGTCAAGAACATCGCCGTCGCCGGGACAGGAATGATGGGCCCCGGCATCGCCGCCACCTTTGCCTTGGCCGGTCGCCCCGTGACCATCGTCAGCCGCACCGCCGAAGGCGCTGCCAAGGGGGTAACGACCGCGAAGTCGCTGATCGATGTCCTCGTCGCCAATCAACTGGCGGATGCCGCCCAGGCCACGGGGGCCAAGGCCCGCCTTGCCCCCTCCACCGACCTCGAGGGCGCCGCCCGGGCCGCCCAGCTCTTCGTCGAGTCGATCCCGGAAAACCTGGCCGTCAAGCAGGAGTTCTTCGCTCGGCTCGACAAGGCGGCCCCCGCCACCATCCTCTGCTCCAACACCTCGGGCATCAGCATCACCAAGATCGCCTCGACCTCCACGCGCAAGGACCGGATTCTGACCACACACTTCTGGAATCCGCCGTACCTGATGCCGCTGGTCGAGGTGTCGGTCTCGGACTGGACGAGCCAGGCCGTCGCCGATCAGGTCATGGCACTGCTCCGGGCTGTGGGCAAGGTGCCTGTGCTCGTCCGCCACGACCGACCGGGGCAGCTCGGCAACCGGATCCAGCACGCGATGATCCGCGAGTGCGTGAACATCGTTCAGGAGGGTATCTGCACTGCCGAGGAGGTGGATCTGGCAATCAAGACCGGGGTGGGACTGCGGCTGCCCGTCTACGGCGTCTTCGAGCATGCGGACATGGTGGGACTGGATCTGGTCAAGGCCGTCCAGGATTACGTGCTACCCGATCTGAGCACGGTGCCGCATGCCGGGAAGCTCCATCAGCAGAAGGTGGCCAAGGGCGAGCTGGGGGTGAGAAGCGGGAAGGGGTTCCTGGATTGGACGCCCGAAAAGGCCCAGGAGGTCCGAACCCGCCGTGACGCCTTCCTGATGCAGTTCCTGCGCTGGCAGAAGGAGAAGAGGTTCTAGCCCGGATTATTCACGAAAGAACCGTGAATAATCCGGGCTTACATGCGGACGGTCATTCCTGCGGCGGTAAGAGACCCAGTTGTAGCTGCGCCGGATATCAGTCCTGCGTCGCACGGGACGGGTACGGTGTCGAGAGGCCCCAGGGATGTCGAATCCGTGCTCGGCCAGCAATCAGAAGGGCTTCTATTAACCCGCATTATTCGCGGGCTTTGTTCACTACTGTCCGGCTATCGATCGAACAATGCCAACTGGTTACACATGTCGCCCTCGACGGCGGGATCGGGCAGTTGCGCGAGGGCTTGATAAATGGGCGTTTTCTCGAACAGGGTCACGCTGAGCACTTGGAGAATTGTGTAGAGGCTCTGCGGGAGCCTCAGGCGCTTCTTGACGATCGCCACCAAGACGTAGACGGTGATGGCGATCCAGACTTGGGTCTTCACCGCATTCACCGAGGTCCCGTAGAACGCCTTGATCCGCAGGTGCTGCTTGATCCACTTGAAGAAGAGTTCGACCTGCCACCGGCACTTGTAGAGCTGGGCGATCTGCAGGGCGGGCAGGGCGAAGTTGTTGGTCAGGAACACGAACCGGTGCCCCGTCTCGCCATCGACGTAGGTGATGCGCCGCAAGGGACTGGGGTACAGAGTGGCGGTCTTGGGACCGCAGAGCACGATTGTCTGGTCGCTCCGGAGCCCGGTGGTTTTGTCGACGGGCCGCGAGGCCCGTCGCGCATAGTCGAGCCCGCGCTTCCCCCGGATCACGAAGAAGGCCAGCGCCTCGGTGAGCCGGAAGAGGCGCCCGAAGTCGGTGTAGCCGCGGTCGAACACGTAGAAGGCCCCCGGCTCGAAGAGGAGCGCATCGAGGAGCGTCACCTCGGCGGCGGTCCCGGCGGTGATCGCCACGACGGTCGGGATGGCGCCCCGCAGGTCGAGCAGGGTGTGGAGCTTGATCGCGCCCTTCCTCCGCCGGAAGCGGGCCCACGGAAACAGGGCGAGGCACAGGTCGATGGTGGTCGCATCGAAGGCGTAGACCGTCTCTGCCAGTTCGACTCCGAGGGGCTCGGCGCCGTACAGGGTGCGGGCCCGGGGGATCAAGGTCTGGGCGAAGTCGGCGTAGATGCGCCAGTCGCGGGTCTCGTTCGCATCGGCCAAGGTGCTCCGCGCGACCCGGCCCCGAATGCCCATGTGGTAGAGCTTGGGCTGCATGGCGCGGAGACAGGTCTCGATGTCGCGGAGGCTCTCCCGGTACGTGAGCTGGGCAAACGCGAGGCAGAGAAACTGGTCGAGGCACGAGAAGCCGCGGACCTTGTACTCGCCTTGGTAGCGGGCCACACAGCGGCGGAACTCGGCGAGCGGGAGGAAGTCCATCAACTGCGCGAAGATCAATCGTCCGGAATGCACGGGCCCCTCCTCGGGTGAGTGGAGGCGCCCAGTGTACTCGGACAATGAAATCGATTCTGCGCACGACGAGGACTAACCCCCGATAGGCTGAGCAGTTACAGTAATCGTCTGACGCAACAACCGGACAGTAGTGTCCGGCTTTCCGTA
>Ga0335070_10011458_pt1 | contig 10355 bp, 8 predicted proteins | sample Lox_Sample_13_FD_206722 | JGI IMG/M metagenome (GOLD analysis project Ga0335070, IMG submission 206722) | Soil microbial communities from Loxahatchee National Wildlife Refuge, Florida, United States - Lox_Sample_1.3 | ecosystem: Environmental > Terrestrial > Soil > Wetlands | place: USA: Florida...
ACGGCCGCAATATCGCCTGGGGGGTCCGTGAGCACGCCATGGCTTCCTGCTGCTCCGGAATGGCCCTCCACGGCGGGGTGCGCCCCTATGCCGCCACCTTTTTCATCTTCACCGATTACGCCCGCCCCGCCCTCCGGCTCGCCGCCCTCATGGAGCTCCCTGTGATCTACGTCATGACCCACGATTCCATCGGCGTCGGGGAGGACGGCCCCACGCACCAGCCGGTTGAGCATCTCGCCGCAATGAGGGCGATCCCGAACTTCTGCGTCGTCCGACCTGGCGACGCCAACGAGGTCGCCTATGCCTGGCGGGTCGCCATGGGTCGGAGCCACGGCCCCACCATGCTGATCCTCACCCGCCAGGATCTGCCCGTCTTCGACCGGGAGAAGGTCGGCGGCGCCGAGGGGGTGCTCAAGGGGGCCTACACTCTGGCCCGGGAAAAGGGTGCCCTTCCAGATGTGATTCTCATCGCCTCGGGCTCCGAGGTGCAGCTCATCATGGCCGCTCGGGATGAGCTGGCGCGCCAGGGCATCGACGCCCGGGTGGTGAGCATGCCGAGTTGGGAGCTCTTCCGCGAACAAACTCAGGAATATCGGGATCAGGTCCTCCTGCCCCAGGTGAAGGCCCGCCTTGCCGTCGAGGCGGCGGTGCCCATGGGCTGGCACGAGTGGGTGGGTGACGGCGGCGGTATCATCGGCATCACCAGGTTCGGCGCCAGCGCTCCCGCCAAGGAGAACTTCAAGCGCTTCGGTTTTACTGTGGATCACGTAGTGGCACGAGTCAGAGCGCTGGTGCGTCGGTAGTGAGCGTGAGTGGCCCGACCGGTAGAAATGGGTGCTGGAGCGAGCTATCCTTATGTCTATGGGGCTTTCGCCGCCGTCGGGCAAGGCTCCGCTAACTAAGACCAACCCGCGATGGGCACCCGGCAGCACCGTTCGCTGCTCACAGTAGGCGAGGTAGCTGTCCGGTGCTATGGCCATCCGTCGACGAAGGACGAGAGATGAATCCGCTACTCCAACTCATAGAATGCGGCCAGAGCTACTGGCTGGATAACCTGACCCGGGCGATGATCACGAGCGGTGACCTCAAGCGCCGGGTGAGCGAAGAAGGCCTCCGCGGCGTCACCTCCAATCCGGCGATCTTTCACAAGGCCATCGCCGGGAGCGAGGATTACGATGCCCAGATCAGGGAGCTCGCTGCCGCGGGAAAGGACGTCGCCGAGATCTACGAGAGGCTTGTGGTTACCGACGTCCGGGATGCCTGTGACGTGCTCCGGCCGGTGTACGACGCCTCACAGGGGGCGGATGGCTTCGTGAGCCTTGAAGTCTCGCCTCATCTCGCCCACGACACCGAGGGAACCATGCTCGAGGCGAGGCGGCTTTTCCAGGCGGTTCGCCGTCCCAACCTCTTCATCAAGATCCCGGGGACCCTCGAAGGCATTCCCGCCATCGAGGAGATGCTCTACGAGGGGATGAACATCAATATCACCCTCCTCTTCGCCGTCGAGCGGTACGAGGCGGTGGCGGAGGCCTACATGAGAGCCTTCGAGCGCCGGCTCGCCCAGGGGAAGGCGGTGGAGCGGGTGGCCTCGGTGGCAAGCTTCTTTCTCAGCCGGATCGATGTCCTCACCGATGAGCTCCTCGGGGAGCTCATGAAGAAGAAGGCCAACCCCTCGGCCGAGAGGCTCCTCGGCAAATTCGCCATCGCCAATGCCAAGCTCGCCTACCAAAGCTTCAAGGAAATGGTCGCCGGCACGCGCTGGCGGGCGCTGGAGGAAAAAGGCGCCCGGGTGCAGCGGCTCCTCTGGGCCAGCACCAGCACCAAGAATCCGCGGTACAGCGACGTGTATTACATAGAGCCTCTCGTCGGCGCTCGCACGGTGAACACCATGCCCAACGAGACCATCGCCGCCTTTGCCGACCATGGGCGCGTGCTCAAGGATGCGGTCGAGTCGGGCGTGGAGGAGGCCCGGCAGGTCCCCGCCAATTTGAAAAGGCTTAAGATCGACCCGGTGCGGGTCACGGATCAACTTCTACGGGAGGGGGTCCAGAAGTTCATCGAGCCCTTCGATAAGCTCATGGGGACCCTGGCGGAGAAGCGCCGGAAGATCCTCGGCGGAAAGGAGCATTGAGGTGCCAGCGGTCACCCGCATCGCCATCGCCGCGGACCATGCCGGGTTTACCCTCAAGGAAGAGATCGGCGCCGAGCTTCGTCGTGAGGGCTTCCGGGTCCTCGATCTCGGCACATACACCACGGAGCCCGTCGATTACCCGGACTATGCCCGTGCCATCGGTAAGGCCATTCAGGAGGAGGCGGCGGAGCGGGGGATCCTCGTCTGCGGGAGCGGCGTGGGAGCCTCGGTCGCCGCGAACAAGATGAAAGGGGTGCGCGCCGGTCTCTGTCACGACACCTACTCGGCCCGGCAGGGGGTGGAGCATGACGACATGAACGTACTCTGCCTGGGGGCGCGGGTTATCGGTAGCGAGCTCGCCAGAGAGCTGGTCTCCGCCTTTGTCGCCGCTCGTTTCAGCGGCGAGGAGCGGCATGTGCGCCGGCTGGCTAAGGTGAAGGAGATGGAAGCGAGAGGGGCATAGAGCAAGGGCATGGAGCATAGAGTAGTAGCAGGCAGGGGACGGCGAACGGCAAGGGGAAGAGGAACGAGAGATGGTTGCGGGAGCCGGAAGCGAGGGTGAATATCGAGGCGCCGTGGTGGGGGGGACGGCTCCCGACCTCGGGCTTCCTTTGAGCGAGTGCGTGACCACCGGCCCTTTGGATCCGTGCACCATCGTTATCTTCGGCGCCTCGGGTGATCTAACCGCCAGGAAGCTCGTCCCCTCTCTCTACAATCTCTTCGTGCACGACAGCCTGCCGAGGCTTTTTACTATCCTGGGCTGCGCCCGGACCCCCATGGGGGACGAAGAGTTCAGGGCGAAACTTCGCGGCGCCTTTTCCGAGACCCCGGCCCGGTGGGAGGAATTCGCCGGTCATCTTTTCTACCAGGCCCTGGAGTACGATTCCGTTCCCGGGTACGGGGCGCTCGCCGGGAGGCTGCGGGACTTGGACCGTGAACGAGGCACCGGAGGAAACCGGGTCTTCTATGCGGCTGTTCCCCCGGACCTTTACGCCACGGTCGCCGAGATGATCGGGCGACAAGGCCTCGCCCGGGAGAGAGAGGACGGGAACGGGTGGTCTCGGATCGTTGTGGAGAAGCCCTTCGGCAGGGATCTCCCCACCGCCATGGAGCTGGACCGCACCCTGCACCGAAGCTTCGCCGAGCATCAGATCTTCCGCATCGATCATTATCTCGCCAAGGAGACGGTACAGAACGTTCTCATGCTCCGCTTCGCGAACACCATTTTCGAGCCGCTCTGGAATCGAAACTTCGTGGACCACGTGGGGATCCTGGCGGCCGAAACCCTGGGAGTGGAGCATCGGGCGGGTTACTACGATCGCGCGGGCGTGCTCAGAGATATGTTTCAGAACCACCTGATGCAGCTCCTCGCCCTGATCGCCATGGAGCCGCCATCCCGCTTCGAGTCCGACCGGGTGCAAGACGAGAAGGCCAAGCTATTCCGCTCGCTGAAACCGCTCGTCGCGGCCGGAGTGCACGAGAGCCTGGTCCTCGGCCAGTACGGCCCGGGCACGGTGGCGGGCGCGCAGGTCCCGGGGTACCGGGACGAGGTTGGGGTGAGGCCCGATTCGGTGACGCCGACCTTTGCCGTCCTCCGCCTGTTCCTGGACAACTGGCGCTGGCAGGGGGTACCCTTCTACCTTGCCTCGGGCAAGCGGCTGGCGCGAAAAGTGACCGAGATCACCGTGCAGTTCAAAGAGGTGCCCCACTCCATGTTCCAGAGAGTCCTCGGCGAGAGGATCACCGCCAATCGCCTGATCGTCGGGATCTATCCGGACGAGGGCATCAGGTTCACCTTCCAGACCAAGAACCCAGGGGCGCAGATGTGCCTGAGATCGGTACTCATGGATTTCAAGTACTATCAGGGCTACCGCGGGCCGGTCTTGGACGCCTATGACAAGGCCCTGGTCGATTGCATCCAGGGCGACCACATGCTCTTCTGGCGGCAGGACGGGGTGGAGCTCTGCTGGGGCTTTCTCACTCCCATTCTCGAGGAGTGCGAGGCCTGCGGGCCGAAAGTCCCACCCGTGCACCCGTATGCGGCAGGAACCTGGGGGCCGGAGCCGGCCCTTGCCTGGATGAGCGTGTTCGCGGGGTGAGGGGGTGATTATTGCTCCCGGGGCTGTCCAGAGAGGAGACACCCGGGAAAATTCGAAATTCGAAATCCGAAGCACGAAACAATATCGAAATTCCAAATGATCGAAACAACGTTGGCGCCGGACTTCTGTTTGGAACTTAGGTCATTTGCTATTTGGATTTGTTTCGGATTTCGTGCTTTGATCTTCGAATTTTGAGTCTCTTGCAAGCACTGCCCGATTGAGTCCCGCGAGGAATTCTTCAGGAGAAGGCAAGGGAGGAAACCTTGGAAACCTACTACGATCCGCAGGATCTGCCCAAGTTCGAAGAGATCGGCAAAGACGCGCCCGAGCTCGCCAAGAAGTTTTTCGACTACTACCAGGCGGTGTTCGCCGAGGGCGAGTTGACCGAACGGGAGAAGGCCCTTATCGCGCTGGCCGTGGCCCACACCGTACAGTGCCCCTACTGCATCGACGCCTACACTCGCGCCTGCCTGGAGAAGGGCTCGAACGCCGCCGAGATGACGGAGGCGGTCCACGTGGCCGTGGCCATCCGTGGCGGCGCCTCCCTCGTCCACGGCGTTCAGATGCGGAATATAGCCGAGAGGATCTCCCTATAAGATCCTTGCACATCGCCGACCTACCGGGGACGAAAGGGATGGAACGGACGCAATCACTTCGGCCAAGGGATGAGTTCGACGGGGGGAGGATGCCAACCATCGAACCCTTCCGCCAGACCCTGGCCCACCACGGGATCGAGCTGACCCGGGGGCAGACGACCACGCTCCAGGTGAACGTCGGCCTCATGTGCAATCAGGTGTGTCACCACTGCCACCTGGAGGCAGGGCCTGATCGCCTCGAGGTGATGGACGCCCGAACAATGGCCGCGGTGGTCGCCTGCGCCGATCGGTTCCGGTTCCAGGTGATCGACATCACCGGCGGTGCTCCCGAGCTGAATCCCAACCTGGGAGAGCTGATCGAGAGGCTCTCACCCTTGGTACCCCGACTCATGCTCCGCTCCAATCTCACCGCCCTGGGAGAGGGGGACCGGGATTTTCTCGTGGAGCTCTGCCGAGACAAGAGGGTGGTAATCGTCGCCTCCCTGCCCTCACTCAATGAAGCCCAAGTGGAAGCCCAGCGCGGCCGCGGGGTGTTCCGGAGGTCGATTGCGGCGCTCCAGAGGCTTAACGCCATGGGCTATGGACGCTCCCCCCTCGAGCTCGACCTGGTGGTCAATCCCACCGGCGCCTTTCTCCCCCCTTCGCAAGAGCAGACCGCCCGGAGGTTCCGCGAGGTCCTCGAGCGAAAGTGGGGCATCACCTTCAACCACCTCTTCGCCTTCGCCAACGTGCCCCTGGGGAGGTTCCGCCACTGGCTGGAGCGCTCGGGGAACCTGGAGAGCTACATGGCGAGGCTCGCGGCCGGTTTCAACCCCTGCGCCGTTCCCGGGCTCATGTGCCGCACCATGCTCTCGGTCTCCTGGGACGGGTTTCTCTTCGATTGCGACTTCAATCTCGCCCGGGGCCTGCCCCTCGGGGGACGGAGGCTCCACGTCTCCGAAGTGCGCGATCTTCCCGCTCCGGGGGCTTCCATTGCTGTGTCCGACCACTGCTACACCTGCACCGCGGGCGCAGGCTTCACCTGAGGCGGGGCGATCAGCGCCTGAGGTTCACGGCGACCCCATGCACTCCGAACGATTGATTGTCTTCAGCCGCTACCCGGAACCCGGGAAGACCAAGACCCGCCTTGCCTCAGCCCTCGGGATGGAGGGCGCCGCTCGGCTCCAGCGGGAGATGGCGGCACATGCCCTGAGCCGCGCTCGGGCCTTTGCCGCGGGGCGTCCCGTGGGGCTGGAGGTCCACTACGAGGGCGGGAGCGTCGGACGCATGGCGGAGTGGCTCGGTCCGGGTCTAGCGTACCGCCCCCAGGCGGGCGGCGATCTCGGCGCCCGGATGGAACACGCCGTTGCCGAGGCGTTCCGCACCGGCGCCGAGAGGGTGGTCCTCGTGGGCACCGACTGCCCGGGCATCGCCACCACCATCCTGCGGAGCGCCTTCAACCTCCTCGGGCTCTTTGACTTGGTCCTCGGGCCCGCCCGGGATGGAGGGTACTACCTCATCGGCCTCCGGCGAGAAGCACCGGAGCTTTTTCGCGACATCCCCTGGGGCACGGCGACGGTGGCCGCTCGCACCCTGGCGGCGGCGGCGGAGCTCGGTCTCCGGGCGGTGACCGTGGATCCCCTCGTCGATGTCGATCGCCCGGAGGATCTTGCTATCTGGGAGCGGGAGGCCGGGCAAGCCGGGGAGCTCGGTGCCCCCCGGATATCAGTCGTGATCCCCACCCTCAACGAAGAGGAGCATCTCGAGGTTACCCTTGAGAGTGTCACAAAGGAGCCGGATACCGAGGTGATCGTGGTGGATGGGGAAAGCAGCGACCGGACCGCTGAGCTGGCCCTGGCCCGGGGCGCCCGCCTCCTCACGACGACCGCGCAGAGGGGGAGACAGATGAACGCAGGGGCCGCGGCGGCGACCGCCCCGGTGCTGCTCTTCCTCCATGGCGACACCCGTCTCCCGCCGGGCTTTTCCGCCCATGCCCTCGAGCTCCTTGCCGGACGCGGCACGGCAGGGGGGGCCTTCCGCCTTGCCGTCGCCGGCTCCGGCTGGGGCCTGCGGGCAATCGAAGGCCTCGCGAACGCACGATCCCGGCTCTTCCGTCTCCCCTACGGCGATCAGGGCCTCTTTGTCATGGCCGACCTTTTCCACCGTCTGGGGGGGTTTCCCGAGCTCCCCATCATGGAGGATGCGGTTTTCGTCCGACGGCTCGGCAAGAGGGGGAGGATCGCCATTGCTCCCTGCTCCGCCCTCACCTCCGACCGCCGCTGGCGGCGGCTGGGCATACTCAGGACGACCCTGGTCAACCAGGTGGTGCTCACAGGGTTCTTCCTGGGCGTCGATCCTCTCCGCCTGGCCGGCTGGTATCGAGGTCTGGCGACGAGGAGATCCGCTCCCGTGCGTTGTTAACTGAGGAGGGCATTTTATCGTTTAGAGTTTGCAAACCACAGAGACACGGAGACACAGAGAGTCTGGTACTCTTGGCCGATCGGGAGATGTCGATGGGCCAAGAACCCTCGCCCTTCGGGCAGGGTTTTCCTGAAACCAAGGCGCCGCAGGCGCGGTGGTTTTCATGTGCCGTCGTCTCCCGGCACATCAAAAGCTCATTCCCCTCTGTGACCTCCATGCCTCGAGCGAAGCGGGTGGTTAACCCTATTGTCATGGAACGCAAAGCCTTCCCTGCTCTCCGTGGTATCTGAGAAAGGGTTGCATCGTATTGGAAGATAGAATATTGTGAGACCTTTCCCGGGTCTACACAGTGCACCCGTCTTGAGACTAGTCATTCTCCAGGAGGACGCGTGATGGCCTCTCCGCGCAAAGAATTCACCCGCGACGAGTTGCTCACCTACAACGGGCAGGACGGGCGGCCCGTGTACATTGCCCATGAAGGCAAGGTGTACGACGTGTCCGCGAGCAAGCTCTGGAAGAGCGGGAGCCACATGAAGCGGCACCAGTCCGGTCACGACCTGAGCGAGGATATCAAGGGAGCGCCCCACGACACCTCGGTCCTGGAAAGGGTTCCGCAGGTCGGTATCCTGAAGCCGGAAAAGGATCCCATGGACGAGACGGTCCCGGAGGTCCTCCTCTCGCTCTTCCAACGGATCCCCATGCTCCGCCGTCACCCCCATCCGATGACGGTCCATTTTCCCATCGCCTTCATCATGCTGGTGCCGGTGCTCAACCTTCTCGCCTTGCTCCTCGGAAAGTCATCCTTCGCCACCTGCGCCTTTCTTGTGTTGACGGCGAGTCTCATTGTAACCCCGGTTGCCATGCTGACCGGCCCCTACAACTGGTGGATGAATTACGGCGGCAAGTGGACCCCGGTTATCGTGGTTAAGATGGCAGGGTCCCTCGTTCTCATCGTGCTCGTAGTGGCCGCCTTCCTCTGGCGAATGATCCAGCCGACCATCATGCTCGAGCCGGGCGGAGCGCGGCTGCTCTACGTTCTCCTCACCATGGCCATGGTTCCGGTTGTCACCGTCCTCGGCTGGTTCGGCGCCAAGATGACCTTCCCCCACTAGCGAGAATGCCCTTCGCCTGGATAAGCGAGAAACGGGTATGGAACAACAACGGTGCGCTGGCCCCCGGGATTTCAGGCTCTTCCTGGCTCTTTCCCGGACTCCCCACCTGCTCCTCGATCTGGCCACCCCCATGGTTGCGGCTCTTCTCTGTCTGGGGCGGCTCCCGAATCTTTCCACCATCGTTCTCGGGCTCATCACGGTCTTCGCCGGATACGCCTGCATCTACGCCCTCAACGATGTCACCGACTACCAGCTGGATCGGCAACGCATGGGGGGAATCGCCCGCCAGGGGACCTGTTTCGATCTGGACTGCATGTTTGTCCGGCATCCCCTGGCCCAGGGGCTCATCCCCTTCAAGGGCGGTGTGGCCTGGACCCTGTTCTGGGGGATGGTCGCCCTTGTGGGCGCGGCCCTGTTGAACCCCCTGTGCGCTGTCATCTTCATCCTCGGCGGTATCCTGGAAGCGGTCTACTGCAAGCTCTACCGCGTGACCCACTGGAAGATCCTGATCGCCGCAGTGGTGAAGACCATGGGCGGCATTGCCGCCATCTTTGCAGTGGATCCACGGCCCTCGCCCGGATTCATCATCGCCTTCTTCACCTGGATAGCCCTCTGGGAGGTGGGGGGCCAGAACATCCCGAACGACCTCGTGGACATGGAGGAGGATGGACGGCTCGGCGCCAGAAGCATCCCCCTCGTCTACGGGACCAACGTTGCGGTGTTCGTGATCCTCGCGGCGCTGGTCGCCAGTGTCGTCCTCGGCATCGGGGTGGTGTTCACCTCGCCGCTCCCGCGCAAGTGGCTCTACCTGGCGGGGGCTACCGTCTCGGGGGTGTTCCTGCTCCTCCTACCCTTCCGGGACTTCCTGGCCCAAGGAGACCCGGCCAAGGCGGTCACCCTCTTCAACCGTGCCAGCCTCTACCCCCTCGGGATGCTCATCACGACGGTGCTCTGCCTCGTAAAGTAGCGCCCGCACCTTGCCCGCATTATGCATGACCACCTGCTGCCACCACAGATGGCGTGAGGGCTCTAGGGGTGTTATCTTGTATCGACGGAGATGGGCACCATGCGGTTGCAGATAATGTGAGGAGATTTTCGAGCGGAGGATAGCTATGGACTTGCCGAGCTTCCTGGCGAAGGTCTACTTCGGCTCTCTCGATACTGACCTCATCCACTCCTATCGGGAAGAGGACAGGGAGGAGAAGACGCGGGAGGTCATTGCCAAGTTCGCCGAGCTGAGCGATCAGTACCCGCCCCAGGTGCTGGAGCAGGCCGGGGCTGTCCCCAAGGAGCTCCTGAGCAAGCTGGGAGCCATCGGCTTCTTCGGGCTCACGATTCCCAGTGCTTATGGGGGACTCGGGCTGAGCCTGCGGCAGTATCTGGAGGTGGTGGAGGAGATAGCCAGCCGGGATCTGGCCCTGGCGCTTCTCTCCCTGGCCCACCTTTCCATCGGCATGAAGGGGATAGTTCTCTTCGGCACGGAGGAGCAGAAGCGGAAGTATCTTCCCCTTGCCGCCTCCGGCGAGATGATCTTCTCCTACGCCCTTACGGAGCCGAAGACGGGATCGGATGCGAAGAACATCGAGACGGTTGCTCTCCTTTCCGAGGACGGCAGCCACTACCTCCTGAGTGGCCAGAAGACCTATATCACCAACGCCAATTACGCCGGCGGGCTCACGGTCTTCGCCCAGCTTGACCCAAAGAATCCCGGCTTCATGGGAGCTTTCATTGTGGAGACCTCCTGGGATGGGGTCAAGATCGGCAAGGACATGCCGAAGATGGGGCTGAAGGCGAGCTCCACCGCGCCGATTCAGCTCAAGGACGTGCGGGTTCCGGTGGAGAATCTCCTCGGCCGGCCGGGGGATGGCTTCAAGATCGCCATGACCATCCTGAACTACGGGAGGCTCGCCCTCGGCGCCGGGGCCGCCGGGATCATGAAACGGTCCCTCCAGGACATGGTCAAGCGGGCCGCGAGCAGAAAGCAGTTCGGGGTGCCGATCAACCACTTCGAGCTGAT
>Ga0335070_10011459_pt1 | contig 10355 bp, 6 predicted proteins | sample Lox_Sample_13_FD_206722 | JGI IMG/M metagenome (GOLD analysis project Ga0335070, IMG submission 206722) | Soil microbial communities from Loxahatchee National Wildlife Refuge, Florida, United States - Lox_Sample_1.3 | ecosystem: Environmental > Terrestrial > Soil > Wetlands | place: USA: Florida...
AAGGCCGCGAAGTTGACACCACCGTCGCGGCAGTGCGCGCCCATCGGCCAGGGCAGGCCGCGTTCCAGCACGTGAGCGGCCGGGTGCTGGCCTTGCGCCGACTGCTCGATGTCGGGACGGCCGAGCGTCGAGGCGCGTCTCACGCCCGCGGCCCGATGTGCCACACCTCGCGTGCGTAGTCGCGGATCGTGCGGTCGGACGAGAACATGCCCATGCCGGCGACGTTGCACACGGCCTTCTTCGCCCACGCCGTCGGCTCGAGGAACAGCTGGTCGACTTGGCGTTGTGCGTCGATGTAGGCGTCGTAGTCGGCGAGCAGCATGTAGTGATCGCCGCCCCAGAGCAGCGAGTCCACCAGCCCTCGGTAGCGCCCTGCTTCGTCGGGCGAGAACGCACCGCCGCCGATGGCATCGAGCACCTTGCGCAGCAACGGGTTCGATTGGTACAGCGCCATCGGCTGGTAGCCCTTGGCACGCCGGGCCGCCACCTCGTGCGCCTTCAGTCCGAAGATGAAGATGTTGTCGTCGCCCACCTGCTGGCGGATCTCGATGTTGGCGCCATCGTCGGTGCCGATCGTCAGCGCACCGCTGAGCGCGAGCTTCATGTTGCCGGTGCCGGAGGCCTCGGTACCGGCGGTGGAGATCTGTTCCGACAGATCGGCGCCAGGCATGATGAGTTCGGCCAGGGAAACGCCGTAGTTCGGCATGAACACCACCCTCAGGCGGCCGCGGAGCCGGCTGTCCTGGTTGATCACCTGCCCGACGTCGTGGATCAGGCGGATGACCTGCTTGGCCATGTGGTAGCTCGACGCCGCCTTGCCGGCGAAGATCACCGTGCGCGGCACCCAGTCTCGCGTCGGTTCGGCCAGCATCGCCTGGTAGCGCGTCACCACGTGCAGCACGTTGAGCAGCTGTCGCTTGTACTCGTGGATGCGCTTGACCTGCACGTCGAACAAGCTGGCAGGGTCGACCGCGATGCCCAGGTGGGTGGCGATGTAGGCCGCCAGGCGCCGCTTGTTGGCCAGCTTCGCGGCGCGAAACCCGGCCAGGAACGCGGCGTCGTCTGCGTGCTCGCGCAGGCCCGACAGGCGGTCGAGATCGAGCCGCCAGGCCGGGCCCATTCGATCGTCGATCAGCCTTGCGAGCGCAGGATTGGCGTGGGCCAGCCAGCGTCGGGGCGTGACGCCGTTGGTCATGTTGGTGAACCGCTGCGGCCACAGGCTCGCGAATTCGGCGAAGATCGTCTTGGTCAGCAGTTCGGAGTGCAGCGCCGAGACGCCGTTGACCTTGTGGCTGCCGACGATCGACAGGTGCGCCATGCGCACGCGGCGCTCGCCGCTCTCGTCGATCAGCGACAGCCGTCGCAGGAACTCGACGTCACCTGGCCGCTGCCGGCCGGCCTCGATCAGAAGATCGTGGTTGATGCGAAACACGATCTCCAGGTGCCGTGGCAGCACGTGCTGCAGCAGCCCCACCGGCCAGGTCTCGAGTGCCTCGGGCATCAGCGTGTGGTTGGTGTAGCTGAAGATGCGACGCGTGGTGTCCCATGCGGTGGCCCACGGCTGGCCATGTTCGTCGACCAGCAGCCGCATCAGCTCGGCCACGCCGATCGCCGGATGCGTGTCGTTCAGGTGGATCGCCACGTGCTCGGCCAGATTGGCGAGCGAACCGTGTTCGGCCAGGTGCCGCGCCAGGATGTCCTGGATCGACGCGGAGGTGAAGAAGTACTCCTGGCGCAGGCGCAGCTCGCGCCCTGCCGGCGTGCTGTCGTTGGGATAGAGCACCCACGAGATGTTCTCGAACTGGTTCTTGAATTCGGCGGCACGCGCGTAGTCACCGCTGTTGAAGGCATGCAGGTCGATGTGCGCCGGCGCAGTGGCCTTCCAGAGCCGCAGCGTGCTCACGCGCTCGGTGCCATGGCCGGGGATCACCATGTCGTACGCCTTGGCGTGCACCTCGCTGGCGTGATGCCAGCGCGGCGGCTGCTCGGGAAGCGGCGCCGCCTCGACCGAGCCACCGAAACGCACCGTGTAGCCGATGCCGGTGCGCGGAAACTCCCACGGCGTGCCGTCCTCGAGCCAGGGGTCGGGGTGCTCGACCTGCCGCCCGCCGTGAATGGTCTGCGCGAACATGCCGAACTCGTAGCGGATGCCGTAGCCGAACGACGGCAAGCCCAGCGTGGCCATCGAGTCGAGGAAGCATGCGGCCAGCCGTCCGAGGCCGCCGTTGCCGAGCGCGGCGTCGGGTTCCTGCGCCTGCAGGTCTTCCAGCGTCGTCGCGCGTCGTTGCGCCGCCTGTGCCGCGGGCGATTCGATCGCCAGCGCCGCCAGCGCGTTGCCGAGCGTGCGCCCGATCAGGAACTCCATCGACAGGTAGTTGACCCGCCGAGCCTTGGCGGCCCGGTCGGCCGCTTCGCTGGCCACCCAGCGGCGCGACAGGCGCTCCCTCGCCACCTGCGCCAACGCGTGCATCATGTCGTTGGGCCCCGCATGCTCTGCCGCGGTGCCGACCGTGTCCACCAGATGGCGTTCGATGGCGTCGGAAATCGTCTGGACGGAGGCCTCAACGGTCATGATGGAGTGACTGGCAGGCTACAGGCCAGCGGATTGTGGCGTTCGAGTGTCCCTGAGGCGATCGACCGGCGTCAATGCAGTGGCGCGATGCCGGTGAAGGCCCGCAAGGACGGCGAGAACTAGGAGACAGCGATGAATTCCGAAGCACTTGTCGAGAGTTTCGAGCTGCCGCGTCGTACGGTGGCGCTGGTGCTGGCCGGTGGCCGCGGCAGCCGTCTGATGCACCTCACCACCAACCGCGCCAAGCCAGCGGTGTATTTCGGGGGCAAGTTTCGCATCGTCGACTTCGCGCTCTCCAATTGCCTGAACTCGGGCATCCGGCGCATCGGTGTGATCACACAGTACAAGAGCCACAGCCTGCTGCGCCACCTGCAGCGCGGCTGGGCCTTCCTGAAGTCCGAAATGAACGAGTTCGTCGACCTGCTGCCCGCGCAGCAGCGCATGGACGAGGGGTCGTGGTACCGCGGCACCGCCGATGCCGTCTACCAGAACCAGGACATCGTCGCGTCGTACCGCGCCGTCGACTACATCCTCGTGCTGGCGGGCGACCACGTCTACAAGATGAACTACGCGCTGATGCTGGCCGATCACAAGCGACTCGGGGCCGAGTGCACGGTCGGCTGCATCCAGGTGCCGCGTGCCGAGGCCAGGGGCTTTGGCGTGATGGCCATCGACGCGCAACGTCGCATCGTCGACTTCGTCGAAAAGCCCGATGACCCACCGGCGATGCCCGGCAACCCCGACCACTCGCTCGCCAGCATGGGCATCTACGTCTTCAACGCGGAATACCTGTTCGAGGAACTCGGGCGCGACATGTCCGACATCACCTCGAACCACGATTTCGGCAAGGACATCATCCCGAAGATGGTGCGCGAGGGGGTCGTCGCGGCGCACCCGTTCGATCTCTCGTGCGTCGGGGCGGGCCTCTCGCCCTATTGGCGCGACGTGGGCACCATCGACGCCTACTGGGATGCCAACATCGACCTCACCGCCACCGACCCGCAGCTCAACCTGTACGACACCCGCTGGCCCGTGTGGACCTATCAGCCGCAACTACCGCCCGCGAAGTTCGTGCACAACGCCGACGATCGGCGCGGCATGGCGATCGAATCGCTGGTGTCCGGGGGCTGCATCGTCTCGGGCGCGGTGTTCCGCAGTCTGCTGTTCTCGAGTGTCCGCGTGCACTCGTATTCCAAGGTCGATTGGTCGGTGTTGCTGCCTCAGGCCGAAATCGGCCGCGGCGTCCGGCTCACGCGGGTGGTGCTCGACCGCGGCTGCAGCGTGCCCGATGGCGTGGTCATCGGAGAGGACCCGGCAGCCGACGCAGCGCGCTTCCACCGCACCGAATCGGGCATCACGCTGGTGACGCGCGACATGCTGCAGGCGCTTCAGTGAAAGGGCCCGAGGCGATGAAGGTGCTGCACGTGGCGGCCGAGGTCTATCCGCTGGTCAAGACCGGAGGCCTGGCCGACGTGGTGGCGGCCCTGCCGGTGGCGCTGGCCGACAAGGGTGCCGATGTGCGGCTGATGCTGCCCGGGCTGCCGGCCGTGATGGAGGGGGTGCAGCACGCCAGCACCGTCATCGACATCGGGTCGTGCTTCGGCGCGCTGCGCGTGCGGCTGCTGCTGGCGCGAATGCCCGGCGCTCACCTGCCGGTGTACGTGGTGGAGGCGCCCTACCTGTTTCGGCGAGGCGGCGGACCGTATCAATCGGCCGACGGCATCGAATGGTCCGACAACCTGCAGCGCTTCGCCCTGCTCGGCTGGGTGGCCGCCCACGTCGCCGGCGGTGACGCCGACCCGCAGTGGGTGCCCGACATCGTTCATGCGCACGACTGGCACGCCGCGATGGCGTGCGCCTACATGGCCGACCACGCGCCCACCGAGGGGTCGTCGATCTTCACGATCCACAACCTCGCATTCCAGGGCCTGTTTCCGATGCACGACTGGCCGCTGCTGGCACTGGCGTCGCGCCACATGTCACCCGAAGGCATGGAATTCCACGGACAGCTCAACTTCATGAAGGCCGGGCTTCAGTTCGCCGACCGCATCACGACGGTAAGCCCCACCTACGCGCGCGAGATCGCGACGCCCGAGTTCGGCTGTGGACTCGAGGGGGTGATCCGCAGCCGCCAGGCACGAGTCAGCGGCATCCTCAACGGCATCGACGAGAGCGTCTGGAACCCGGCGCGCGACACGGCGATCGCCGCCAACTACGATTCGGAGCGACTTCAGGGCAAGGCCGACTGCCGTCGCGTGCTGCAGAGCGAACTCGGCCTGGCGCAAAGCGATGACGCCTTGCTGCTCGTCGTGGTCAGTCGCCTCACCGCGCAAAAGGGCATCGATCTGCTGCTCGCCGCCTTGCCCGAGCTGCTGTCGAACGGCATCCAGATCGTGGTGCAGGGCACCGGCGAGCCGGCGCTCGAGACCATGCTGCTCGCGGCGCACGCGTCGCACCCGCGACAGGTGCACGTGCACGTCGGCTACGACGAAGCGCGTGCGCATCGCCTGATCGCCGGTGCCGACGCGATCGCCGTGCCGTCGCGGTTCGAGCCTTGCGGATTGACCCAGATGTACGGCCTTCGCTATGGCTGCCTGCCGGTGGTGCGTCGCGTCGGTGGCCTGGCGGACACGGTGGTCGACGACACGGGCCCCGCCGATCAACGCTCCACCGGCTTCGTCTTCGAGGCATCGAGCGCCGCGGCACTGGCGCATGCGGTGCTGCGTGCCACACAGGCCAAGGCCGATCCTCGGCGTTGGCGCGGCATGATGTGGCGCGCGATGAAGCAGTCTCTCTCGTGGGCCAACCCCGCGGACCACTACCTGCGGCTGTATGCAGACGCGCGCCACGAGCGCGCGTCGCCGCTGGGTGCCTGAGGATCCAAGGATCTCGTGTGAACGTCCAGCGCATCGCAACCCGGCCCATCGCCGGCATGAAGCCCGGCACCAGCGGCCTGCGCAAGAAGGTCACCGAGTTCGCGCAGGGGCTCTATCTGGCCAATTTCGTGCAGTCGGTGTTCAACGCCGTGCGGCCCGCGGCGGGCTTCGGCGGGCTGTCGCTGGTGGTCGGGGGCGACGGCCGCTACTACAACCGCGAGGCGATCCAGACCGTGCTGCGCATCGCCGCGGCCAACGGCTTTGCGCGCGCGCTGGTGGGCGCCGACGGCATCCTGTCGACCCCGGCGGCATCGTGCGTGATCCGCAGGCATGGCGCCTTCGGCGGGCTGATCCTGTCGGCCAGCCACAACCCGGGCGGGCCCGACGGCGACTTCGGCATCAAGTTCAACACCGCCAACGGCGGGCCGGCATCGGAGAAGATCACCGACGCGATCTACGCGCAGACGCTGGCGATCAACGAGATCCTCAGCATCGACGCACCGGCCATCGAGCTGAGCCGAGTCGGTCGCCAGCGGCTCGGCGAGCTGCTCGTCGAGGTGATCGATCCGGTGGCCGATTACGTGGCGCTGATGCGCGAGATCTTCGACTTCGACGCGCTGCGCAGGCAGTTCGCCGCAGGCTTCCGCCTCGCGTTCGACGCGATGCATGCGGTGACCGGGCCCTACGCGCGCGCGATCTTCGAGCGCGAGCTCGGTGCGCCGGACGGTACCGTGCGCAACGGCGTGCCGCTACCCGACTTCGGCGGCCACCACCCAGACCCGAACCTGGTGCACGCCCGCGATCTGTTCGAGCTGATGATGGGCCGCAACCCTCACGAGCGCGCGCCCGACCTCGGCGCCGCCTCCGATGGCGACGGCGACCGCAATCTGATCATCGGCCGCGGCATCTTCGTGTCCCCGTCGGACTCGCTGGCGATGCTGGCGGCCAATGCGCACCTGGTGCCGGCCTACCGCGGCGGCATCGTCGGCGTCGCGCGCTCGATGCCCACCAGCCGCGCGGTCGACCGCGTCGCCGCCAGGCTCGGCGTGCCGTGCTTCGAGACCCCCACGGGCTGGAAGTTCTTCGGCAACCTGCTCGATGCCGGCCGCATCACCTTGTGTGGCGAAGAGAGCGCCGGCACCGGCTCGAACCACGTGCGCGAGAAGGATGGCGTCTGGGCGGTGCTGCTGTGGCTGTCGATCCTCGCCGCGCGAGGCCAGAGCGTGCAGCAGATCGCTGCGCAGCACTGGGCCACCTACGGGCGCAACTACTACACCCGGCACGACTACGAAGGCCTGGACACCGCCACCGCGCAGGCGCTGATGAAGGACCTGGCCGAGACGCTGCCGGCGCTGGCCGGCCAGACCATTGGTGGCCGCCGCGTCGCGATCGGCGACGACTTCTGCTACACGGACCCGGTGGACGGCAGTGTGTCGAAGAACCAGGGCCTGCGCATCGTGTTCGACGACGGCTCGCGCATCGTCTACCGGCTGTCCGGCACGGGCACATCGGGCTCGACGCTGCGCGTCTATGTCGAGCGCTACGAGTCGGACCCGTCACGCCTGGCGCAGGACACGCAGCAGGCGCTGGCCGATCTGGTCGCTGCGGCCGACCAGATCGCGCAGATCAGCGGCCGTACCGCGCGCCGGCAACCCGATGTGATCACCTGAGGGCCCGATTGCGCGGCGCGAACGCGCACAGTCTGGCGGCACGGCGTGTCGACGATGCGCACGCGTTGCCGAATAACGCGTTGCCGAATCGGCCGCAATGCAGTGACCTCACCGCACGGTCGCCAGCACGCGATCGACCATCGTGCCCGACTGGCCGAGGTAGTTCGCCGGGTCGCACAGGCGCGCGAGCGCGGCGCGGTCGAGGTGCTTGTTGATCTGCGGGTGCTCGGCCAGCAGGTCGAGCAACGGGCGGCGCTGCGTCATCGCCTGGCGGCAGATGTCGTAGACGAGGTCGTGCGCGGTCTCGCGGCCGATGTGAGGGGCGAGGCCCATCATCACCGCCTCGCTCATCACCAGGCCGTGCGTCAGGTCGATGTTGCGCCGCATCGCCGCGGCGTCGACTTCCAAGCCTTCCAATACCTGGCGCGACTGCTTCAACGCCCCGGCCATCAGGCAGAACGCTTCGGGCAGCACGATCCACTCGATCTCCCACGGTCCCGTGGAGCGTTCATGATCGGCCACCATCGCATCCATCAGCGCGGCGGCGTGCTGGCGCACCACGCTGATCGCGGCATGGATGTAGCAGCTCGAGATCGGGTTGCGCTTCTGCGGCATCGTGCTCGACGAACCCCGGCCGTGGTGGTACGGCTCGTAGACCTCGCCGACCTCGGTCTGCATCATCAGCTTGACGTCCATGCTCAGCTTGCCGAGCGTGCCGCCCACCAGGCCGAGAAAGGCGCCGACCTCCGCGATGTTGTCGCGGATCGTGTGCCATGCGATCAGCGGCTGCTTCAGGCCGAGCTCGGCGCACAGCCCGGCCTGCGTCTGCATCGCGCCATGTTCGAGCGAGGCCAGCGTGCCGGCGGCGCCCGCGAATTCGCCGACCAGCGCGCGTTCCTTCAGCTGACCCAGTCGCTCGCGGTGGCGCTGTACGGCCGACAGCAGGCCGGCCATCTTGTAGCCGAAGGTCACGGGGATCGCCTGCTGCAGGTTGCTGCGTCCGATCATCGGCGTGTCGCGGTGGGCTTTGGCGAGCTTGGCAAGCGCCGCCGCGATGGCCGCCAGGTCGCGCTCGACGATCTCGAGCGCGTCGCGGATCTGCAGCACGGTCGCGGTGTCGGTGATGTCCTGCGTCGTCGCGCCCCAATGACAGTACTCGCCGAGCTTGTCGCGGCACAGCGCGTTGAGCTGCGAGACGACGCCGAGCACCGGATAGCCGATGCGCTCGGTCTGCTCGCGCAGCCTGGCCATGTCGATCCGATCGATCGTGCAGTGGCTGACGATCTCGTCGGCCGCCGCCTGCGGGATCAGCCCGAGCCGCGCCTGCACGATGGCCAGCGCGCGCTCGATGTCGAGGTACTTCTGCGTCCGATGCTCGTCGGACCAGACGCGGCGCATCTCGTCGCTGGAGAAGATCGCGCCGAAGATCGTCGAATCGATGATGGAAGCAGGCATGGCGTTCCTCACGGCCTCGTGAATCGGTGCGGCCCCGACGCGGGGCGCGGTCAGCCGGCGATCGGCCTTCGCATCGCGGGCGACCTGTGCGGGGTCACTTCCCGGTGAAGCGGGGTGGGCGCTTCTCGGCGAACGCGCTGCGGCCCTCGATGTAGTCCTGGCTCTCGAAGCAGCGCGCGCAGGCCGCGTCGGCCGGCGCCGGGTCGTAGGGGCCGCGCGCGATGGTGGCGTCGATCGCCGCCTTGGCCGCCTGCAGCGTCAGCGGCGCGAGCGCAACGATCTCGTCCAGCAGCGCGCCGAATTGCTCGGGCGTCGCGCTCTGGTTGACCAGCCCCATGCGCAGGGCCGCCGCTGCGTCGTAGCGGCGTGCGGTGTAGAGCAGCTCCTTGGCGAATGCCGGGCCGACGACCCAAGTCAGGCGGTGCAGCCAGTGCGGGTTGTAGCCCAGCCCCACCTTGCCGGCGGGCACGCAGAAGCTCGCGTTGTCGGCGGCGACGCGCAGGTCGCAGTGCAGCGCCAGCGCCAGCCCGCCGCCGAAGCAATAGCCCTGCACCCACGCCACGGTCGGCTTGCGCGCCGCGGCGATGCAGGCGACGCCGCGATCGACGGTGGCGTTGTACAGCGCGATGCCTTCGGGCGTGTTGCGTCGCTCGCCGAACTGCGAGATGTCGGAGCCCGACGCAAACGCCTTGTCGCCGGCGCCGCGCAACACGATCACCTTGACGGCCGGGTCGTCGTCGAGCGCCGCGAGGTGCCCGGGCAGGCCGTCCCACATCTCGAAGCTGAGCGCGTTCTGCTTGGGCTGGTTGTCGATGATCACGGTGCCGACGCTGCCGCGCACGTCGCGATCGATGCGCGATTCAGATGACATGGTCGTTCCTCAGGCGTGCGATGTCCTCGGCACTGTAGCCCGCGTCCGCGAGGATGGCGTCGGCGTGCTCGCCCGCAGCCGGGGCGGTGGCACGCAGCGTGGCGCGGTGGCGGTCGCTGTGCAGCGGCTGCCCGACCAGCGCGATCGGCCCCAGCCTGGGGTGCGTCGTGGGCCAGGCCAGGCCGAGGTGGCGCACCTGCGGGTCGGCGAACGCCTGATCGACGCGGTTGATCGGCCCGCAGGCGACGCCCTGCGCGTTGAGCCGTTCGATCCAGTAGGCGCTCGGCTGGCTGGCGACGATCGCAGCGATCTCTGCATTCAACTCGGCGCGATGCTGCGAGCGGCTGCGGTTGGTGCGGTAGCGCGGATCGCGCAGCCACCCGGGTCGATCGACCACGTGACAGAACCGCTCCCACATCACGGCGCCGACGACGCAGATGTTGACCCGACCGTCGGCGGTGTCGAACACGCCGGTGGGGATCGTGGTCGGGTGGTCGTTGCCGGCCTGCTCGGGCACCTCGTGCCCGACGAGCCAGCGCGCCGATTGAAAGTCCATCAGTGCGAGCAGTCCTTCCAGCAGCGAGGTCTGCACCCACTGCCCGCGGTTCGAGCGCTCCCGCTCGAGCAGCGCCATCACGATGCCGAACGCCGCGTACAGCCCGGCGCAGCTGTCAGCGACCGCGATGCCCGCACGCACCGGCCCTTGTCCAGGCAGGCCGGTGATCGACATCAGGCCCGACAGGCCCTGCACGATCTGGTCGAACCCTGGCCGCTGGGCGTACGGCCCGTCCTGGCCGAAGCCGGAGATGCTGGCGTACACCAACCTCGGGTTGACCGCAGCGAGCGTCGCATAGTCGATGCCGAGCCGACCCTTGACGTCGGGGCGATAGTTCTCGACCAGCACGTCGGCG
>Ga0335070_10011460_pt1 | contig 10355 bp, 9 predicted proteins | sample Lox_Sample_13_FD_206722 | JGI IMG/M metagenome (GOLD analysis project Ga0335070, IMG submission 206722) | Soil microbial communities from Loxahatchee National Wildlife Refuge, Florida, United States - Lox_Sample_1.3 | ecosystem: Environmental > Terrestrial > Soil > Wetlands | place: USA: Florida...
CTGCTTTAAATATCCATGTATTAAACTCTTCCGCGTCATTAAAGATCTTTTTGCTGTTCAGATCATCCGCTGAAATTATTTTTGCTACCTGGCCGGATTTATGCGCTTCCCTGTATCGATTGAAAATTTCTCCGGTAAATATTTTTTCGGGATTTTCAAGTATTCCCGTTCCCCATACGGCAAATTTATTTGGAACCGAGACTTCGACTTCATAATCGGAATAATCGTTGTAAAATTCCTGTGCACCGGTATATTCAATTTTATCCCAGCCGTCGATATCATCATAAACTGAAATCTGCGGATACCAATAGCCGATAAAAAAAGAAGTGGAATCGTATATTCCCATTCTCATATGCCTTGCGGACATTTTAAAGTTCCATTCAAATTTCAGATTGACTTTTGAATGGGGCAAAACCGGATTATCAGGATCAAAAAAAAGATTAGTTGCATTAATAGTGAACTTAGTATTTTCACGTGTCGGAACTTCAATCTTATTATAAATAAATTTTGATATTGAGACTCCATCGGTCAAATCTTCAGGCGCAATTTCGAAATCTCTTGGGGATCCCGGCTTATAAACATTCTGATAAAGACGAATTACTATTTCTTTTAAAGTATCCGGGCTGTTATTGGTATATTCTATTTCTTCAGCACCTGATACAAGTTTTTCGCCGGGATTGATCGAAACTTTGATTTTGTATTTTGATGAATTCTGCCAGTAATTTATTCCCGGGCTGCCGTCAAGCGAACGGGTTTCCTTTTCATAGGCTTTCTTTATATTAATTGGAATGTAAAAATTTTCTTGGGCAGCTGCATATTGCCACCCGGCATTTAATACTGCAAAAACAATAAAACAGAATTTGGATTTTGATTTCATTAGCAGCCCCAAAATTAAAATTAATGAATGCCCAGCTTAAAAGAACCGAATAGTTCAATCAAAAAGTGTTTGGTTTTTTGATAAACTCTTCCCTGAAATTTTTCCGAAATTTTTATATGCAAGCTCCGTAACTTCTCTTCCGCGTGGAGTTCTGTGAATAAAGCCCTGCTGGATCAGGAAGGGCTCATATACTTCTTCAATCGTGCCCGGGTCCTCGTTTACAGCTACTGCCAAAGTACCTAAACCAACCGGGCCGCCTTTATACTTTTCTATGATGGTAAGAATAATTTCCTTATCCATTTCATCAAGCCCGAATTCATCCACTTCCAGGGCTTTAAGTGCTTTTCTTGCAGCTTCAATATCGATACAATTTTTATTATCAAACTCCGCAAAATCTCTTGTCCTGCGCAGAAGCCTGTTTGCAATTCTGGGAGTTCCCCTGGAACGCTTGGCAATCTCCTGGGCTGCATCATCATCTATTTTAATATTCAGAATTTTAGAGGATCTTAGTACGATCCTATTAAGATTTTCAGAATTGTAATAATCCAGCCTGAATTTAATCCCGAATCTCTCGCGGAGCGGTGCAGTCAACATACCGGCTCTTGTTGTTGCACCTATTAAAGTATAAAAAGGGAGCTTTATCTGGACACTTCTAGCATTCGGACCCGTATCAATCATGATATCCAGCTTATAATCTTCCATTGCAGAATATAAATATTCTTCTACAACAGGACTAAGGCGATGTATCTCGTCGATAAACAGGACCGACTTTTCTTCCAGGTTCGTAAGCAGTCCGGCTAGATCTCCCGGTTTTTCAAGGACAGGCCCTGAAGTAATTTTCAATTTTACCCCCAGCTCATTTGCAATTATGTAAGACAGTGTAGTCTTTCCCAGTCCTGGCGGCCCTGTTAACAATACATGATCCAGGGCTTCCCCTCTTTTTTTGGCTGCGGCTATAAATACATTTAAATTCTCGGTAACTTTCGATTGGCCTGCAAACTCATGCATGGTCATCGGCCGCAACGACTGTTCGTATTTTTTTTCCTCTTCTTTGAGCACGGGATCGGTAGTACCGGATTTTCTCATTATCTCTAAAACTAGATTTTTTCTATTCTGAAATTTATTTTAATTCCAAGGAAAATGCTTATGTAACCACTTCCTTATCTTTGATTTTAAATTTATGGATCAATAAGACCATAACGGTCATTGAGAGGATCATAAGCAGCGCGGTGCCGACTGTATTCCAAACATTGAAGCTGTAAGCAAATATTGCGCTCAGCCCCGGATTCCAGGCACTTCCAAACAAAATTGTAAGATGTACTATGTAAATAAGAAGTGTATTTCTCCCGATTAATATTAAAAAACGGGGGATTGTCTTAATCTTAAGAGCAACAAAGGAAACAAGAGAGTTAAGAATTAAAACAAATCCTACCCTTAAAAAAATAATATCATATTTTGAGAGCCATTGAAGGCTTTCGCCTAAAGCTATTTTACATAGAAGTTCAACCAGCAAACCAAGAACTATAAAGATAATTCCGTATACAGCTATTGTTATGCTAAACTTTCCTGTTTTAAAAACAAGAGGATGCTTTGCCAGGTAGCTTCCGAGTACCGCACCCGAGAGTAAATAACCTGCCCAGGGGAATGCCGGGAAAAGAGAACCGGTGCCGGAATAAAAATAGCCGGCAATCGGTACAGGCAGAAAAGCGCTCCAATTTATCGATTCAAAGAACACTGAAGGTACGAAGAACATAGCAGCGCCCAAAGAAAAAGCGAGATAGTCTGAAATTTTTAGTTTTTCGGCAAGCCAGGCAAAAATTAAAATGAATAAAACTCCTATCCCGATTAATTGAAGCACATCAACTGCAAAAAATACTTTCATTTGCTGAGCAGTAACTTCCGAAAAATCAACGATCGTTGCGGTAGGATATCTTAGAAGGTATCCCAGGAATACCAGCAGAAGAAATCTTTTAATACCCTTTATTGTCCTTGGATTTTTAAAGAATGGTTCATTAACCAGTCTGAAAAGATATGTAAATACTATTCCAGAGGTAAACATAAAAATAGGAGCCGTCATTCCCCTCATAAAAAACCAGGCTGCAAACAAAGGAGAATCCATCGTTCTGTAATCGTTTGCAAGAAGAACATCGACAGTATGACCTTGAACCATCTGCAGAACCGCAAATGCACGCATTAAATCGATGAAAATAATTCTATTTTTTTTCGAGCTTTGCGTCATGCCGTGTTCGAAGAAATGAATTTCATTACGCAAAATAAACAATCGCTTACAATTATTGAAATGAAAGCAGCAAGAACCTGACTGCAATAATTTGGAAAGAGATAAAAAAATCCCGCTTGAGGAGCGGGACTTAAGACAGAGCGGAATTTTTTATTTGATTGAAATATTACGTGGCTTTACATAATCTTGTTTCGGCAGCTTTACAAAAAGCTGTCCGTTTTCATAAGAAGCTTCAACCCTTTCGGTATTTATGCTGTCGGAAAGTTTAAATTTTCTATAGAAGTTAGCCAGATAAGATTCGTTCAATAAATATTTTCTTCTTAATGCTTCCCCGTAATTAATTTTACCGAAAATTGAAAGAGAACCGTCTTCTATATGAAGCTTTATGTTTTCCTTCCTTACTCCAGGTAAATCGGCAATTAATACATACTCGTCTTCGGTTTCATAAATATCTACCATGGGATCACAGCTTCTCTCTGTTTTCAGAATATTTTCCAATTGAATATGGTCTTTTTCTTTAACTTCTACTTTGCCGTTATCGATTGTACCGTTATTATTATTTATCTCTGACATAGTACCTCCTGAATATTTTTTTATCCTTAATTAATTTACTTATTGGAAAATTAAAGGCGCTTCAGGCCCGGAAGTTCGGGCCTGAGCTTAAATGATTATTTATTTTTCTTATTCTTTTCTTTTTCTTCATCAACTACTTCATACGAAGCATCCTGAACTTCCTTTTCATCCGGCTTGCCCTGCTGTTTTCCTGTATCGCCCTGCGGGCCTGCGCCGGGCTGCTGGCTCGCTTGCTGATAAAGCTCAGATGCAACTTCATTCCATATTTTATTAAGCGATTCGGTAGCAGATTTTATTTGATCGGAATTGTTTGATGCAACGGCATCTTCAACCGATTTTATAGCAGCCTCAAGCTTCGATTTTGAAGCCGGGGAAAACTTATCCTTCATTTCTTCCATCTGCTTTTTAGTCTGGAACACGAGATTATCAGCCTGATTCCTTATCTCAACCGACTCTTTCTTTTTCTTATCATCAGCAGCGTGTTCGGAAGCATCTCTCCTCATCTTTTCAACTTCTTCCTTAGATAACCCGCTGGAAGCAGTTATCCTGATACTCTGCTCTTTCCCGGTAGCTTTATCTTTTGCGCTGACATGAAGAATACCGTTTGCATCAATATCGAATGTTACCTCAATCTGGGGAATTCCTCTCGGTGCGGGGGGAATGCCGTCAAGATGAAATCTTCCCAAAGTCCGGTTGTCGGAAGCCATAGGACGTTCACCTTGAAGGATATGGATTTCAACGGATGTCTGGCTGTCCGCAGCAGTTGAAAATATTTCACTCTTCTTGGTCGGTATTGTTGTATTCGAATCGATCAGCTTGGTCATTACTCCGCCAAGAGTTTCTATACCTAACGAAAGAGGTGTTACATCAAGAAGTAGAACATCTTTCACTTCACCGGAAAGGACACCGCCTTGTATTGCCGCGCCTACCGCTACTACTTCATCGGGGTTAACTCCTTTATGAGGTTCCCTTCCGAATAATTTTTTTACAAGCTCCTGGACCATCGGTATTCTCGTAGAACCGCCTACAAGAATAACCTCATCGATCTGAGAAGCAGATAAACCGGCATCTTTCATACATTGAGTGCACGGGTCTTTTGTTTTTTCAACCAGGTCATCAATCAGCTGCTCAAATTTTGATCTCGACAAAGTTACGTTTAAGTGCTTCGGACCTTCCTGGGTTGCAGTTATAAACGGAAGATTAACGTCTGTCTGCAGCGAAGAAGACAATTCTATCTTTGCTTTTTCCGCAGCTTCTTTCAATCTCTGCAAAGCCATCGGGTCTTTTCTAAGATCAACGCCTTCCTGCTTCTGGAATTCATCGGCCAGGTAATTGATCAGCCGCTGATCAAAATCATCTCCGCCCAGGTGCGTGTTTCCGTTGGTAGCTTTAACCTCGAATACACCTTCACCAAGCTGAAGAATCGAAATATCGAATGTGCCTCCGCCTAAGTCATATACAGCGACCATTTCATCTTTAGCTTTTTTATCCAAACCGTATGCTAGTGCTGCGGCAGTCGGCTCATTTATAATTCTTTTAACTCTTAATCCTGCAATTTCCCCGGCATCTTTGGTTGCCTGCCTCTGCGCATCATTAAAATATGCAGGCACGGTGATAACCGCTTCGGTTACTTCCTGACCAAGATAATCTTCGGCAGTTTTTTTCATTTTCTGTAAAATCATTGCGCTGATTTCAGGCGGTGAATAAATGCGATCGGAAATCTTCACACGCGCCGAATTACCGTCTCCGGGTACTACTTCATAAGGAACCTCTCTAATTTCCTGCTGAACCTCATTAATAAATCTTCCCATAAACCTTTTAATAGAAAAGATTGTATTCTTAGGATTTGTAATAGCCTGTCTTTTTGCCGGCTGCCCGACAAGTCTTTCGCCTGTTTTGGTAAAAGCAACAACAGACGGAGTTGTTCTTCCTCCCTCAGAATTCGGTATTACAACCGGCTCATTTCCTTCCATAACTGCTACGCAAGAGTTAGTTGTGCCTAAGTCTATTCCAATTATTTTTCCCATTATTGTTACTCCTTTATTTATTTCAGGCGATGTATTACCGCCATATTAAATTTTTATTGTCAGTTGAAGTTACCAGTATTATGCCAGCAGGAGAAATTCACTGTAATTAATTATTTTACATATCTTTACGGCATTATCTGCTCTTAAGGGGAAAGAGCATAGATGTCATACAAATTCAGACTAATTGTCAATTAAAGGCTTATAGTATGACAGTTTTCAAATAAATCTGTATTTTTGAAAAAACGGAACCTCATGTTTAATATTGAAGCTTTTGATATAAAACTTGATACTGATTTTATCGGAAGACATTTCATTTACGTAGATGAAATTGATTCTACCAATTTATTTCTTTTAAATAAAGCAAATAAATTCAATACTAACGGAACAGTCATCTTAGCTGAAAAGCAGTCGAAGGGCCGCGGCAGAAATGAGAAAGTTTGGTACAGCGCAAAAGATCAGAATCTTACATTTTCTATCCTAATAAACAGCAAAAAATATCTCAGTAATAATTTTAATCTTATAAACTTCTGTTCTTCCTTATCTGTAGCTCTTGCTATAGAAAATCTTTATCAGCTTAAGACAATTTTAAAATGGCCAAACGATGTATTAATTAATCAGAAAAAAGTTGCCGGTATTCTGTTGGAATCTACTTCACAGGGAAGCAGGCTCGAAAAATTGATTGTCGGAATAGGAATGAATATTAACCAGACATCTTTCCAGGGGAACTTTGCTATAGAACCGACTTCCGTGAGGATAGAATTAAACGGACGCTCTGCAGATAGGGAACGCATTCTTGCGGAAATCCTGAATATTTTCGAAGAGCATTTAATAAAGCTTGAAAATAATCCTGGGGAAATTTTGGGAGACTGGAAATTAAAATGCAGAATGATCGGAGAAAAGATTGCAGTTACGGAGGGGGAAAATATAAAATACGGAATATTCGAAGATGTTGATGAAGAAGGTTATCTTCTGCTTAAATCCAAGGGTAAAATTGAAAAAATTCATTTTGGCGAAGTAAGCCTGAGATAAATGTTTCTAGCATGCGACATAGGAAACTCGAGGATTAAATACGCTCTTTTCAAAGAAGATGAATTAATTGAATACAACTCGCTTAAGAATGCAGATTCCTTTTTTAAAATTATTAGAAAGAAAGAATTTGCATCTGCCGGGATCTCTTCGGTAGTTCCTTCCCGGAATCAAGCTGTTTCGGGAAAAATCAAAAAAATGTCAGGAATTAAGCCGCATATACTCGATAAAACTTTTCCCTTCAGCTTTAAGATAAATTATGAAACACTAGATACTCTGGGAATCGACAGAATCTGTTCCGCAGAAGGGGCTTTTCAAATTATTAGAAGAAAATCTCCGGAATTTACAAGAAAAAAAAACAACTACATTTTAACGGTGGATTTCGGGACTGCGACAACTGTAAACGTACTTAAAATGCCCGGAGAATTTACCGGTGGAATGATCCTGCCGGGGATTGAAATGATGTTCAATTCCCTCAAAAAAAATACGGAGCAGCTTCCTGCCGCATCGATAAAAGATTATAAAGATTTAATCGGAACCGGCACAAATCCTTCTATTGCTTCAGGTGTTATTAATTCAAATGCAGGCTTAATTCAAATAGTTTGTGAATATTTAAGAAAGAAAAAAGCCGGGGAAATACGGAAAAAATAATTCCTTTTTTGAATTTTGATCTCATTTATGAAAAAGCTCTCGTGCTTTTCGGAATTAATGCGGTATGTAGAAGACTTAAAAAATGAGCAGCCTAAATTTTGATTTTAATATTATCGATCAATCTTGTTTTCCCGATTTTAGCCGCAATTAGAACATAATATGAAATCCCCTCCTCCAGTTTTCCGATCAGATTAAATTTCTCATCTACTACACTTACATAATTCAAATGAATGTTTTTTTCAACCAGAAAAAGAGAGCCGATATGCTTTATTATTTTTTTCGCATCTCTTTCGCCGGATTCAACCATCTGCTTTGCTTCATTTAACGATTTTGAGAGAAGGAGCGCTTTGCTTCTGTCCTCTTCATTCAGATAAATATTCCTAGAGCTGAGCGCCAGCCCGTCTTTTTCCCTGACAATAGGACATTCAATAATTTCGATTCCGTATTTTAAATCCCGGACCATCTGCTTAATTACCGCCGTCTGCTGCGCATCTTTCTGGCCGAAAAAAGCGAAATCCGGGTTTACGCAATTGAATAGTACGGCAACAATCGTGGTAACTCCTTTAAAGTGTTCGGGCCGTAATTCTCCTTCCAGTATTTTTGTCGTTTGATTTACAATAACGTTAGACCGGAATCCGTCCTGGTAGATCTCGGCTTCAGAGGGCGCGAATAAATAATCAGCCTTCTCCTCAATGAGAAGCTTTTTATCCCTTTCAATATCGCGGGGGTAAATATTAAAATCTTCATTAGGGGCAAATTGAGTAGGATTAATAAAAATTGAAACAACGGTAACGTCGGCTTTTTCTTTCGACGCTTTTACTAAAGAAAGATGCCCGTGGTGCAGATATCCCATGGTAGGAACAAAACCGATTGTCTTCCCATCCCTTTTAATTTTTTGGGAAAGCCTTTGAATTTCTTCAACGCTGCTTACGGTTTTAATAGCAGCCTCAGTTTAACAAGTTTAAAATATTATGGATTGTATTTTTTAACTCTTTCCTGTGAACCACCAGATCAATGAATCCGTGCTCAAGCAGGAACTCCGAGCGCTGGAAGCCTTCTGGGAGATCCTTACCTATTGTCTGCTTTATTACCCTGGGCCCTGCAAAACCGATTAAAGCCTGGGGTTCGGCTATATGAACGTCGCCCAGCATGGCATAACTTGCAGTAGTACCCCCTGTGGTCGGATCGGTCATTACGGAAATGTAAGGAACTTTTGCGGCCGCAAGCTTGGTTAGCCTCGAGCTAGTTTTAGCAAGCTGCATAAGGGAATATGCGCCCTCCATCATTCTGGCTCCGCCGCTCGACGATACTATTATCAGGGGGAATTTATTTCTCACGGCTTTATCAATTACACGGGCGATTTTTTCTCCTACAACGGAACCCATGCTTCCCCCGATAAATTTAAAATCCATGCATGCAAATGCGACATTCAGCTCATTCAATTTCCCAGTACCGGTTCTGACTGCCTCATTAATTCCTAGTTTATTCACAGCGTCCTGAATTCTTTCGGTATATTTTTTTGAGTCGGTAAAATTCAGAGGATCCGCGGCGGAAATCTTTTTATCTATCTCTTTAAATGTTCCTTTATCTAGAAGAATATCAATATATTCCCGGCTTCCGATCCGGAAATGAAAATCGCATTTTGTGCAGGTCCAAAGATTTGCTTCAAGCTGCTTTTTATGTATTATTTCACTGCATTTAGGGCATTTCTCCCATAATCCGTCCGGGAGCTCTTTTTTCTGGGTATCGGAAGAAATATTTTCTTTAGATCTTTTAAACCATGCCATTAATTGATCTCTTTCTCTACATCGGCAGAAATTGATAGAACTTTACTAGGCTCTTCAGGATCATTAGAGCTGATTGTAATAACCCTGCTCATTTTTCCGGTCCTGTCTTTTGTATTTAATTCCACCTTGAGAGTTCCTTCCTGCCCCGGTCCAACGGTTTTACTGCTCACCAAAGCAGCAGTGCAGCCGCAGGAAGTCTGAACATCTTTAATTTCAAGCGGAGCATCTCCTTTGTTGGTGAATTTAAATGTATAGTCTACAACATTACCTTCCTTTACCATACCGAAATCGTGCTGGGATTCGTCAAAATAGATTTTCGGCTGATTTGATCCGACCGATTCCTTCATTTTCTGTATTACCGTGCCGTAAATCTTCAATTCGAGCTTTTCGTTTCCCGGATCATTTGTCTCTACATAAACAGATTTCCTCTGTTTTCCCGATCGGCCGTTAGTATTAAACTGGACATTAATATTAGTAGACTCTCCGGGCTTTAATTCTTTCTTTTCCGGATCGGCGGCTGTACATCCGCATGATGCTTTTACATGCTTAATTATTAAAACATCACCTCCGTTATTGGTAATAATAAAACTATGCTTGACTAACGTTCCCTGCTCAACCGTGCCAAAATCATATTCGATCTGCTGCATAGATATTTTCGGTCCTACAAGCTGAGCAAAGCTTAAAGAACAAGTTATCAAAAAAATGCCTATGATTTTCATATTTTCTTTCCCTTATTCTTAATAATAAAATTTTTTAAATAATTTGGTTCTAAAAATTCGTAATCATAAGTTACTAATTTCCTGCCAAATAGATCGGCCCATTTTGCCGTGAATCCGGCTGTAGGAGCAGAAATGTTCCCTTTTTCAGCAGCAAAAATTTTATCCCTTGGTAAAGACTTATCTTTTAAGGGTAAATTTAATAATGCATTGCCAAATAAAAAAGAACCGTTCACTCTCTCCGCAAGGCTGTTTCTATTTAATATCTGAAGCTCTTCAAGGAAAAAATAAGAATTTGAATCCTTGGATTTTTTCAATTTAGCATAAAAAAATTCTTCCGAATTAACATTATTTGCGATAATGAATTCCGTATCTGCAGGGATTGTTTCTATTATTTGAAGCGCAAACGCTTCAAAAGTTGGAACCGGGATAAGAGGCAGCGATAATGCATACGCAATG
>Ga0335070_10011461_pt1 | contig 10354 bp, 5 predicted proteins | sample Lox_Sample_13_FD_206722 | JGI IMG/M metagenome (GOLD analysis project Ga0335070, IMG submission 206722) | Soil microbial communities from Loxahatchee National Wildlife Refuge, Florida, United States - Lox_Sample_1.3 | ecosystem: Environmental > Terrestrial > Soil > Wetlands | place: USA: Florida...
CTCGGCAGCCTGCGCGCCCGTCGCCGCCTCCAAGTCCACGTAGATCAGCCTCGCGGTTTGCCCCGGGCTGACGGTTCCGAGATCGGGCCGCCCGAGGGCTCGGGCGCCGTTCACCGTGGCCATGGCGAGAATGGTATCGGGGCTGAGCATGGGATAGCGACCGGCCACGAATCTCATCTCGTCGAACATGCTAAGGCTCTCGGTGCTCGCCAGAGAATCCGTGCCCAGGGCCGGGGCCATGCCTGCCTCAAGGAAGGCGGGGATATCGGGAACTCTCCCATGGAGGCTCCAGTTGGATCGAGGACAGAGGCAAAGATGGCTGCCGCTTCGGGCCAGCAGTTGGATTTCCTCCGGCGTAACGAGCAGGCAGTGGACGGCCAGCGTCTCTCCATCCAGGAGCCCGAGCCGGGCGGCCAGCTCCACCGGTCGCCTGCCCCAGAAACCCCAGCCCGAAAAGTCCCTTCCCATCTCCCGAAGGAACCCGGCCCACTCGCCCTTCCCGGTTGCCAGGAAATCGACCTCCTCCTTCGACTCGGCAAGGTGGAGAGAGAATCGGCGCCTGAGCCTCCGATCTGTCTCCTTGAGGTGTTGGAGGAGGGAGGGGCTCGCCGTATGGGGGGCGTGGCCGGCGTAGGCGAAGTCGACTTCGCCCACGGGAAGGGGTAGGAAAGGGAGGTCCTGGTCGTTGCCGAGGAACTCGAGCCAGATGGTGCCAGCGATCCCGGCGGCCGCAAGGGCGGGAGCGACCGGGATGTGCGACCCGAACTCGCCCACCAGGGCGACCCCGGTCTGCCGCAGCCGGTTCACGGCCGCTTCCATGGCGGCCGTGGCCGCAGCAAGCGACAGGTTCCGACGAACCTCGACGAGCTTCCGGACCCAGGGGAGAAAGCCCTCGCCCGTCTCTATCTTGCCGGCAAGAGCGGAGAGGCTGAGGTGGGTGTGGGCGTTCACCAGGGCGGGCATGATCACCCCGGGGCCGTGATCCGTTGTGAAGGTGTTGTCGGATACCCTGGGGGTGCTGTCGACCGCGACCACCCGGCCCTCAGCCACGGTGACAGTCCCGTCGGCGAGCCACGACCCGGGGGATCGCATCACCCATCCGGCACGGTGTCGCGCCGCCGTCACGGACGCCCCTCACGCACCGGCTCCACCGGCTGGTAAAAGGTGTTCCGCTGGCGGGCCCGAAACCCCGCCGCCTCGATGAGGCAAACCATCTCCTCCCGGGAGAGGCGGTGGCTCACGCCGGCCGCGGCGACCACGTTCTCCTCGATCATGGTGGAGCCGAGGTCATCGGCACCAAAGTGGAGGGCCACCTGGCCGATGTGGGGGCCCTGGGTCACCCAGGAAGCCTGGATGTGGGGGAAGTTGTCGAGAACGAGGCGGGATATGGCGAGGAGCCGAAGATAGGTGGTACTTCCGGCGGGACGAGCCGGCAAGGTTTCCTGCCCCGGTTGGTAAGGCCAGGGAATGAAGGCGGTGAAACCGCCCGTCTCATCCTGCAACCGGCGAAGGAGAAACAGGTGTGCAAGCCTGTCCCTGGTAGTCTCGAGGTGGCCGAACATCATGGTCGCCGTGGTCTTGAGCCCAAGCGTGTGAGCGGTGCGCATCACGTCGAGCCACTCGTCCGTGGTGGCCTTTGCCGGCGAGACGGACCGCCTGACCCGATCCACCAAGATCTCCGCGCCCCCTCCAGGGATCGAACCGAGGCCGGCAGCGACAAGCCGCTCGATCACCTCTCTCGCGCTCAGGCCGTTCTGTCTGGCCATGAAGACGATCTCGGGCGGCGAGAACCCGTGCACGTGAAGCCCCATGGCGCGCATGAGGCGGATCTGGTCCTCGTGCCAGTCCAGGTCCAGCTCCGGATTTAGTCCCCCCTGATAAAGGATCTGCGTGCCGCCGAGGGCGAGAGTCTCCTCGCACTTACGGGTGAGCGTCTCCCGATCCAGGACGTACGCCTCAGGGTGGCCCTTGTCGCGTGCAAAAGCGCAGAAGCGGCAGCGGGAGACGCAGATGTTGGTGTAGTTGATATTGCGGTCCACAGCATAAGTGACCACCTGGTCAGGATTTTGCCGGAACCGTGCCTCCTGAGCGAGCTGTCCCAGGGTGAGGAGATCGGCGTTGTCGTAAAGAATCCGCGTGGCTTCCAGATCGAGACGCCCTCCCTCGACGAGGCGAATGGTCTCCGTAGCGTTCACATCTTACTCCAGCGGTTGATGAAAGGTGTCTCGCTCTAACGGCTCGCAGCCAGCCTCGCGGATGAGTTCCACGAGTTCCGCCACCGTGAGACCGGTCTCGGTGCGGGCCCCCGCCTCGTGGGCAATACGCTCGTGGACGATGGTCCCTTCCAGGTCGTCGGCACCGAAATAGAGCGCGGTCTGGGTCAGCTTGGGTCCAAGCATGACCCAGTAGGCCTTGATATGCGGAATGTTATCCAGGAGGAGCCGTGCCGTGGCGATCGTCTTCAGGATGTCCACCCCCGTGGGGCCGGAAAGATCCTTGAGAGGTGTGTTCGCCGGATGGAAGGGAAGGGCGATAAAGGCCTGAAAGCCGCTGCTCTCGTCCTGCTGCTCTCGCAAACGGATGAGGTGGTCGACTCGCTCCGCCCGTGTTTCCAGATGGCCGAAGAGGAGGGTGGCATTGGTCTTGATCCCGAGGCGATGAGCGGTGGCATGGATGGCGAGCCACTCTTGGGCGTCGATCTTGTTTGGAAAGAGCTCGTCTCTGAGGCGGTCGGAGAAGACCTCCGCCCCACCTCCCGGCATGGCGACGAGACCGGCCTCTTTGAGCCGGCTCAGGCACTCGTGGGAGGAGAGGCCGGTTTTTCTTGCCATGTGAGCAATCTCTACGGCGGTGAACGCCTTGAGCCTGACACCGGGACGAGCCCGGGCGATGGCCCGAAGAAGATCCAGGTAGTACGAGAGATCCAGATCAGGGTGGCAGCCTCCCACCAGGTGCACCTCACGGAGCTCAGGGACGGGACTCTCGGCAATCCGGCGGGCCGCCTCCTCAGGGGTCATGGCGTAACCGCCGGGAGAGCCGAGCGGGCGGTGGAAGGCGCAGAAACGGCAACGGTTCTCGCAGACGTTGGTGTAGTTGAGATGATGGTTGGCGATGAAGAAGGCCCTGTTCTCATACCAGTGTTTCTTCACCGCCAGGGCGAGCTGCCCGAGACCGCAGAGATCGGTCGTTTCAAAGCAGATCAGGCCGTCCTCTCGCTGGAGCCGCTCCCCTCGCTCGAGCTTCCGCGCGATCTCGCGGAGGCCTGAATCCCGGAACTTGTCAACGAGGAGACCGGATATGGCGACAGGCGGCTTGGTTCTCATGCCGTGATCTCTGTTTCTTCATTCGCAGGTTGTTGCGAAGCCCGGGTAGAAGAGCGGAGGCCTTAAGCAAAGTTAGGATCCTTTGGCAACCTGCATCAGTTCTCGAATCTGAGCACCCTTCATCCCGGGCCGAGTGACCACGTGGTCAATACTAGACCTCTATCGCTCCCTTGGCAAGGTCTTTCCGCCGGTGGGTTGGGCTCGGGAGTTTGGTTCTCAGGCGGGTCCTCGAGGTCTTCTTCTGGCTGGTGACAGTGGTTACGATTTTACTCTGCTCCGTCCGGTCTGCCTGACGGAAGCATTGAAACGGTATAGTCTGCCCGGATTGTATGCTTTACCCAGAGCCGCTGGGCAGTATAGAATTGCGAGGGGAGAAATTGGGAAACTTGCCTTGCGGTCTTGCTTTGTTTGCCTAAAGGTAAAGACACTATGCAGATCATGGCGTCGATTTTGGATTCGGTTACGAGCGGCGTGGTGGCTATCGATTTGGAAGGTACTGTGATTGTCTTCAACGACGCCGCAGCAAAACTCCTGGGCATCTCAAAGGAGGATGCTCTGGGGAAGCCGCTTCGTCAGACGGTTCCCACATCCGGGCTGGTGAATGTCCTTGAAACCGGGAGGCCGGAAATCGGCACGCCTCAGATTATCGGCGAGCGCACAGTTCTCGCCAACCGATCGCCAATCATGAAAGACGGGCAGATGATCGGCGCCGTCTCCGTCTTCCAAGACATCACCGAGATGCAGCGCATCGCCAGGGAATTGGATTCGACAAAGACCTTGGTTCGCACATTGGAAGAGGTTCTGGCCGGAGCGGGGGAATGGATGGTAGTGGTAGATGCCAACGGCATCGTCACCATGATTAGCGAGGAGTACGCCGAGTTCAACGGCACGACAGTGACCGAGGCATTGGGGAAGCACGTGACCGAGGTAATAGAAAACACGCGCATGCACATCGTCGCCCAGACCGGGGTTCCCGAGATGGGCGAAGCGCAGCGGATTCGAGGACGCGATCTGATCGTCAATCGAATTCCCTTGAAGGACGGCGACCGAGTGGTCGGTGCCTACGGCCGGGTTGTCTTCAAGACGGTCGAGCAGCTGTGGGAAGTGGCGACGAAACTTCGGGTTCTCGAATCCAAGGTTCGGTACTACGAGAAGGAGCTCATTCAGCTCCGCGGGGCGCGATACAACTTCTCGAACATCGTCGGTTCCGGCCCGGCTACAACGGCCGCTAAGGAAGCCGCGCTCCGGGCCAGCCAGACGGAGTCTACGGTGTTGCTCTATGGTGAGACGGGGACGGGAAAGGAACTCTTCGCGCACGCGATCCACGCGGCCGGACAGCGGCGCCACGCGCCGTTCATCCGGGTCAACTGTGCAGCCATACCGGCGGAGCTCCTCGAGTCGGAGCTCTTTGGGTATGAGGAAGGCGCTTTTACCGGGGCGAGGAAGGGCGGAAAACCGGGAAAGTTCGAATTGGCCTCGGGAGGGACTCTCTTTCTCGATGAAATCGGGGACATGCCCCTAGCCATGCAGGCGAAACTGCTCCGCGTCTTGCAGGAGCGAGAGGTGGAGCGCGTCGGGGGAGCGGGCGCAAGGCCGGTTGACATCAGGGTAATCGCTGCAACGGGCCGCACCCTCGAAGAAATGGTCGCGGACGGGCGATTCAGGGCTGACCTCTACTATCGGATTCACGTCATCCCCATCCTCATTCCACCCCTGCGGGAGCGACGCGAGGACCTTGAGGCGATCGCCGACCACTTTCTCGCGAGACTCGCATTCGATATGGGCGAGCCCAAACGTTCGATGTCGCCCGAGCTGGTTGAAATCCTCAGATCGTACAAGTGGTCTGGGAATGTGCGTGAGCTGCACAATATTCTCGAACGGGCGGTAACCATGTCGCGGGGCACGCTCCTCCTGCCCGAGCACATCCCTGACTATCTCCTTCGAGCAGCGCCCAAGGCTCGCAAAGAAGTAACGCCCGGTTCGCTGGCTCATGCCAAGGCAGAGGCAGAGCGCGCCGCCATCATCGCCGCTCTCCAGGTGGCCGAGGGCAACAAATCGCGGGCGGCAGCCATCCTGCGCATTCACCGCGTCAAACTTCACGAGAAGCTGAAACGCTATAGCATCTCCTCGGCGGTGCCGGGGTAACGAATGCCTTTCCTGGCGTTCCTCTCGCCTATAAAGGCCATGATGCAGCGCGGGCTGAACAGCCGGCCCAAGTGACAGAGAAAGATTGTAACCTTTTTGGTTCATGTACCATATATGGTACATAATCCGAGCTTGTTGGTTCTGTAAGCCCTTGCGGTGTGAATAGGTGCGAGTCTCGGGATTGTGTACCTTTTATGGTACATTACTCCAGCGAACCGCCATCCCATCGTCCGCTGCTGTTCCCATCCGTGTTTAGGCCTTGTTTAAGCGACCTCACACCCGGCGCCTTCCGCCATTAATCCGTGGCATCCTAGTTGCACTAGCGCTGAGCGTCGGCGCAGGCGGATGCGATCTCCCCATACAATCTATCTAACCGGAATTTCGCTCAATGGTTTCTGGAGAAGCCCTAGGATTTTCGAGCCGCCTTTGCCGTTATTTCAAGCCGTTCGACACAATGCCTAGGTCGAGCTTCACCAATCTCCAACAATGAACCAGCCGCCGTGGGAGGGACATTGAAAGTCGACGGGACCTCACCCTAACGTGTCCCGGAGTTCGATGAAGCGCAGCTAAAGCAAATTCTCTTAGAGGTTAAAGACAAGTTTTTGAGCGCAACCGTCATCTCCCGCTTCCGGAGGCAGGCCGAGGAATTCCGGCAAATGCGGACCAGGTGGCGTAGCGGATAGAGGATGTGACCCCGCCTTTGAAGAGGCCGAAAGGAGGTGTGAGGGACAAGGGTGGCCTTCATGTCAACTGGGCGGGGCTTGGTAGTGTTAAGACCAAGGCCACAGCGGAAAGGAGGAGAGCATGAGCCTATCGTCTCTAGTGGAACCTCGGGAACACGCGGAACAGGAAAAGCTAGGAAACCCTGGTCGACGGACATTCATCAAGACCCTGGGCGTTGCCGGGGCGGCTGCGGCTGCTTCAGCAGCGGCCAGCGTTGCACAGGGCCCGTTCGTGTGGGCTCAAGGTCAGACTTACAACTGGCGTATGGCCACCACGTGGCCGCGAGGGCTGGCCATCTTCCACGACGGCGCCGAACGTTTCGCCAGGATTGTCGAGGAGCGAAGCGGAGGGCGTCTGAGGATCAAGGTGTACGCCGCCGGTGAGTTGGTGCCCCCGTTCGAGACCTTCAACGCTGTATCGCAAGGCAAGGTGGAGGCGGGGCATTCCGTGTCGTTCTACTGGGAAGAGAAGATTCCCGCAGCTCCCTGGTTTTCCGCTGTACCCTTCGGGTTCAACGCCCAGGGAATCAATGCCTGGATGTACGCGGGAGGCGGAATAAAACTGTGGGAGGAGGTCTATGCACCATTCAACGTTGTGCCCCGTCCTGTGGGCAACACGGGGGTGCAGATGGGAGGCTGGTTCAAGCGCCGGGTGGACAGCCCCAAGGACCTCAAGGGACTGAAGATGAGGATCGGAGGCCTTGGGGCCCAGGTTCTCAAGAAGGCCGGGGCTCAGGTCATGTACATCCCCGGCGGGGAGGTGCTGGCCGCCCTCGAGAGCGGGAAGGTCGACGCGGCCGACTGGGTCGGGCCGGTTCACGATCTCCAGATGGGCCTCTACAAGGCGGCCAAATACTACTACTACCCGGGGTGGCACGAGCCGGGATCAACGATCGAGGTCCTTTTCAACAAGAAGGCGTATGACGGCCTCCCAAGGGACCTAAAGGAGATCTTGGACGGCGTGGCCATGGAGAACAATCTCTGGACCCTCTGTCAGTTCGAGAGTCAGAATTTCAAAGCCCTGGAAACCCTTGTTGGTCAACTGAACGTGCAGCTCGTTCGTTTCCCCATACCTGTGCTCAATGAATTGCGAAAGTTGTCGACGCAAGTCCTTGCCGAGGAGGCGGCGAAGGATCCCATGGTCAAGCAGGTCAATGATTCCTTCAGGAATTTCGAGAAAGACCTCGACAATTGGGGCTACATTTCCGAGAGGGCCTATTACGACTTCCTGGCAGCCAAGCCTGAAACCCTTGAACCTTGGGTATACAAGGATGTGTACGAATTCTAATGGCGCCGTTTACGGTTGAAACCTGAAAACAGAACACGCTTCGCAAGATAAGACTCTGAATTGAAAGGAGTCAAAGGGAGGTAGCCATGGACGTAATAGGCATCGTCTTAAGCTTGTTCGGGTTGATGTACATGGCGTACATGGGCTTTTCCGTCATCTTGTTCGCTCCGGTCTTTGCTCTGTTGGCGGCATTCCTCCAGGGATTACCAGTTATGCCATCGTACACTGAGCTTTTCATGGCGAAGGCGGTCGTCTACGTCAAAGCCTTCTTCCCCATCTTCATGCTGGGAGCTGTTTTCGGCAAGGTGATGGAGGATTCCCTTCTCGCGAAGGGAATCTCCCGAAGCATCATCCAGAAGCTGGGACATAAGCGAGCCATGCTGGCGGTTGTCCTGTCATGTGCCATTCTGACCTATGGGGGTGTGAGCCTATTTGTCGTGGTGTTTGCTGTGTATCCCTTTGCGGCCGCGCTCTTCAAGGAAGCCAACATTCCCAAACGCCTGCTCCCTGGGACCATTGCGCTTGGTTCCTTCACGGCTACCATGGATGCGTTGCCCGGGACACCGCAGATACAAAACATCATTCCTACCAACTTCTATGGAACCACGGCGTACGCTGCTCCTATCGCTGGTCTTGTCGGCGGGGCGTTGATTTTCATCGTCGGCATGCTGTGGCTTGAACGTCGGCGCAAGAAAGCAGCGGCGCGGGGGGAAGGTTACGGCGACCACACCCTGAACGAGCCGGCGCCGGCCGAGGGGATTGTTCTACCAAAATGGTACATCGGGGTCCTGCCGTTGGTTGCCGTTCTGGTGGTTAACTTTACCCTGTCGCGGGTGGTTACCTGGAATCCTGAGACCCTTGCTCCTTTTACAGGTATGAAGCTTCCCATGATGGTGCCGGATGTCAAGAGGGTGGTGAGTATCTGGTCCCTCATAATCGCCCTTGTCTCCGGTATAGTGATCGCTCTCGCTTTGGGGTTCAAGAATATTCCTAAAGGTGGTGGTTTGCAAAAGGCGCTTAACGCCGGTGCGGTTGGCTCTCTGCTCGCGATCATGAACACCGCGTCCGAGGTCGGCTACGGGAACGTAGTGGCAGCATTGCCGGGTTTCAAGGCGATCGCCAATTTCCTCCTGGGCATCAAGATCGGAGGTACGCCCCTTGTTTCCGAAGCGGTGTCGGTAACAACGCTGGCCGGGATAACCGGATCAGCCTCGGGCGGCATGTCGATCGCCCTCGATCTCATGGCCAAGGATTGGCTCGCCTGGGCGAACTCCATCGGCATGTCTCCCGAGATCCTGCATAGGGTCGCATCCATGGCCTCCGGGGGCTGCGATACGATGCCCCACAACGGTGCGGTCATCACTCTTCTGGCCGTCTGCGGGCTCACCCACAAGCAGTCATACCCGGATATCGGCATGATCACCATGATCAAGACCGCGGGGGTGTTCGCCGTGATTCTCCTCTATGCGCTTACCGGACTCTACTAGATAAGGAGGAAACCTTATGGGCGAAACTGAGACTGGCTATTTCGCTTTTGCCGACAAGGGAGATTTGTTACCTCCCTCACCGCACCCCATCATCGAGGAACTCCGTGCCCAGATACGGAGAAAGGGGAAAATCGTCACCGGGGAGCAGGCCGCCGCCATCATCCGGGATGGGGATGTCGTGACGACAAGCGGTTTCGTCGGTACGGGAGTCCCCGAAGACATACTCATCTACCTTGAAGAGCGCTTCAAGAAGGAGGGCCACCCCCGCAACCTGACGCTGGTCTATGCGGCGGGCCAGGGGGATGGCAAAACCAGGGCCCTCAATCACCTGGGCCATGAAGGCCTCGTGGGACGGGTGATCGGGGGCCACATCGGCCTTGCCCCCATGCTCCAGAAGCTCATCCGGGAAGAAAAAATTCTAGCATACAACTTCCCCCAGGGGGTCGTCAGCACCCTCTTCCGCAACCTTGCCGCCCGCAAGCCGGGGCTCATATCTTATGTCGGCCTGGGGACCTTCATCGATCCACGGATCGATGGCGGAAAACTGAACCAGAAAACAAAGAAGGAGGGTGAAGACCTCGTCAAGCTCATGGAGATCGAAGGAAAGGAGATTCTCTTCTTCAAGCTGCCCCCTATCAACGTTGCCATCATAAGGGGGACAACGGCAGATACAAACGGCAACATCACGATGGAGAGAGAAGCCCTCACCATCGAGGTGCTGGCGCAGGCCATGGCGGCCAAGAACAACAACGGCTTCGTCATCGCCCAGGTCGAGCGGCTCGCGGACCAGCACGCCCTGAACCCGAAGCACGTCAAGATCCCCGGCATCCTCGTGGACTGCGTGGTCGTTGCACGGCCGGAAAACCACTGGATGACCTTCGCCGAGCCTTACAACCCGGGCTTCACGGGCGAGGTGCGCATCCCCATGGCCTCCATCGCGGCGTTGGAGCTGGGTGAACGGAAGGTGATCGCGCGCAGGGCGGCTTTCGAGTTGCGGCCCAATCAGGTCGTGAATCTCGGCATCGGCATGCCCGAGGGTACGGCCCGGGTGGCCAACGAGGAAGGCGTCCTCGATCTCCTGACCCTGACGGCGGAACCGGGCGTGATTGGCGGGATGCCCAACGGCGGGCTCAACTTCGGCACCGGCACGAACATCGACGCCCTTATCGATCAGCCGTACCAGTTCGATTTCTACGACGGGGGCGGCCTCGATATCGCCTTCCTGGGAGCGGCGGAAATGGACAAGGACGGCAATGTCAACGTGAGCAAATTCGGTCCCCGCTTCGTGGGGCCCGGCGGATTCATCAACATCAGTCAGAACGCGAAAAGAATCGTTTTCATGGGGACCTTCACCGCAGGCGGTCTCAAGGTTGCCGTGTCGGACGGCAA
>Ga0335070_10011462_pt1 | contig 10354 bp, 11 predicted proteins | sample Lox_Sample_13_FD_206722 | JGI IMG/M metagenome (GOLD analysis project Ga0335070, IMG submission 206722) | Soil microbial communities from Loxahatchee National Wildlife Refuge, Florida, United States - Lox_Sample_1.3 | ecosystem: Environmental > Terrestrial > Soil > Wetlands | place: USA...
TGGCAGATGTTTGCCTTTGGCTTTGCAGGCATTTTCATCGTCACCCAGATGCACGGCTTGAAGTTCTCCCGTCTCACCCGTGGTATCATCCTGGGTGTCTTTATCGTCGCAACCCTGGCAGTCTACAGCCAGCGTGGCTGGGTGCAATTGAACGAGATCCTGCGCATTCCACTGATCGAGTACCTGGCCGTCTTCTTCATGGCTGGCCTGATTGCCCTGGGACTGTGGATCGCCGGGCATGTGAAGGCTTCGAAAGCCCTGATGGAAGTAAAAACCCGTGAATAAGAAACTTTGACCATTCTCCCGGGAGGTCCCCGTAAGGGGGCCGGTCTGGTTCGCATGCGACCATCGAAGACGGTGAATGTCGAAAACCGATAAATCAAATCTAAGGAACGTCCATGAACCAAATCGAAGGGAAAGTTGCTGTTATTACCGGCGCCAGCCGTGGTTTTGGCCTGGCGCTGGCGCAGCTCTTCGTCCGTGAAGGGGCGAGCGTGGTGCTCTCGGCTCGCAACGAAAAAGCCATCCAGAAAGCCGCCGCTGAGCTGCGGTCGGAAGGGGGCCGCGCTGAGGCATTTGCCTGCGACGTCTCGGACCGGAAGCAGGTCGAGGCTCTGGCGCGCTTCGCCTTGAAGAAATATGGTCGTTTCGACATCTGGGTCAACAATGCCGGGATCGCCGGCCCCTACGGCGCCACCTTGAACATCGCACCCGACGACTTCCTGTCTGTCCTGCAAACCAATATGTACGGGGCTTATTTTGGCTCCGTAACCGCCATGCGCCACTTCCTGGCGCGCAAGACCGGCAAGCTGATCAACATTCTGGGCGCTGGGGATCGCAATCCGGTTCCCAACCAGAATCCGTACGGTTCGAGCAAATCCTGGATCCGGGTTTTTACCCTGGCCCTGGCGAAGGAGTACCGTGACAGCGGGGTGGGCGTCTTCGCCTTCCAGCCCGGGCTGATGGACACCGATTTGCTGACCGAGGTGGTGACCTATGCCGAGTACGAAAAACGCCTGCGGGACGTCATGCCGTTCCTGATCCGCGCCATCGGGAACCGTCCCGAGGCCCCCGCTCGCAAGGTGCTCTGGCTGGCCTCCTCCGCCACTGACGGCCGAACCGGGCTGTACGTACGCGGCAGCTCGACCTTGCACCTGCTGGCCGGTTTCCTGCGAACCGGCGTGTGCCGCCTGCTGCGCCTGCCGGAACGCAAGATCGAAATCCATACCCGCATCCTGCCTTCGGCTTATAAACCCCTGTAAAGGCCGCGTGGAGGGGCGGGGAGGTCCGCTCCTTCACGACCCTTTCGATACCTCTCCAGGACCCGGAAATCAACGCCATGTCCCAGATCGCATTGAACGCTCCCGCGCCGGATTTCGAGCTGGCCGATTACACCGGTAAGCTTGTCCGCCTCTCTGATTTTCAAGGCAAGACCAACGTGCTGCTGGTCTTCAACCGCGGTTTCATGTGACCGTTCTGCCGCGCGCACATGGCGCAGTTGCGCCAGGACTTTGCCGAGTTCGAAAAGCGCGGCACGACCATCCTGGTCGTCGGGCCTGAAAACACGGCCGCCTTTGCCCGCTACTTCGGCGAGAACGGCCTGCCCTTCATCGGCCTGCCCGATCCCAGCCACATTGTTCTGAAGCTTTATGGCCAGCAGATCAAGCTCTTCAAGTACGGGCGCATGCCCGCCCAGGTGCTGGTGGATAGGACCGGCATGGCACGTTTCGTCCATTACGGCCATGACATGACCGACATCCCCAAAAATGCCGAAATGCTGGCCCTGATCGACGGGTTGAATGTGAAATAGCCTGGCGTTCTTTCAGTTTTGGCAATGAGCTTCCTCTTCTGGTTCTTGATCTCCTTCCTGAGCGGGGCGCTGCCGTTCTCCGTCTGGATCGGGCGACTGGCCCTGGGCCGCAACATCCGGCTGTATGGCGACCACAACCCCGGCATGACCAATGTCTTCCGCGCTGGCGGCAGGGGCTGGGGCGTGGCCGCCATGCTGCTCGACTGGCTCAAGGGCGCCCTCCCGGTCGGGCTGGCACACTGGCTCTTTCACCTCGACGGCTGGGGGGTGGCGGCGGTCGCCGTGGCGCCCGTCCTTGGGCATGCCTTTTCGCCATTCCTGAAATTCCAGGGTGGTAAAGCGGTGGCCGTGACGGTCGGGATCTGGAGCGGACTGACCCTCTTCTACGCGCCGCTCCTGCTCGGGGTCAGCCTGACGCTGCTGATCCTGATCCTCGCCTCCGACGGCTGGCCGCTCTTCCCGGCTCTGCTGGTCCTGCTGGGGGCATTGCTCCTGGGGCACGCCCCAGGCTGGATGCTGGGCACCTGGGCGGCAAACACACTGGTCCTGCTCTGGAAGCACCGCCGGGATTTGCACCGCCCGCCGCGCCTGCGCCCCTGGCTGCTGCGTCTCTTCCACCTGGCGGTCGAATGAACCTGGCTGGGTGGACGTCCTTCTTTCAAATGGGCATCCTGGTTTTCCTGGGCGCGCTCCTGTTCATGGCCTTCGCCAACCTGCTCGGCATGCGCCGGTTGAAACGCCTCCCCGCACTCATCCCGGCGCCGTTCGTCTCGGTGCTCGTCCCCGCCCGCAACGAGGCCGCCAACATCGAGGCCTGCGTCCGCTCCCTGCTGGACCAGGAGTACGCCAACTACGAGCTGATCGTCCTGGACGACCAGTCGACGGACGGGACGGCCGGGATCCTCGCCGGGCTCACCGCGCGGACCTCGCGCCTGCGCCTGATCTCCGGGGGACCGCTCCCCGAAGGCTGGGTGGGCAAGAATTGGGCCTGCCACCAGCTCGCCCTTGCCGCCCGCGGAGATTTCCTGCTCTTCACCGACGCCGACACGCGCCACCATCCCGGCATGCTGTGCGACGCCCTTGCCCTGGCTGTAGCGTCACGGGCGGACCTCCTGAGCGGCATGCCCGCCCAGGAGACCGGCTCCTGGGCTGAGAAGCTGGCCGTCCCGATGATCCCGTGGATGGCGCACACCACCGCGCCCATCCCGCTGGTGCGCCTCTGGCCGTTCGAGTTCGGGGTCAACGCCATCGGCCAGTTTATGCTCTTCCGCCGCCGGGCTTACGAGCGGATCGGCGGGCATGCCGCCGTGCGCGCCTCGGTCATCGAAGACTTTGCCCTGCCGCGGCGGGTCAAACGCTTCGGCCTGCGCTGGGACCTGGTGGACGCATCCGCCCGCGTGCGCACGCGCATGTATCATTCCCTGGGCGAGGTTTGGGACGGCTACACCAAGAATCTGTTCGCCGCTTTCTACTATCGCCTGCCCGCCTTTACCTTCGTCTGGCTGTGGATGTTGTACGTGACCTGGGTACCGCTGATCGGGCTGCTCCTGCAGGCTGCCGGCCGCCCGCTTCCGGGCTTTTCGCCGGCCCTGGCCCTGGTGGCGTACGCTGTGGACTGCCTGCTCTGGCTGCTTTCGGACCTGCGTTTCGGTTTGCCGGCCTGGCAGGCTTTCCTGCACCCCCTGACGGTGGCTTTCTTCGCCGCTGTGGCTGTCCGTTCGGCCTCCCGGCATCTTCGCCGCCGCCCGGTCGAGTGGAAGGACCGGCTGGTGCCCACGCAAGGTTGAGGGCTTGTAATCCCTCCACCGCAATAATTATCTCTTCACGATGGTTTTCCTGAAAGGTGATCAATGTCTCTTGCTCCGCGCCTAAATCGTTCTTCCGGCTTGGCCGCTCTCAAGGAGCTGCTCGGACCGCGCAATTTCCTTGGCAGCCTGTCGGCCATGCGCCGCGAGCTGGGTTACATCTTCAGTCCGACCCTGCCCGGCTTCAGTCCTGTGGTGCTTTCTGGACCGGAGGCCAGCCATTACGCCCTGGTGGAGGGGCGCGCCCACCTGCAGTGGCGCAACGATTCCGACCCCGTCACCGGAGTGCTGCGCCACGGGCTGCTGGTCGAGGACGGCGCTTCCCACGACGATCTGCGTCGGGCGGTCATGCCTGCCCTGCACCGCCAGCAGGTGGCTGCCTCGATCGACTGCATGTGGGCGCGCACGAACCAGGTCCTGGACGGCTGGCGGCCCGGCGAGATTTACGACATGCTGGTGGAAATGCGCCGCGTCGCCCTGCTGATCCTGGTGGACGCCCTCTTCCACGCCGATTTCACACCGCACCTCGACCGGTTGGTGCCGGCCATCCTGGCGGTGCTCAGGTTCATCTCCCCCGGCCCCTGGCTGCTCGGCTTCCCGCACCGCAAGGTGGATCAAGCCCTGGCGGAGCTCGACGCTTACCTCTACGGCCTGATCGCGGCGCGCCGCGCCAATCCGAATGGCGATGACGATGTGCTCAGCCGGCTGATCCGCTCCGGGATGGATGATGATCTGATCCGCGACCAGATGCTGACCCTCTTCATCGCCGGGCACGACACCAGCACGGCGCTGCTCGCCTGGAGCCTGTACTTGATCGGATGCAACCCCGAGGTCGCAGCGCGCCTGCGGACCGAAGCGGAGGCGTTGCCGGTCGATCGCGCCCCAACCCCCGGGGAGGTCGAGGCACTGGTCTATTTCGGCCAGGTGGTCAACGAGACCCTGCGCATCTACCCGCCCATCCACGTCGGCAACCGCCTGGCGACCGGCAATCTGCAGGTCGGTGGAGTGGACGTCCCGAACGGGGCGCGCGTGATGGTCTCGATCTACGCCACGCATCACGACGAGGCCCACTGGTCCGATGCGGAGCGTTTCGATCCGGGCCGGTTTGCACCCGGCGAGAAACACCAGCCTTATGCCTACCTGCCGTTTGGCGGAGGGCCGCGCAACTGTCTGGGTGCCAATTTTGCCCAGGTCGAGTCGAAGGTGGTCCTGGCGCGCATGCTCCAACGCTTCGACCTGACCCTGACGAAGAAACGGGTGCACCTGCACATGGGAGCCACGCTCGAGCCGCGCCCGGGTGTCTTCATGCGGGTGAATCCGAGATGATCTACGACTATGCCATCCTGGGCGGCGGTGCGGCCGGTCTGAGTCTGGCGTTGGCCCTCGTGCGCAGCCCGCTGAAGGACCGCTACATCCTGATCGTCGAGAAGGACGGCAAGGACAGCAATGACCGCACCTGGTGCTTCTGGTCGGATGCGCCCACCCCGCTGGACGGGATCGCAGCCCGCGTCTGGTCGAGGCTGCGTTTCCAGAGCCCGGGCGCCGATCGCACCTTCGACTTGCAGCCGTTCCGCTACCAGATGGTGCGCGGCCTGGACTTCTACCGTTCTGCCCGTCTGGAATTGGAGCAACACCACGTGACCTTCGTGCGCGCGGCAGGGGAGGTGGAGGACGGGGAGGGACAGGCCGTCGTCCGGTCGGATGGACGGGAGTTCGCGGCTGCCTGGGCTTTCGACAGCCGCATGCGGCCGGAGGACGTGGTCCGGAGCCCAAGGTTCAATTACCTCAAGCAGCACTTCACCGGCTGGGAGGTCGAGGCGGACGCGCCGGTCTTCGACCCGCGAACCGTCACGCTCTTCGACCTGCGCACGCCCCAGCGCGGCGGGGTGACCTTTTTCTACATCCTGCCGTTCAGCGAGCGGCGTGCCCTGGTTGAGTATACGCTCTTCTCACCCGAATTGCTCCCGCCGGAGGAGTATGAAACCGCCCTGCGCGCTTACCTGCGGGACGAGTTCCATCTGGTAGATTACCGCATCCTGGAGGTCGAGCGCGGCGTCATCCCGATGACCGACCATCCCTTCCCGCGCCGCCTGGGCCGGCGGGTGATGGCGATCGGGACGCGCGGCGGACGGGTGAAGCCCTCCACTGGCTATGCTTTCGCCCGCATCCAAAGGGACTCGGCTCGCATCGTCGACTCGCTGGTGCGCGTCGGCCACCCCTTCGCCGTCCCGCCCGACCCGCTGCGCTTCCGGTTCCACGATGCCGTCCTGCTCGAGGTGCTCGCCCGGGACCCGGAGCTGGGTCGTTCCATCCTTGCGGCCATCTTCGCTCGCAACCCGATCCAGTCCGTGCTGGGCTTCCTGGACGACCGCTCCTCGCTGCTCGACGACTTGCGCGTGATCACCGCCTGTGCTCCGTGGCCGTTCCTGCAGGCGCTTGGCCGGCTGGCCATGAAAAGGGCGAGCCGGTGAATTCGCTCATGCTATAATTTCCCCAACCCATGGAATTGATCCAGAATTTTTTCCGCGCCAATCAAGAAATCATCTATTTCGTCTACGGGCTGATGTTTTTCGTGCTGGGCCTGGCGATCGCCCTCCAGTCACGGCACTCCTCGCGCCTTGACCTGGCGCGCAGCCTGAAGTGGCTGGCCCTGTTCGGCTTTTTGCATGGCTTCAACGAATGGGGGGACCTGTTCATCCCGCTGCAGGCCGCCTACCTTGCACCGTCTATCATCCGCTTGCTCCAATATCTTCATCTTTTCCTCCTGACGGCTTCCTTTGCCTGCCTGTTCGCCTTCGGGGCCGCCCTGCTGGAGCCGATCAAGCATTACAGGTGGCTGCACGTTTCCCTGGCGATCCTCCTGCTGGCCTGGCTGGTGATCGTCCTGGGACCTATTCGCCTTCGCTATTCTGACTTCAATACCTGGTATAACGCGACCAACGCCCTGGCCAGGTACCTGATCTGCCTGCCGGGCGGTTTCCTGACTGCATATGCCTTGTGGGAGCATACCTTGCAGTTTATTTCCCCATATAACGTTCCCCGCATCGTCCGGGCCTTGCAAGCCGCCGGGGTCAGCATGGCACTCTACGCCCTGGCGGGTGGCCTGATCGTCCCGCCGGTGCCTTTCTTCCCGGGAAATTGGCTGAATACGGACGTCTTTACCCGTCTCTTTATTTTCCCGCCGCAGCTCCTGCGCGCCCTGATCGGCCTGGCCATGGCCGCCACGACCATCCGCGTCCTGGAAGTCTTCGACCTGGAGACCTCGCGGCAGATCGAGGCCATGGAGCAGCAGCAGATCCTGGCGGCCGAGCGCGAGCGCATCGCACGAGAACTGCACGACGGGACCATTCAGAAGGTGTATACCGCCGGACTGCTGGTCCACTCGGCGCAGAACCTGACCGAGCCCGAGTCTCCCCTGGCCGGCCGGCTGGCGACGGCGGTGGGCGTGTTGGACGACGCCATCCGCGACCTGCGACAGAACCTGGGCCAGCTGAATGCATCCGTCCGTGCGGCGCAGGAGCCATTTGCATCTGCCCTTGAAAAACTGGCCTCCGATCCACGCTTCAGCTCACTGGTCAAGGTGACCGTCGATCTGAAGTTGCCCGAATTCGATTCCCCCGAGCCGGAGCGCGCGGCCCACATCCTGGCAATTGTCCAGGAGGCGCTCGCCAACGCCGTCCGGCATGCCAAAGCCCGGCACATCCTGGTCTCGGCCAGCCGCCTCGACGACCGCCTGCAACTCAACGTCCTGGACGACGGGACGGGCCTTCCGGATCAAGTCCGGGAGGGACACGGGCTGCGCAACATGCGCGACCGGGCCTCGCTGCTGCATGGAGAACTGCACGTCGAGAGGCTGAAGAGGGGCACCTGTGTGAGCCTGGACATCCCCTGGAGGCTGGAGCCATGAGCAGGATCCCGGTGGCCCTGGTCGATGATCACGCCCTGGTCCGCCTGGGGCTTAAGACCTTGATCAACGACCAGGCGGATATGGAAGTCATCGGCGAGGCAGGTACAGCCGCGGAGGCAGTGGACATGGTGGCGCGCCTTCACCCGCAGGTGGTGCTGATGGACATCCGCCTGCCCGGCGAGGGCGGCCTGGAAGCCACGCGGCAGATCGTGGCCCGCTTCCCGGAGACCAAGGTGGTCATGCTGACTTCCTTCGCTGACGAGGAGCTGGTGTTAAACGCCATCCGCGCCGGGGCGGTCGGTTATCTCTTGAAGGAGGTGGGGAACGAGGAGGTGTTGCGCGGCATTCGCGCCGCCGCGCAGGGGAATTCGGTCCTGGACGCCGCTACCACCACGCGCCTGTTTTCACGCCTGCGCGCCTTCGAGCAGAAGGAGGACGAGGACGCCTTCCGCGACCTGACCGGGCGCGAGCTGGAGGTCCTGTACGAGGTGGCGCTGGGCAAGACCAACGCCGAGATCGCCCACAGTCTGAACCTGTCAGAGAAGACGGCACGCAACTACGTCAGCAATATCCTCGAGAAGCTGCACCTTTCCAACCGCATCGAGCTGGCGACGTACGCCATCAAGCACCACCTCTCGGAACGCATGAAGCTGGAATGACGGGATAAAATGAAAAGGCGGCGAGTTTTCTCGCCGCCTTTTTTGATCCTATTTTCGGAGCGGTTAGGCCTCGGCGCCCTTGGGAGCGCGGGCAGACACTTTCTCAATCCTCTCCTGCTTCTTGCCCATGCCGAAGAGCCACGGCAGCAGGACGTAATCGGCACCGAAATACCCGGAGACTTTCCAGGCGATGACCAGCAGGACTTCCAGGGCAAAGAACATCGGGTTGACGCTGGCCGAGCCGGCCATCATGAAATTCCAGTTCATGACGCCGCCCATGAAGGCCGCAAAGCCGGTGAAGATGCCCAGGATCATGGCGACCCCGACCAACAGCTCACCGACCGGGACCAGCTTGGCAAACCAGACGTAGGCATTGGTGCTCAGCATCATTTGAAGGAAGGCGCGGTACCAGACGTAATGGATCGGCGCGGTGCCGGTGGCGGGGATGGCGACTGCCCCGGCCCAAAAGCCCTTGAGGGCCGCACCGGTCTGCATCCAGGCTGGGCTTTCGAACTTGTGCAGGCTGGCGCTGATCCATTGCCAGCCCAGCCAGACGCGGATCGGCAGCCAGATCAGACCGGCCAGCGGGTGGTTGAACAGTTTGCTCAAGAAAGACGGGAGCTGGATGGATTCGCCCGAACGGGTGGTGATTTCGCTTTTCATTTCATTACTCCTTTGGATAATGTTTTCTGAAATTGATCTGGCCTAAATTTACCTCCTGTCATCTACGACGTGCAGGGTTACCTGCCCCTGATTTTGGGGGGACAGGTGACCCCAGGTAAGATCGAGCCAGGCGTGAACGGGGATATCCGGCTCGCCCGGTGATAGCTTCTGATAGAAATTTGAGACGCCTTGATTGCCCAAATCTGTCACCATGGGGACATGAAAACCATTCACCCCCTCACCCATACCAGAATCTGGCTGATACTCTTCTCGATCGCCCTGATTGCCAGCGGGACGACCGCCATTTTCGCCCGCCAGGGCCTGCGATTGCTCGAACTCCTCTATGGCCCGGGGTCCCTCCTGTCCGGTCTGTGGCCCTCCATGGCAAGCTGGTTGAGCCAGGTCCACCAGGCCATTGAGGTCACCTACGACAGGTACCCTTTCCTCGCTTACGGGTACGACTGGCTCGCCTTCGGGCATTTCATCATCTCCATCCCATTCCTGATGGCCGTGCGCGACCCGTTGCGGCACGCCTGGGTCATCACCTACGGCATCTTCGCCTGCCTGGCGGTGCTGCCGTTTGCGATCATTTTCGGCGCCATCCGGGGCATCCCGCTCTTTTGGAGGGGGGTCGATACCTTGTTCGGGATCGGCGGCCTCATCGTGCTGCTCATCCTGCGCCGGCAGCTGCGGACATTGGGAACTGCTGCTGCAACCTGATGGAATGGAACCACAGATAAACACAGATGAAGGGGATTCTAATAGTTTTATGGCAAGGTATGTAAATTCGATGGATGTCCTTTGTAGCTAAAAGTTTATCCTCGCTCTATGCTGATCTGTGTTCACACCTGCACTTGTACGCGCTGCTCGTGCACACCTGCCCTGGTGGGCGGTGCCAGGGGGTGCAAGTGTCTGTGGTTGACAAATTAAACAGCAAACTTCCCGCACACCCGGCGGGAAGTTTGCTGTGCGCGTGCTACGCCCACCGTTTATTTGCGATTGCGTAAGAACGTCGGGATATCCAGGTCGTCGGTGTTATAGGTTTGTGTCTTGAACTCGCCGTTGTGTGCTGCCGGCCCGCTTTGTGCGTCCACGCTGACGTTTTCCAGCGGGCGCTGCGTGAGCCTCTGTTCGCTGCGGTTGACGTTGCGGTTGGTGACGATGCGCCGCGGCATGCCGGAGCGCTCGAAGCCGGTGGCGATCACCGTGATGCGGATTTCCTCGCCCATCTCCGGGTCGATGACCGCACCGAAGATCATGTTGACGTCCGGGTGCGAGGTCTCGCGGATGATGGCTGCCGCCTGGTTGACCTCGAACAGGGTCAGGCTCGGGCCGCCGGTGACGTTGAAGAGCACGCCGCGCGCTCCGTCGATGGTAATGTCGAGCAGCTGGCTGGAGATGGCCTGCTCGGCGGCCACGCGGGCGCGATCCTCGCCAGAGGCATTGCCCACCGCCATCAGCGCCGCGCCGCCCTCCCTCATGATGGTGCGCACGTCGGCGAAGTCCAGGT
>Ga0335070_10011464_pt1 | contig 10353 bp, 10 predicted proteins | sample Lox_Sample_13_FD_206722 | JGI IMG/M metagenome (GOLD analysis project Ga0335070, IMG submission 206722) | Soil microbial communities from Loxahatchee National Wildlife Refuge, Florida, United States - Lox_Sample_1.3 | ecosystem: Environmental > Terrestrial > Soil > Wetlands | place: USA...
ACAACCCGGGCCTGCGCGAGGAAGGGAAGAATCCATTCCTGCTCGACTCGCGCGCGCCCTCCATTCGGCTCAAGGAATACGCGTATCGCGAGGCTCGTTACACGATGCTTGCCCGTCAGAACCCCGAGATGGCCGCAACCCTGCTGAAGGAAGCACAGGACGATGTCGAGCGCCAGTGGCGCGTCTACTCTGCCCGCGCAGCCATGCCGGGCCGAGGCGAAACGCCGCACATTGCGCCCGAAGAGAAGCCTGAAGAAAGACTGGCAGCCCCATCTGCCGGAGGACCACAATGATCGATCTTTCAACGAATTACCTGGGATTTAAACTCAAGAGTCCGGTCGTCGTTTCATCGACGCCCCTCTCTGAATCGCTCGAGAACGTCCACCGTATGGAGGATGCCGGAGCGTCAGCGATTGTCCTTACTTCGCTTTTCGAAGAGCAGCTGGCTCTCGAATCGCGCGCTCTCGACGAAGACCTATCGCGCGGCACCGAGTCTTTTGCAGAGTCGCTTGGATACCTTCCGGATCTCGACGACTACCGCATGACGCACGAGGTCTATCTCGATCATCTGCGGCGAGCCAAGGAAGCGGTGAAGATTCCCATCATGGCAAGCCTCAACGGCGCGACAACGGGCGGCTGGGTGCGATTTGCACAGGAAACAGAACAAGCCGGCGCGGATGGAATTGAACTCAACACATTTGCCCTGGCGACAGACCGCAGCCAGACGTCTTCGGAACTCGAGCTGCAGCTGCTCGAACTCGTCGACAGCGTCTGCCGGGCGGTCAAGGTTCCGGTGGCCGTGAAACTGTCGCAGTCGTTCACGAGCATCCCGCATCTTGCGGCAAGGCTTGAGGACGCAGGCGCCAAGGGCGTCGTTCTGTTCAATCGTTTCTATCAACCCGACTTCGACATCGAGGCGCTGGAGGTGCGGCCATCGCTGCACTTCTCCACGCCGTCAGAGCTGCTGCCTCGCCTGCACTGGGCAGCAATTCTCTACGGCCACCTCAATATCGATATCGGCATTACCGGGGGTGTTCACTCGGCAGAAGACATCATCCGGTGCATCATGGCCGGCGGCAACGTCGCGATGATGTGCTCTGCGCTTCACATCCACGGCATCGAGCACATCGGCAGGGTGCTCTCCGATGTCCAGTACTGGCTTGAGAAGCGCGAGTACACCTCATTGTCTGAGACCCGCGGTTGTCTCAGCCGGCGCTCGGTTCCAGATACTTCACCCTTTGATCGCGGCAACTATATCAAGACGCTCAGCTCGTACAGTCTGCGTCAGACGGTTGCTGCGTTCTAAAGCCCATCTGGACAATGGGCTTCTCCCAGAGGGGGATGACGGCGGATGCATCCGAACGGTGCATTCGCCGTTGAATTTTTGCGTGCCGTCGTTTCCGATTTCAGCAGCCCTTTGGATTGGCAGAAGTTCCCCGGGCCAATATTATTCGTCTTGATCTCTATGGCCAAACCGAGGGGAGACTGGATGACGCGCAGGCACGGAATCGCTTTGACACTCGCTTCGTTTTTCATCGCGCTTCGCAGCCTGTGCGCTGCGCAGGTTCCTTCAAAATACGAGCCCACGCTCGAGTCGCTTGACCGGCATCCGCTGCCGCAATGGTACGACGGGGCAAAGCTTGGCATCTTCATTCACTGGGGTCTCTATTCCGTCCCGGGATGGGCGCCGCTGACGCACCCTGAGCATGACTTCGCGTCGTCGGACTATATCAAGTACAACCCGTATGCCGAGTGGTACTACAACGTCGTACGGATCGACGGCTCGCCGACGCAGGCTTATCACAAGGAACACTACGGCGCGAACTTCAATTACTACGACTTCGCACCCGTTTTCAATCGCGAATCGAAGAAGTGGAATCCTGACCAGTGGGCCGCCGTTTTCAAAGAGGCCGGGGCAAGATACGTGGTCCTGACCAGCAAGCACCATGAGGGGTTCACGCTCTGGCCGAGCAAAGTCGCCAATCCCGTTCTTCCTCACGATCGGCAGCATGCCGAGCGCGACATCGTGGGCGAACTCACAGCATCAGTGCGCAAGCAGGGCATGCGCATGGGCCTGTACTACTCGGGCGGCTATGACTGGACCTTTGTTCAGGGCCCCATTAAGGTGGCTGCAGACTATGAGACGGTAAAGCCGCAGAGCGAGGAATATGGCAAGTACGCTTTTGCCCAGATTCACGAGCTCATCGAGCGATACAGGCCGTCGATTCTCTGGAACGACATCGACTGGCCAAAGACCGGTGGCGCCTTGCAGGTGGAAGCGGACTACTACAATGCAGTGCCCGACGGCGTGATCGACGACCGCTTTGGGATCAAGCACTCGGACTTCACTTCACCCGAGTATCAGAAGCTCGACAAGATCAGCCAGAAGAAGTGGGAAGAGTGCCGTGGGCTCGGCCGCTCGTTCGGATACAACCGCGCGGAGGGCGAGGCCGAGACCATCGCGCCGGGAGAATTGATTGCGCTGCTCGTTGATATCGTCAGCAAGAACGGAAACTTGCTGCTGGATGTGGGTCCGGAGGCGGACGGCACGATTCCGCCTGTTCAGATGGAGCGGTTGAAGGCTCTAGGGAAATGGCTCTCCCAGAACGGCGAAGCGATCTATGACACAACTCCATGGGAGCGAGCCGTCGGCAAGAGCACCGAAGGGGATGACCTGCGCTTCACGCGAAAGGGCGAGGACCTGTATGTGACCGTTCTGGGCCGGCCAAAGGGACAGACGATCACCATTGAGGATCTGCCCGTGAAACAGGGAGTTGAGATTTCACAGCTTGGCGATAACAGCGAGCTGGGAGCCAAGGTCCAGTCCAACAACGTGAAGATCGTTCTGCGATCTCGCCTGAAGGGCGAGTATGCGTATTCGTTCAAGCTTGCAGCCTATCTGCGGTGATCTGGCTGATCCAGCAGATCACGGACTGCTGCTTCCAGGACTCTGAACGCCTCGGGAAGCGCAGCGAGCACGGCTTCGCTGAATCCTTCGCGCAGCTCCAGCGATCCTGCTCCGATCGTGAGCAATAGGGAAATGCGCGGTAAAGAGCCGTACAATTCCTTGCTCAGCGAGAGCAGTTCTGCTGCGTCGAAATGATGCGTAGCCAGTCCCGGCGCTTTCCCTCCAGGCTCGACAGGCGCAAGCTGGACTGAGCCCGGCCGAGCATTTGCGGCGCAATCGAGGAACACGACGGATTCTGAGCCGGCAATATCTTCCGCCAGCTCCGGTGTCCATTGCTGCCGGCAGATCACACGCACTTGGGATTCGCCCGCGAATCGCCGTTCCGCCTGCGCAGCGAGAAATGGCCCGACGCCGTCATCCTCGCGCAGCGTGTTTCCGCAGGCAAGAATGAGGCATCGGGCCGAAATGGGTTTCATCAGTTGTTCTTACTCAACGGACGACCTGGTCCAGCACCTCACCATCGGACGAGACCAGGGTAAGCGCCAGGGGCATCTGCCCGAAGGCGTGTGTCGAACAGCTCAGGCACGGGTCAAATGTGCGTACGACAGCTTCAACCCGGTTCAGAATGCCTTCGGTGAACTTGCCATCCTTCACATAATGCTTCGCGGCTTGCAGCACACCTTTGTTCATGGCGTTGTTGTTCTGGCCGGTTGCGATTACGAGGTTGGCCCACTTGATGAGGCCGTTGTCATCCACCTTGTAGTGATGGTGCAGCGTGCCGCGCGGGGCTTCGGCCTGTCCTGCGCCTTCGAGCCGGTTGACGCCGGCTGTGGCCCGCACATGCTTGTCGAGAATGTTCGGATCGTTAAGGATCATCTCGATCTTTTCGACTCCGTGAAGAATCTCGACGAGCCGCGCGTGGTGGTAGTAGAAGGAACTCAGCACGGGTCCATCGGCCAGCTGCTTGAACTCGGCGAGTTCTTTGTCCGCAAGAGGCGTGCCCATGCTCTTTGCAATGTTGAGCCTTGCCAGTGGGCCAACGCGGTAGCTTCCTTCCGGATAGCCCAGAGGCTTGTAATAGGCAAACTTGGTGTAGCTGTACGGTTCGACGGCCTCACCGATCACTTCGATGAAGCGGTTCGCGTCGATGCCATCTTCTACTATGTTGCCTTTTGAATCGATCAGCCGGAGAGCTCCCACCGTAAAGGCGATTGACTCGTCTTCGTTGATCAATCCCATGAAAAGCGATGGGAAGTTAGCAAAGACCTCGATCTCAGGTTTGAAGTTGCCGGCGATCTTCTTGTACCAGTCGAGCGCGAGGCGAATGTTGGCATAGGCCTCGGGGAGCATGGCGAGCATCTCATCGCGCTTGGCGGCGCTCAGCGGCTCGGTTACGCCGCCAGGAACGACCCATCCGGTGTGAATGCGCTTGCTGCCCAGCAACTCGATGATGTGCTGCCCAAATCTCCGGAGACCGATGCCAGCCCGACCCAGTTCAGGCCGCGCCGCAGCGACACCAAAGATATGGCGGATCTTCGGGTCCGCTTCCATACCCAACAAAAGGTCGGGCGAGGAAAGGTGGAAGAAACTCAGCGCATGCGATTGCACCATTTGCGCCAGGTTAAGCATGCGGCGCAATTGTGCCGCGGTGTAGGGAATGCGCACCGACATGATCGCTTCGCAGGCGCGGGCAGAGGCGAGCAGATGGCTCACCGGGCAGATGCCGCAGACACGGGCCATCAGGCTCGGCATCTCGTAAAAGGGGCGTCCCTCTGAGAATCTCTCGAAGCCGCGCACCTGGGTCACATGAAAGTGCGCGTCCTCGACTTCGCCCTGGCCGTTGAGTTGAATCGTGATCTTTCCGTGTCCTTCTAGGCGGGTTACAGGGTCGATGGTGATGGTTTGACTCATGGCTCAGGCTCCAAAGCGAGTGAGGGCCGGGATATCCAGCGGCTCGCCGGTGATCAGCGCGGTGAGCGCTGTATGAAACGTGTCTGCCGAGGGCGGGCAGCCGGGCAGATAGACGTCGACCTTCACAAACTCGTGAATCGGGCGTACGACCTTGAGCAGTTTGGGCACAACAACGCAGGGAATCTGCGGCTGTGCCGTCGCGTTCTCGATGTAAGCCCGGTCGAGAATAACTTCGGGGCCAATAGGATTGCGCATCGACGGTACGTTTCCCGTGATAGCGCAGTCGCCCATCGCAATCAGCGTCTTCGAGTGGGCGCGGATCTTTTTGATCTTCTTCTCATCGTCGACGGAGGCTACGGCTCCTTCTACGAGTGTGATGTCCACTTCGTCTGGGAATTCCTTGGCGTCCACGATCGGACTGTAGACGACATCGACAAGCTCTGCGAGTTCGAGAAGCCGCTCATCCATGTCAAGAAACGACATGTGGCAGCCCGAGCAGCCATCGAGCCATGCCGTTGCCAGTTTCAATTTGCTCATTGCGCCTCCCTCATCAGGTTCAGGTACGGCAGAGATTCCGGGTATTTCGGATGATCCGACCCGATCTTGCTCTTGTCATAAAGCGCGCCGGTCGGGCAAACCTGCACACACTTGCCGCAACGGGTGCAGGAGGAGCTTCCCCAATCCTGGTTCAGATCCGAAATAATATTGGAGTTGATCCCTCGGCCCATCACATCCCAGATGTGCGCACCTTCGATTTCGGCGCAGACTCGAACGCAGCGCGTGCACAGAATGCACCGGTTGCGGTCGAGCGTGAACCTCTCGTGCGAGGCGTCCATCCCAAGTTGAGGATTGCGATAGGGCAGGCGAACGTGAGTCACGCCCTGCTCCTGCACCAGGGACTGGAGATCACAGTGGCCGTTGGCGACGCACACCGAGCAGATGTGATTCCGCTCGGCCATCAGAAGCTCCAGGATCGTCTTGCGGTGCTTCTGCAGCCGTTCCGTGTTCGTGCTGACCACCATTCCCTCTGAAACCGTCGCAACGCACGCCGGCAGCAGTTTGTTGCTTCCCGCAATCTCGACGAGGCAGAGCCGGCATGCGCCGACATCGCTCAGGCCTTCAAGATGGCAGAGGGTTGGAATTTGGATGTCGTTCTCCTTTGCCACCTCGAGAATGGTCTGTCCTCTGCGGGCACTGACTTCCTGGCCGTCGATTTGCAGGGTTTTGACTTCAAATGCTGACTCGGTCATGCCGGCACCTCCACTGAAGCTGCTGCAACTGCGCTCGCGCCGGCCAGGTTGCAGACACCTGCGGGACAGCGCTTGTGCACAATGTGTTCGATGTACTCATTCTTGAAATACTTCAGTGTGCTCAGGACCGGATTCGGTGCGGTCTGGCCCAAGCCGCACAGACTCGTCTCCTTCACTGTTCCGCAAAGATCGACCAGCAGTTCCAGGTCGTCCATAGTGGCGGTGCCTTCGCAAATGCGCGTCAAGAGCGTGTACATTTGCGCCGTTCCCGCGCGGCATGGGATGCACTTGCCGCAGGACTCCGTCATGCAGAACTCGACGAAGAATCGCGCCACGTTGACCATGCAGGAGGTGTCGTCCATCACGATCATGCCGCCGGAGCCCATGATCGACCCGGCCGCCATCAGCGCGTCGTAGCTTACGCCGAGGCCAAGCATATCTGCCGGGATACATCCTCCGGATGGACCGCCAGTCTGAATCGCTTTCAGCTTGTGGCCGCCGGGAACCCCGCCGCCGATCACGTCGATGATCTCCCAGAGCTTGATGCCCAGCGGAACTTCGATGAGGCCGGTGTTTTTGATCCTGCCTGTGAGCGCAAAAACCTTGGTTCCCTTACTGCGCTCTGACCCCATGTTGAAGAACCACTTGCCGCCGTTGCGAACGATCGGTGCAACATTGGCATAGGTTTCGACGTTGTTGATCAGCGTGGGCTTGCCCCACAGGCCGCTGACGGCTGGATAGGGAGGCCTCGGTTTCGGAGTACCGCGTCTGCCTTCGATCGAAGCGATCAGAGCTGTCTCTTCGCCGCAGACAAACGCTCCGGCGCCCAGGCGGATCTCAATGTCGAAGCTGAATGTCGTGTTGCCGATGTTGTTGCCGAGCAATCCGCGGCGTCGTGCTTCGCGAAGCGCCGTGGTCAGGCGTGCGACAGCCACCGGGTACTCGGCACGCACATAAATGAAGCCCTTGCTCGCGCCGACGGCATAGGCTGCAATGGCCATACCCTCGATCACGCGATGCGGATCGCCTTCCATCACGCTGCGATCCATAAATGCGCCGGGATCACCTTCGTCGCCGTTGCAGACGACATACTTCAGGTCACCGCTGGCCTTGGACACAGTGGCCCATTTCAATCCGGTGGGATACCCGCCTCCGCCGCGGCCGCGCAGACCGCTCTCAGTGATGCGGTGAATCACTCCGTTCGGAGTCATCTCAGTCAGTGCGGTGAGTAAGGCCTTGTATCCGTCACGCGAAATGTAGTCGTCGATCTTCTCTGGATCAATGTGGCCGGCATTTTCAAGAACCACTCGGACTTGCTTGTCAAAGTGCTCGTTCAGATCGCACTGGAGCTCCGCAACCGGCTTATCGCCCAGGCTGGAAATAATCGCCTTGGCGCTTGCGTCCTTCACGTGTGCGTAGAGCGCCTCATCAGGATCGACGCGAACCAGCGGCCCGGAAGAGCACGGACCCATGCATCCGGTCTTGCGGATAAGGACCTTCTTGCCGGATACCTCCGCCTCCTTCGCCAATGCGTCACGTAGCGCGCCCGCACCCTGGCTGGCGCATGCCAGATCCATGCAGACGTTCACTTCGTAGTCGTATTTCTCGTTTTCCTGGTGGACACTTTTGGCTATTTGTTCCAGCTCTTCAATCGTCATTCCACGGCCCACCTTTCAAGTTGAGCGATCATCTGCTCGTTGGTGACTTCGCCCGCGACTTCGCCGTCGCAGATCACGACAGGGGCGCGGCTGCAGGCGCCGACACAGCGGGCAGTCATCAGGCTAATCTTGCCATCCTTGGTGGTATGGCCGGCCTTGAGCCCGAGATGCTGCTCTGCCGAACCCACCAGCTTGTCAGTGCCCTTGATATAGCAGGCAGTGCCCGTGCACAGGGTCATGGTGTGTTCACCGGGCGGCTTGAGGCTGAAGTAGTGGTAGAACGTAACCACCCCATACGCCTGGCTCAGGGGAACGCGAAGGGAAAGTGCAACAAAACGGATTGCGTCGTCGTCGAGGTATCCGAACGAAGACTGCACAGTGTGGAGCGTCTCAATCAGAGCGTGTCGGGCGAAGCCGTTCTTGCGCATGGTGCCGTTCACGATCTTCCATCGTTTGTCGTCGCTTGGGAGCGGCGGGGGTGTGAATGCTGGCACATTTCCTCCCATGTGGCAGACAATGAACTGCAGAGCCGTTACGCTCCGCTCTCTGTCTGGTCCAGTTGTACGCCGTCGAGCATACGACTGGCCGTGACAACGGTCACGAAGTAACGTGGCATTCAAATTAGATGCTGAAATCAAGGCCCGCAGGCCTCAGCAACTCGCCGACGAGTCGAGAATCTGCCTAGCTCAGAGAGGGCAGCCGATCGGAGATGCCAAAGAGGAAGATGAGGCCAATGCCGCAGCTGTAGACTGCGCCCGTCCAGGCGATCAGGTGATAGAGCCCCGGATGGTGGCCGCTGGCCTTGAAAGCGCCACCCATCGATGCGGTCATGAGTGCGTTCATGGCCACAAGGCCGATCGCAAACGCTGCCAGCCCCATCATTCCGCGAGAGGTTCCGCCTAGATTCGCGGTCAGAAAGAAGAGCGCTAGCTGGCTGGGCGTTTCAGCGCCCACACCGTGCAGAACCCCGATGGTGAAAACCGACTTGCCGGTATACAACCACTGAAATCGCTGCGGTTTCGGGGCGCTGGGGTTCCAAAGCCGGCGAATGCGCCACCCTGTCCAGATGACCCCGTTGATGGCAATGGCGAGCCGGCTCTCGATGCGGGAGTGTTGGTGGCCGTGGGCGTCCTTACGCAGAATTCCTGCCACGACGCCGATGCCGAGCACGATCAAGGTCAGGCCGATCAGGCGCTCCGTCCAGTGATCGAGGCCTTCCGGCAGCCCCATATGCAGCTCGAGAACGGCGATGCCGAGCACAACCACCGTGCAGGCATGCCCCAGCGCATACGTCATTCCCAACCTCAATCCGCTCTTCCAGTTGCGCTGAACGGCGGTGATGTCGGAGATGGCCGCGAGGTGATCGTAGTCAAAGCCGTGGCGCAGCCCCAGAAGCAGGCAGGAGCCGAGAGCAGCGTCGAGTTTCCAGTCGCCCAGTGTCGGGGTCACGAAGCCCAGTATAGAGCAGGTGCTTCCCAATATGAGCTCGTGCGTCGTAGAGCGGATGGCGGCGGGAGCAGCTCATTGTGCGCGACGCAACTCAATCTGATACCCGGTGTAGTCGATCTTTATCACGGTTAGACCGAGCGGTGAACTTTTTGAGATTGTGGCGTGTGTAGCCATCGGAAGGCCACTCATGGTGGCGTACTGGCGTGAGACCTGGGACGGGCTGACCAAAAAGAGGGAACTCTTTACCGCCGTGCCTTGCAGTTGGACGATGGCATAATCGCGCGCATCCACCCAAAGCGTACCTTTAAAGAGGAAGGGGCTGCTTCGGCGTGGGGTCAATTCGATGACAAGGCATTCACGTCCATCCAGTTGCTGATGCGCATCGGGCGCCAGCTTCATTTCGTAGTTCGCCGAATCAATCAGGACGGTTTCAACATTGTCTGGCTGGCTCATGCGTTTTTCGTTATCCAGCAGAATTCCGAGGACCTTGCTACCCAGAAGTGACGATCCTTTTTGCGATAGGATGGTGTAGCTCTTTCCCGAGCCCTTGCGATAGACAGTCCTGACCGTCATCTCCGCTGCGAGATTCGATTCCGCCTGGCCGCGGAAAACCGTATAGTGCTCTGTCACCGTGTAGCCTTCGAGGTTATCGATCCGTGCTCTGACTGAGGCGTCTACGCCTCTTGCGACGGCTAAATCGCCAGGCTGCTGGGCAACGAGCGGCACAGCGCCGGTGCACCCAAGGAATGCAAAAGACATGAGCACGAAAAACGAGTTACCGGGTTTCAATCGATAATCTTCCTATCGGGATCTAGAGACCGTACCTCTCAGACGTTACCACTAGTGGTCAGCGAGTCGCACGCAGCTGCCCCCCCCTGGAACCGCAGCATTTGCGCTATCCTTTCACTGCGGTCCGAGGCGTGATCGATTGACTGAAGGGCTTCTGCCAGAGAACAAACACGACCGGGTGCTCCAAAGACGGGGAGTGCTCGTTCGTGGCGTGGTTCAGGGGGTCGGATTCCGGCCGTTCGTTTATAGGCTTGCAACAGAGGAGGGGCTTGCGGGTTCCATCGGAAATGACACCGACGGCGTGACCATCGAAGTAGAAGGACCGGCGTCGCACATTGCGACATTCCTCGAAAGACTGCGGCGCGAGGTGCCGCTCCTTGCTCGCATC
>Ga0335070_10011467_pt1 | contig 10352 bp, 16 predicted proteins | sample Lox_Sample_13_FD_206722 | JGI IMG/M metagenome (GOLD analysis project Ga0335070, IMG submission 206722) | Soil microbial communities from Loxahatchee National Wildlife Refuge, Florida, United States - Lox_Sample_1.3 | ecosystem: Environmental > Terrestrial > Soil > Wetlands | place: USA...
AAGGCCAGTTCCTGTGTCTGGAGCGAACGAACGAGGCAATGAAACCCTCCAGGGCTCCCCATCAGGTACTCTCGCCCGACCGGCCACTTCACTTCGTTCACGATGACGGGAAGATCGGGATGTAACCGCTTAGTCTCAGAGAGCCACTCGGTAAGTCCAATGGCGCGGAGATGTCCGCCAATGACAACCACGTCAAACCGAATCCGCTTGAGGCATTTCAAGCCTTGCTTCGCCGACGACACAGTCTTCACGTCATAACCCCCACCCGAGAGCGCGTGCTTGATCCAGCGACGCCGAAGTGGATCAGCTTCCACGACGAGGATGGTCACTGGGTCTAGGTGATGCTGATCGTTCGTCATTGAATCCAGGCCCCGGACCTTGAAATAACGTGGTCTCGGCCCGGCCAACAATCGAGTTTGTCCACGACCTCGATGCGACGGTCGCCAATCAAGAACACGCGCGGCACCCCTTCGCCTCCATGGCCTGGGCGGCATTCCACTCTCACGGTCACCGGCCTGATCATCGGATCTTTCCAACCGGCATGAGATAGAGCGGCGTCTCGCGCCCGTTGAGGTCCAGCACATCTTTCACACTCTTGTCATCGAAGGCGCCGAGCACCACCGTGCCGAGCTGTAACGACACGGCTTGCAAGTAGACATTCTGAGCCGCATGACCGGCCTCCATGTGGACATACCGAAGGCCTCGTTCGCCATACTTGCTGGTGACCCGTTCATAGACGGCGCACAAAGCCAGGATGGCGGGCGCTTCCGCTATGGAGGGCTGGTCATAGGCGGCACGACTGAGCGCTTGGCGTTTATCCCAGTCGGCGATCCGACGAAGCACATGCCGATTCGGAATGTAGTGATAGAGGCCGGAGGTGAGCCCTTGGATATTTCCCGTCAAAGCATACACCTCCAGCGGGTATAGGGCTCCGGCGGATGGCGAAGTCCGGAACCCGGTTCGGTCGGTGATGCCCTGAGCGGCCCAGAGGAGTTGCCCCAGCTCATCGAATGCTAGCGGCGCATCTCGAAACTCCCTGACGGACTTCCGCTTCAGCAAGGCCTGTTCAATCGAAGTCGTGCTCTCATAATGGAGTTGCGGCAACGTGACCAGCTCATCGCGGAGGCCAGCCTGTACCGAACGGAATGCCATGATCAGCCGCTCCTATTTCTCCAACGCCTCGCGTGCCTTGCCGCAGGCCAGGCAGGTCGTTGCCGTGGGCACGGCCTGCTGTCGAGCCACCGGGATGTCTGTCCCGCAGCCCTGGCAACGTCCGTACGAACCGGTTTCGATTCTCGTCAGCGCGAGGTCAATGGCTTCAATTTCCCGTTTTTCGCGTTCATCCAACCGATCCAGCAGGCGCACCATCGTTTTCGTCTGTCCCTGCTTTCTTGTTTCACGTTCCACATCTGTCTCGAGCCAGAGCAGATCTCCTTCGCCCTGCGCCACCTGCCAAACAGGTCTCGCCGTTGCGCCAGCAGCTTGGCGCGTAAGTCCTCTACAGGCAGCATGATGTCCTTCCTCCTCCGCGCTGAACCGCCACAAGAAGCCAGAGCATTCACGATGCCAGAGTGGTTGAGTAACTGCTCCGAGCAAATTTGAGCGTGACGGTAATAAGTTAGGGTCTCGGACGGCTGCAGGCCGGGAGAGAACGGCTGATTGGTGGGGTATTTTAGGCCGTGGGAATCCCGGCCATTGTCGCCAATCGCCTCAGTGAGGTGACGGCAGGACGGGACCAAGGTCAGGCCGGTTCTGAGCCTGGAGTTACCGCATCAGTCGGGAGGAGTTGACGTATCTGCTAGAGGCGGGGAGACGGCGGCTGTGAAGCCGGAGCAAGACAATCCGAGGGTATTGCTAGTCGTGACATCCGGCAATTACTTGCTTCTCATGACGCATGTGCGGCACGGTCCAAATTCAGGAAATGACCCCCCCCTGGGTTTCTGATGATCCCGAAGGGCCAGGTCCTCGGAGGTCGGGCGGGGACTGGCACCACGCGCAGACGCGGGGAAGGATGTCAGTCCGCTGACCTTCGCGTGCCCGTCTCGCCACGCGACCGCGCGATTTCGCCACGAACCGTCATCAATAATGCGGGCCTAGAACCGACCTTCGAACTCCACGAAACAGCGGTCTATTCATCCCTCTGATTGACAACCGGACCATCGTTCGCCTTGTTCATGCCGAAGGGCTGAGGCGTGTGAGGCGGGTGGCGAGGAGGACAGCCGGCCGTCGTGAGCAGGACAATGGCTATGAGCCACGGCAGATGACGATTTATCTCTGTCTTCATGGTCACCGTTCATCCTCTAATAGATAACAGGCGGCCGTTTCTCATTGACGATCAACATCAGTCGGCGATGTTTCAACGGTCGTTCGGGGTCTCGTGTATAGTGCCCGAGGTCCTCCGAAACTTCCGTGAGCCTAAGCGGTATCGAGATCCGTTGCGTCATATAAGGCGCATTGGTCTCAATCGCGAGATCGACCAATTGCTCAGTGGTCCCCGTCACCTCGGCGTTCAGGTTCTTCTGGTCGAGAAAGTGCACGGTCACGCGTTCTTCCGGATCAATCCACGGGATGATCTTCTTTCGTTTTTCATGGTTGGTCATCTCTGCCTCTCCCCGCCTTGCATCCCAAACATCATCAACTCTCAGTCGTCGACTCCCTTACTTTGTTCGTCGCGCCAACGATCGGATGTAGAGCAGCACGTTCTTCTTGTCCTTCTCCGATAAGGTCCACTTCCAAGCCCCCATGGGAGATCCCGGTTCCCCTTCGTGAATAATGTTTCCCAGTTCGGCATTTGACTTCATCTGGACTGCGGGCGCGGTAAGGTCTGGCGGGGGAGGAGACACTTGGTTAAAGGCCTTTCCCTTTCCCCTCTCCCCATGGCAGAAGCGGCAAAACTCCCCATAGAGACGCTTGCCTTCCTGCAGATCGTAATGTTCGCGCAAGGCCTGTGCGTCATCCGCCTGGCCCGCAGCGGTCGGCGCCGCGGACAGACACGACAGGGCCAGCAAGACAGCTATAGCGTTAGATTGTACTCGCATAGTGCGTTGTCTCTCCTTACCACAAGGAATCCAACTTACCCGGAGGGCGGGCCGCCGATTTCGAAAATTAAGAACTCCTGCCGCGGCAGGAAGCGATGCCGCACTGTCAACTTGTACCCCGCCCTCCCCATCTCCGTTATAAACCGGTCCGGCGGAAAACGGAATTCCCTCGGTGGACCTTCTGGAGAATCTTTCTTAAAGTCGATGATCGCCACTTGGCCGCCGGGCTTGACTGATGTGGCCAGCCTCCGGAAATACGTCTCCCGGTCGCCGATATGGTGATACGTGTTCACAATCAGGACCAGGTCTACGGGTTCCGGTAGATTGGGTTCATCGGGAGACGCTTGAACGGGAATGATGTTGTTCAGACCTTCCTTGGCAGCACGTTCTTGGAGGTACTTCACCATTGAGGGTTCGATGTCAACCGCATACACCCTCGGCGAGGCATCCGATTTCGCCAGTCGAACCGTGAAATACCCAGTACCAGCGCCAATGTCAGCGACGGTTTGTCCCTGCTTCAGATGGAGCGCCGCAATGACCTGATCCGGCATCTGCCACGCATCACGGGCCGGGTCGTCAAATCTTCGGGCCGACTCCTCCGCCTCGAAGTGTTTCTCAAGATGGTCGGCATGGGGTTTCCCGTGTTCCTGGGCCTGACCGAGCCCTACGGTGGCGGCGAGCAAGAACAGTGCAAGCGTGTAGGGTGTCATACGCATCAAAAACTCCTGTTGGCTATTCACTCGCCAGTCCGTCACCAAGAAATATCTATGCAGGCTGCCGTTTCAGCGTCAGTCGCTGCTGCATCCACGCGAACGCATAACCCAACACGTTCCCGATCGCAAACCAATGAAGCCCGCCAAAGAGGGTCGTCAGGATGAACGCGCGGAGGTTGACACCTTGATGCCCGTAATACCACACGCTGGTCCACCAGTCGGTCAGACCAGAGAGGAGCCCGATCTTTCCCTCGATGTCGAAGGCCAAGGGAACAGTCGGAGCGTCGACGATGAAGAAGAGAAAATAGGCGAACACCGCCTGACTCTCGGTCGTGACGTGGCAATAGAGAAAGACCAGAAATGTCGTGAACGAATGAATGACGAGCAGGGTCGTGCCAAGGACCAGACCGTCTTTTGCAGACTGATTCATACATCCTCGCCTCGCTATCCCTTGACGCACACGAGCGGTTCCAGCCTGGCGATTTTCTTCGCCAAGCAGGCGTCATCCGCCGCGTCCACCACCTCGCTGACATCCTTGTAGGCTCCTGGCGCTTCTTCGGCGACGCCGCGCATCGACGGGGTGCGAATCAGAATCCCGCGCCCGGCCAAGTCATTCACCACCTCGCGGCCATGCCACTGGCGCAGAGCTTGGTGCCGGCTCATGCTGCGCCCGGCTCCGTGGCAGGCGGAGCCATAGGCCAATTCCATGCTCTCCTTCGTGCCCACGAGCACGTAGGAGGCCGTTCCCATAGTTCCGCCGATCAAAACCGGCTGCCCCACGGCTCGGAGGGACGGAGGGAGATCGGAATGGCCTGGACCGAAGGCCCGCGTAGCCCCCTTGCGATGGACGAACAGCCGGGTCGGCGTTCCGTCGACGACATGCTCCTCGACTTTGCAGGTGTTATGGGACACGTCATACAGCAACGAGAGTGTCGTCTGCGGCAAAATGTCGGCGAAGACTTGCCGGACGAGATGCGTGATGATCTGCCGATTGGCCAGCGCGCAGTTGATCGCCGCGCGCATCGCGCCGAGATAGTCCTGTCCCACTTCCGAATTGATCGGGGCGCAGGCCAATTCACGGTCCGGCAGTTCGATGTGGTAGCGCGCTGCGCTGACGGCCATGCTCTTCAAGAACTCGGTGCCGATCTGATGGCCGAGTCCACGCGAGCCGCAATGGATGCTCACGACGACATCACCTTCGCGTATTCCGAAAACTGCGCCGACTGCCTTATCGAATACCTTCACCACTTGTTGCACTTCAAGATAGTGATTCCCTGAACCGAGCGTGCCCATCTCGTCCTGCTGGCGTTTCTTGGCGTAATCCGAGACATGTTCCGGTTTGGCGCCGGCCATGCAGCCGCGCTCTTCGATGAATTCCAAATCCTCGTGCGCCCCATAGCCCTTCCCCACCGCCCATTTGGCTCCTCCGGCAAGCATGGCGTCCATCTCGTGCCGATCCAAATGCACCTTCCCCCTGCTGCCGACCCCAGCGGGAATGCGATGAAACAAGGCCTCAGCCAGCAGTTCTTTCACCGGTTGGATGTCCTCGTACACAAGTCCTGTGCGCAGCAGACGGACGCCGCAAGAGATATCGAAGCCCACACCCCCGGCGGAGACTACGCCGCCGAGATCGGGATCGAACGCGGCAACCCCGCCGATGGGAAACCCGTAGCCCCAATGGGCATCGGGCATCGCGTAGGAAGCCCGCACAATGCCCGGCAACGTGGCTACGTTCGTCACTTGTTCATAGACCTTTTCATCCATGTCGCGAATCAACGCGTCGGTGGCGTAGATAATTCCCGGCACCCGCATCTTGCCGTGCGGAGAAATGTGCCACTCATCGCGCCCACGCCGTTTCAACAGATTGAGATCCATCACCGCCTTCTGTCTGAATGCGACCTACACATCGACGACGCATTGCGCGATCCAGCGACCCTCTTCATCCTGCTTCACTGATAGCTCGGTATAGGTCGCACCTTTGACCTCGACCGCGGGCTGATGGCGGGCCACATCGACCGGTTCCCCCCATGCCGTGGCGTGGAGCGAGTGGCCGTCGAAGCGCACGGCGAAGCGGCCGAACAGCATCTTCCGCGTCGCCATTTCATAGACGAGCGCGTTCAGCCAATCGACCAGCAGCAGCTCCTCGTCAGGCGCCTCACAGACGATCGGCACGACTTGCAGGGAAGCAACAGAAGACGGGTCTGTGATCACGGCGGTCATGGCCAGCGCCGTATTTTCGAAGGCGGCTTCCTTCGTCGGACCGATCCCGCGTACCCCAATATCAGCCTGATGCGGAAAATGTTCCCAACTTGTGTGCCCGGTTTCGAATAGGAACGGCTGCATGATCGATAGATTCCCCGGTGCGATGCCGTTCACGTGACGTTGATCGTGCCGGCCTGTTCCTCGACGCTCATGATGGTTCCAAACGCCTTGCACTTAGCCTTCATGGTTCGGATGAGGACCTCCCTCTCCCCTTCATTGGCCGACCGGACTCCAAGATCGTCGATGCAAGTCGGATGGAGCCTGAGACGCGCGAGACGGCCTTGCTCCACTTCGAGTACGAACAGGAATGAGAGGTCGTTGCGCTCATCGTGATCGACCCAATAATCATCGACGAAGTCGCCGGTCGAATAGAGAATCGCTTTCCCTTTGTAACATTCGATGCCCTGAGGCGTATGGTTGGAGTGGCCCCAGTAGAGATCGGCGCCCATGTCGATGAGTTCGTGCGCGAGTACCTCGAGGTCCTTCGAGGGAGTGCCCCAGTTGGGACCGACATGCGCGCTGACGATCAGGAGATCCGATTGCTCACGAGCGCGCGTGAGCATCTGGGCCGTGCGCGACCGGTACGGTTCCATCAAGCCTTGTTCATCATAGGCAACATAATTGACACCGGGCTTCCCACCGGCCGCCTCCCACTCCGGTTCGTTGTCCGTCAAGGCCACAAGTGCCACGCGCCCTTCCGGCATTGTGAAGAACGCGGGAAGCAGCGTGTCTTTCAAGGTGGCGCCGGCACCGGTCCATTTGATGCCGGCTTGGTCAAGCAGCGTGAAGCAATCCAGCAAGGCTTCAGGACCGTAATCCAGCACATGATTATTCGCCAGCGCCACTCCGTCGATCTTGGCCGCTTTGAGGAACTCGATGGCGCGGGGCCGGGCACGAAAGTGAAAGGCCTTCGTGGTCGGATGCCACGCTTCCCCGCAGCTGCTGATCACGCATTCCAGATTGATTAAACGGCAGTCGGCGTCGAGCATGACCGGCAGGACATCGCCCCACAGAGCTTCTGGGCGGACGGACCGGTTCTGGATCACATACTGATCCACCAACCGCCCAAGCATCACGTCGCCGGAGAGTGCAATCTTCATGATCGTGATCTGCTCGTGTGGGCTAGAGCCATTCTCGCTCCGCTTTGTCGGCCCGTTCGCCCCACAAGGCGCTGAGCGGAATATCCGCAAGAGAGTAGGCGCCCGGATTGAGGTCTGGTAACGCACGGGCGGCCGCGAGCATGACCTCGGCGGTCATCGTCACTTCGTCAAACCGCCCCTCCAGCACGAAGTGGTGGCGACCGAGCCGCTGCGAAGATCCCTGCCGGTCGAGGACGACCCCCCGCCCTTCCTGTTCGAGCGAGTCGAGACTATCCAGGAGGAAGATCTGTGTCTCCTCGCCGAGAAACAGTGGATCAGCTCGAATGGCCTGGGCCACCTGATCGGCGCTCGCTCCTTGCTCCAATTCGACATAGACATAACGCTGCAAGCGACCGTCGGCCGCCCGGACTTCAGTACACAGCGCATCGTTCACGCCCTTGACGCTCTTGGCCATGACCGTGTGGCGGAGCGTGACGCCTGGCCGATGCGTCGTCTCGGTTATCCCTCCGGGCGTAAGCAGCGCCAACCAAGATCGCAAGACCGAGAGCGCCCCCGGATCCCACCCCGCTCCGACAATGGCCGGAGCACGGTGACGTAGGGACAGCTTGTGGAGCGCGTCCTTGTGGGCGTGAAACGATTCTCCATGGAGGATGGCGCAGTCCACGATCGGAATTCCATGCTGAAGAACCTGAGACGCGGTCTCCTTGACGGCATTCATCGGCACGCAGATCAGCGCTCCGTCCACCTCCCTCACCTGGCCGACGTGGGTCAAGAGGGGAATGTGCCGGAGGTGGTCGGGCAGTCCTTCCGCTCCGCTGACCGGCCGACGGACAAACGCCCCCACTGTGAGGTCGTGGCTCAGAGCAATGAGTTCCGCGCAGGCCCGTCCGACCTTACCGACCCCGACGATCACGAGCCGCAATGGTTTCATGGAGGCCAGCGTCCGTGATGGGCTAAGTCGGAAACTTTCGCAGACCCATCCGTCCCGCCAATGCGTGCAGTTTTTCGTGAACGGACTCATTGTTATAGGTCTGGATATCGGCAAGGGCCTCGCAGTAGGCGGTCAGCGCTTCCAGCCAGACTTTCTCATTCTCACAGGTAACGGGGCCCTCGCGTGCCAGTACGATCTGCCGCCTGGCCTCTTGCAGCCTTTCCGCCGCCTCTTCGACATGGCGAGATACCGTCATGGTCTCTCCTCTCTGTTCTCCGCTGTACGACTCGCGGCTCTGTGCAAACGGACATGGCTCCCGCAGTAACTTGCTATGGTTCAGGGGAGCAAGCGAAGTGCCTACCGAAAGCCTGGGGTCTCCCGTGTACGTCCGGCCGGGCATTTGCGAAACAAACCCGCCGAAATAGGAGGCTCACGGGGGGCTCGACTCTGTGCGAAAGAGTTTCCCGCAGTGATTGATTCGGGAACTCATGGACCTTTTGGCGACATCGGGGCGTGACACCTTGTAGCGGATTTCCTCACACAGAACCCGATCCACTGTGCACTCGAGCACCAAGACTGGGAGTTATCAACGAGTTGCAGCGTCGCGCCCGTCGGCTCTCCATGGCCCTGTTCTTGCCAAAAAGTACAAGAGCTGGGCTTGGGAATTCGGAGTCAACCGTCGGGGCTGGGAAGGAAAGGCGTGGCGTATGAGAATCACCATGTGTGTGCTCGGTCTCTTTCTTATCTGTGGGGTGGTGAACACGGCAGTTCCCGTCGCCGGTCATGCAGCCGGCACAACAACGGAACGGACCCTCCAAGGGACCGTGACCGCCGTGAATGTGTCGGCCGATCCGAAGACCATTGTGGTGAACGTGGTCTTGCCTAATAAGGAAGAATTGGTCGTTGGGGCCCGCGTTTCCCGCGATACCAAGATTACACGCGGGAAACGGGCCGCGCGGTTGGAGGACGTCACGGTCGGCGAGATGGTTACCATCACCTATCTGAAGGCTGCGGACGGTTTGATCGCCCGATCCATCTATCTTCGGTGAAGGAAGGAGTCGGCATGGCAAACGTGTTGTACTGGCGCAAGAGCAAGTTCCTTCTGGGGCTGATTGTGTTGACGATGATCGCCGGATGCACAGGGCGAAGGGTTTCAACCGGGGTGGAGGATCAAGCATTCAAAACCGGTCTTTCCCCTGAGGCGCCCGCTGAAGCGGCGAACGTCACTCCGCCGTCGAAAGCAGAAGAACCGGAGGTACGCGTGGCGGAACAGCCTGTTGTGTCACCGCCTCCTCCCCGGCCGGCCCTTCCGCCGGTCCAACCGGCAGGGGAACTATCGGATGTATATTTCGACTTCGATCAATATGCGATTCGTGACGAGGCTCGTTCGGGCCTGGAGGTGAATGCCGGCCTGCTTAAGTCGCAAGCCGGGCAAGATATTCTCATCGAAGGCCATTGCGACGAGCGGGGAACAAGTGCCTATAACCTCGTTCTCGGAGAGCGGCGCGCGCAGGCGGCCAAACGATACTTGGAGGAGCTGGGTGTGGTGCCGTCTCACATCCGGATCACCAGCTACGGGAAAGAGCGCCCGTTTTGCCGTGAGCACAGCGAGGCCTGCTGGCAGTCGAACCGGCGAGCGCACTTCCGGCGGCCGTAACCTAACAATTTGAATCCAGGAGGAGCCCGTGAAGCAAGCCATTATACGGTTCATCGGGTGTATCGGGATCGCGGCGATCATGGGATGCGCGGGGACCGGTGCGGTGATTCCCATTCATCTGCGCGCGGCTCCGCCCGCAGCCGAGAAAACGGCCGCTCCGTTGCGCGTGGCCATCGGGTCGTTCGAGGACGGTCGGCGACATCAGACCGGCCTGGGCGTGCGGACTCACCTGTGGGGAGGCGTCAGTTACTTCGACGTTCCCGGAGGAAAACCAGGCGAGGCAGTGGCCAAGGCGCTGACGGATTATCTGATGGCCAAAGGATGGCAGGTGGTTAAATCGGACCAAGGTGAAGGAGCGGATGTGGTGATCGCCGGAAAAATTCAGGAGTGCTCAGTCCACGCAAAGAGCCGGGTGGGGTTCACCGAAATCACCACACAAACCAAGCTCGCCATCCAGGCGACGAATCGGGCCGATGGAAGCGTCGTCCGCATGGTGTTGAACGGTAGCGGAGCCGAAGACGTATTCTGGTTCGATCCGGACGACGTGGAGGCTCTCGTCAACGAGGTCCTCACAAGCAGTTTCAGCAAGCTGACGCAGGATACGGCCGTGGTCAACCGGATGCTCCGACTCAACGCTCCGTAAGAAGACAA
>Ga0335070_10011468_pt1 | contig 10352 bp, 8 predicted proteins | sample Lox_Sample_13_FD_206722 | JGI IMG/M metagenome (GOLD analysis project Ga0335070, IMG submission 206722) | Soil microbial communities from Loxahatchee National Wildlife Refuge, Florida, United States - Lox_Sample_1.3 | ecosystem: Environmental > Terrestrial > Soil > Wetlands | place: USA: Florida...
GGGAAGTGCCCTGGCTGCGAATGGCCTCGCAGTCAGCGCTTTTGTAGTGACCAACACGGCCGCTGCCACAGCCGGTCTCATGTGGGCGCTCATCGAATGGATAACCAACGGAAAGCCAACCATCTTCGGTATTGCGACAGGTGCTGTTGCCGGACTCGTAGCGATCACGCCTGCAGCCGGTTTTGTGGGGCCCATGTCAGCCATCATCATCGGCATCTTTGTCAGTATCTTCTGCTTTATCATGGTTGCAATCGTCAAACCGAAACTGGGTTATGACGATTCGTTAGATGCCTTCGGTGTTCACTGTATCGGCGGGGTCTGGGGTGCGCTCGCAACAGGCCTCTTTGCTACGAAGCTCGTCAACCCCGATGGTGGAGATGGCCTATTCTTCGGCAACCCAAAACAATTTCTGATACAACTGCTTGCTGTCGCTGTTACCTTGGTGTACAGTTTCTTGGCCACCATGATCATTTACAAGGTCGTGGACTGGATCATTGGTATGCGAGTGCCAGAGAAAGAGGAGCTCATGGGGCTTGATCTGACCCAGCACCGCGAAAATGCTTATACCTTAATCGAATAGGAGGTGTGTGATGAAACTGATCATTGCTATTATAAAACCGGATAGGCTCGAAGCAGTCAAACAGGAGCTCTATAAGGCCGAAGTCAACCTTATCACGGTGAGCGAGGTACTTGGCCACGGGCGCCAGATGGGCGTCACCGAAGTATACCGCGGCGTAAAGGAGATGGGCAACCTGCTGCGCAAGGTCCAGCTCCTGATTGCTGTCAACGACAGCTTCGTGGAACCGACGGTGAACGCGATCCTCAACGGTGGAAGGACAGGGGAGATTGGCGACGGCAAGGTATTCGTGTTACCTCTGGATGAATGTATCCGCATCCGTACGGGTGAGCGGGGAGGAACGGCCATCGGATGAAGAGGATACTAGACCTCAGACGTCGTCAGACACCAGACTGAAAAGCTTGAGAAGCCTGGAGTCTCGAGCCTGAAAGTCTGATGTCCGGATTTGAAGTCTAATGCCCAGTTGCTTGAATTATCGCTTGCAATTTAGCAAGGTTCTGTGTGTATAATGATACTGGTACACTGACGTACCAGCTCTCCCTCACCGACCTTCGAGGGATTCCGATATTTCTCCGAACAGTGACGTTCAGACAGGGTTGGTGTCGCGATATGTCCTCGCGCCACCGATGGGTGGACAGAGCCACGAGTTCATACCGGAAAGAATAAGGTTCTAGGACTGGAACCATACATTGTCAAGGAGGCGTCATGGATAAGAAACCAGAAAAAAAGAGCAAAACGATACGTTGGAACGGCGCCATAACTGGAAAAGACTTGCAGAATGTGGGCAAGCTCATCAAGGATAACAAGATCGAGATTGTCGACCTGAAGTTCAACGACCTGCCCGGACTGTGGCAGCATTTCTCTATCCCCGCGTCGGAGCTGACCGAGATCGACGACCCCGTGCAATCCATCTGGGAAGAGGGAATCGGCTTTGACGGGTCCTCAATCAGAGGTTTTCAGAAGATCAACGAGTCAGATATGATCCTGCTCCCGGACCCAGCCTCCGCAGTAGTGGACCCGGTCTGCGAGGTGCCGACCATAAGTATTTTGTGTGACATCTACGATCCGATAACCAAGAAACCCTACACCCGCGACCCGCGTTACGTTGCCAAAAAGGCCGAACAGTTTTTGAAGACCACCGGCTTTGCCGATCAGAGCTTTTTCGGTCCGGAGCAGGAATTTTTTATCTTTGATGATATTCGATTCGACCAGACGACAAACTCCGGTTACTACTTTATTGACTCGATTGAAGGTGACTGGAATTCGGGCCGCGATGAAAAACCAAACCTGGGATACAAGCCGCGGTACAAAGAAGGATACTTTCCTGTACCTCCTCACGACTCTCTTCAGGACCTGAGGAGCCAGATCATTCTCACCATGATCAAGGCGGGAATAAAGGTCGAAGTGCACCACCATGAAGTTGCGACTGCCGGCCAGTGTGAGATCGACATGAAGTTCGGCCCGCTGGTCAAGATGGCTGACCAGTGCCTTATGTATAAGTACATCGTCAAGAACGTTTCCAAGAAAAACAACATGGTTGCGACGTTCATGCCCAAGCCGCTTTTTGGTGACAACGGCTCCGGAATGCACACCCACATCTCTCTCTGGAGCAAGGGCACCAACATCTTTTACGATGCTGCCGGATACGCAGGCATAAGCAAGCTGGGGAAATATGCTATCGGAGGCCTCCTGAAGCACGCACCTGCTCTCCTCGCCTTTTGCGCCCCGACAACGAATTCCTACAAGCGGCTGGTACCGGGTTACGAGGCGCCGGTTAACCTTGTTTATTCAGCGCGGAACCGTTCCGCGGCCGTCAGGATTCCCATGTATTCGGAGAACCCGAAGGCGAAACGGCTTGAATTCAGGCCACCGGACTGCACGTGTAACCCATACCTCGCGTTCCCCGCCATCATGATGGCGTGTGTGGACGGTATCATCAACAAGATCGATTCGGGGAAGCCGACCGACGTGGATACCTACCATATGGCTCCGGAAGAATTCGCCAAGATTCCGACCGTACCGGGCTCACTGGAAGCGGCAATCACGGCGCTGGAGAAGGACCACGAGTTTCTGCTCCGGGGCGGTGTCTTCACGCGGGATGTGATCGAAGTCTGGACGGAGTACAAGAGGGAAAACGAGATAGATCCGATTCGTCTACGGCCACACCCTTACGAATTTTATCTCTATTTTGATATGTGAGAAGGAGATACATACCATGGACGACAAGACCGTCTTGATCGTCAAACACGTTGAGCAGGAAGGCCCTGGCATGCTGGGAAAATTTTTTGAAGATGTCGGCTGGAAGCTTGTAACCGTGGAGCTTGGCCGTAGAGAAGCGTTACCCGATCGCCTGGATAGCTTCGCGGCCGTGGTAATGCTGGGCGGCCCCATGAATGTGCATGAAGAAGAGACTTACCCTTTTCTCAAGAAAGAAGATGTGTTCATCAAGGAGGTGCTTAAGAAGGAGATACCCTTCCTGGGCATCTGTCTCGGCGCGCAGCTCCTGGCGAAAGCATGTGGCGCTCGCGTGATGAAAGCAGTCCAGAAAGAAGTGGGCTGGTACAGCGTTGAGCTGACGAAGCAAGCGCGGCAGGACCGGCTCTTCAAGCGCGTCGAGAGTCCCCTCACTGTTTTTCAGTGGCATGAAGATACATTCGATATTCCTGATGGCGGGGTGCTGCTGGCCACATCAGCGCTGGTCCGGAATCAGGCGTTCAGAATGGGGAGCTGCGCTTATGGCTTGCAGTTTCACGTTGAGGTTTCTCTTGACATGGTCGAGACATGGATGAAAGATGAAAAGAGCGTGGACTCGGAAAGAATCCTTCGCCAAGGTGCCATCGTGAAAGAGACTCTGGAGCGGCAGGCAGCCACTCTCTTGAACAATTTCAGGCGCCTGGCTGAATCAGCAGTGCGGGTGAAAAGTATCATGAAACTGTTCCTGGAAAAGAAACCTGAGAGTCGACGCGCGCTCTGGTGGGACGAGGAGGAGAAGACGCTCGTCCAGAGAGAAGCTCTCAGTCACGGGTCTTGACAAGGGATTGCTCTTTTGCTAAGATAGCATTTTCAGCACGAAGGAGTGCTAAGTAAATGAGCGGGGCGTCCATCGGGCGCCCCTTTTTTCCGCGTGTTATGACGACTAAACAGAGAGCACCACATTTTGCGATCTTCTTCTGCCAGCAGCTTGACCCGAATCAGGATGTGAACCGGCGGGCCCTGGAAAAGGAGCTCGGTTCACGTATCAGATTTTTCCCTCTGCCCTGTTCCGGCAGGATTGAAGCGCTCCACCTGATGCGGGCTCTTGAGGCCGGGGCAGACAAAGTTTACCTCGTGACCTGCCCGGTAGGCGCGTGTCGCTATCGGGAGGGAAATATAAGGGCAAAAAAGAGGGTGGAGTTTGCCCAGAAGCTGATTCAGGAGATCGGCCTTGAACCGGAACGTTTTGAGTTGGTGAATGCCTCTTTGCCGGGTCCCTTTTCGGTCGATGCGATGGCTCGTGAGCTGATCAACAAAGCAGGAGGGCTGGCGCCATCACCCCTCAACGTGAAAAAACCTAAAGAAGCAGCGCATAACACACCCTGATAAAAACGTTGCACAGCATGAGGAGTCATGTATGATCACTGCAGAACGAAAACCTCTTCCCGAAATTAAGGAAAGCATCACCCCTTATAAGAAGGTGCTGATCGTTGGTTGTGGCACCTGTGTTGCCGAGTGTGCCTCAGGCGGGGAAAAGGAGGTCGCCCTTCTTGCGTCGGCGCTGCGCATGGATGCGAAGAAAGAGGGGCGAGATGTCGAAGTGCATGAGATCACGCTCGACCGCCAGTGCGTGTACGAATTCATAGACCAGCTCGCCGACTTGGTCGACCAGTACGAGGTGGTCCTCTCCCTTGGTTGCGGAGCAGGAGTCCAGGCGGTTGCTGAGGTCTTCCCGAAAATCCATGTCATTCCGGCACTCAACACTACGTTCATAGCTCAGACCAAGGAAGCGGGTGTCTGGATCGAGAACTGCCGCGGGTGCGGCGATTGCAGGCTGGACCAGTTCGCAGATGTCTGCCCGATCACTCGCTGTGCCAAGAGCCTGTTCAACGGTCCATGCGGTGGCTCTAAGGGAGGATACTGCGAAGTCGACCCTGAGACTCCCTGCGCATGGCACCTGATAGTTACCCGGCTGGAAGAGAGCGGACGCTTGCAGAAGCTAACCCCTCTTTATCCGCCTGCCGACTGGTCGAAGAAAGAGGGCAAAGGCCCGAGGAAAATCGTGCGGGAGGATCAGAGACATTGAAACCTGAGAGCCGACTTAAAAAGGTACTGGCCGCCGGCCAGTTCGCAGTGACCGCCGAATGCGGACCACCCAAAGGGGCAGATCCGGAAGCCATACGCAGGAAGGGCAACCTTCTCAAGGGCTTCGTGGACAGTGCGAATGTGACCGATAACCAGACCGGCGTGGTGCGCCTTTCCAGTCTCGCTTCTTGCGTCATTCTCAGAGAGGAAGGGCTCGACCCGGTACTCCAGATGGTGACGCGGGATCGGAACCGGATCGCGCTGCAATCGGATGTGCTCGGCGCATCGGTTCTCGGCATCAGGAACATTCTCTGTCTTTCAGGCGATCATCAGTCGTTCGGAAATCAGCCTGAGGCAAAAGGGGTGTTTGACATTGACTCCACCCAGTTCATTCGCCTGGTCCGCCAGATGAGGGATGAGGGCACGATTCTCGGAGGGGACAAGCTGACCTTGCCTCCGGAGCTTTTTATAGGGGCCGTGGAGAATCCCTTTGCTGATCCGCGTTCATACCGCGCCCGCCGCCTCGAGAAAAAGGTAAAAGCCGGTGCTGAATTCATACAGACGCAGTGCATCTACAATCTCCCCTATTTCAAGGAATGGATGGAGCAGGTGAGGGATCTGGGAGTCCATGACAGAGTATCTATCCTTGGCGGCGTGACGCCGCTCAAGTCTGTGAAGATGGCGGAGTACATGGCCAAAAACGTAGCGGGCATGGATATCCCGGAAGAGGTGATCGACCGTCTGAAAGGAGTTCCTTCAGGCGAGCAGAAGAAGGAAGGCCTGAAGATCTGCATAGAGACCATTCAGCAGCTACGGGAGATCAAAGGTATCCGCGGTGTACACATCATGGCCATCGAATGGGAAGAAGCGGTCGCCCAGATCGTGGAAGGGGCGCGACTCCTCCCCAGGCCTTTCGTACAATAGCCGCACAATAAAGGGGTGATCAATGCCTCCCAAGTACCATGTACAGACCGCATCCGTTGCCAACCGCTTCCGCTCAGTAACGCGCTCCGGCGTCATAGCCTGGGAAGAAGGCTGCCTGAAGTGCGCCCGTTGTGTTAAGAAAGAGTGTGTCTACAATGTGTATACGACACGCTCACTCGACGAGCGGCAGATGCTCGATTCACTTGACAGTGCCTGCCAGGATTGCTTCCGTTGCGTGCAGAACTGCCCGGCGAGGCTGATCCAGAAGGGTGTGAACCCGACGTACCGCACCTTGGGCGACCATTACTGGACACCGGAGATCCTCGCAAATCTCTGGGCACAAGCCGAAACGGGCAAGATCCCCGTTTCCGGCGCCGGTTATGGCGGACCCTTTGCCGGCCCCGGGTTTGACGCGATGTGGACCGACATGTCGGAGATCGTAAGACCTACGAGGGACGGGATACACGGCAGGGAGTACATCAGCACGACGGTTGATCTTGGCAGGAAGGTGATGGCTCTACGCTTCGACGAGCAGGGCGAATTGGCCAATGCTGTTCCACCACTTGTTGAAATACCGGTTCCCTTTATTTTTGATCTGCTTCCTTTCTCGCCGCCAAAGAGGAGCATCTCAACGGCCTTATTAAAGGCCGCCAGTGAATTGGGAACCTTTGTTGTGATCAAAGAATCGGAGTGGCTCACGCTGTATGAGCGTTACCTCCCAAATACCATGCTCCTTTTGGATCGTGGTCCTGACGCTCGCAACGATCATATGCTCGAGAGGATGCGCATTGTGGAAGTGCCGGACAATCCGGCCGTTCTGGAGTGGCAACGAATACTGAAAGAAAAGAAGCCGGACCTGCTCGTGGCCATCCGCATGCCTGTTACGCCTGCAGCGGGCGCACGCATAGCGGCATTGACACAGGAGGGAGCGGAAATCATCCATCTCGTTGCCGATGAATTCGGCATGGAGGAAGCGGACGAACCTTTCTTCATCAAGGACCGGCTGAAAGAAATCCACCTGTCACTTGTCGATAAAGGCTTGAGGGACCAGATCACCATCATCGCCGGAGGCGGTATCGCTATGGCGGAACATATGGCCAAAGTCATCATCTGCGGAGCAGATGCCGTGAGCTGCGATATTCCGTTACTTGTGGCCATGGAATGCCGCGTCTGCCGGCGTTGTGCGCAAGGCATCGCATGCCCGGTGGGGCTGGAGGAAGTGGATCCGGGCTGGGGCAGCCGCCGTGTGAAAAACCTGATGGCAGGCTGGTATAACCAGTTGCTTGAGATCATGGGCGCCATGGGTATGCGCGAGGTCAGGCGGCTTCGCGGCGAGATGGGGCGTGCTATGTTCTTCGAAGACCTGGAGCGGGAATTCGCAAGCCTGGGCAGGAGAGGGTAGGGCATGAAGGCAACAAAAGCAACAAAGCCACGAAAAAAGAAAAGCGCAACGCTGCCCGCGCCAAAACTGACGCCATCGCGGTTCCGTTACGCCTTGAGCAAGTACCGACTCACCATCAGCCCATCCTGCAACAATTGCGGCCTTTGCATCGAACTCTGTCCTTACGGGGTTTACGCGAAGGGCGCAAGGGTGCCGAGGACACCGAACGAGCATCTTTGCCTGGGGCCCGCTTGTGAGAAAAATGCGTTTTATTGTGTGAGTCGTTGCCCCGTGAATGCGATCAGCATGCGTCCCAATCCCTCATTCCAACTGCTCGGGGACAGGCGCTGGACGGCTGATCTGCTCGCCAGCACCTGGCACATGGCGGAAACGGGTCACGCCCCTCACCAGGATCTGAACTATAAGACGGGCGACTCGGGTGGCGGCTTTGACAAGCTGCGTCTTCTCTATCCTGTTAACGGGGACGGTAATCAGGCAAAAGGAATCAAAGAGAAAGACATCTCTCTGGCGATCGAGCTGAACCGGTCGGGTGACGCGCGGCCGAAGGTCACGATCCCGGTGCCGCTCTACTTAGGCGGCATGTCCTTCGGTTCCGTTAGTATCGTTGCCATGCTCTCACGCGTTCGTGCGGCCAAGACCCTCTGCTGCACAGGCGAAGGCGGCTATCCTGATGATCTCAAACCCTACGATGACCATGTCATCACGCAGGTTGCGACAGGGCTCTTCGGTGTGAGAGAGGAGACGATCCAGCGTGTTCGCATTGTTGAATTTAAATATGCTCAAGGGGCAAAGCCCGGTCTTGGAGGTCACCTGCTCGGCGACAAGGTGACGCCCGCCGTCGCAAAAATGCGCGAAGCGGTCACGGGAAGCGCCCTCTTTTCACCGTTCCCGTTTCACAGCGTCTATTCGGTGGAAGATCACAAGAAGCATGTTGACTGGATAAAGGAGATCAATCCGCGGGCTCTGGTTTCGGTGAAGGTTTCCACGCCCACCGACGTTGATATGGTGGCTGTGGGCAGTTACTACGCGGGCGCACACATCATCCAGCTCGACGGCAGTTACGGTGGAACAGGTGCTGCGCCGGACATCGCAAAAAAGAATATCGCTATGCCGATCGAATATGCGGTGCCGAAGGTGCACAAGTTTCTCACCGCAGAAGGCATCCGTGACGGTATAACCGTTATCGCATCCGGCGGTGTGCGCAATGCTTATGATGCGGCCAAGGTGATTGCGCTGGGTGCAGACGGCGTCTGCCTGGGTACAGCCGATATGGTGGCTCTTGAGTGTCTGCGCTGTCACCACTGCGAGTCAGGGCGCGGCTGCGCGCGCGGTATTGCCACGACGGATGAAGAGCTGACGAAACTGATGGACGTTGAGTGGGGTACGCGGCGCATTACAAACATGTACCTTGCGTGGTGCGAGCAGCTCAAGAGCATACTTAAGCGCTTGGGCATGAAGAGCATCACGGAGCTAACCGGCCGGATGGATGCGCTGGTCCACATTGACTACATGAAGAAGGAAGAGATAAAAGGCGAGTTAGACTGATAAAAACAGGTTACGAGTTACAGGTTACAGGCAAGAACTGTTACAGGTTATGAGGCGAAAGGCTAAAGGACAAAGGATAAAGGCAAAAGGGAACAGGTTATGAGAGAGTCGGAGATCAAGGCGATACTTATTCGAACCCTCAGTCCAGATGCACAACCGCGGGAACGGCAAAGGTGGCGGAATAGCAGCGGCAGGACTCGATGCAGCTCAGCTTGGCGTGAGCCAGAGCGTGCTCGACGAGGATTTTTTCATTCAGGTCTCGCTTCTTGATGAGTCGGTTCTTCCTGAGGTGGAAGCGAAATTTATCCGGCCTCACTTCCGCGTAGACCACGAGAGTTTTCTCGACACGGTTGATGATTATCGGGATGTCCCCGGGCTTGAGATGAAGCCTCCCGCCGTGAAGCGCTACTTCGTTCGGGTCAAGCCTGATGCGCTCGAACGCTTTCAGAAGGAGCGCGGCCTCGCCGACCTCTCCGCTGAAAAAGTGGAAGAGGAACTCATCTACCAGAACAGCTTTCAGCTCAACTATACCTATTACAGCTCGCTGGGCGAGAAGCGCGCTTTTGTTCTTTCCCACGGCCGCAATATGATGATCCTGAAGATCGTCGGCTACGCGGAGCAGGTTGCACAGTACTATAAGCTCGAAGGTTTTAAGGCGCACGTCTGGATCGCTCATCAGCGCTACCCGACCAAAGGACGCGTCTGGCATCCGGGCGGGGCCCATCCTTTCATCGGACTGGATGAAGCGCTTGTCCACAATGGTGACTTCGCCAATTATTATTCCGTGACCGAGTATCTGCGCCAGCGCAACATCTTCCCTCTCTTTCTGACCGACACTGAGGTTTCCATCCAGGTCTTTGATCTGCTCAATCGTGTCTATGGTTATCCCCTGGAATATATCATCGAGTCGCTGGCACCTACAGCGGAAATGGACTTTGACCACCTGCCGCCGGACAAGCAGCGCATCTACCGGCAGATCCAGGCGACCCACATGCACGGCTCACCTGACGGGCCCTGGTTCTTCATCATAGCCCGAACCCTGCCGAAGGAGAAAAAGTTTCAGCTCATCGGCATCACCGACACGGCCATGCTCAGGCCACAGGTCTTCGCTTTGCAGAAGGGCGATTTTCAAATAGGGCTCATCTGTTCAGAGAAACAGGCTATTGATGCAACGCTCGACAGTCTGGCCGCCGAGGATCCGCGGTTCGGCACCGTCGCTGATCGGTACTGGAATGCCCGCGGCGGCAGCTATACAGACGGTGGCGCCTTTATCTTCACGGTTGATCCTAAAGGCAACGGCAACGCGCTGACCTGCACGGACAAATTCGGCCGCGTGATCGAGGTGCAGAAGGAACGGGAACCTTATGACTTCCGTAAGGGGCTCGGCTCCTGCGCGCTGGATGTGGTCATGCAGGACGAGATCAAACGGCTGGTGACGAAGGGTGATGCCCAACCGGTCTTTGCGTATCTCAGAGAAAAGTTTGTCGCGTGGGACTACGAGCACGTCCGCGTAGCCCTCGAATACCTGGCGGCACTGGCAAGCGCGGATGAGTTCAAAGCCACGGTTATCGAGGCCTTGACCCTGCTTCTTGACCGACGCTATCCGCTGGCTTGCAAGCGGCGCCG
>Ga0335070_10011469_pt1 | contig 10351 bp, 6 predicted proteins | sample Lox_Sample_13_FD_206722 | JGI IMG/M metagenome (GOLD analysis project Ga0335070, IMG submission 206722) | Soil microbial communities from Loxahatchee National Wildlife Refuge, Florida, United States - Lox_Sample_1.3 | ecosystem: Environmental > Terrestrial > Soil > Wetlands | place: USA: Florida...
AGAGCAGGGGCACAGCAGCGCCAGTCGGTCCGCCAAAGCGAAGCAGGCCTGAAGGCAGGTCCGGGGCGTCCCAGATCTGCTCGGGTATGAGCCCAACGCCTTCAGCAAATTTCTCGAGCGCACGCAAATAAGGGCCAGGATCGCGACCAGCGGCGATCTCGTAGTGGCCGCGCTCGCCGGTCAGGAGCGGCCAGGGGCGTCCTACGCCCCAAAACTTGTATGGTGATCCGTCGTCGCGTTGGCCATATCCGTCGTGGGTGTACCTTCGCCAACACGGGCCGGACGGCGTCTCCGCCTTTAGTAAGGTATCCACGACGCGGATTGAATCCTGGATGATCGGATCGTCGGCGGGCCGAACCCCGTAACGGACTAGTTCCAGAAAGCCGCCGTCAACGATTTCCTTGGCGGGAAATTCGTACCGCTCGCCAGGAGCTTGATTCGCCAACGTTAACGTTCCCCGGTTCGGGTCTTCGTCACGGCACTGAGTGATGTCCGCCGGGTTTATCCGGATATAGTGGCGGCCAATGCCCGGGACCAGGGTCCCCTGTGTCGTGACCGTCCACCTTTCAATGTGGGATTCCAAGAAGTCGGCATAGTCACGCACGAATTCAGCCGTCTGCCCCTCGCTCCGATCGGCAAGGAACTCAGCCGCGCAAATCAGAGCACTGATGTGGATGGCAAGCGTCGAGGGCGAATATCCGCTGGCTTCTTCCCAGCGATCCTGTGCGGTCACGGGGCCCTCTCTTATGAGGAACCCGCAGGCACGGCGAACCATCTCGTACGGATCGAAATTCGCCAGGGCGGCGTGCTTCCACAATCGCCAAGCCAGCAGTATGGGGAAGGACACCTCGTCCAGTTGCACGCCTCGCCAATACGGGCGACCGTCGATCCAGAAATTCTGATAGAAGCCTCCATCCTCACGTTGAGACACCGCCAGATAGATCAGCGACCTCAGCGGGGTACTCAGATCGCCGACCGCCAGCAACGCACTCACCGACTTCACCATGTCACGGGTCCACACAAGGTGATAACCACCGAGCTCTTCGTCACTCTTCTCTTCGCCCCACGGAATGCTGAGGGAAGCGATCATGGCGCCGGGGTAGGTCTTGTCCTCATGAGCAAGGAGCAGGTTCACGCTGCGCTCAAAGAGCTTGGAATCGTTGGAAGCTGCCGCCAGCGCAAAGCGTTTCGAGGTCCGTTCCCATTGGTGAATGAACATCTCACGGGTTTGGTCGAAAGGGATGCTTAGGGACTGGACGAGGGTACTGAGCGCGTCATGTTGTGTCGTCCCGAACGCGAGCCCGAGGGTGAATTCGGGTCCGCGAGAGAGATCGAGCCGGCCGGTCAGCGCGATGTTGCCATCTAGGGCGGCGTCGTATTGCCAGTCTAGGCGATAGTTATCGGCCAGGTCAGTCCAGCCATCGTTCACCCCGACGTACCCACAGGAACACTCTGCGAAGGGGACGGTAGCGCCGATCACAATCCAGGTAGCGCCTTTATGGGCGACCAGGTACTTGCGTCCTTTTATCTCCTGCACCTCACCGTTGTTGTGCCAACCTCCGATCTCCAGGTGCGGAGCGCAAAGCACGTACACTTGCAAGCTCCGAAGCAGTTCCGCTGGCGCGTCCAGCCGGGTTCGGACGAGAAGGCAGGTCTGATGCGGATCTCCGAGGATCGTCTTACGGATGGTGTAGCGGCCTTCTTTCTCTTCGTTGGTCACGTCGAATCCGAGAGCAGCCTCGGAAACGCAATCCACCTTCCCCGTGAGGTTCCGGCGCTCATCGTGGAAAAAGGTCTTGCCGTCCGTCACCAGGAATTGCAGGTCACGGATCTGTGGCGAGTCGATCGTCGGGTAATACACCTCATTGATGCAACTGTCATCGAGCGTGTACCAGACGCGGCTCGAGGTTGAATACGCAGTCCCTACCGCCGTTTTGCAACCGCGTGTCCAACGCGGTTCGATACCCGGCCCGCCGGGCGCATAATTGCGGTCGGAAGTGAGCACCAAGCCCGCCATTCAATTCCTCCCCAGCTGTTGCTTCGCGGCCGCGACCACCTGCTCCGGCTCAAAACCAAACTTCCTCTGCAGTTCTTTGAGCGGCGCCGACGCCCCGAAGGTCTTCATGCCGATGACCTGGCCAGTGTTGCCAACATAACGTTCCCATCCGAAGGTGGATGCCTGTTCGATGGCGATCCGGGCGGTCACACCTGGTAACAGCACGCTGTCGCGATACTCTTTTGTCTGGTGCTCGAAGATGTCCCACGACGGCATGGAGACGACACGAGAGAGGATCCCCTCAGCCAACAATTGTTCGTGTGCGCCGACGGCAAGGCTAAGCTCGCTGCCTGATGCGATGAGGATGACCTCGGGCTTTTCTCCGGGAGCATCGGCAAGCACATAGGCTCCGCGGGCCACGCCGGATGCTGCTGCATATCTCGTGCGGTCGAGCGTCGGCAGGGGTTGGCGCGAAAGCACGAGAGCTGCAGGTTTATGGCGCAGCTGCATGACGTAGCGGTAGGCTTCGACGACCTCGTTGGCGTCGCCTGGACGCAGCGTGGTCAGCCCAGGGATCGCTCGCATTGAGGCCAATTGTTCGACAGGCTGGTGAGTCGGGCCGTCCTCCCCGTCTCCCATGGCATCGTGAGTGAACACGTAGATGACGGGCAATTCCATGATCGCCGCCAGCCGAATCGCCGGGCGCGCGTAGTCGCTGAAGATGAAGAACGTTGCCGCGAACGGCCGGAGCTTAGAGAGAGATAATCCATTGGCGATTGCCGCCATGGCGTGCTCGCGGATGCCGAAATGCAGGTTCTTTCCCTTGCGATTATCGGCCTCGAAATCGCCCGCACCGTTAAACGTCAGCAGGCTTCGATTCGAGGGTCCCAGATCGGCAGAGCCGCCGAGGAACCACGGGATATTCTGCGCGAGGACGTTGAGGACCTTCCCGGAGGCATCCCGTCCTGCGACGCCCGTTGCATCCGGCGGAAATACAGGGAGACCCTTGTCCCATCCCGATGGAAGGTCGCGTCGCTGCATGGATTCGATCTCCTGAGCGAGATCGGGATACCTCGTGCGGTAACCCTGGAAGCGGGCCTTCCACTCCTGCTGCAATGAGGCGCCTCTCTTCCCGATCCCGGCGGCGAAGTGCTCGTACATACCGTCAGGAACCAGGAACTTTGCATCTTCGGGCCAGCCGTAGCTCCTCTTGGTGAGCCGGACCTCTTCCTCGCCCAGCGGCTCGCCGTGAGCTTCGGCAGTATCCTGGCGGTGGGGTGAGCCGTATCCGATGTGGCTGTCCAGAACGATGAAAGTGGGCCGACCGGTAGTTTGCCGGAAAATCTCCAGCGCGTGCTCGATCCGCTCGCAATCGTTGGCGTTTCCGACGCGCAGAACATTCCAGCCGTAACCCAGGAATCGGGCCTCGACATCTTCCGTGAAGGTCAAACGGGTACCGCCTTCGATGGTGACGTGGTTGTTGTCGTAGATCCAGCAGAGATTGTCGAGGCCTAGATGGCCGGCCAGCGATGCAGCTTCCGAGCCCACTCCCTCCATCAGACAGCCATCACCGCATACGGTGTAGATCCGGTAGTCGAACATTGCGAATCCCGGCCGATTGAAATGACCTGCAAGCCACTTTTCTCCGATGGCCATGCCGACGCTGGTGGCGATCCCCTGTCCCAGGGGGCCGGTCGTCGTCTCAACGCCTGAGACCCAATGGTATTCGGGATGACCCGGGGCCTTACTGTCGAGTTGGCGGAAGCGCTTGATGTCGTCCATCGAGACCGAAGGATGTCCCACGAGTTCATACTCGGCATTCACCGCTTGCGTGCGGGTCAGGTGCAGGATGGACCACAGCAGCATGGAAGCGTGCCCGTTCGAGAGGACGAAGCGGTCCCGGTTCGGCCAGATCGGATCTTGCGGATCGAAGCGCAACACCCGGTTCCAGATCGTATAGACGAGCGGCGCAAGTGCCATGGGAGCGCCGGGGTGTCCTGACTTTGCCTGCTGCACTGCGTCGATGGAAAGTGTGCGAATCGTGTTGATGCACAGTTGGTCGAGCTCTTGGGGAGTCTTCATCGAAATAACGCGTGCGGTGCTCATGACTCTCTCCTGCCTGCAAGCGTGGACGGCGTTAAGCCGTGAGTGCGGTAGCGGTGGTGCCGCCGCCAGTCGTCTCCAGCAAAGCGACCTTCCGCAAACGACGCAGATGGCGCTCCGCCTGGCTGAATTCGGCTGCCAGGAATGCTTCGACAAGGTCCCAGGCGGCGAGCATACCCAAGACCCGGCCACCCAGCGAAATTAGGTTCATGTGGTCATCCTCGACCCCCTGCCGAGCGGAGAAGTGATCGCTGATCAAGCCCGCGCGAACCCCCGGGATCTTATTCGCGCATACAGAAGCCCCGACGCCGCTGCCACATACGGCGATGCCGCGTTCCACCTCGCCCGAGCCCACTGCACGAGCCAGAGGCGTGACGAAATCCGGGTAGTCGTCTCCAGAATCGAGAGCGCGAGCACCGAAGTCGGTTACTGAATGGCCCGCCTCCATCAAACGCTTGACCAGATCCTGTTTCAGGAGGAATCCCCCGTGATCGCAGGCTACCCCTACACGCATGTGCCCTCCTTGTTCCCCGTGATGCTGCGATCCCCCTCCAGAAGGGTGGCAGCAGGACAATCCGCAAGGATCAGCGCCCAATCGCGGCGTACGCGGCCAGCGGGAATCGTTGGATCCCCAATCCAGAGCCGTCGAAGCGCTTCGGCCTTTTCCTTTCCCGTCACAACCCAGACGATCCGCCGGGCGCGGGCAAGCAATGGATACGTCAGCGTCATCCTGCGTCGTCCCTGGTAGGTACCCGTAATTGCGACATCGCGGTCGGTGACTTCAAGCACCGGATCTCCCGGCACTAGCGATGCCGTGTGGCCATCGGCCCCCAGTCCTAGGTGCACGAGATCGATCTCTGGCGGCGATCCGGCGATACGTTGCAGCGTGGCTGCGTATTGCGCGGCTGCCGCTTCCAGATCCACAGAAGTCACCGGCATTGCGTGTATCTGTTGGGAACCTAAGGGCGCTTCCCTGAGGCTCTCGGTGATGTGGGTGAAATTGCGGTCGGAATCTCCGTCGGGGGCGATCCGTTCATCCACTTGCACTATGTCGATAGCGTCCCAGGCAAGATCGCGACCCGCCAGTTCTCTGAGCATCAGCCACGGAGTGTTACCGCCACTGACCGCGAATACGAAGTGACCATGGTCCACGATGGCCACCTTGGCTTCGGAAGCAATCAGTCCAGCGGCGCGCTGGGCGACGGAAGCAGCATCGTCGAGGATCTTGATCTGCATGCTCAGCTACCAATAGATCCCGATCACGCGGCCTGTCCGGCCACAACCGGGTGTTTGTCGGGGACAGGGCCATGCCAGCCTCCGGGAGGGGTAACGCGCGCCACCTCTTCTGGCCCCCACGTATTCGGCTCGTAAGGAAAGACTTGAATTCCCGGCTTCAAGATCGGGTCCACAATGCGCCACGCTTCCTCTACATAGTCCTCACGTGCGAACAGAGACGTGTCGCCCTGCATCGCGGCGCCCAAGACCCGTTCGTAATCTCCCATCTCGCCGGAACCGGGATGGTGGCTGGCCAAGAGTTCCACGGTCTGGCCGCTCATCTCGTTCTCGGGGGCCATCACCGTCAATCCGAGAGCGGTGGTTACATCGGGACTGATGCGGAGCCGCAGGTGGTTTTCGGCCAGAGCGCAGGCGGGCATCAGGGCAGGAGGTTTCCGGAAGCGAGCCAAGATCTCAGTAGATGTCACCGGCAGACACTTCCCGGCGCGGATGTAGAACGGAACGCCTTGCCAGCGCCAGGAGTTGATGTCCAAACGCAAAGCGGCGAAGGTCTCGGTCTGTGAGTCTTTGGCGACACCCGTCTCGTTCCGGTAGCCGCGGAACTGCCCGCGCACTACATCTTTCGCCTGGATCGACGGAATGGCCTTCAGCACTTTGACCTTTTCATCGCGAACGGACTCGCTATCCATGCCGACAGGCGGCTCCATCGCCAGGTTAGACAGAACCTGGAACAGGTGGTTTTCGACGACATCGCGAATGGCCCCGGTTTCCTCGTAAAAGCCCCCGCGACCTTGAACACCGAAATCCTCCGCCATGGTGATCTGCACGCTCTCGATGTAATTCCGGTTCCAGAAGGCCTCCATGAACGAGTTTGCGAACCGGAATACAAGCATGTTGTGCACCGGCCGTTTTCCCAGGAAGTGATCGATGCGAAAGATCGCCGATTCATCGAAGGTGCCTAGCAAAATCTTGTTAAGGCGCCTTGCCGACTCGAGGTCGCGGCCGAACGGCTTCTCGATGATGAGCCGGGCTCCTCGTATGCAGCCGGTGGTAGCCATCATTTCCACGACTTCTTCGAACAGAAAAGGCGGGATCGCAAGGTAGTATGCTGGGCGCTTCGCACCCCGCAGCTCGCGGCAGATCGCATTGAATGTGGTCTTATCGGCATACTCGCCCGGAATGTAGCGCAGCAGACCGCTCAACTTCTCGAACGCCGCGGCATCGATGCCACCATGGGTTTCGATGCTTTCTCTTGCACGCGCTCGGAATTGCTCCAGAGTCCAGGGGGTCCGTGCCACGCCGATGACCGGCACGTCGAGGTTTCCCCGTTTCACCATCGCCTGTAGTGCAGGGAAAATCTTTTTGTAGGCGAGATCGCCGCTGGCTCCGAAAAAAACAAATGCGTCCGAACGGGGGTTATTCACGGCTCCTCCTTACGCAGCCTCCGATTTGCCGCTGGGTTTCTCCACGTGTCCGCCGAACTGGTATCGCATAGCGGACAACAGGCGGTTCGGAAAATCGGCTTCGCCACGGGAACTGAAACGAGCATACAAAGCCGCAGTAAGGACCGGTGCCGGCACGGCTTCATCCACCGCCGCTTTGATCGTCCAGCGGCCTTCGCCGGAATCGGAGACACGGCCGGCGAATTTCGAGAGGCCGGGATCTTCGAGCAGAGCTCCGGCGGTGAGATCGAGCAACCACGAGGCGATCACGCTGCCGCGCCGCCAAACCTCGGCGATATCGCGCAGATCCAGGTCATACTGATAATGTTCGGGATCACGCAGGGGCGTTGTTTCAGCATCAGCGGTGTGCTCCCGCTTCCCGATATTCGCGCCGTGCAACACGGCCATCCCTTCGGCATAAGCAGCCATGATCCCGTACTCGATCCCGTTGTGGACCATCTTCACGAAATGGCCGGCGCCATTCGCACCGCAATGCAGGTATCCTCGCTCGGCGGTACCGTCGCGCTTCTCTCTTCCTGGCGTGCGAGGAATGTCGCCCGTGCCAGGGGAGAGCGCTGAGAATACAGGATCGAGATGAGTGACCACCTCCTTCTCGCCGCCGATCATCATGCAGTAGCCCCGTTCCAGGCCCCACACTCCTCCGCTGGTCCCGACATCGACGTAATGGATCTTCTTCGACGCGAGCTCCCGGGCGCGACGGATATCGTCGACGTAATACGAGTTCCCTCCGTCAATGACGATGTCGCCGGGCTCCAGATGAGGGATCAGGTCCGCGATGGTGTTGTCCACGAATGCGGCAGGGACCATCAACCAAACCGCGCGGGGCGGCCGAAGCTTCTTGGCCAGGTCCGCGAGTGAGTCGGCGCCAATCGCGTTCTCCTTTACGAGATCCGCTACTGCTTGCATCGATTTATCGAATACCACACAGGTCTGCCGCGCCCGCATCAGACGCCGGACCATGTTTGCGCCCATCCTGCCCAGGCCGACCATGCCGATGTCCATAAGCCCCCCTTTTCTAATCTGCGTTCTTGTGCTTCCGATACCAGCGGATAAGGTTGTTAGTCGAACTGTCGTGACGCAGCTCGGATTCCGTCCTGCTCTCAAGTTCAGGAATGATGCGTTGAGCCAGTACTTTCCCGAGTTCAACGCCCCACTGGTCGAAGGAATCGATATTCCAAATAACTCCCTGGGTAAAGACCGAGTGTTCGTAAAGAGCGACCAGCTTGCCTAATGTCTCCGGCGTGAGGCGCTCGGCAAGGATCGTGTTGGAGGGCCGATTCCCCTCGAACGTCCGATGCGGCACCAGCCAGTCGGGCGTGTCTTCGGCCTTCACTTGATCGGCGGTTTTGCCGAAAGCGAGCGCCTCGCTCTGGGCGAAAACATTGGCCAGAAGCATGTCGTGATGCTTTCCGACCTGGTTCAGGGGTTTCGCGAACGCGATGAAGTCGCAGGGGATGAGCCGCGTCCCCTGGTGGATCAGCTGGTAAAACGAGTGCTGTCCGTTGGTTCCCGGTTCCCCCCAATAGATCGGGCTGGTGTCCCGAGCGACTGGTTTCCCGTCCACGGTGACATGCTTGCCGTTACTCTCCATCGTCAACTGCTGCAGATATGCAGGAAACCGCTTCAGGTACTGCTCGTAAGGGAGAACGGCGACCGTCTGTGCGCCGAAGAAATCGTTGTACCAGGTGCCCAGCAGCCCCATAAGGACCGGCAGGTTCCGCTCGAACGGGGCGCTCCGAAAATGCTCATCCATCTGGTGAAAGCCATCCAGCATGGAACGGAAGTGATCCGGCCCGATCGCCACCATGGTCGAGAGGCCGATCGCCGAATCCATCGAGTATCGACCGCCGACCCAGTCCCAGAACTCGAACATGTTCGCGGTGTCGATGCCGAACTTCCTTACTTCGTTGGCATTCGTCGAAACGGCGACAAAGTGCTTCGCGACCGATTTTTCGTCTCCGCCCAAACCCGCCACCGACCATGAGCGAGCGGTCTGAGCGTTGGTCATGGTCTCAAGCGTTGTGAATGTCTTGGAAGAGACGATGAATAGCGTCTCAGCCGGGTCGAGGTCGCGCACCGTTTCGGCAAAATCGGTACCGTCGATGTTGGAGACGAACCGGAACGTCATCGAGCGGTCGGTATAGTAACGGAGCGCCTCGTAGGCCATGACTGGTCCGAGATCGGAGCCGCCGATCCCGATATTCACTACGTTGCGAATGCGCTTGCCGGTGTGGCCTTTCCAGGCTCCACTACGCACGCGACCGGCAAAGTCAGCCATCTTGTCGAGCACAGCGTGGACTTCAGGCACGACGTTCTTGCCATCGACGACGATGGAGGCCTTTCTCGGAGCACGCAACGCGGTGTGAAGCACGGCGCGTCCTTCGGTGATGTTGATTTTCTCCCCGCGGAACATAGCTTCGATACGCGCGCGCAAGCCGGCCTGCTCGGCCAGTTGCACAAGCAAGGCGAGAGTCTCGTCGCTGACGCGGTTCTTGGAGTAATCGAGATACAGCCCGGCGGCCTCGATCGCCATTCGCTGACCGCGCCGCGGGTCAGCGGCGAACAATTCCCGAAGGTGAACCTTGGACATCTTTTTGTAATGGGCCGCGAGAGCGTTCCAAGCAGAGCGCTTGACCGCCCTTGTTCTTGCCAGTGGTTGCGCGTGTGCAGCCATGTTTCTACTCCATTCGTCCGCCTGAGCCGTTTCGCGTCAGCTGACGGCTTTCAACTTAAGGCCTTCGCCAAGTGAAGCCTTTGAGGAGATCACAGCCATAAGGTCATTCCACGACTTCACGAAAAGCTCGGCTCCTTGCGTCTGAAGCTGCTCTGCCAGCGAGTCGACATTGATCCCAGCTTGGGCGAACTGCGCCAGCTTCTCCTCGCAGTCACCGCCGTCGGTCGGGAGCAAATCTCCGATATCGCTGTGGGTTGCCAGAGCCTTCAAGGTAGCCTCGGGCACCGTATCCACGGTGAAGGGAGCCGCGAGAGTCTTGACGTAAAGGATGTCGGAGACGGTCGGGTCCTTGGTCCCGGTGCTGGCCCACAATAGACGTTGTGGGCGCCCACCTAGGTTATAGATTCGCTGACAGCGCGGCGAACACAGAAGGGCACTGGCCGCTTTGTAAGCGCGTTTCGCGATCGCGAGTCCCAGTTGATTACGCAATCCTTCCGGGACCTTCTCCGCAACCGCAGCGTCCCAACGGCTCACGAATACCGACGCAACGGAATTAGCCTGCGGATTGAGACCGGCGTCGATACGGCGCTCGACGCCTCGCAGGTATGCCTCTGCCGCCGCAAGGTACTGTTCGCGGGAGAACAGAAGAGTAACGTTGACCGGCACGCCCGCGAAGATCGCTTCCTCGATGGCCGGAAGGCCCTGTTGCGTGCCGGGGATCTTGATCATCAGATTCGGACGCCCCGCACGAGTAAACAACTCCTTCGCCGCCCCGATAGTTGAAGTCGTGTCATACGCAAGCAGCGGCGAGACCTCAAGCGACACCCAGCCGTCCACCCCGTTCGTCCTCTCATGGATGGGCCGAAAGAGGTCCGCGGC
>Ga0335070_10011470_pt1 | contig 10351 bp, 9 predicted proteins | sample Lox_Sample_13_FD_206722 | JGI IMG/M metagenome (GOLD analysis project Ga0335070, IMG submission 206722) | Soil microbial communities from Loxahatchee National Wildlife Refuge, Florida, United States - Lox_Sample_1.3 | ecosystem: Environmental > Terrestrial > Soil > Wetlands | place: USA: Florida...
GACTCCAAATATACTGAACTGGCCGTCCGGGCCCTCCACGATGCCTTTGAGCTGGATAAGCCGCCGATCACTGAAGAAAAGTAACGGAGTAATGAAGTAATGGAGTGACGGAATGATGGAATGATGGAATGTTGGAATAATGAGGCTTTGATCCAACACTCCGATACTCCACTACTCCAGCATTCCCAGATCAAAAAGATTCGCGATGAATCCTGAAGGGGTAAATACAACATTCAACAACCGAGGGTTTGTAAAAATTTACGACACCACACTGCGTGATGGGTCCCAGGCAGAAGACATTGCTTTTTCTGTTGAGGACAAAATCCGGATCGCACAAAAGTTAGATGAATTAGGCATCCACTATGTCGAGGGGGGATGGCCCGGTTCCAATCCAAAGGACTTGCAGTTTTTTGAAGGGATCAAATCCATTCCTCTCTCGCAAACGAAGATCGTGGCCTTTGGTAGCACCTGCCGGGCAGGGACCCCGCCTGAGAAGGATCCGAACATCCGCGCCCTGATAGAAGCACGCACCGAGGTGGTCACCATTTTTGGGAAATCCTGGGACATTCATCCCGTTGAGGCGCTCAATATTACCCTGGATGAAAATCTCGAGATCATTCAAAGTTCGATTCGATTCCTCAAGGGTTGTGTTTCAGAAGTTATCTTTGATGCGGAACACTTCTTCGATGGATACAAAAATAATCCCCAGTACGCCCTCTCCACGCTGAAGGCAGCTCAAGAAGGCAAAGCGGATTGGATCGTATTATGCGATACCAACGGAGGAACTTTCCCCGATGAAATGCAATCCATCATTAAAGAGGTGAGAAGGAATATTGCCCCCCCCCTGGGCATTCATGTTCATAATGATTCGGAGATGGCTGTAGCGAATACCATCCTGGCGGTGAAGGAAGGCGTCAGCATGGTTCACGGCACGATCAACGGCTATGGGGAACGATGCGGAAATGCCAATCTCTGTTCCATCATTCCGAATCTCAAGTTGAAAATGGGAATGGATTGCGTCACAGACAACCAGTTGAAGAAGATCACCGAAGTCTCCCGTTTCGTCTCCGAACTGGCGAACCTCCCTCACAATAAATACCTTCCCTACGTGGGGGACAGCGCTTTTGCCCACAAGGGCGGAGTCCATGTCAGCGCCATCCGCAAACGCGATGCCACGTATGAACATGTTTCTCCAGAACGAGTCGGAAACCGTCAGAGGGTTCTCATCTCCGACCTCTCGGGTGAATCGAACATCCTTTACAAGGCTGCTGAGTTTAAGATTGACCTGGAGAGTGAAGATCCAAAGGTAAGAAAGATCTTGGATGACCTGAAGCGCCTAGAGCATCAGGGGTTTCAATTTGAGGGAGCTGAAGGTTCCTTTGAGATCCTTATCAAAAAGGCCCTCGGTCAGCATAAAAAGTTCTTTGAATTGATGGGATTTCGTGTGATCGTGGAGAAGAAGACTGAAGAGGAAGCCCCTCTTTCAGAAGCTACCATTATGGTCCGTGTGGGAAATCAGGTGGAGCACACCGCGGCCGTGGGAAATGGTCCGGTGAATGCCCTCGACAATGCCATACGAAAGGCCCTGGAGAAGTTTTATCCCGAACTGAAAGAAGTCAAGCTGCTCGACTATAAGGTAAGGATCCTTTCTACCAGGGATGGAACAGGGGCCCAAACGAGAGTTCTGATCGAATCGGGGGACGGAAAATCGAAGTGGGGGACCGTCGGGGTTTCTGAAAATATCATTCAGGCAAGCTGGCAGGCCTTAGTCGATTCGATTGACTATAAGCTCTTGAAAGAAAAAGAATAGGAAGCACCAAATTCCAAGCACCAAGTCAATAAACGTGACCGTGTCGCGTGTCACGTGTCCGGACACGAATGACGGACACGGACACGATGTTTTGGAATTTGTGATTTGGAGTTTGGAATTTATGAAGTACTTTTCTCTCTCCCAACAGTGGGTCCTCTTCGGTTTAGCCCTTTTCATCCTTGGTCTTCTCTATCTTCGGTTCTATCATCATCCCTCCCCTGGGCCTGAGGCAATCATCAAAGAATTCATGATCGAGGTCTCAGGAGAGATCCGAAGACCCGGAGTCTATCTTTTCCCAAATCCACCCACCTTAATGGAGGCGATCGAAAGGGCAGGCGGTTTGAAGGAGACTGCCCGGATGGATATCTTCCCGACCTCAGAGATTTTAGAGACAGGGACACTTCTTACCGTCAGCAGAGAGTTTGGGGAGAAGGAGAAAGATTTAACAAAGGGGGGACAAGCGGGGATGAAACAGGACGAAATAAGAATAAAAATCGGCAGGATGGCTGCCAATAAATTGCTCGTCTTTTCCATTCCGCTCGACCTCAATCAAGTATCCATTGAAGACCTCTGTCTGATTCCCGGAATTGGCACATCCCTTGCTCAGGAAATCATCACTTATAGGGAAAAGAGAAGGGCATTCCGGTCCGTCGAAGAACTGAAAGAAGTAAAAGGAATCGGCGAGAAGAAATGGAAAGCAATTAGAAACTTCTTTATCGTCACTCAACCCTTCAGGGTTGATCCATCAAGGCCCTGAGCTTCCCGTTCGGATGGCTCTTCATTTGCTAAATTCGATGGGTTGCGAACAGGCATTTCCAGCCACATTGTAATCGTAAACCATCCGGGCACCATAATCCGCTCCGACCGTCATGATTCCCAACAAAACCAAAAGCAGAAAGAGGAAGAGCAATCTCTTTTTTTTCGGGAAAGGCCTTGCCATCACCGCCCAGATGGCTAAGCCGATGCTCACGCCGAGTGTCGTCACCATCAATTTTTCATGGGGCTCCAAGAGATGCTGCCTGACTGAGAATGAGATCATCACCCCTTCCTCCCCATAGAGGCCGGTTCCTACCGCAGCTCCTGTCGCAAGGGTACCAAGGATGAGCAATAGAAAGGCTGTCGTTGCAAAAGTTTGATTTCGAAAGATCCAGGAAAGGAAATAAAAGAGTGCAGCGCCCACTAAGAATGCGATAGGAAAATGAACCACTAAAGGGTGGATATTTTGCAGGTGCTGCACTCCTGGAAGAATGGTTTCTAACATCGGTGTTACTTAATCGACTCAACGGTTAAAAAGTTACTTCCACCACTCGTATAAACCTTACCCGTGATAGAAGCCATACGTCCTAGCTTGTCGATAACCCCTTGGGGTAACCCCGTTTTATCTTTATTTGGCAGTAGGACGTAAACCTTTCCAGTACCTTCTTCAAGGAGTCCCGCTGGGACACCAGCTTTCACACAATCGATAGCACACTGTCGATGGCTCTCTCCTTTTGCTCCCATCAACGCGTAGCAATAGGTGTCGATCACCTCTCCTTTGACCGTTACGGTTTTGGCTTGTGCGTAAACTTGAGACAAACCACCTAAGACCAGCGAAAGCGCGACAAGCCCCGCAAACAAAACCAATTTTCGTGAACTGTTCATTAAACTCCCCCCTTTCGGTTCCAAAGATTCGACTGTAGTTCATCGCAAATGTTCAAATTTAGACCTTTTGCAAATGATTTTAAGCCTCTAACTATAAAAATATATCCTTTTTCTTAGAAGTCAAGATAAATTATTCCCCCGGCTGGCTTAAAATTTTGCTATCTCTTTCACCCCACTTTGAGTAAAATAGAAAAGGGGCGTTTTATAGACATCCCTAATCTTCAGGGAAAGGGAGGACCTTAACAAAGAAGATCCGGCATGAGAATAAAGGAACTGATCACCGAGTTTCAGGATTTTTATATTCTTTCGGGCCGTGGGCTTTTGGCCTTAACGAGGCACCCCTTTTACTTTAAAGATACGATCGAACAGATGGATTATGCGGGAACAGGCTCCTTGATTATCATTCTTCTCGTTTCGCTTTTTATAGGGATGGCGCTCTCGCTTCAACTTGCTGCTGAACTTTCAGGCCTTGGATTTAAAATGTATATTGGAAGGATTGTGGGCGTCTCGATCATCAGGGAGATCGGACCTGTCATGGCCGCCCTGGTTTTTGCAGGCCGGGTGGGCTCGGGCATGGCATCAGAACTGGGCTCCATGGTCCTTGGCCATCAGGTGGATACCCTCAGAGTTTTTGGCGTGGACCCAGTAAAAAAGTTGGTTGCTCCAAAGATACTGAGTTCCGTCATCATGCTCCCGGCCTTGACGTTCATAGGAGATGCCATCTCCATGTTGGGTGGCTATTACATCGCGGTCTACGTAAGCCATCAAAGCGGTGCAGTCTACTGGAGCTCAATCCGAGGCGTGATTAACCTTGAAAATGTTCTGTCAGGTTTTATTAAACCTTTTATCTTCGGGTACCTGATCGCCTGTATAAGCTGTTATATGGGCCTCTCCACCAAGGGAGGAGCCATTGGACTTAGAAGGTCGACGACCAGGGCAGTCGTTGTATCCTTTATCATGATCATTATTGCTGATTTCATCCTGACGAGGGTCCTTCTTTACGTGTTGGGGTTTTCAGTATGATTGTATTCGATAAGGTCTCATTTTCGTACGGGTCATTGGAAGTCTTGAGAGAGACCAGTTTTTCCATCAAGGCTGATGAACGGGTGGCCATCCTGGGGGGCAGCGGGGATGGGAAGACCACGCTTCTTAAACTCACTCTGGGGCTCTTGCGACCTGATTCAGGCAGGATAATCATCGAGGGAGAGGATATTACCGACAAAACGGAGGATGACCTCAGAGAAACAAGAATGAAATTCAGCATCGTTTTTCAGGAAGGTGCACTTTTTGACTCTCTCAATGTGAAGGAAAACGTTGCGTTTTGCTTAAGGGAATACACAAAACTATCCGAAGAAGAGATAGACCGCAAAGTGAGAGAACTGCTCAGAAGGATGGGACTGGAGGAAGCCATCGAAATGATGACCGAGGAACTCAGTGGTGGGATGCATAGGAGGGTTGCCATTGCCAGGTCACTGGCTGCCTTTGAACCGAAGATGTTTCTGTACGATGAACCGACCAGCGGACTCGACCCTATCAATGCCGAGATGATTTGCAAGCTGATTCTCGATCTAGCAAAAAACGGGAAGGGGTTCATCATCGTCACCCATAAGGTTTTGGATGCTATGAAAGTGGCAAATCGATTTTTGTTTTTGAAAAAAGGTGGGATCATCTTTGATGGCTCCAAAGAGCAATTGATGCGCACCCCGATTCCGGAAATTCAGACGTTCCTGAGCGAATTAAGATCTTCCCCTCTCTTGTGAAGGAAAGCCAGGGTTATGGGGGGTGAAGTTTCTTCAATGGGATCTGAAACTTGATGGGAGGCTGATATGTTTGATGTCAAAAAACAACTGAAATGGTCACAAATTAAAGTAGGCCTTGTGATGACCGTCGCCTTTGTGGTCTTGCTGATCGCTGTTTTCTTTGCCGGGAATATTCAAAATGTATTCTTAAAAAAAGCGGAATTGAAAATACAATTTAGAGATGTTGTGGGATTGAGAAAGGGGGCACCTGTCTGGATACTTGGGTTAGAGGAGGGATCGGTAAAGAACATAACCTTAGACCCAACCTATGGGGTGATCGTCACGATCGCTGTCAATAAGAATGCCCTGGAATTTGTTAGGAAAGACTCCCGCGCAACCATCCTCACGATGGGACTTCTCGGTGATAAATACATTGAACTGAGCACCGGTTCGCCACAGGCAGAGCCGATCCGACCGGCGGAAGTGATCAAAGGGTCGAGTGAGATGGGGTTGAGGGAGGTCATGGGCCAATTCATCGAGAGAATCGACAGTCTGGTTACTAAGATCGAAGGTGGTCAAGGGGCCATTGCTAAGTTACTTAACGATCCTGCCTTATATAACAATCTGCTCGGAGCCACCCATAGCCTATCTGCGTTTTTGGAAAACTTAAAAGATTCGAAAGGTACGCTGAAATTGCTGATTGACGATCCTTCCGTTTATAAGAAAATGTTGGTGGCTACTTCATCGATAGAGGAATTTAGCAAAAGGATCAATGAAAGCTCAGGGACCCTGAGACACTTGATAGAAGATCCTTCCCTTTACAATAAGACTTTAACGGTGGCATCACAGATCGAAGAATTTAGCAGAAAGCTTAATGAAAGCCAAGGAACCCTTAGGAAAATGATAGAAGATCCTACCCTCTATGAGAATTTCAATAGGGATCTGAAAGAGCTTTCTTCCATTTTGGAAAAAATAGATAAGGGGGAAGGTGTGGCGAGCGTTTTGATCAAAGATAGAGAATTGGCAAAGGAATTGAAGGATACGGTCACAGAATTGAAGGAATTGTTAAAAAACATTAAAGACCACCCGAAGAAGTATTTTAAATTCAGTGTATTCTAATTTAGTGAGAGAAGAGCTTAGAACTTAGCCGACGGTCAGGAGTTAACGTATGACTCAATTGCATCTATAGGAGGAGAATATGGGACGGACAATATTTCGAATCATGCTTATTATGCTCATCGGCTTAGCCTATGTTTCTGCTATTTCAGCCCAGGTCTGTGTGGAATGTCATGAGAAGGTGACGCCCAATATTGTGTCGGATTGGCAACTAAGCAAACACAGCCAGAATAAGATCGATTGTATAAACTGCCATGGTGACAACCATAAATATATGGTGGATGTCCCAAAGGCTCAGATCCCAACTCCGGAGACCTGTGCGACCTGCCACGAAGCCCGGGTCAAACAGTTCAAGGCCGGAAAACACGCTGTTGCCTGGGCGGCGATGAAAGCCATGCCGACCGCACACTGGCAACCTATGGCCCTGATGGAAGGAATGAAAGGATGCGGGGGCTGTCACAAAATAGGGTTGAAGACTGAGGCAGAGATTAAAGAGCTGAAGAAGAGTGGAGCCGGATTTGGCGTTGCCTCCTGTGACGCCTGCCATACCCGGCATCTCTTTTCTGTCCAAGAAGCTAAGCAGCCCCAGGCGTGCCAGACCTGTCATATGGGATTTGATCACCCCCAGTGGGAGATGTATTCCAGTTCCAAGCATGGGGTTCGGTATTTACTGAAACAAAACAAAATACTTCCTCCTACCGTGGCCGCGCCCACCTGCCAGATCTGTCACATGCAGGGAGGAAATCATGCTGTGCTCACGGCCTGGGGATTTCTTGCAGTAAGACTCCCTATGCCAGAGGATAAACAGTGGGCCGCCGATCGTGTGACCATTCTTCAAGCCCTCGGAGTTCTTGACCCTGATGGGAAACCGACAGCCCGGTTAGATGTGGTAAAGGCAGCAAACGTGGCACGTCTCACTCAAGAAGATTGGCAAAAGGAAAGGGACAAGATGCTCAAGACCTGCAACCAATGCCATTCCGCAAATTTTGTGAAAGCGGAGTTGGCAAAAGGCGACATGATGATCAAAGACGCTGATCGCCTGATGGCCCAGGCCATTCTCATCGTGGCCGGTCTGTACACAGATGGTATCCTTCCCAAACCGAAGAATTATGCTTATCCGTTTCCGGACCTGCTCGCCTTTCACGATGCGCCGACAGTGATCGAGCAAAAACTCTTTGTTATGTTTCTCGAACATCGGATGAGGACATTCCAGGGGACCTTTCACGCTAATCCAGACTACGCATTTTGGTATGGGTGGAGCGAGATGCAGAGGGATTTGACAGAGATCAAGGAAACGGCAGCAGAAATGCGCGAAACAGCCAAAAAGAAATAGAGAGTGGCTGGCAACCTTCGGGTTGCCTCGTAAACCACGCAGGCTAATGCCCCTGCCTACCGGCAGGCAGGTGCGACTGCAGGCCTGCAAACTGGAGGATAACAATGGAGGATAAACATATCTCATCCGATGTTCTCTCCCCTTGGTGGAGAAATTCCGTCATCATTGTCTTGATCATCGGGTTTGCCGTCCTGATCTGGATGGCTGTCAAGGCTCATCAAGATGCTCCCCCAATCCCGGAGAAGGTTGTGGGCCCATCCGGAGAAACTATTTTTACAAGAGACGATATTCTCGATGGCCAAGAGGTCTTCCTGAAATATGGTTTGATGGAGAATGGGACGATCTGGGGGCATGGAGCCTATCTTGGTCCAGATTTTTCCGCAGAATATCTGCACACCCTTGCCATGGATGCCAATGAACATCTTGCGAAGCAGTATTACAATCGCAATTTCTCAGAACTGACATCGACCGAACGAGCAGCCGTCGGTGCAGAGGTTCAGCAATTGTTGAAACAGAATCGCTATAAACCCGGAAACGGGGTGTTGGTCTATACGCCACCTGAGATAGCGTCATTTCAAAAGCAGATCGCCAAATGGACGGAGTACTTTTCTCAACCCACCCTGAACCGGGGTTTGCTGATTAAACATATTAACGACCCAAAAGAACTCCAACAATTGACCGCTTTCTTCGCATGGACAGCCTGGGCTTCCGTGGCCAATCGCCCTGGGAAAGAATATACCTACACCAATAATTTTCCCTACGATCCCGCGGTCGGAAACAGGCCAAGCACTGATGCGTTTCTCTGGAGTGCTTTGAGCCTCATTACTCTTCTTGGAGGAACAGCTATTGTTCTCTTCTCCTTCGGCAAATTCAATTTTCTCGGCTGGAAAGGTGGAGGCGAACATATCCATCCTCAAATGACCCCTGGGTTGGCCTTCGAAAGCCAGAAATCAACCATAAAATATTTTGTGGTAGTCGCCTTGCTCTTTTTGGCCCAGGTTCTGGTTGGAGGAGCAACCGCCCACTACCGCGCCGACCCAAAAAGTTTTTATGGATTTGATCTATCCTTTTTCCCGGGCAATGTCTTTCGCACCTGGCATTTGCAGCTGGCGATTTTCTGGATCGCTACCGGCTACGTCGCCGGAGGGCTGTTTCTCGCCACCTCTTTGGGAAGAAGAGAACCAAAACGTCAAAGTTTCTGGATCAACTTTCTTTTCGTGGCACTGGTCGTCGTTGTCTTTGGCAGCCTTCTGGGTGAAATGTTTGGTGTCTATCAACTTCTTGGAAAGCTCTGGTTCTGGTTCGGGCATCAGGGGTGGGAATATCTCGACCTGGGTCGTGCCTGGCAGATTCTGCTGGCGATCGGTTTGATCATCTGGATGGTCTTAATATTCAGAGGAGTCGGGCCTGCAAGAAAAAATCCGGAGGAGCGCGAGATTTCCACGCTCTTCCTCTTGGCCGCTCTTGCAATTCCTCTTTTTTATCTGCCCGCCCTGTTTTTTACCGGCAGGACCCACTACACCGTGGTGGACAACTGGCGTTTCTGGATTATTCATCTCTGGGTGGAAGGATTCTTCGAACTCTTTGTCACCACGATGGTGGCTGTACTCTTCTATAAGCTGGGAATGGTCACCCGCATCACAGCAACCCGCGTCATCTATTTAGATGCTATTCTCTTCCTCGGAGGCGGGATCATCGGCACAGCGCATCACTGGTACTGGACGGGACAGTCCAATATCACCATGGCCTTTGCTGCAACGTTTTCGGCCATGGAGGTCGTCCCGCTGACATTGCTGACGCTCGATGCCTGGGACTTCATCAGATTGTCCAAGGGAAAATGCGACATCTGCGGTAAAGAAATTTCTATCCCGCACAAATGGACCTTTTACTTCATGATGTCCGTCGGGTTCTGGAATTTTGTCGGAGCAGGAATATTTGGCTTTCTCATCAACCTGCCTATAGTCAGCTATTTTGAAGTCGGCACCATCCTCACGCCCAATCACGGCCATGCTGCGATGATGGGCGTTTTCGGAATGTTCGCCATTTCGTTTATGGTCTTTGCGATAAGGCAAATACTGCCTGATAAGGAATGGGGCCATGTGGAAAAATATGTCCGGGTCTCCTTCTGGGGCTTGAATATCGGCCTGGCAGGGATGGTCGTGTTAAGTCTTTTTCCGGGCGGAGTGCTCCAGTTCTTCGATGTTTTAAGGAATGGGTATTGGCATGCCCGGGGTCCTGAGTTCTTAAATGCTCGCACCACCAATCTGATTGAATGGATGCGCTTGCCAGCCGATGCCATTTTCATTTTGTTCGGGGTTATTCCTCTGCTCATCGCAGCAGGGCGGGCTTACCGATTTGTGAAAACATCAAAAACCAGATGAAGGCCAGGCTCGAAGGGTGAGAATGCCGTTCGCCTTGTACCCCCCCTTAAGTTAAGGGGGGATGAAGGGGGGTTATGGAATCCATTTTCTAAGCAAGTAAACGCATTTCTGAATCACTGCACCATACACATTGGAAAGATCTCTCCAAAGTGATTATATTTCCTCTGGAGGAGATGAAAAATGAAGAAAATATTGGTTGCGATAGATGGTTCAGAAGGCGCGTTAAAAGCAGTAGATTACGTGGGTCGACAGTTTGCAGGAACAGCTGATATGCAAATCACCCTTTTTAATGTCTCGCCAGGAATTCCGCCCGAGTTATGGGATGACGGTC
>Ga0335070_10011471_pt1 | contig 10351 bp, 7 predicted proteins | sample Lox_Sample_13_FD_206722 | JGI IMG/M metagenome (GOLD analysis project Ga0335070, IMG submission 206722) | Soil microbial communities from Loxahatchee National Wildlife Refuge, Florida, United States - Lox_Sample_1.3 | ecosystem: Environmental > Terrestrial > Soil > Wetlands | place: USA: Florida...
TCCCAGTCCCGCCCCGACATCGGGGCGGGTAAGCCTAACGGCGAAAGCGCGCGGTGTCGACTCGGCGTGATGGCATTCGCGGGCCGACGAGTCGGCCGCCGCACCGGCCGCGCAACGACGACGGCCCCGCACGCGCGGGGCCGTCTTCGCGTCGGTGGACCGCGGACTCAGATCCCGAGATCCGCGCGCCCCATGGACTCCCAGTCCTCCGGCGGGGTCCACAGGCTCTTCTCCGTGCCGATCAGCGTCGCGTACGAGTGCAGCATCCCGAAGTTGACGCACCGGATCGAGAACCACGAGATGTCCTTCCGCTCCCGCAGCTCCTGCTCGATGTCGTCCGTGACCTGCACGCTGGTGCGCCGCTGCGAGTGCACCTTCTTGATGATGCACTGCTCGTCCTCGTCGCCGAGGTACGAGTAGATCGGCGCCAGGCCCTGGCGGTCCACGACCTCGACCAGGTCCTCCGGGAACACGTCGCCGTCCGACTGCGTCTCGATGGTGAGCGCGCTCAGCTGCGCGAACAGGCCGCCGGGCTGATCGCTCCGCGCGCTCGGATAGGTCGTCAGGCAGGGGATCTGGATCTTGAAGGCGACCCGCGGCTTGAACGACGAGGCCTTGGCCGTGTACGCGCACTGGTAGCGGACCAGGCACTTCTCCTTCGACACCGGCGTCAGCTTCTCGACGAAGAACGGGTAGGTGAACGTGGCGCTCACGTCGGTGGCGTTCAGCCCGTCCAGGTACGCCTGTACGTTCTTCTTCAGCGTGCTGGTGCCGATGACGTCGCGGTGGCTGTGCACGATCTGGATGATCTTGCTGATCCCGTGCGCCTCGAACGAGTGGTTGATCCTCGCCGATATGGAAATGTTCGCGATCGTGGGCTGGCCGTCGGGCGCGACGCGCGACGCCACGCGCACCGGGTACGGCAGGTCCTGCAGGCCCACGTCGACCAGGTAACGACGCTCCTCCGACATCTCACACCTCCCCAAGATGCAACACCGTCACGCACCGGAGGACGTGCCCGCGAGTGAGGGCTCGCGCGCCATCCCCCGGATCCCCGCGTACGTCCGCAGCGCGACGATCGCGCACACCGCTTGCTCGGGCGTCGGGTAAGCCGGGATCCCTGCGTCCCGGAGCCGGGCGAGGGCGGCGTTGCACTCCGGCCCTCCCTGGCACTCCATCACGAACATCTTGCCCAGGTGCTTGTACAGCTCGTGCACCTTCAGGGCCACGTCGGCGATCGCCGGCACGTTGGTGATCGCCGAAGGACACACGGACCCGTACACTCCGTCCACCATCGGGTCCTCGAACGCGGCGGTGAACGCCCGCTCGTAGACCGACGGCGTGGCCGTGCCCGCGATGTCCACCGGGTTGAGGACCGAGCCGAAGCCCGGCATGTCCGACCGCAGCTTCGCCGCCAGCTCCGGCGAGATCTCCGCCAGCGGGCGGAGCGGCATGCCCAGCCGGTCGAAGTGCTCGCACGAGAGCAGCCCCGACCCGCCGCCGTTGGTGATCATCACCACGTGGTCGCGCCGGAGCGGCGGCTGCATCGCGAGCGCGATCGAGACGTCGAGGAACTCCTGCCACTGGGTGGCCCGGATCACGCCGGCCTCCCGGAACACCGCGTCGAAGAACGCGTCGTCGAGGCCCTCGTTCTCGGACGCCGTGTGCGCCATCGCCGCCTGCTTGGCGATCCGCGACGAGCCGACCTTGATCACCACCACCGGCTTCGTGGGCACCACCTGCCGGCACGCCGCGACGAACGCCTCCGGCGAGTCGAGCCCCTCGATGTAGACGGCGAGGCAGCGGGTGTTCGGATCCTGGCCGCCGTACAGGATGAACTCGGAGAAGTCCACGTCGGCCTTGTTGCCCAGCCCGACGAAGAAGCTCATGCCGAAGTGCCGCAGCAGCGACGCGCCGAGCGCGCCGAGCAGGTTCGCGCCGGACTGCGAGATCATGCCCACCGGGCCCGCGACGGGCAGGTACGGGATGAAGCCGCAGTTGAACCGCGAATACGGGCTGCCCATCCCGAGGAAGTTGGGGCCGATGAGCGGCAGCTCGTGCTCGCGGCAGAAGCGCGTCAACTGGTCCTGGATGTCGCCGCGGCCGGTCTCCTTGAAATCGCTGCTCGAGACGGCCACGACCTTCGCGTGCTTCGCGGCCGCCGCCTCGACCGCCTCGGGCACGGCGCGCGCCGGCACGGCGACGAACACCAGGTCCACCGGCCCGGGAACGTCGGCGAGGCTGCGATAGGTGGGGAGATCGAGCACCGACTCGGCGGCGGGATTCACCGGGTAGATCGTCCCCCGGTACCCCCACTTGACGAGCCCTTCGATGACCTTGTAGCCGACCTTGGTGGGACGCCTCGAAGCACCGATGACTGCGACCGAGGATGGATTCAATGCGTACTTGAGGTTCTCGATCACGTAAGGGCGGGGAGCGTCTATGCGCACGCCCGAACCACCTCCTTGTCCGCCGGGCGCGGCGGGATGCCGCACCCGCGTCCCGTATTCAGTGCATACCGCGGGCCAAGCGGAACGCGCGCCGACGCCATCGGCGCGCCGTTACGTAATCCCAAGCCGCGCCGGCGATTGCGAGCGGCCTCCGGAACGGCCGCCGGAACGGACAATCGCGAGCGGTGCGCTCCCTTCTGCGAACCCGGCGCGTGGGACGCCCGCCCGCGCGCTGGCGCCCGGTCAGCGGTGGACGGCCGGCTCCACCGTCAAGAGCGCGATCGCCGCGTTCGGCAGCACGAAGGTGTAGTCGCCGGACGCGTCCGGGTCGACGGCCACCGTCACGGGCTCGCCGATGGAGCCGTCCGAGGCGAACTGCACGCCCCCCAGCCGCACGTCGGGCGCGAGCGAGCCCAGGCTCGGCGCGGCCAGCAGCAGCAGGGTGCCGTCTCCCATCTTCCGGCCCAGGTGCACCCGCACCGGCCCCGCGGCGCTCGAGTCCTTGTTGAGCACGAACACGTCCACCGCGCACGCCGCGCAGCGGCGCACCGCCCAGGCGCGGACGTTGCCGCGGCTCTCGATCGCCGCCGGGAGCAGCCGGGCGCCGGAGGCGTGCCGGCCGAACAGGTACAGCGCGTAGTACAGCGGCTCCGCCACGTTGCGGTAAGTCCACTTGCCGGTCGAGTCGCGCCGCCCGTAGGTGTCCACCGGGTTGTAGGAGCTGCCGCCGCCCGGGCGGTAGCTGGTGTGGAACGCGACGCCGGCGTAGCCGTCGTCGGCCAGCGAGAACGCGTAGTCGAGGCCCCACAGCGCCGAGGCGAACGCGTTGCTCACGCCCGGCATGCCGCCGCACGACGCCGAGTTGGTCTCGGCCATCGAGATCGCCAGCCGGTGCCCGCGGGCGAGCGCCGCCAGCGGCTTCGCCTCGCGGTTGAACTGGTCCATCAGCTCCGGCGACAGCAGCCGCGCGATGCTCACCTGCCGCCCGTTGCAGGTCGTCTCGGAGTAGTTGTGGACGGTGAGGAAGGCGAGGTTCGCGCGGCCGACCGTATCCACGAACGTCGCGAGGTCGGCGGGGTTCCGCCACCCGCAGCAGGTCGCGGGCCCGACCACGGGATAGCGCCGGCCCACGGGGTCCGCCCGCAGGGCGCGCGCGTAGGCCAGGAACTCCTTCGCCCCGTCGGCGGCCGCGTAGCCCGTCGCGCGGTACGGCGTGCGGAAGAACAGGTCGGGCTCGTTGCCGGGCTCGAGCGCGAGCACCAGCTGGCGCGGGATCTCGCGCGCCACGCCCTCGGTCACCTCGCGCAGCGCCCACGCGGGCGCGTTCTGCTTCAGGTTGAGGCCGACGATGAGCTTCCACCCGCTGGCGCGGGCGGCCTCGCCGAACAGCCTGAGATCTGGCGCCGCCAGCTCCGCGGCACAGCCGTCCGGATGCGGCGCCTGGGCGCGCGCCCAGCAGCTGTTGTCCTGGCTGTTGCCGCCGAGGCGCAGGATCCCGGCGCCGAGGTTCCGCATCAGCCGGAAGTAGCCGGCGTTCGGCGCGCCCGGGTGGCCCAGCGCGTACACCGCCTCCTCGGCGGGCGGCGCGCCGCCGGCCGCGGAGGTTCCCTGGAACGCACCGATGCCCTGCCCCGCCGTGGACACCTCGAGGCTGTAGCCGATGAAGTCCCGGGCGATCGGGACGCCCGGCTGCGCGGTCGCGACCGAGACCGTCGCCAGGCGGGCGGACGTGTCGGCGGCAGCCGCCTGGGCGCGCGCGGTTCGAGGCGTGGCGAGGCCGAGGGCGGCGAGCCCCGCGGCCGCCGCTGCGAGATGGACGATCCGGGTCATGGCGTCTCCGTGCCCCCGTCACGTGACGGGCGGCGACGATGATGTACCGCGTTCCGCAGCCGCCGTCCAGCGGCGCGCGGATGCGTGGCGGACGGCCGCCCTGGCGGGACGCGACCCGCGCCGTGCAACTTCGGTGGCCGCACGTCGCGTCACCTCGCGGGAACGGGCACGCCATGGACATTCTCCACGCCGTCGGGAACACGTCGCTGGTCCGGCTGCGGAAGGTGGTGCCGGCCAACGGCTCGCGCCTCCTGGTCAAGCTGGAATGGGAGAACCCGACCGGCAGCATGAAGGACCGGATGGCGCGGTCCGTGATCGTGCGGGCCGAGGAAGACGGCCGGCTGAAGCCCGGCGACACGGTGGTCGAATACACGGGCGGGAGCACCGGCACCTCGCTGGCGCTGGTGTGCGCCGCCCGGGGCTACCGCATCCGGATCGTGACGTCCGACGCGTTCAGCCTGGAGAAGCGCGACCACATGGCGGCGCTCGGCGCCGAGCTGACGCTGGTTCCGAGCGAGGGCGGCCAGACCACCAAGCAGCTGATCCTCGACATGATCGAGGCCGCCCGCGCCCTGAGCCGGGAGCCGCACACCTTCTGGACCGACCAGCTCAACAATCGCGACAGCGTCGCGGGCTACCATCCGCTCGGCGAGGAGATCTGGGATCAGACCGGCGGCGCGGTGGACGCCTTCGTGCACTCGGTCGGCACCGCCGCGTCCCTGCGGGGCGCGGCCACGGTGCTGAAGGGCCACAAGCCCGGCGTCCGGGTGGTCGCCGTCGAGCCCGCCGAGTCCGCGGTGCTGGCCGGTGGCCGGCCGGGGCCGCACCACATCGAGGGGGTGGGCGTCGGCTTCGTGCCGCCGCTCTGGGAGCCGGCCCTGGTGGACGAGATCGTGGCGATCGGAACGGAGGAGGCCAAGGCGATGACCCGGCGCCTGGCGCGCGAGGAGGCCCTGTTCGCGGGCACCTCCTCCGGCGCCAACGTCATCGCCGCGCTGCAGGTGGCCGAGCGGCTGGGCCCGCGCGCCACCGTGGTCACGCTGATGGTGGACTCCGGCCTCAAATACCTCAGCACCGACGTGTACCGGAGCGCTCATGCGTGACGCCACCCGGCTCGCGATGGCGCCGCACCGGCGGCGCCCCTCCCTCCCGGTCCCCCTCGCGGCGGCCGGCGCGCTCCTGGGCGCGGCGCTGTTCCCGGCCGGAGTGCGGGCGCAGGATTCGACGCCGGCGCCCGCCGTCTGGCGCTACCAGCAGGTCGAGCCCGCCGTCATCGCCCGGCACGGCATGGCGGCCGCCGACCATCACGTCTCCAGCCGGGTGGGCGCCGACGTCCTCCGGCGCGGCGGCAACGCGATCGACGCCATCGTCGCCGTCGCCTTCGCGCACGCGGTGGTCGAGCCGGCGGCCGGCAACCTCGGCGGCGGCGGCTTCCTGGTGTACCGCCGGCGCGACGGGCGCTCGTTCGCCCTCGACTTCCGCGAGACCGCGCCGGCCGCCGCCACGCGCGACATGTTCCTCGACTCCACGGGCAAGGCCACCGAGGCGTCGTGGCAGGGCCCGCGCTCCGTGGGCGTGCCGGGGTCCGTGGCCGGCCTGTGGGCGATGCACCGCCGCTTCGGCCGCCTGCCGTGGCGCGACGTGGTGGCCCCGGCCATCGCGCTGGCGCGGGACGGGCACGTGGTGGACCAGCCGCGCGCCGACATGCTGCGCGGCGCCGAGGCGATGTTCGCGCGCTGGGAGTCCACGGCCCGGATCTGGATGCCCGGCGGCCGCCTCTGGCAGGCCGGCGACACGCTGCGCCAGCCCGACCTGGCCGCCACGCTCCAGCTGATCGCCGACTCGGGCGCCGCTCCTTTCTACCGCGGGAGCATCGCCGAGCTGATCGTGGCCGAGATGCGCCGCGACGGCGGCTTGATCACGGCCGAGGACCTCGCGCGCTACCGGCCGCGGTGGCGCACGCCGCTCACCGGGCACTACCGCGGCCGCACGATCGTCACGATGCCGCCCTCCTCGAGCGGCGGCGCCACCTTGATCCAGGCGCTCAACATCCTCGCCGGCTTCCGGCCCGGCGCGTTCGGGAGCGCGCCCGAGCGCCACCTGCTCATCGAGGCCGAGCGGCGCGCCTTCCTCGACCGCAACACGCTGCTCGGCGACCCGGACTTCGTCGCCATGCCGCTCCGGCGCCTCACCGGCACGGCCTACGCGGCGCGGCAGCGGCGGTCCATCCGGCCCGACCGGGCGACGCCCACCGGGGGCCTCGCGCTGCCCGAGGGCCCGCACACCACCAACTACGCGGTCGTGGACGGCCGAGGGAACGCGGCCTGCCTCACGACCACGATCAACCACGGGTTCGGGTCCAAGATCGTCGTCGCCGGCGCCGGCTTCTTCCTCAACAACGAGATGGACGACTTCACCGCGCAGCCGGGCGCCGTGAACACGATGGGGCTCGAGCAGCTGGGGCAGGCCAACACCATCGCCCCCGGCAAGCGGATGCTCTCGTCGATGACGCCGACCATCGTGCTCGACCGCCGCGGGCGGCTCGAGCTGGTGCTCGGCTCGGAGGGCGGCGCGATGATTATCACGGCCGTGCTCGAGACGATCCTCAACGTGGTGGATCACCGGATGAGCCTGGCCGAGGCGGTGGCCGCCCCGCGCCTTCACCACAATGCGCTGCCCGACTCGGTGGCGTGGGAGCCGGCGGGACTGGCGCCCGAGGTGAAGGCACAGCTCGAGGCGATGGGCCACCACTTCTACACGCGGCCGTTCTACTTCGCGACCGTCACCGCGGTGAGGGTCGGGCGGGGCGGGCTCGAGGGCGTGACGGACCCGCGACTGCCGAGCCGCGCGGCCGGCTACTGAGGCGTAGATTCCCCCCGGGCCCCGGAGACCAGCGACGCGGACGAGGAGGATGGCACGATGACCGTGACGGGCTGGAGGCGCTTACTCGCGACGGCGGCACTGGCGCTCGCCGTCTCCTCCGCGGCGAGCCGCGCCGCCGACGCGCAGGGCGGTCCGGGCGCGCCGCCCGCCCCGCTGCCGCGCGGGTTCCAGCTCGACCTCGCCGACTCCGCGGCGCCGGCGCGGGCGATCTTCCAGGCGGCCATCGACACCGCGACCGAGCCTGCGGCGAAGGCCGCGGCGCAGCGGGCGATGGCGATGTCGTTCGCCTTCGGGGGTGACTGCGCGAACACGGTCAGGTACGAGACGCCGGTCATCGCCTACTGGGCGACGCGGGAGCAGGCGGACCCCGGGAACGCCTTCTACCAGGAGGGCGAGATCGCGGACGAGGCGGCCCGCGTGTGCCTGGATGCCGGCGACTTGGCGGCCGCCGAGCGGTGGTACCGGCGGGGGTACGAGCTGGGAGTGAAGGAGCCGGCGCCGGCCACGCACCCGCGGAGCCTGTGGGAGTTCCGGCTGGCGCACGCCCTGGGCAGGATCGCGGCGCGGCGGGGCGACACCGCCGAGGCGCGCCGCCAGATCGCCGCCGCCCGGCGGGCCCTGGACGGCGACTCGGCGATGGCGGCCCAGCAGGAGCGGTTCTTCCCGTACCTGGTGGGCTACGTCGCGCTCTACACAGGTGACCTCGCGACCGCCGAAGCCCAGCTCACCCGGGCGACCGCGCTGCGCGGCAACGAGCGCGACCCGTTCGTGCGCTGCCTGCTGGCGATGGTCTACGAGCGCCAGGGCCGCAAGAACGCCGCCGACGTCGCGTACCGGCAGGCGTACGACCTCGCCACCGGCCACAACCCGCCGGCCGCCTTCGTGCGGCCCTACGTGCGCCGGAAGCTCGGTTTGCCCTGACCCGAGGCCCGGGACCGGTCCGCCGGACCCGCGGCCTCGAGCCGCGCGGCCGGGTAGCGAGCCGCAGGCCGCCGGGCGCCGGCGTCAGTTCCGGGGCGGCGTGCGGCCCATCAGCCGGTCCGCCCACGGGATGAAGTACGGCACGTTCGGGGCGTCGGTGTGGCCGCCGTCGTGCTGCCGCCACGCGAGCTGGCCGTCGAGAAGCCCGGTGAGCGGCGGCGGCATCGGCGCGTCGCGCCAGTCGTCGCCCACGCCGAGGTCCCGGGCGCCGAGCAGGCGGAAGACCTTCCCCGCCGCCACGGCGGCCATCCAGCTCCCGCGGTGGTCCAGCCAGCTCGCGTCGCCCCGCGCCGGCACGCCGTAGCTGACGAAGACCATCCGCGGGGCGCACAGCGCGATCAGCTCGTGCGCGTCCACCGGCAGCCGGCTCGCGCTCCCGCTCCCGGACGCGGCCTCCGCGGCGCCGACCTTGAGGAAGTTCCCCGCCATCCAGTGGTATTCGCCGCTGCCGGTGAGGTTCTCGACCGCCTCGCCGAAGTTGCGGCGCAGCAGCGTCGCGCCTCCCTTGCCCGACGAGCCGATCAGCCCCATCGCGAACCGCGGCTCGAAGGCGAGCGTCACCAGCGCGGCCTTGCCGTAGCGCGAGACGCCCTCGATGCCGACGTGCTTCGCGTCCACCGCCGAGTCCGTCTCCAGGTAGTCGAGCCCCCGCGCCGCGCCCCACGCCCAGGCGCGCAGGGCGCCCCAGTCGTCCGGCTTCCGCGGCCGTCCGTGGTTCACCAGGCCGATGATGCCCCGGGTGAGTCCCGCGCCGTCGTCGGCCTGGATGCTGCCCGGATCGATGGACGCGTACCCCCATCCGTCGCGCAGCAGCTGCACCGTCGGCGGCGGCTCGGCCGGCTGGCCGCCCGGCGCCGCGAGGGGGAACGCGGGGCTCGCGCGGGTGACGAGCTGGTACGCCGGATAGCGGTCGAAGATCGCCTGGAGCGAGGGGTCGGTCCGGACCAGGAGCCGCTTCAGCGCCGCGTCGATGCTGTCCACGTCGTCCTGCGGCGGCTGCGCTGGCGCGGGCAGCCGGCTCGGCCCGAACATCATCAGCACGGGCACCGGCCCCGGCGCGTTGGCCGGCACCACGACGGTCATCGCGATGTCCACGCTGATCGCGGGGTAGGCCGCGTTGTCCACGTGCCCGACCAGCCGCTCGGCGATCACCGGCACGAAGCCGACGAACTCCCGCTCGTGCACCAGCACGCGCCAGGTGACCTTCGGCACGTCCGCCGGCACGCGGCCGTAGACCTCGCGCTCGAAGCCCGCGACGATCTCGGGGCGGCGCCGCTCCCACCACAGCGCGGGCGTCGTCACCGGCCGCCCGTCGTCGAGCGTGAGCGGGTCGGGCAGCGCCGTGAACGGCGTGGCGAGCGACGTGTCGTAGTTCGCGTGGTCCGGCGCCGACTCGTTGCCGCTCGGACCGGGACGCAGGCTCCGGATCTGCAGCTGGTCCATCATGTTCCGGTGGTCCTGCTCGGCCGCGGCCGGCGACGGGAATTGCTGCGCCGCGGCCGGCGCCGCGAAACACGGGAGCAGGAGGCAGAGGAGCTGGAGCTTCCGCGTCATCGTCCGACTCGTGGGTTGAGGGATCCGGGGCGCCCCCGCTCCGGGCGCGGTCACGGGGACGGCGCCGGGAAGCCTCGGCTGCGCGAGGTGCTCACCAGGTACAGGGCGCTCGCGTGAGGCGCCAGGTCCACGTCCAGCCGACCGGCGAGTCCCACGGCGGTGCGCGACCAGAGATCGCGGGCGAAGTGGCGGCCGGCGCGGAGGCCGACGTCCGTCCAGGCGAGGCTCACGCGTTGCGGCAGCGAATCGAGATTGAAGACCGCGACGTAGTGGCCACCGCTCCCCGGGGCCCGCGACCGCCACACCCTCAGCCCCGCGCGCCGCAGCACCTCGCGCGGCGACCGCCCGCGCTGGTCCACCGCCAGAACCTCGGGGTTGGTGAGCAGCGCCAGCGTCGCGGCGTCGAGCGTGGGGAGGTCGCCGCCGACGATCAGCGGGGAGCGGAAGATGCTCCACAGCGTCACGACGGTGCGCTGCTCGTCGGGCGTGAGCCGGGTCGGCGCGCCGCGTCCGGCCGTGTCGGTGAGGCGCAGCCGGCCCAGGGGCAGCATGTCGGCGTCGGGCCAGGTGCCGCGCGCGCCGACGAGCCGCGCCCAGTCCCGCGCGTAGTCGAACTGCGCGCGCACCAGCCGCCACTCGTCCCAGAAGTCGTC
>Ga0335070_10011472_pt1 | contig 10351 bp, 8 predicted proteins | sample Lox_Sample_13_FD_206722 | JGI IMG/M metagenome (GOLD analysis project Ga0335070, IMG submission 206722) | Soil microbial communities from Loxahatchee National Wildlife Refuge, Florida, United States - Lox_Sample_1.3 | ecosystem: Environmental > Terrestrial > Soil > Wetlands | place: USA: Florida...
CAGTTCGTGGTTGCTGGATCTTACGGCAATGGCACTTACGGAAAATCCTACGCTCTCCGAGTACACCGGTTTTGTGCAGGATTCGGGCGAGGGTCGCTGGACAATTCAGGCGGCGGTCGAAGAGGCTGTGCCGGCCGACGTATTAACTGCGGCTCTCTTTGTGCGTTTCCGATCGCGTCAGGAACATACGTTTGCCGAGAAGATGCTTTCGGCGATGCGACAGAAGTTCGGCGGACACGTCGAGGCCGGGGCAAAGGGAAGTCACTGATTTAGTCGTTCGTCGATGGTCGTTGGTCGTTGGCTCACACCGCAGTGCCAACGACCGACCCCAGCATAACCGCAGAGTGCGCCAAGGAATCGCGAAGGGCGCGAAGAAAAACACAAAGGGAATTATTGATGGCTCAACTCGCAGAACCGCTGAAGGCGGCGCCGCCGCGTATTGGCAAGCAGGGCGATCCCTGCGTGATGGTGATCTTTGGCGCTGCCGGAGATCTGACCGGGCGCATGCTGATCCCTGCCCTCTACAACCTGGCTCGTGCGAGCCTGCTCTCGCGGGAGTTCGCCGTGCTGGGCGTGGCGCGTGCGCAGCTGACAGACGAAGAGTTCCGGAAGCGAGTTTTTGACGACATCAAGGAGTATTGCGGTGATTGCGTCGACAATGATCTCTGGGAGTGGTTCCAGCAACGGTTTTATTACGTTCCGGGCAATTTCGACGACGACAATCTATATTCCCGCCTGAAGGAGTCGCTGACAAAGCTGGATCAGGAGCATGGTACTCATGGGAACTTTTTTTACTACATGGCTGTTTCTCCGAATTTCTTTGGCCCTATCGTGGAGAAACTCTCGGCCCATGGATTAATGGACCAGAGCAACAATCACTGGCGGCGGGTGGTAATCGAAAAGCCGTTCGGACACGATCTGGAATCGGCAAAGCAGCTAAACCAGCAGCTCTTGAAAGTTGCAGACGAGAAGCAGATCTACCGCATCGATCACTATCTCGGCAAAGAGACGGTGCAGAACATCATGGCATTTCGCTTTGCCAACGGGATCTTTGAGCCGGTGTGGAATCGACGCTACATCGATCACGTGCAGATCTCGGTAGCCGAGACCGTGGGCGTGGAAGGGCGCGGCAGCTATTTCGATCATGCCGGAACCCTGCGCGACATGGTTCCGAACCACATTATGCAGCTCATCAGCCTGACGGCGATGGAGCCTCCGATCTCATTTGACGCCAATGCAGTGCGCGATGAGCAGGCAAAGATTCTGCACGCGATTCAACCGATGAGCGACGAAGAAGTGTTGAGCCGTACGGTTCGCGGTCAGTACGGTGAGGGCACCGAGGATGGAAAGCGGGTTCCTGCCTATCGCAATGAAGAAGACGTCCCGCCCGATTCACGTACTGAAACTTTCGTCGCCATGAAGTTGTCGATCGACAACTGGCGCTGGGCGGATGTTCCCTTTTATCTCCGGACCGGAAAGCGAATGCCGGTGCGCAACACACATATCGTGATACAGTTTCGACGGGCGCCGTTTGTGCTGTTCCGCGACACGCCGGTTGACCATCTGATGCCGAATCAACTCGTGCTTCATATCCAGCCGGAAGAAGGCATCTCCCTGCAGTTCGCGGCCAAAGTTCCCGGCCCGGTGATGCGGCTGGGTACAGTGGACATGAACTTCGAATATCAGGAATACTTTGGAAAGCAGCCCAGTACGGGCTATGAGCGGCTGCTGCACGACTGCATGATCGGCGATCAAACCCTGTTTCAACGCGCGGACATGGTCGAAGCGGGCTGGTCCGTGGTCAATCCGGTCCTCGATCTCTGGAAAGCGCTTCCGCCGCGCAATTTCCCCAATTATGCTTCCGGGACTTGGGGACCAAAGGAAGCCGACGAACTTCTGGAACGCGACGGCCGCCGCTGGAGGAACTTCGAAAAATGATTCTGGCCGGCGATATTGGTGGGACCAATGCCAGGCTGGCTTACTTCCAACCCCAGAATGGGCGATTCCAATTAGTTTCTGAACGAGTCTTTCCCAGCCGCGAACATCGGGGCCTAGGTGAGATCGTAACGCGGTTCCTGGACGAGACAGGTACCCGTCCGGAAGCGGCGTGCTTCGGCATCGCAGGCCCGGTTCGCAATGGGCGAGTGGAGACTTCCAACCTTCCTTGGGTGATCGAGCAATCCGTTCTGGCCAATCAGGTCCACCTCGCAGCTACGCTGCTGATCAATGATCTGGAAGCGATCGCCTGGGGGATGGGAGCTCTGGGGCCGGAGGATTTGGTCACGCTGAATCCGGGCGCGGGCTCGGTTGCGGGCAATCAGGCGGTGGTGGCGCCGGGGACCGGCTTGGGAGAAGCGGGGTTGTTTTGGGATGGTAGCCGGCATCATGTTTTTGCCTGCGAAGGCGGACACACGGATTTTGCTCCCCAAGGAGATCTCCAGATTGAACTGCTCCGCTTTCTGACGAAGCGAATTGGACACGTGAGTTATGAACGAATTCTCTCCGGCCCAGGCCTGATGAATGTGTTCGAATTCTTGTGTGCCATCGGGTGCGGGGAAGAAACCGCGGAACTGACGGCTGCGATGAAGTCTGGCGATGCAGCGGCGGCGATCTCGCGAGCTGCACTCAGCGGGAAGGATGCGCTGGCCACGCGGGCACTGGATCTGTGGATATCCGTTTTTGGCGCGGAGGCGTCCAATCTCGCGCTGAAGATCATGTCGACCGGCGGCTTGTTCCTGGCGGGCGGTATTTCTCCGAAGATTCTGCCGAGGCTCAAAGCGTCGATCTTTATGGAGGCCTTTCTGGACAAAGGACGAATGCGCGCCCTGGTCGAGTCGATGCCGGTTCACGTGGTCACCAATGAAAAGGTCGGGCTGCTGGGTGCAGCACGCTGCGCGGCGGTTCGGGGTTTCCGAGGCTGAATTGAGTCCTTGGGCGGAAATACGGGTCCTGACCACGCCCCAGGAACTCTTCGCCTCCGCGGCGGAAGAGGTAGTTCGCGCGGCGAATCAAGCGGTCAGCGAACGCGAACGCTTCACCATTGCGCTTTCAGGAGGGTCGACTCCCAAGAGCCTGTACAACCTTCTCGCCACCAATGCCCGCACGACGCTTCCGTGGGATCGCATGTACTTCTTCTGGAGCGATGAGCGGCACGTGCCTCCAACCGATCCTGACAGTAACTACCGAATGGCAAGTGACGCAATGCTGTCGAAGGTGCCGGTTCCGCTGGGAAACATCTATCGCGTACCTGCTGAAAACCCGGATGCGGCGGTGGCGGCAGACGCCTACGAAACCACTCTCACGAAGTTTTTTCAACTTCAACCGGGCCAGTTTCCCAAGTTCGACCTGATCCTACTCGGTATGGGCCCGGATGGGCACACGGCTTCCCTGTTCCCAGGCACTAAGGGCCTACAGGAGAGGTCCCGGATCGTGATCGCCAACTGGGTCGAGAAGCTCAAGACCCATCGACTGACACTCACCTACCCCGTGATTAACGCTGCCCGATGTGTGGCCTTTCTCGTCAGTGGTACCGACAAGGCTCAGGTTTTGCACTCAGTCCTCGAAGAAGATGTGCCAGGCGAGCCATATCCGGCCACACTGGTTCGTCCGACGGAGGGCAAACTCATTTGGTTCCTGGATCGCGCCGCCGCCAGTGGCCTAACCCAGCAGAAATGAAACCGCAGAGGACGCGGACGACGCGGTGGTTTTCGAGAAAACTCACCCACTAATTTAACGATTCCGCCTGGAAGAAACCCAAGAATCGGTGTCCGCGGGGTCCTGTGCGGCCTTGGTCTCTATCCGCGCCAGTCTCCGATTTCCTTCAGGCCTTTGCCGCGGGCGTGTTCGAAGAGGCGGACACGGTGACGGGAGTGCTCGAACTCGTGGATGTCGGCCCAAACCTCGGCCTGCCAGGGCGTTTCATGGGCGGCGGCTTCGCCGCAAGTGGCGCAACGAGTATGGAGGGTTACCGGGCTGCTTTCCGCTATCGCGGTTGCGGCTCCGGGCAGCTCAATGAAAATGCAGCGGACTTCCTCGATTTCCTCGTTTTCCCCGAGCAAGTGCTCGTAGCGCAGTAAGTAGCCGAAGCCGAGTTTTCTTGCCTCCACCTCGGCCTCGGTGCGCGTCTGAAAAGGGCCATACTCGGCCCGCAACTGTTCGATAGAGTCGCACGCCATCCAGAAAGTTTCTTTGTAGGCCATCGCTGGTTTCGCCCTGGGAGTCGCGAAACGCCAGCTCGGGGAGACAGACCTCGCCGATGGCGTATCGTTACCTGCCGGAGCAATTCCGATGCCGCTTCAACTCTGAGCATCCAGCTGAAAGCACTTGGCTTACAACGACGACGCTTGTCGGAGGATAACCGTGTTAGAAAAGTTTTGCAGAGTTTAGGTCTGAAAACCGCGAGCAGCGGATCCATAGGGAGAGGAACAGCCGGTGAGTCGAACCCGGGCTGCGGTTTGCCCTCGGTCCCGGCGGCTCCGCGGGTGTGCTGTTCTAACCTAGTCCGCCCCGATCGCTTGACGGTACTCGCTGTTTATCGGAGCCGGTTCCGGCCAGTTCCTTCCGCCATGGCTGGCAATGTACATGGCTAGCTCCAGTCGGCTCCACACCCCCAGTTTGTCGAAGGTGCTGCGCAGGTGATTCTTAATGACCTGCTCAGTGGTGCCAACAATTTTGCCGATTTCACGGTTGGTTAAACCCTCCCAGACCAGGATAGCGATCTGGATTTCCTTGGCGGTGAGGCGGTCGCGCGGAGTCATGACTGCGCTCCCTCTTTGCTGAACATGGCAATGGCAAGCTTGACGCGTTTGCGGCCCTCGCGGATTCCGGCGCGCAAGAACAGGGTCCTTAAATGCTGTTTGACGGTGCGCGGGCTGATATTGAGCTGGCCCGCGATTTCCTTATTGCTGCAGCCCTGCACGAGCAGGTTCAACACCTGTTGGTCGCGAGGTGTTACTTTCACCGATTGCAGATCGATCATCATGCCTTCCCTCCTGGATTGCTTTAGGAAATCACCGCATTGGTAAGAGCAAGACTTTCGCCATTTCTTCGTCGCAAAAAATGCGCGGGACTAAGTACTTGCGGACATGACACTTAGGACACGATCTTTGGGCTTTCATATGGCTTTCAGGGAGGCCGTGGTAGCCTGAGCCAGTTTCAATTTGGTCACGGAGCGAAGCTGGAGACGGCTTGCAGGCTCTTTCTGCGAGCTGAACGCCCTTGGGAAAAATGCTGGCGAAGAGGGGCTGAGATAACCGAGCCCTCCGTCTCGATTCTTCGCAGTCTTTTGTATTCAGAGACTTTCGGCGGATGCCGGAGATACGTCGATGCTGAGGTGAGCCGTGGATTTCCAGAAGAAGCGTAAGAGAGAAGGTGCTGAGCCAACGTCCCATTTCGGGCACAGCGGTCGCCTGCCAGTTCTCATTTTGGTCCTGATCGTAGTGATGCGGCAGGGTTTTGCACAGGATGCGAGGACTGAGCAGAACGCTCCCCTGACGATTACGTTGCAGGACGCACTGCAGCGGGCGCGGCAGAATGATCCGCAGTATCGGTCCGCAGTCACCGATCTTGGCATGGCGCGGGAAGATCGTGTACAGGCCCGGGCCGGGCTGCTGCCCGACGTTAACTACAACAACGCTTTCATTTACACACAGGGGACCGGCCCGCTCCCGGCAAGTTGCCAGAACAGCGGAACCTGTCCGACATTTCGATTCATTGCCAATAACGGGGTGCACGAATACATCAGTCAGGCGAACGTGCATGAGTCGATCTCGCTGACGAATTTGGCGGATTATCGGCGGTCGTCGGCCCTACTGGCGCAAGCCCGGGCAAAGGCGGAGATCGCCGGCCGTGGATTGGTCGTCACGGTCACGCAGGTGTACTACGGGCTGGTCGTTGCAGAGCGCAAATACGCGAATGTGCAGCGCGCCGCGGCGGAGGCGGCAAGGTTCCTCGATATCAGTCAAAAGCTGGAAAACGGCGGCGAAGTCGCGCATGCAGATGTGATCAAGGCGGCAATTCAGTCACAACAGCAGCAACGCGATCTGCAGGAAGCGCAGATTGCGATGGAGCGCAGCCGGTTGGATCTGGCTGTGCTCCTCTTTCCCGACTTCAATCAGAATTTCACTGTCGTCGACGACCTGCAAACTCCCGAGCCTTTGCCGATGTTTGCCGAAGTAGAGGCCGCAGGGAAAAAGAACAATCCCGATTTGCGGGCAGCCTTGACGGCTTATGAAGCGGCGCGTCACGAGGTTACGGCAGCCTGGGGCGGATTGCTGCCCTCGCTGAGTCTGGATTATTTCTACGGCATCGACGCGAACCACTTCGCAGTCAGAACCGACGGCGTGCGGAATCTTGGGTATTCCACGGTAGCGACGCTGCAGATTCCAATCTTCAGTTGGGGGGCAGACCGCAGCAAGCTCAAACAAGCGGAGTTGCGGCGGGACCAGGCGCACGTGGAACTCAATTTCGCCCAGCGGCAGCTGCTGAGCCATCTGCGCCAGTTCTACAGCGAAGCGGAGACGGCGCGAGCGGAGATGGAATCACTGGCAAGTTCGGCGGAAATGGCTGTCGAGAGCTTGCGGTTGACGACCATGCGCTACCAGGCGGGAGAATCGACTGTGCTGGAAGTCGTAGATGCGCAGAACACGTTGACGCAAGCACGCAATGCATATGACGATGGGCAGTCTCGTTACCGCATCGCCATTGCGAACCTGCAGACGCTGACAGGAACTTTTTAGAACGAATGAACAGGGACAGGAGCGCGAGTTGGAAGAGCCGGGCAGTTCCGATCGGCCGGGTTAAGCCGCCGATAGCGGGATTCATTGTGACGCTGTTGATCTCCGCTGCATGCTCCTCTGAAAAACCTGCGGAGCATGCAGCGGTCAGCGTGCAAGTGGCGCTGGTGGAAAAGACCATGATCCAGCATGTGGTCGAGGCGCAGGCCGTGCTTTTTCCGCTGCAACAGGCTGCGATCGTTCCCAAGATCAGTGCTCCGGTGCAAAAATTCCTTGTGAAGCGCGGCAGTGCAGTGCGGAAGGGCCAACTGCTGGCGGTACTGGAGAATCGCGATCTCTCGGCCGCGGCGCAGGACACGAAGGGTGCTTACGAGCAGGCCCAAGCCACGTACGAAACCACGACAGCGGCCAATCTGCCGGAAGAGATCCAGAAGGCGGAAGCGGACGTGCAGCAGGCGCAACAGGTACTCGATGCACAGGAGAAAGTATTCCAGAGCCGGCAGCAATTGTTTGAGCAAGGGGCGTTGCCGCGTAAAGAACTGGATCAGTCGCGTGTGGACATCACCCAGGCGCGCAATCAGTATGCCATCGCCAGGAACCATCTCGATGCCCTGCTTGCGATTGGCAAACCGCAGGAACTCAAGGCCGCTGCCGGACAGTTGGAATCCGCCAAAGGCAAATATCTGGGGGCCGAGGCGCAGCTCAGTTATTCCGAGATTCGCAGTCCGATCGACGGTTTTATCACCGACCGCCCACTCTATCCCGGCGAGATGGCCGCGGCGGGCACCCCCTTGCTCACGGTCATGGATACGTCTTGGGTGATCGCCAAGGCTCACATTCCGCAAGACCAAGCTGCGGTGTTGAAGGTTGGCAACAACGGAACCATGACGCTGCCCGGCTTTCAGGAGCCGATCCAAGGCAAAGTGAGCGTGGTAAGCCCGGCGCTTGATCCGAACAGCACAACTGTAGAGGTCTGGTTCGAAGCCAGAAATCCCAAGCACAACTTGAAACCCGGGACCAGCGTGCACCTCTCGCTGACGGCGCAGACCGTGAAAGACGCTCTCGTCGTGCCAGCGACCGCAATCCTGACTGCGCCCGACGGGTCCACTACCGTGATGCTTGCCGGAGCGGACGGATTGGCACATCAGCAACCGGTGAAGGTTGGTATTCACAGTGGGGATGATGTGCAGATCCTGGATGGCCTCTCCGCAAATGACAAAGTCGTGACCAATGGCGCGTACGGGTTGCCAGACAAGACCAAGATCAAGTTCGCGACTGCCGCGACTCCGGCCGAGGGATCCAAGCCCTCGGCCGAAAAAGCGAAGGCTCCCAGTGAGGGTTCGGGTGACCAATAATCGCTGCGGAGCATGGGCGTGAACTCGCGCGAAAACGGAGATAGGTCCCAGTATTGGGTGGCGCAGCATTCCCGCCCGGTTGTTTTCCTCATTCTCACCTTGGGGTTGCTCGGGGCGTATCTCGCATTCACGATCCCGATCTCAGTCTTCCCGTCCACAGATTTCCCCCGGGTCTTGATCGCTGTCGATAACGGCGTGATGCCGATCGATCAGATGCTGGTGATGATCACGCGTCCTCTGGAAGAAGCGGTCAATAGTGTTCCCGGCCTGCTCAACGTGCGATCGATTACGAGCCGCGGGTCAGCCGAAATCGATCTCTATTTCCGCTGGGATGTGGATATGTTCCAGACGCTGCAATATGTGAATGCGGCGATCTCGCGAGTCCAGCCAGAACTCCCTTCGACAGCCAAGATCGAAGCGCACCGCATGACGTTCGCCGCCTTTCCCATCATCGCCTATAGCCTGTCCTCCGACAGCATGCCGCAAACCAGGCTATGGGAAATGGCGACTTATGAGATGAAGCCGCGGCTGAACCGGCTTGAGGGCGTCTCTACGGTGATCGTTCAGGGAGGTCAGGAGCCGGAGTTCCAGATAACGCCCGACCCCGCAAAACTTCTCAGCGCCGGCGTTACTGTGACGGACATTCTCGACACCGTGCGGAAGACGAACCTCATCGATTCCCCCGGGCTGCTGGAGCAGAATCACCAGCTTTACCTAGGGTTGGTGAACGGGCAAGTGCGCACACCGCAGGAGATTGGGAATGCTGTGCTCAAGAACACGGCAGCCGGCATTCCGGTGCGGATTACAGACGTTGCGGATGTCGCTCCCAGCGTGAGGCCGCTGTACACGGTGGTCACGGCCAATGGCAAGCCTGCCGTATTGCTCAATATCAATCGGCAGCCGGATGGGAACACCGTACAGGTAGCGCGGGAAGTGCACAATGAGATCGAGAGCATCCGGAAGACACTGCCACCTGGCATCAAGATTGAGCCGTTCTACGACCAATCCATCATCGTCGAGGACTCCATCAAGAGCGTACGCGATGCGATTCTTCTCGGCCTGATTTTCGCGTCCATCATCCTTCTCGTCTTCCTTCGGGATTGGGGAACATCGCTCGTGGCCGGGCTTGTCATTCCGGTCACCGTGATGGTGACGTTCATCGCGCTGAAGCTGATGGGCGAAACGTTCAACCTGATGACGCTTGGTGGGCTGGCCGCGGCGGTAGGGCTGGTGATCGATGATGCCATTGTCGTGGTCGAAAATATCGTGTTGCATCGCGATCTGGGGCAGTCGCGGATTGAGGCTATTCGCAGCGCGCTGAGGGAGATTACGGTTCCGCTGGTGGGATCCACCATTACCCCGATCGTTGTGTTTATTCCCTTGATCGTGATCACCGGCGTTTACGGCGTATTCTTCCGGGCGCTTGCGGTGACAATGACGGTCTCGCTGGTCACGTCTCTGGCATTGGCCATGACCTGGACTCCCAACCTGAGCCAATACTTCATCAAGAGCAAGGCCGGGAACAACGGCGTGGAGAATGGGGAGAGAAATGACCGAGCCGAAACCCGGGTTGCGAACGGTCCCGACCAGGCGACGAATTTGCTTGCTGCCGAGGAGAAGCATCTCAGCGGATTCTTCCTGCGGGTGGTCAACTTCCACGAAAAGTGGTTACGGCGAGCCCTGGAACGTCCCATGCTTCTGGTCGTCTTCAGCATTGCGCTGATCGTGGCGTCGTTCCTCTGCTTCCAGTTCACCGACACTGACCTGCTCCCGGCCATGGACGAGGGTGGCTTTGTCATTGACTACATCATGCCTGCGGGCAGTTCTCTGGCAGAAACCAATCGCGTGATCGGTCACGTCGAGCAAATGCTGACCAGGGTGCCGGAAGTAGAAAGCACCTCGCGGCGCACCGGACTGCAGCTAGGGCTCGCGGCGGTAACCGAAGCGAATACGGGGGACATCCTGGTCAAGTTGAAATCCGATCGCCAGCGCGACATCGAAGAAATCATTGCCGACGTGCGAGGGCAAATCAAGCAACAGGAGCCAGCGCTCGACGTCGAGTTCATCCAGGTGCTGCAAGACATGATCGGCGACTTAACGTCGGCACCAGAACCAATCCAGATCAAGCTGTTCTCGCAGGATCCAAAGCAACTGGAGGAATGGGCGCCCAAGGTGGCGGACGCGATTGCGAAGGTTGAAGGAGTTGTGGACATCCTGAACGGAATCGACAACACGATCAGCGGGCCGGCAGTGACGTTTCAG
>Ga0335070_10011473_pt1 | contig 10350 bp, 9 predicted proteins | sample Lox_Sample_13_FD_206722 | JGI IMG/M metagenome (GOLD analysis project Ga0335070, IMG submission 206722) | Soil microbial communities from Loxahatchee National Wildlife Refuge, Florida, United States - Lox_Sample_1.3 | ecosystem: Environmental > Terrestrial > Soil > Wetlands | place: USA: Florida...
CCTTCTTTAAAGACGATTCTGGAATAAGAAGGGGAAACAAAGCTTCATTATGTCCCGTCGAGTCCAGCTGGTTTCGAATTACTTTGAACACGTTCTCTCTGATTTTGAAACCGTAGGGGAGCCAGACTCCGAGACCTTTGATCGGATATCTATAGTCGAGGATTTTCCCATCGATCAAGACTTTTCTGAACCATTTGCCGAAATGTTTGCTCCATTTTTCTCTCGCAATGGTTTTCTCATCGATCTTCTCTGATTTAGACATTCAAATCTCTCCTTTGTCTTCTGGAAGTTGAATATAATTCTACTGTGGCGTTTTTTATAGAAAGGGCTAGATTTTCAAAGAATTCAACAGTATGGAAGGCAATCGCCCATTTCTACCACTCGGAACCACATCTCTGCAGAAACTATTAAACATTTTCCTTTTATTTCGACCCTGAAGACAAACGTAACGGTTTTAACCTAAGGCAAACAAATCAGCGGTTGTGTACTGAAGGAATTGATCCTGAATGTGCTCTAAAGTAATCCTTTTCATTGCAGACGGAATGGCTGATAGACCAGTCAAGGAGTTGGGTTGGAAGACACCTTTGGAAGTGGCAAACAAGCCTCGATTGAATCAAATGGCAGCAACTGGAATATCTGGCATAATTGATCCCATAGCCCCTGGCATTCCTCCTGGAAGCGATACCTCCACTTTTGCCCTGTTAGGTTATGATCCGATCAAGGTCTACGCTGGAAGAGGTGCTCTCGAAGCCATGGGTATCGGTCTTGACGTAAAACCTGGAGATGTTGCTTTCAGATGCAATTTTGCAACAGTCGACGAACACATGACAGTTTTGGACAGACGAGCAGGCAGAATCGCCAACGAAGACGCTTCCGGTCTCTCCACGACGCTTCAGAAAATCAAACTCGTTGAATTCCCGCGCACTAGATTCACCTTCAAAAATGCCGTTCAGCACAGAGCCGCTCTTGTTCTTCATGGAGCCGGCTTGTCTTCCGCGGTGAGTGACTCCGACCCCGAATCCGTCGGGAAAAGAGTGCTAGAGGTTGAACCGTTGGAAAGAACTAAAGCGGCCAAACAAACTGCACACCTTGTAAACACTCTTGCACACGAGTTCCACAAAGCTCTGAAGAAGGATGAGGTAAACGTAGAAAGAATCAAGCGGAAGTTGCCTCCAGCCAACGTTGTCTTGTTCCGAGGTGCAGGAACAGTTCCTCTGGTTTCCTCTCTTCAAGACAGATTTGGAATCAAACCGGCGTGTATAGCCGCTGTTTCTCTCATCAGAGGCGTGTCCAAAGTTGTCGGGATGGACTTGATTGATGTCAAGGGCGCTACTGGAACTCCGCAAACTGATTACATGGCTAAAGCAAGAGCAGCTGCTCGTGCCTTAAGCAAATACGATTTCGTGTTGTTGCATGTGAAAGCTACAGACGTTGCCAGCCATGATGGCAATGCCAAGTTGAAGATAGACGTGATAGAAAAAATAGATAAAATGATGGGCTATTTGCTTGACACCGTTGACATGGAATCCGTCTACATAGCAATCACGGCCGATCACACGACCTCGTTGCTAACAAGAAATCATGAGGGTGACGTTGTTCCTGTGGCAATTGCGGGGCCTGAGGTTCGCCGTGATGATGTGACTGAGTTTAACGAGAGAACTTGTGCGAAAGGTGGTCTGCACAGGCTTAGAGGCTTTGACCTTATGTCAATATTGATGGGTCTAATAGGGAAAACGAAGAAGTTCGGATCTTAGTGTAATCTAGATGACCTGAACAAGTCTCCATTCCATATAGTCGGTCACAACTCTGATGTAGCCCTTGAGCATCTTGTCCGTTTCTTCATCGCCAGTGTCTACCCTTAGCACTTTGCCTTCAATGTTCTGAAGCTTGTTGCTTGTTGCAAGAATGATTAATTTCGTTTTTCCGACTTGCTTGATGACTTTCGGACTTATTTGCTGGTTCCCTCTTCCAAACAAGATGCCCTGATGTCCAATTGGAGATAAGATAATCCACGTCTTCTTCCAGTCTTCAATCAAGTTCAAAATCTGTTTCTCGTCGACATCCAGAATCATTTTTCCATTCTGATAAATGTCGACCCCAAGAAGAGTTTTCTTGAAGCCTAACAGTTCTGAAATCATTTTCACTGTTGTTCCGGGTCCAAGAACTAAGGTTTTTTTCGGAGGCAGTTCTTCGAGTACGAATCTCGCTATTGCCTTCTGGTTTTCTAATTCGTCGTCAGTCTCAAGACTGACCTCTTTGCTTCCCTGAATTCGTGTTGGCAGAAACGGAGCTTGTAAAAAACCATGGAGTTTCACTGAAAAAACGTCGGTTCTGATTGTTCTTTCGTCAGAATCTATTACCTCCATTTCGCTTGTTGTTGCACGTCCCTGGGTATACGCCAATACTACTTCCATCGCATCTGAAGGGTTCACTGCGAAAAGGCCACTGTACATCTTCACGCCGGATGGTATTCCAAGCACTGGTGTTTTTTGATCGAGTTTCTGCATAGCATCGAAGATGTCTTTGGCTGTTCCGTCTCCTCCAACAAAGACTATCAGATCAACCGTTGCCGCGGTTAGCAGACGAACTGCTGTCTTCGTGTCTTCTGCGCTTGTCTCTTCTGGTATTTTCATCGGTAGAATCTTGGCAGGAAATCCTGCTTCAATGGTTTCATTCTCTCCCATTATGCCTTGGCACGTCAGGATTTCAATTGACTCACCAGTCAGGTTACGTTTCAGCTTAGCAAGAAATTCTGTCGCTCGTATTGGTGCGATCGGAGTTGCTCCTTTGGCAATTGCCTCTTTCCACGCGTTGTCCGTTCCTTTCATTCCAACTTTCCCTCCCATTCCTGCGATGGGATTCACTATAAAGCCTAGAAGCATTTTTCCTCAGATTCAGATGAGATTATCGGCGTATAAACTGTTGTTGTCAATCAACTGGCGAGGATCTAGGCTGTATGAAGTCCTTCATCAATAAGAGAAAAAGTCTTTCGTTTCCGAAAACTCTTATATCGGAAATCCTCAGACCGTTTTCGGTAAAAGGAGAATTGCTGAATGTCTGGAAGGAATATGAAGAGAATTCTTGTTACAGGTTCTACCGGTCAAATAGGTTCAGAACTCACGCTAGCTTTGAGAGAAAAATACGGGGGCGACCGTGTCATTGCGGTTGGACATCAGAGAAAGCCAAGTGACGCTTTGTTGAATTCAGGACCTTTCGAAGTCGTTGATGTTAGCCAAGAAACCAGTCTTTTGGAAGCCGTCAAGAAATATGACGTTGACACGATCTATCATTTAGCGGCAGTTCTCTCAGCCACTGGAGAGCAGAATCCCCAATTTGCTTGGAACTTGAACATGGGCAGTCTGTATAATGTTCTTGAGATAGCGAGAGAGCAGGGTTTGCTGAAAGTCTTTTGGCCAAGTTCAATAGCAGTTTTCGGAGCAAATACTCCTCGAGTCAACACTCCTCAAGAAACGATAATGTTGCCTGCGACTATGTATGGCGTTACGAAAGTGGCCGGGGAACTGCTCTGCAACTATTACTTCACCAAGTTCCGTATTGACGTCAGGAGTCTCAGATACCCAGGGATAATTAGCAGTGAGACTCCACCAGGTGGAGGTACAACGGACTACGCGGTAGAGATTTTCTATGAAGCGATCAGAAGCAAACGATACACGTGTTTCGTCAAAGAAAACACTGTGTTGCCTATGATGTACATGCCTGACTGTCTTAAAGCTACGATGGATCTTATGGAAGCTGATCCTTCCAGGGTGAAGCGCCATGACGGCTACAATTTGGCTGGAACTAGTTTTTCCGCTGGTGAGCTGGCGGCTGAAATCAAAAAATACATTCCGGAATTCAAATGCGATTACAGACCCGATTTCAGACAGAAAATAGCTGACTCGTGGCCAATGTCAATAGACGACGGTCCAGCTCGCAGAGATTGGGGCTGGAAACCGATGTATGACCTGGCTGCAATGGCAAAGGACATGATTGAGAAACTTTCCAAGAGATTCCACGAAGGTAGACTTTGACGTTTTTGATCCAGAAAGAGTTAAGAGAGCGAGAGTTAGAATACAGCAAAAAAAGGAAGGATAAGTTTGAGAGATCCAACATCATTCTTACGTGAAGAATATGAAGCATTAGTCAAGAGCGAACTCGATTGGAAAATCCGCGTTCTGCAAGGTCCGAGTACTCCTTGGTGTACTGTGGACGGCAAGAAGGTTCTCATGTTTTGTTCCAACAACTATCTGGGTTTCAGCAACCATCCGAAACTTAAAGAGGCAGCATTGAAGGCCGTTCAGACTCATGGTGCAGGTTCAGGTTCCGTCAGACCTATTGCAGGAACAATGGATATACACATCGAGTTGGAAAAACGGTTGGCAAAATTCAAGCATGCAGAGGCCTCTCTCGTCTACCAGACTGGTTTTGCAGCAAACGCAGGTTTGATTCCTCAACTGATTGGCAAAGAGGATCTGATAATCAGCGATGAACTCAATCATGGCAGCATCATCGATGGCGTTCGATTAGCACATGCTGAACGAGCAGTCTATAAACACTCGGACGCCCAAGATCTCGCACGCGTTCTAGATGAAGCAGAGAAGCACTCACCATCATACAGGCGAATACTAATAATTACAGACGGAGTCTTCTCGATGGACGGAGATATTGCGCCACTTGACAAGATCGCCAAAGTAGCAGCGGAACATGGTGCAATGGTATACGTTGACGATGCTCATGGAGAAGGTGTGCTCGGTGAGGGTGGCAGAGGAATAGTTTCTCACTTTAATCTTGGACGTGACAAGGTTCACGTTGAAATGGGCACGTTCTCAAAGGCTTTCGGAGTGGTCGGTGGACACGTCTCAGGATCAAAAGACCTTGTGAATTTTGGATATAATAAATCCCGAACTTGGCTCCTCAGTGGATCACACCCACCTGCCGTGGCGGCTGCGTGCATAGCGGCTATTGACGTTTTGGAAACCGAGCCTCAACACGTACGAACACTTTGGGATCACACAAAATACTTCAAGAAAGCCATGAAAGACTTGGGTTTCAATATTGGGAACAGTGAAACACCAATAACACCCATCATCGTGGGTGAAAGCGGTCTAGCCAAGAAATTAAGCAGTCGGCTTTTCGAAGAAGGTATCTTCGCATTGCCCATCGTGTTCCCGATGGTAGCTAGAGACAAAGCGAGAATACGGACAATAATGAATGCAGCGCTGACACGGAAAGATCTTGATTTCGCCATCAAAGCATTTGAGAAGATCGGAAAGGAACTCCGAATAATCTAAGATTCAATATCTTTTTTATTATTTTTTGGAGATCCTATTCTAAACAGAATCTCCTATTTTCTCCAGAATCAGATCAGCATACTTCAAACTGAGCTTTGACAGTTCGCATTGACATAAGCGTGGTGCCTCAGTAGATCCGCCTCCTTGGACAGCAACCGAGGCACTCAGGGTCATGTTTGGCGCGCATCTTATAACGTTGATGTGCTTGAAACTAATTCAGAGGAATCTGAAACGGCGCTGGCAGCTGAGATTTCAGGAATTCTGCTGACCTCTTTCACCCTTAACATAATACCGTTTGCTGGACCATCCAACCTGCTCGTGGCATCAACTATTGCCCTGAAGTTAACTGATGTAAATCCTTTGACGATCGGATTTTTTGTGGCGTTAGGTGCGGCTTCGGCGAAGTTCATACATTACTTGGTGATGTTTTTCGCTGGGAGATATGTCGGTGAAAAGCGGCGTAAGCGAATTGATGCTGCAAGCCCCACATTGAGAAAGTGGGCTCCAGTAGCTCTTTTTGTGGCTGCAGCTACTCCGATCCCTGATGAACCAGTCATTGTTCCTCTAGGACTGATAAGATACAATCCAGGAAAGCTCTTCGTAGCCTATTTTCTCGGCAAATTGTTGGTAGGCGTCGTGGGAGCTTATCTGGGCGTGTTCACTCATCACGTCCTTGGATCGATGATGGACGAGAACGTCTTGATCGCAATCTCTATCATTCTAACAGTGGTCGTCACTATAGTTCTGTTGAAAGTGGACATGTCGAAGCTCGCGGAGCAAATACTCAAAAGAAAAATCACACCTACAATGGAAAAGTGAACAGATTGCGAGTTATTGCAGACCTACATATTCATGGACCTTATAGTCGGGCAACCAGCGAAAGAATGTGCGTTGAAGAAATAGCCAAATTCGCGAAAATCAAAGGACTGAATGTGATCGGTACAGGAGACTTCACACATCCTAAGTGGCTGAATGAACTTCACCAGAATCTCGTTCAGGACTCCGATACTGAGCTGTACCAACTGAAGGATGGCAAATCACAAAACGTACGTTTCATGCTGACTACTGAAGTGTGCACTGTCTTTCAACACAATAGTGACTACAAAAAAGTGCACCACGTTATTCTCACTCCCAATTTTGAAACAGCCGCTCAGATCAATGATAGACTGTCCAAACTGGGAAATCTGCAGATTGACGGCAGACCGACTCTCAATGCTTCGGCATCGGCGTTGGTTGAGGAAATCATCGAAGTTTCTCCATTCAACATGATTTTTCCAGCGCACGCTTGGACGCCATGGTTCAGCGTTTTCGGAGCATTCAGCGGTTTCGACCACATTGAAGATTGCTATCAAGACATGACAAAGCACATCTTCGCTCTGGAAACGGGTCTTTCTTCTGACCCGCCCATGAACTGGCGCATCAGCAACTTGGACAAATTCGCCCTGGTCTCCAACAGTGACAGCCACAGTTTCTGGCCCTGGCGTATCGGTCGAGAGGCTAACGTGTTTGAGTTGAACAGTATGAGCTATGAACAAATCACTGAATCTATCCGATTGAAGGATTCAACTCGTTTCAAATTGACCATTGAGACGGATCCTGCATATGGAAAATATCATTGGTCTGGGCACAGAGCTTGCAATATCTCTTTTTCTCCGAAAGAAGCTATGAAGTTTGCTGATATCTGTCCGGTGTGTCGCAAGAAGCTCACTAAAGGTGTCGAACAGCGAATAGAAGAGCTAGCCGATCGCGCCGAAGGATTCAGACCTGAAGGTGCTATCGGATTTACGCACCTGTTGCCTCTTTCAGAGATTGTAGCAAAGGTTCTTTGCTCTGATTCTCCCTCAACGCGAGGCATCTGGAATATCTATGACTCACTTATAGCAAAGTTTGGAGATGAATACACCGTGCTGATGGATACGCCTCTAAATGAATTGGTCGCTGTTGCAGGTGAGGAGGTCGGACGAGCTGTTGTTGAAGTCAGAGAGCAAAAAGCGAAGATTGTTCCAGGCTATGACGGCGTCTATGGACAATTGGTGCTGTCAAACAAGAAATCTGCAGAGAGAATAGTCAAAAGAAGAGTTCAACAGATGAATCTTGCAGACTTCTCTTCGTAGGTTTTTTACCATTGTTTTCTTGTAGGTCTGTCAGACAGTTGCACGATAATACTTATTAAGTCGTAATAGACGAGATAGTGGTGCGGGTAATGCAATGGTAGCTCAGACGCAACAAGTAGAAGCAAAAGACGACAGAGTTTCGAAAGTCATAGATCAAGTGCTGACCCAAATCTTCGGAAAAGAAGCTACCCGCTTGATCTACAAGCATCTCGAACGAAACTATTCTGTAAAGAAGGGCGAACTGGGCGACAAGCTGGAGTTGTTCGCCACTGGTCTTGAAGACTTCCTCAAATCCGGCGCCTACGTCATAGAAAAGAAGATCTTAGAGGACATCTGGCATAGTTATGGATCAGTCCGCAAACTCCAGATCTCGAAACCCCGCAACACAGCGAATTTCGTCAACGAAATGCGGTTGCTCGCTAGAGAAGCGTAAATCCATCTTTTCCTGTTCCGGTTCACACTTTAATATACTTTCTAGGCGTTAGGCTTTCCAATAATGATGCATTATCCCTACGTTAACATGTTCGTTTTCAGAAAGCCTTAATTCATCGGAAAATAAATAACTCGGTCCTTCATTAGAGGTGGAGAAGGCGCGGCAATGAGTGACCAAAGCGTTCGAAAGAGACTCTTGAAATACAACACTCCTCGCAGAATTGTGCAATTGGTCTCATTCATATTTTTCAGTGGCGTTGTCTTCAATCTAGGCGTTTTAGCTGTTTTGTTTCCTGTTCTGTGGACTTGGGGGCTCAAAACGAACACGGTGGGCGACGGCTTCACTGCGATACAATTGATGCTCAGCGGATGGAATCTTGCCTATGTCGTGTTTCCCTGGATCGCTTTGGCATCGTTTCTAGTGGTCGGTGTGCTCATTGGCAAAGCCATGTGCGGCTGGGTTTGTCCCTTCGGTTTTGTTCAAGACTTACTAGGATATATTCGCAGGGAGCAAACTGATTTGTCAGCAAGAGCTCACGCAACAGCAGTTTATGGAAAGTACATAGTCTTGGCGTTGACCCTCTTCATAAGCGTCACTTTTTCCGCTTCAATCTTGGCAGGAGATGGAAATAGTTATCGTTCAGCTCTAGGGATCTTGGCGACAGCGCCGTTTACATCGCTTAGCCCGTCAGAGACTTTGTTTGCAACAATTCCACGACTGATATCAGGATTTCAGCTTTCAGGAAATATCGGATCGAACTTTCTTACAGGTCTTTCAGGTTTGTCCGCCCTGTTCTGGGTGCAATTTGCCATTATGGTTTTGGTTTTGGTCTTCGTCGTTTACGTTCCCAGAAGTTTTTGCAGATATCTTTGCCCGCACGGTGCCATAATGGCCGTGATGAATCAGTTCAGTTTTATTGGTTTGCGCAGAGAACCGTTCAAATGTGAAAAGGGCGGTTGCCGAAATTGTGTTTTGGTGTGTCCGACTCGTGTTCCGATACTTGACCTTCCTTGGGAGAAGTTTAGTCATGCTGAATGCATATACTGCATGAAATGTGTTGATGCGTGTCAACATGGCGCCATCAAATTGACTTATCCATGACTTGGCTTTTCGCCCAGAAACTTTTTGAATATTCGCTTAGAACTGCCTTGTATACGTCCTCGGTTTGATGGGCAATTTTGTCCCAATCATATTTGTCCTGGATCTTCTTATATGCACGGTTTCGGAGTCGATCTGCATATGCATCGTCTGACAAGACTCTGATGATTCCCCATGCTAAGGAGTCAGGGTTGTTCGTGTAGACCTTGACCCCATCGACATCATGTTCAACTATCTCTCCGAGTCCGCCTGTGTCCGATACTACGACAGGGCTCTTAGCAGCCATCGCTTCTAGTGCAACTATTCCGAATGGTTCAAAAAGAGATGGCACAACTGACACGTCCGCGCAGACCTGCAATTTTCTGAGCGTGTCATCATCAACAAATCCTGTGAAAAGGACCTTTCGGTCAATTCCAATGCTTTTGGCCAGACTCGTGAGTTGTTCCTTCATGTATCCATTGCCAACTATTACGAATTTGGCATTGACTTTTTCTAGAACTTTCTGAACTGCGTTTACCAGTACGTGAACTCCTTTTTCATATACGAGTCTGCCGACAAACAAAACAATTTTCTCTGAAGGCAAAGCAAACTTGCTTCTGAATTGTGCAAGATCCCGCTTTTCAATACCTTCATAAGGTTTGGCGTTCACGCCATTTGGTATCATTACCTGTTTGTCGGTCGGAAGCCCAAAAGCCCATCGAACGTGTGAAATCATGTAGTCACTGCAGCAAATGACCTTCCAAGCTTCATAGGTGAGCCAGGCTTCTGTTTCATGGATCATTCTTTCGTAGTCAAAGTGTATTCCATTTCTTCTGCCAATCTCTGTTGAGTGCATCGTTGCAAAGAGGGGTTTTCTGAAAACGTGTTTCAAGCCAATTCCTGCCGTTGCGACCAGCCAATCGTGAGCATGGAACACATCAATGTTTCCGCCTAGGTTCTTTACGATAGTTGCTGCCTCTTTCTGCATGTTCACATTCATCAAATAGACCCATGTGGCAAAATCTGGAGCAGGATTCTTGTACGAATCAATGCGGAATATCTCGACTCCGTCCAAGATTTCGTGATTTGGCGCCCCCGGAAAGTCACATGTTACAACGTATACTTTCACGCCATTCCGAGCAAGACTTCTAGATAAGTAGTGGACGTGAGGGGATATTCCGCCGATTATTCTCGGTGGAAATTCCCACGTGAGCATCATTACGCTCGGGGTTCGGTCGATCATTGAGGACCTTTCTCCGTCGCGGTTTTGTAGATCGCTAATGTCTCTTTTAACCATCCATTGGAATCAAGTGGGATCACATTCAGCTTGTCCAGCGGTGTCTTGTAGCATCTCTTAACCTCATCTCGCATCCACGGTGTTTTTACGATAAGTTGTGCGGCTTCGTATGTTCCAAGCCATTCAATGCTTTTTATT
>Ga0335070_10011474_pt1 | contig 10349 bp, 10 predicted proteins | sample Lox_Sample_13_FD_206722 | JGI IMG/M metagenome (GOLD analysis project Ga0335070, IMG submission 206722) | Soil microbial communities from Loxahatchee National Wildlife Refuge, Florida, United States - Lox_Sample_1.3 | ecosystem: Environmental > Terrestrial > Soil > Wetlands | place: USA...
GAGCCGTTCGAGCAGACGGCGGTCGAAGCGGCCGACTTCCCGCTGCACGCCATCACGCAGCGGCCGATGACCATGTACCACTCGTGGGGCTCGCAGAACGCCTGGCTGCGCCAGATCGTCGGCCACAACCGCCTTTACGTGAACCGCGCCACGGCCGCGAAGCTGAAGCTCGAAGATGACGACTGGGTATGGGTGACCAGCCATCACGGCCGCATCAAATGCCAGATCCACCTGATGGAAGGCGTGCAGGCCGACACGGTATGGACCTGGAACGCCATCGGCAAGCGGCCGGGCGCCTGGAACCTGGCGCCCGACGCGCCCGAGGCGCGCCGCGGGTTCCTTCTCAACCACCTGATCGCCGAGCTCCTGCCGGAGCGCGGCGGCTTCCGCTACTCGAACTCCGATCCCGTCACCGGCCAGGCGGCGTGGTACGACCTGCGTGTGCGCATCGAGAAGGCGGACGCCGTCGAGGCGGGCGAGACCGCGCCGAGCTTCGCGCCGCTGCCGCGCGCGCCGGGGCTCGAGACACCGCCGTCGATCTTGCGCTACGGGGCTGACCTGAAGTGACGAGCTATCTGGTCAGTCGCAAGAAACTCGGGCTGGTGATCGATCTCGACACCTGCGTCGGCTGTCATGCCTGCGCCGTCAATTGCAAGGAATGGAACACCGGCGGCCATTCGGCGCCGCTGCCCGACCACAATCCCTACGCCGCGCACACGAGCGGCGTGTGGTTCAACCGCATCCACACGTTTGAAGCGGGTGAAGGCGAAAGCAGCCGCACGGTGCACTTCCCGAAATCGTGCCTGCATTGCGAACAGCCGGCCTGCGTCGAGGTCTGCCCGACCGGCGCCTCGTACAAGCGCGAAGAGGACGGCATCGTGCTGGTCAATGCCGATACGTGCATCGGCTGCAAGCTGTGCTCGTGGGCATGCCCGTACGGCGCCCGCGAGTTCGACGACGACGCCGGCGTGATGAAGAAGTGCACCTTGTGCATCGACCGCATCTACAACGAGAACCTCGCCGAGGCCGAGCGCATCCCGGCCTGTGTGGCGACCTGCCCGGCGCAGGCCCGCCATTTTGGCGATCTCGCCGATCCGGCGTCCGAGGTCTCGATGCTGGTCGCCGCGCGCGGGGGCTACGACCTCATGCCCGAGCTCGGCTACAAGCCGGTGAACAAGTACCTGCCGCCGCGCGCCGGCCGCGGCGGCGGGTCCGCCGCGGCGCCGCCGCCCTTGCCCGCCGCGGAGAACGGCGTGCACCCGGTGCTGCGCTGGCTGGACCGCGTGCTGTCGCGATGACCGCACCGCTTCTCTCCGCCGCAGCCGACTGACGACATGCATCCGGCGCTGTCGGTCATCGTCTTCACCACCGCCTCGGGTGCCGGCTACGGCCTGCTTGCCCTGCTCGGCCTGCTGTCGTCCGCGTCCTGGCTCCCGGCCGACCGCTGGCTCGGCGTCTCCGCGATCGCGATCGCGCTGACCTTGATCACCGGCGGCTTGCTGGCCTCCACCGCGCATCTCGGCCGGCCCGAGCGCGCGTGGCGCGCGTTCTCGCAGTGGCGCTCGTCATGGCTGTCGCGCGAAGGCGTGATGTCGCTCCTGAGCTACGTGCCGGCACTCGCCTTCGCCGGGCTCTGGTTCGCCGGGAGCGGCGGCGCCGCGGTGGCGGTGGCCGGTCTCGCCACAACGTTGCTGGCGATCGCCACGGTCTACTGCACGGCGATGATCTATGCGTCGTTGAAGCCGATCCACCAGTGGCACAACGCCTGGGTACCCGCCGGTTATCTCGCGCTGTCGCTGATGAGCGGTGCGGTGTGGCTGAACGCGTTGCTGTTGACCTGGGGCGCGCAACGGCCCGCCATCGCCGTGCTCGCCGCCGCCGCCATCGTGCTGGCATGGTGGGTGAAGCTCCGCGCCTGGCGCTATGTCGACACGACGCGCAGCCCGTCGACACCGGAAAGTGCCACCGGTCTCGGCAGCCGCGGCAAGGTCCGTCTGTTCGAGGCGCCCCACACCGAGGACAACTATCTGCTGCAGGAGATGGGCTATCGCATCGCGCGCAAGCACGCGGCGAAGCTGCGGCGCATCGCGGTGGCCCTCGCCTTCGTGGCGCCGCTGGTCTTGACCGTGCTGACGCTCGCGGTCGACGGCGCGGCGGCATTCGTCGCCGCCGCTTTGGCCGTACCGCTGGTGATGATCGGGTTGCTGGTCGAGCGCTGGCTGTTCTTCGCCGAGGCGAAGCACACGGTCACGCTCTACTACGGCGCGGAGACGGTCTGACCGATTGTCATCGCGAGCGATAGCGAAGCGATCCAGGGCAGCGGACGCGACTCTGGACTGCTTCGTCGCTGGCGCTCCTCGCAGTGACGGCATTCGCCGTCAGTTCGGGCGGCCAGTGGTGTTCAGCTCGGCGATCACGCGATGCAGGAACTCGACCTGCGCCGACAGCGCCATGTTGAGCTCATCGGGTGCCGTGATGGTAATGGCGAAGCCCTGCATCTCGAAGCAGTCGGCGGCCGTTTCGCATTCGGTGTCGGGCAGATCGTCAGGATCCACCAGCAGCACGAAGGGCACCATCGACCACCAGGGCGCATCGCTGGTGCGCGTGAAGAACGTCGCGGAAACTTTGCCGCCGAGCGGATAGAGGACCATGACCTCGTCGAGCCACGCTTCGCCGTTCCGGTACTCGAAATGTACCGAGCAGCCGGGCTCGGGCACGCAGTAGCGGCCGGAATAGACCATGTCCTCGAGGTCGCCGTCCGGCACCTGGCCGAGCGCCATCGGGATCTGGCCGAGATCATAGGAGGGCAATTCCGCGAGGCTTTTCATCGCCAGCTTGGCGAGCCTGCCGACGCCGCGCTCATCCTCGATGCGACAGTGGCCACCGGGACACCAATACCTCACCTGGGCGGAAGAGATCGCAGCGGCGAGGTCGTCGAACGAATGGGCGGCGGCCATGTGTCACACATGGTGATCGCGATCGGTAAAGCAACCGTAAAACCCGTCCTGGCAAGCCGCCTCTGTATTGTCACAGGTCTTTGACATATAAAGAGGTCGGGGAGAACTTGGTTAATGCAGCTGGTGTTTCCTCACTACGCCCGGGGGCGGCGGCGGACCCAACGCAATCCGTGGAAGGCGTCCGAGATCGAGCCGGTCGTGGTTTCCGGCATCACCGCCATTTTCGAGCAGAACCCGTCGCCGAAGGTCCGCCGGCTGCTGCACTACTGGGTCAAGATCAAGGCCAGCGGCCGCATGCCCGGCCGCGAGATCATCGATGTCTTCCAGGTGTCCGGCCTGCTGCCCTATGTCTGGCTCATCGACGTGGTGCGCAACCCGCACATGCGCTTCCGCTTCGGGCTGATCAAGACCCACGTGCAGCGCGCCGGTGCGATGGAGGAATCGGCGCGCTACGTCGACGACATCGAGCCGAAGACCGATACGCGCATGCTGTGCGACTACTTCCGGCGGGTCGCGACGGAAGAGCGGCCGCTGTTCCGGCGCGGCCGGCCGATCATGCCGTGGCGCAGCGGCTTCCGTATCCAGCAGAGCCTCTACCTGCCGCTCAGCGACAAGGCGCATCAGGTCGACGCGATCCTGGCGATCTCGCTGTTTCGCGATTCGAAAGGCCAGTGGCACTGAGAATAGGAACCGGCTCCAATTAACATCGTCATGCCCGGACTTGTTCCGGGCATCTACGTCGTTCCGCAGGCAAACGCGTTGCTACTTGCACCCCGACGTGGATCACCGGGACAAGCCCGGTGATGACGGAGAAGAATGACTGTTCGCGACCTGCAGATGGTCCGCTCTACCCCTTCAAATGGGCGTCGCGGCGCTGGAACAGCTGTTCGTCGGCGTAGCCCATCGTCTCCGGCCGCGCCTTGCCGAGCATCACCTGGAAATAGACCGGCTCGGCGCTGTCGTTCTGGTAGCCGTGGATGACGCCCGGCGGACAGGCGATGCACTCCCATTGACCCAGGCTGCGGCTGACCCGGCGGCCACTCTCGTCTTCGACGAACACGGTGAGCGCGCCGTGCAGCACGAAGAACACCTCTTCGACCTCGTGCGTGTGCGCCGCGTTGCCCTGCCCCGGCGGCACGAACATGATGCTCAAGGTGAAGGCGCGCGCGGGGATCACGGTCGGATCGTCGTGCTTGCCCGAGCCGCCGGCGCCGATGAAGCGGTGCTGGGCGCGGCGATAGCCTTCGATCTTGGCGTCTTCGAACGCCGCCCAGTCGCCGCTTTTGGCGCTGAACCGTCCGACGTAGCGCTCCATCACCTGCTCGAGCGACAGCGCCGCGATCTCGGGCGGCATCGCGTGACGGGCAACGGGACGGGTCTCAGGCATCGGCTTCACTCCGGATCAGATCATCCGGAGCATAGCGCGTCGCCGGCTTCGCCGCGACAACGGGCCCGCCCGGCGCTATTCCGGAACGGTCTGACCCGACCCGCCGAGCTCCGCCGGAAAGTCCTTCAGCTTGGGCAGTCCGTCGCGCATCGGCAGCACCGTCTCGGCGTAATTGACGTGCACGCCCGGAGAGAACTTGAGCGTCGGTATCGTCGCCGCGAAGACGTCCACCAGCCCGATCGGCCGATGCGTGGTCATGAGATGACCGCCGCACTTGGCGCAGTATTGACGCTCGCTGAAATCGGTCTTGTTGAAGGCGGCCAGGTGCTCCCGTCCTTTCGTGACCTTCACGCTCTCGTGCTTCCACAAGGTGAACGCATTCACCGGGCTCGCCGACCACGACCGGCATGAGCTGCAATGACAATATCCCATCGCGACCGGCTCGCCGCCGACTTCCACCTGCACCGCGCCGCAGAAGCATTGACCTTTATGTGCCATCGTATCCTCTTCGATTCAGCCGCGCCGTTGCAGCGCGGGGCCACTACATAAGCGTGCTTCCGCCGTCCGTGAATGATCGGCCGTCCGCGATCCATGACCGCGTGTCCGCAAATCGGGGCTTTTTCGAATTTTGTTTGCAGTCGCACCGGCACGGTGGCCTATTTCAAGCGCGGGCCCCGGGGGCTGAGATGTCGGCAGACGTGTTGTCGGACGTATTGAGAGCGGTGCGATTGACCGGCGCGGTCTTCTTCGAGATGGAGGCCAGATCGCCCTGGGTCGTGGAGTCGCTGGCCAAGGACCTGGTCCTGCCCAAGATCCTGCCCGGCGGCCAGCATCTGATCGCCTTCCATGTGATTACCGAAGGCGGCTGCGTCGCCCATCTCATCGACGAAGAGCCGGTCGCGCTCGCCGCAGGGAACGTCATCGTCTTCACCCGCGGCGACGCTCACCGCCTGGCGAGCGCGCCAGGCCTGAGTGCAAAGGCGACGCCGCGGCAGGTCATCGATGAGGCCACAAGCAGCCCCTTGCCGTTTTTCATGAAGTTCGGCGGCGACGGTCCGGTTTCGGCCAAGTTCGTCTGCGGCTATCTCGCCTGCGACGCCCATCCCTTCAATCCGCTGATCGAGCACCTGCCGCCGACGATCACGGCCGGAGATCCGCACGAGGGAAACATGGGCTGGCTCACCCAGTTCATTCGCCTGGCGACCGCCGAATCGGCGAACAAGAGACCCGGAAGCGAAAGCGTGCTTGCGAAGCTGAGCGAGCTGATGTTCGTCGAGGTCGTACGCCGCTATCTCGATACGTTGCCGCGGGAGCAGACCGGCTGGCTATCCGGGCTGAGAGACCCGACCATCGGCAAAGCCTTGTCGCTGCTTCACGGCGCGCCCGCCAGGAACTGGACGATCGAGGACATCGCGAAGGACGTCGGCCTGTCGCGCTCCGCCTTCGCCGAACGTTTCACCGAACTGCTCGGCGTGCCGCCGATGCAATACCTGGCCAAATGGCGAATGCAGGTCGCGGCCGGACTGCTGCGGGGCGGCAACCTCAACATCGCCGCGGTCGCGGCCGAGACCGGCTACGGCTCCGAAGCGGCGTTCAGCCGCGCGTTCAAGAAGGTCACCGGCATGTCGCCGTCGCTCTGGCGAGGCCGCCCGCAGCCCGCGGATCCGCCGCTGCGATGAACGCCCGACCCGTGCGCTCAGGAGCGCGCGAAATGCGGCTCGATCTCCCGGACCGGCGCGCCGTCCGGCGCACGCGACGGCCGCTGCACGAGACAGGCGGCGATCTCACGCGCGAGGACCCGGACGTGCGGTTCCTGGATCATGCTCGCGTGCTCGCCCGGGATGCGGAACAGGCGCACGCCGCGGCTGAGCTTTTGCCAACCGGGGACCGGGTCGTCATGGCGGCCGCGACGGTCGGCCGCCTGGAAGTAATGAATGACGCCGGGATAGGGTCGCGGCGCATAAGCGCGCGCCGCGGCAACATTGCCCTCGAGCACGGCCCGGCGGCGCGGGGGCAGCGGCGGCAGGGCATCCGCCATCGCGATCTGAACCTGCCAGTTTTCGTCGCGCTGGGCGCGCCAGGTGCGCAGCGCGCGGCGCGGATGCGGCAACCATTCGTGTGGCCGCCGCGCCGTGAGCCGCCGCACGGCCTGGCACGCCCACGAGAATTTCGCTCTCAACCGCGCCGAGAGCGGCAGATCGCGCCGGCGGAAGCCGGTATCAATCAGGGCGAGGAGTTCGATATCTTCTCCCTCTTCCCTGAGCCGGCGTGCCATCTCGAACGCGATCTGACCGCCGAAGGAAAAGCCGGCGAGCACGTAAGGCCCGCGCGGCTGGACGGCGCAAATCCTCCGGAGATACGCCGCGGCGAGGTCTTCGACGCGTCGAAACGGCGTTTCTGACGGCTCCAGTCCCGGCGAGCGCAGGCCGTAGACCGGCCGGCCCGCCGGCAACGCGCCGGCGAGCGGCTTCAGCTCCTCGGCGATCCCGATGATGCTGTGGACGACGAAGACCGGCCGGCCCGCACCACCGCTCCGCAGCGGCACGAGGCACGGCGACGTCGATCTGAAGTCGCCCGGTCGATTATTGTTAGGCAGATCGACCCCCGAATCCTGAAACGAACGAGTGGTGGACGCAGCAACGACGCCGGGCGGAAAAAGTTCCCGCCAGCCGGCGGATCTCGAATTAAAGCCGGTCGCCCGCGCGTCGTGACCGGCTTGACAGCTCGGGATCGGCTGCAATGGCGGCCCGAATGTCGGCGACACGCTCCCGGTTCGACGGATGATTGGAGAGAAATCGCGGCGGCTTGCCTTTCTCATAGGCGTCCAGCTTCTCAAACAGCGTCGCCATCGCCTGCGGATCGAAACCGGCGCGGGCCATCAACGTCAGACCAATCCGATCCGCTTCCGCCTCCTTTTCGCGGCTGTAAGGCAGCATGAAAATCGAGACGACGACATTCGCGCGTGGGTCCGTGGGGCTTGCCTGCATGATGCCGAGGAGCGGGTCGCCCCGCCGGTTGGTCACGTCGTTACGGGCTTGGTCGGAAATCAGCTCTCTTTGATGCTGTGCGACGGCGTGCGCCGTCTCATGAGCCACGACGGCGGCAAGTTCGCTGTCCGTCAGATGCAGTCGCGTCATGATGCCGGAATAGATCATCATCTTCCCCCCTGCCATGCACCAGGCATTGGCCGTCGGGTCACGCGCTACATTGACCTCCCAATCCCACGCGCCAGTCTGAGGCCGCAGCAATTTGGCCTGCACGATGACAAGGCCGGCGATACGCCTCACCCGTTCGGTCTCGGCCGGGTCGGTGTTCAGGACGTTGCTGGCGGCATATGTGTCGATCAGGCCGCGATACTTCACGGCCGCCGCCGCGATGACGGTCGCTTCGGAAACGACCATGCGCTGCTCGCGGCCTGTGATCGGCGCCGTCTGCGTGGCGCAGGCACCACCGGCCAGAACGAGCACGACGAGCATCAGGAGCGCCGGCGGTCGCAGCATCACGGCCTTTCAATCACATGCCAAGTCGGCCAGCATAACACCGCGGACGATACGCCGCGCCGGAAAGACGGCCCTTTATTGGCCAACAGCCGGCACAGCCGCCCGGGCCTCCTCCCGCAAACAGGCCTTCACCGCCTGGCGCAACGTGGGATAGACGCGGGTTTCATGGTCCGCGCGATAGGCCCCGATCTCGCGCAACCAGTTGAGAAACTCGGTCCGGCGGCCGGCGAAGATCAAGGTCACACCGCGCGCATCGAGGGCAGTCCGCAGATCGCGCACGGCGTACAGGCCGCTGATGTCGATGTCGCTGATCGGGATCGCGTCGATCACGAACCAGCGCAGCCCCGGCCCGGCGGCGGCCACGGCCGCGAGCGCCCGCTGCTTGAAATAGTCGGCGTTGAAGAACGTCAACGGCGCGTTGAAGCGGAAGATGGTGAGGCGGGGCGTGGTCTGCGCCGAGCGGTGGCGGTCGACCGAGTGGAAGCCGCGCATGCCCTCGACCGTGCCCAGCACCTCGGCGCGCGGCCGCGCCACCTGCCGGATGAAACGTGCCAGCGCCAGCGCGACCGCGATCACGATGCCGTTGATGGCGCCCACGGCGGCGACCCCAAGCATCGTGATCACCGACAGTCCGACCTCGATCTTATCGTACGTCCACAGCTCGCGCAGGGTGCGCAGATCGAACAGCGCGATGGCGGCAAAGACCAGCACCGCGCCCAACGCCGCAATCGGCACGTAGTGCAGCGGCCCGCTGAGGAACACCAGCACGACCGCGATCGCGACCGCCGCGACCAGGCCGGTGACCTGCGTTCGTCCGCCGGCGGCCACCGCCATGGCGGTACGGGAATCGGCGCCCGTGACGGCAAAGCCCTGCGACAGGGCCGCGGCGATATTGGCGGCTCCGTACGCCGCGAACTCGCGATCGACATCGATGTCATAACCGCCTTTCGCGGCGAAGCTGCGCGCAGTCAAGGTCCCGCTCGTGAACAGGACGAGCGCCAGGGCCGTCGCCGCGGCCGCGATCGGTTCGATGTCGTCGAGCGGTATGGCGGGCCACTGCAGCGCCGGAAAGCCGGCGGGAAGGCGCTGCAAGGTCGCGATCCCCTGTCCCTCAAGGCCGAACGCAGCGGTGAGCGCACCGGCGACGATCATCACCACGAGTGCCGCCGGAATGCGCGGCAGCCAGCGCAAAGATGCCGCCAGCACCGCAAAGCAGCCCAGGCCCATGGCGAAGGTCGGCACGTGCGTCTCCGGCAGCTTGCGCGCGATCTCGAACAGCCGCGGGAAGATGCGCCCCGATTCGACCGGGAACCCGAGCAGCTTGCTCGCCTGGCCGAGGAAGATGCTGATGGCGATGCCGTTCAGGAAGCCGACCAGGATCGGCTTCGACAGGAAGTCCGCCATCGCGCCAAGGCGACAGAAGCTGGCGACGATGCAGATGAGTCCGGCGAAGAACGTGAGCGTGACCGCAAGCGACAGATAGAGCGCGCTGTCGCCACCCGCGAGCGGCGCCACCGCCGCCGCAACCATGGCGCAGGTCGCGGCGTCCGGATTGACCATGAGCTGCCGCGACGTGCCGAAGATCGCGTAGGCGACCAGCGGCAGAATGCTCGAATAAAGTCCGATGACCGGATTGAATCCGGCAAGCTCGGCATAGGCGATCGCCACCGGCACCGCGACCGACGCGACCGAAAGTCCAGCGACGAAATCGTGGCGGAAGTCCGCGGCGAAGCGGTACCGCAGCAAGGGCGGCAGGCCGGGAGCGACCCGCCCCAGCCATCCTGAGGCGGGCCATTCCGGCAGGCGTAGAGACGGCATTCTCCCGACAGGAGAGAGCCCCCGGCCCTTTCCGCCAATCGGAAATCCGCAGATTTCAGGTCGTCGGATGTGGAGGATTGGGTGGTGCCGCCGAAGTGAATTGAACACTCGACCCCGTCCTTACCAAGGACGTGCTCTACCACTGAGCTACGGCGGCTTCCCGGGAAACGCGGCGGAAAATGCCATAGGACGCCCCGCCACGCAACCGGAAGCCGCCGGAATGGCCGGATTATTGCTGCCAGCGCTGCACTTAGACCCACATGCCTGCCATGCGGGCATTTCTTAACAGCAGCCGCCTAGGCTGACTAAAATAGCGGCGCCCATGAGAATGCGTGTGGGCGAAACGCCGGGAATACGCGCGAAGGGTCTTATGTCGGCCGCACTGTCCGAAGCACAAAACATCAAGCCAGAGAACGTTCGCCAGGACAGCTGGATCATCACGCTCGTCTCGGTCGCGCATTTCGCCAGCCACGTGATGCAGCTCGTCCTGCCGCCGCTGTTCCCGATCCTGCGCGAGGAGTTCGGCGTCAGCTACACCCAGCTCGGCCTGATCATGACGGTCTTCTATGTCGCCTCGGGCGCCGGCCAGGGTCTGGCCGGCGTCCTGGTCGACCGCTACGGCGCGCATCGGCTCCTGCTGCTCGGCATGGGCGCGTTGTCGCTCGGCATCCTCGTCGAAGGGCTGTT
>Ga0335070_10011475_pt1 | contig 10349 bp, 9 predicted proteins | sample Lox_Sample_13_FD_206722 | JGI IMG/M metagenome (GOLD analysis project Ga0335070, IMG submission 206722) | Soil microbial communities from Loxahatchee National Wildlife Refuge, Florida, United States - Lox_Sample_1.3 | ecosystem: Environmental > Terrestrial > Soil > Wetlands | place: USA: Florida...
TACTAACCTGCAACCCCGAGTCTGTCTTCTGAAAGCTAATTTAAAAAGGCGGGCAAAAATATTTTTGCTGGCCTTTTTTTCTATTAATACAAACACATTTTGTAAATTGAAATCCGCCCCTCACCCTTCCCCTCTCCCCCGATGGGGAGAGGGCGGGGTGAGGGGGCAATCAAGGGTATGGAAAAAGAATTACCGCGTTTGTATTAGTATTATTGAAAGGGTTGCTTCGAGAGGCACTCTGCTGGCCGTTATGGTTTATATCGGACCTCCTGTCTTATTTGGGTTCCTCCCCGAACGCTACCGCGACACCCGTGGGTTCAACTACATACCAGTTTGAATGATAGATAAAATAAACCTGGAGATGTTTGTTTCCTCCTCTCCCCGGTTGCGGAGATTGGATTCGCAAATTCCTTAGTTACAAAAATATCGTGCCATGAAGTCAAAATGAAAGGGAATAGATGCGCCATAACATGAAATTTTTCTTGAGTTTGTGAAATAGTTGTGATAGTGTTTAAATCCAAGAATAGAGATATTACTGACCCAAAAATGAAATGGAGGAAACGCGGAAAGCCGGAAAACTCAGGGTATGGGGCGCTCAAGCCCTGGGAGGAATGCATGCCTCATAGGGTAAAAAAGTAGAACGGATTTAAAACAATAGCGCTTTTCTAAGGACTGAAGTCTTACGATACAATAAGAGAGATCCGATGAGAAAAGAAGAGATTGACAGCAAACCCCGTTATGCGACAGTAAATTTTGAAAAAAGGAAGCATCCCAGGTTTAGTGTTGATCTGCCCGCAGAGTACAATCGAGCTGACCTTTCTGTGAAGCAGGGTCATGCTACTAACGCCAGTGAAGGGGGCTTGCTCCTCTATCTCCCGGAGCAGATCGAGGTCGGTAAGCAATTGAGATTAAAACTCTTTTTCAGTATGGCTTCCGAACTTCAGGCTATTGAAGCTCTGGTCGAAGTGGCCTGGACGGAGATTCACCTTGGAAAGGATTGGGGGGACTATCGGACCGGGGTAAGGTTCATTGATATTTCGGCGGACGATATGAACAAGCTAAGGGATTTTTTGAAGAGCCTTTCAGGGTAGTTCACCCCGTTAGAAATGATACGCCGCTTGGTTTCGAGTCCCGCTATAGCCGGACTCGAATCTCTATCGAGGGTCACCCAAGAAAAAATAATTCCTGGAGTTGAACCTAAGTATTAAAGTATCCGAAGACTGTCACTATATATCGCGATGATGATCCTGGTTACCAATGACGATGGCATCCATTCCAAAGGCATCATCGTATTGGCAAAGGCGCTTCAAGAGATAGGAGATGTTTTTGTCGTCGCTCCGGACAGGGAAAAGAGTGCCATTGCCCACTCTCTCACCCTCCACCGGCCCCTTCGAGTAGAAAAGATTAGGAAGAATTTTTATGCTGTGGATGGAACCCCGGCCGATTGTGTTCATCTGGGAGTAAATGTGATCCTCCCTGAACGGCCCGGATTGGTCGTTTCGGGCATCAACAAGGGAGGAAATTTAGGAGATGACATTACCTACTCAGGAACTGTTTCGGCTGCTTTTGAGGCCACGCTGCTGGGGCTTGATTCGTTCGCCATCTCCCTGGTCTCAAGGAGCCATTTCAAGTTTGACGTGGCCGCCCGGTTCGCCGTGAGGGTAGCACACGAAATTGTTAAGAAAGGGCTTTCAAAGGATACGCTTCTCAATATCAACGTTCCCAACCTGGACGAAGCGAAAATCAAATCGTATAAGATCACACAACAGGGGAGATGGGTTCACAACGGAAGTGCGGTCGTAGAAAAGGTAGATCCAAGGGGGAAAAAGTACTATTGGATCGGAGGTGGACAGCTCGTCTTTGACAAGAGAAAGGATACGGATTTCGAGGCTGTGTCCAATGCTTATATCTCTATCACACCTCTCCATCTGGATTTGACGCACTATCCGTCCATCGGGCGACTAAAAGAGTGGAGGCTTTAAGTTGTAAGTGTGTCGCAGTCGCACGTTTGACGGAAGAAACAGTCGGATTCCCTGCCTACCGCAGGCAGGCAAAGTCTTAGAATGCGGTCTTTTAGGAATGACTAATCGGTGTTTGTGAGAAATGCAGTCATATCGAGGATAAGGGACTACGAATCTAACGTGTAAAAGGTTTCCGCCCTAAGACTTTTGGAAGCGCCTTGTTTATCCTTTGATAGGTCGCTTCCCGGCAAGCCGCCCAACGTCCCCGACCGTCTCTTCCGTCTTGCTTGGACCGGGTTCTTGTTACTGCGGCACAGTCTCAAGGAGGGTGAGGTGGGGCTTAGAGGTCATTTACGATAGGGGTTCACCCCGTTAGAAAGTCCAGTCGTTGCGGCTCGAAACCGAGCGGGACACCATTTCTAATGGGGTGGATAAGGCGAAGGCTTTGAAGAAGCGGGTTTATATCGAGACTTACGGTTGTCAGATGAACGAGCATGATTCGGAGCGAATGCTTCGGCTCTTAGAGGGGGCCTCTTACTCTGAGACGGATAAGCCGAAAGAGGCTGACCTCATTCTCATCAACACTTGCAGTGTCCGGGAGAAACCGGAACATAAAGTTTATAGTGCTCTTGGAAGATTTAAGAGGCTGAAGGACGAAAATGGGACGATGATTGGCGTAGCGGGATGTGTTGCTCAGCAAGAGGGTGAACGGCTCTTAGACCGGATACCCTATCTGGATATGGTGATTGGAACTCAGGCCATCCCGGTACTTCCAGAATTGGTGCAAAAAATTGAAGCCTCCGGGCAAAGGGTCTGCGAGATAGGCTTCGACTCAGACGGAGAGTATCTGAAGACTGATCTAGGCAAGAGACCTTCCCGTGCCGGGTCTATTCCCCTCCACAAAGTGAAATCCTATGTCACCATCATGCAAGGATGCGACCATTTTTGTTCATTCTGTATCGTTCCTTATGTGAGGGGAAGGGAAAGAAGCCGGCCGAGTCAAGAGATTATTGAAGAGGTTATTTACTTGGCGGAAATGGGCGTGAAAGAGGTGTGCCTTCTTGGGCAGAATGTGAACGGTTATGGAAAGGGAATGGAAGGAGAGTTAAATTTTTCGGAACTCCTTGACCGTATCAACGAGGTAGAAGGAATAGAAAGGATTCGATTCACCACCTCGCATCCAAGGGATCTTTCCGAAGGGTTGATACAAGCTTATTCGAGACTATCCAAACTCTGCGAGCACATCCACCTTCCTTTTCAATCGGGCTCGAATAAGATTTTGAAGGTCATGCACCGGGGATATACGAGAGAATCCTATCTTGAAAAAATAGACCGGCTGAGAGAGACATGCCCTTCGATTGCATTGACCGCGGACGTGATTGTTGGATTTCCGGGTGAGGAAGACGAAGACTTTAGGCAGACTCTCGATTTGATAGAGAAGGTTCGATTCGATGATCTATTTTCATTCAAATACTCACCCAGAAAGGGGACCCGGGCTGCCCGGTTTAAGGACAAGGTTGAAGAGAAAGTAAAACAGGAACGACTCTCTATCCTCCAGGAAATCCAAAAGGGGATTACCCTTCAAGAGAATCAGGCCTTGGTAGGTTTCGTTGAAGAAATCTTAGTTGAAGGCCAAAGCAGGCAGAGCGACCGGGATATGACTGGAAGGATTCGATCCAATAAGATCCTCAATTTTCAGGGTGGCTTAAGCCTCGTAGGGAAATTAGTTCGTGTTCAAGTTACCAAAGCCTATCCCCATTCGCTTAGGGGCGAAAGAGTTCAATCAATTGCGGAATGTGGAATGCGGATTGCGGAATAGAAGAAAAACTCAATCAATCGCCGAACGCAGATTGTGCTACCGGAGGGGCAGGCGTTGCGAAACGAGGGAATTGGCCTCAAATTAATTAATGCTTGACATTCCGCATTCCGCAATCCGAATTCCACAATTTAAAGGAAACGAAAAGGAGATGCCATGATCCGATTCGAGCAAACCTTCATGAATTTTCTGCTTCAACACCAGGAGAGACATAACCGCACATACCACTTCCTGGTCCTCATGGACGCAATGATCAGTGCCGCAAAGCATATCCAGCACTACTATCTGACGGGCGCCCTAAGAGGAAATCTGGGGTTGGCAGGTAACGTCAACGTACAGGGGGAGGACGTGATGCGTATGGATCAGATCGCCCAGGAGATCACCATTCATTATTTGAAGACCTCGGGTCGGGTGATTCATGCGGTCAGTGAGGAAACGGAGGAGATCATCCCGATGAATCCTGAAGGGGGTCGTTATTTTATCTATTTTGACCCTCTGGATGGATCATCCAATATCCCCCACGGGTTGCCAGTAGGCTTTCTCTTCGGGATCGCTAAGCGGAATTTGGAAGGTCCTGAGGACGGCCACCTGAGGGCCGGGAAAGACTATATCGCTGCAGGCATGTTCGTGATTCCAACCGGGACTTTCACCCTCGGGTTGAAGGATGCGGGCACGTGGCGGTTTCACATCGATGAGACGATGGCTTTCGTCAGGCCGACCCGGATGGTTCTTCCCGAGGACACCAAGAGTTGGGAATTATCATTCAATGCGTCCAATCGCCACACCTACGCCGAATGGGTTCAGAAATGGATTGCTGAAAACGAAAGTAAATATGCTTTCAGGTACCTGGGCGCGTTGGCCGGAGATTTTCACAGGATTTTGGCAAACGGAGGCATGTTCATGTACCCGGCCATCGTCAATCACCCGAATCCGAAGAAGAACCGTCCGGAGGGCAAACTGCGCCTGATGTACGAGGCGTCGGTGGTGGCTTTTATGTGCCGCGAAGCAGGCGGGACGGCCGTCAACGAGGCGGGGGTCCCGATTCTCGATATTCACCCGGAGAAACATCATCAGCGGACGGCCCTCTACGTAGGTTCCAAGAAATTGGTAGAAGATATTGCCCAGGTTTTAGAGAATAAAGGTTAAGGTTGAGATTAAGAATTCAAAGGGAGCAAATAAAGAAGCGAATTACGAGTCACCAGCACGAATCACCCTAAAAGGAGAAGGCCATGGTGAAAAGAAAAGCGCCCCCAGCCGGTTTTAAGAAAGCTCTTGAGATAGGACGGCCACCCAATATCAAGAAGCTCTTCCCTAATTCAAATGCCCTGATCGTAAGCGGAAAGGTGGTAGATCGGGCGATGATCGCTAAGGGGAAAGCGATCGCGATGGCTGCAAACGGTCGAAACCAATTTGTGATTCGAGGAGCCCTTCAAGCCGCGCAGCGAGCCAATGCCCCTATCATTATCGAGATTGCGAAATCGGAAGGAGGTAAAAAAGCCTATTGTGCGGTGAACTACTGGAATATTGCCATGCTGGTCGATAGCCTCTGCAACCAGCTCGGAATTACGATCCCCGTGGCCGTCCATGCCGACCATTATGGGATTAGAGATGAGAAGGACCTCGAGGCGGCTAAGGTTGAGATTCCCAGCTTCTTCGATGCAGGATTGACTTCGGTTGCCATTGATGCCTCTCATCTTCCGGATGACAAAAACCTTTTGGCCAATATTGCTATCCATCCGTATATCCCTAAATGGGCCGGGCTGGAAACTGAAGTCGGAGAGATCAAAGGGGAAGAAGGACTTTCCACGGTCGAAGAAGCCTTGTTTCTCATCCAGGGGCTCAATGCCCATAATATCTTTCCGGATTGGATCGCTTTGAACAATGGGACGACCCACGGGATCGAAGAGAAGGATTCCGGGATCCAGGTTCAATTGACTGCGGACATTCACAAAGCCTTAGAAAAATATAAAATCTCCGGTGCTCAGCATGGAACCTCGGGGAACAGCTCCGAAAGGCTTCGCGAAATCGCTGCCAAGACCCATACCACAAAAGCCAATGTCGCCACGGCCCTGCAAATGATCACGTGGGGTGTTCAGGTGAATGACTATGGAAATGCCATTCTGGACGGGGATGGAAATTTCAGCAAAGTGAAAGGAGAGGGGGTCTCCGAGGAGATGTGGGCTGAGATGGTGGCTTATGCCCAATCGAAGGGCTGGAAAAAGGGAGACTATAAAAATCTTAATCTCCCGTTTGAAAACAAACTCCTTGCCCAGCCGGAGGAAGTTAGGGACAGGATGGCAAAGGAAGTGGAGGACTTCGCGTACAGGATGATGACGGAGGTCTTCAATTCCGAGGATACCGCTCCTCTGGCCATCGAGGCGATTTTGAAGAAGGGTTCTTATCATCTTGCTCCCAAAGCCAGACGAACGGAAGACCCTGCAGAATGGACAGAAAGCAAAATTACAGAGAGGGCTGCCCATCTTGGAAACGATAAAGGAGTTGCAGGCAAATTCGATGATTGAAAGATCATCCTTGAACTATCTTCAAGAGCGAATAAGGGCGAGGTTTTGAGAGCTCCGGTCTCTTTCCTGTTGAAAGGGAGATGCGATTTTCCTCTGCTTCACATTCATTCAGGGTCACTACACCATCAAAATAAGGGCGAAGACGAAACCTTCTGAGGGCAAGTTCTGCTTCAAATCTTGGCCGGCCACTTGCAATGCCCATCCAGGCCCTTTTCCGAAGGGTTGATAAAATTTTTCAAGGGATCAAAGCCCTTTCCTGTAGGTAAAACCCTTCGCCTTTATAAAAGACGGGGCGAAGATGATAACAACGAACAAACATCTTCCCCAAGTAGATCTCTTGAAAGATACGCTTGACCAAATTTCCCAGGTCAGGATCTCCCACACTGTAGACCCAACCCTCCCAGGAAGTTCCTAAAGTCCGCCTAACCCCCCTTAACCCTCCTCCTTTTGATTTTACCTTTTCCAGAAAGGAAAGGAGCTGCTTTCTCTTTGATCGAATGGTTGTTTTCCGGCGGAACAGGGAAGATTTTGTATTGAGATAAGCGACAACCTCGGGAATGGAAGAAAATCTCTTCCGTTTTGGAAGAGGGGGAATACCCGAAAAACTTGTCTTTGTATTTCGGTCATTGGAACTTTGGTCGTTATTTGGTGCTTGTGATTTGGCGCCTATCTGTTGATCTCCTCCAGCACTGCCTGGACAAGGCTTTCCACATCTAATCCCTGTATCCGATAAAGATCGTCCGGTTTGCCAGAACTGCCGTATCGCTTGATTCCAAGCTTTCGAAAACGGATCCCCAGGCCGTGCAATGCGATGAAGTTCGCGACGAGACTTCCCAGACCGGTTTGAATATGATGGTCTTCATAGGTGATAAGGATCCCTGTCTTGGCCGCTTTGAGGATGGCCTCGCCATCTAGATCGCTTAAACAGGAGATGTGGATGACTTGGACCGAGACTCCCTTTTCTCTCAATTTTTGCCACGCTTGGATGGCCTTGTAGACCATCCCTCCCGCAGTGAGGATGGCTGCATCGTTTCCGTTTCTCACCAAATCGGCATGACCATATCGAAACTCATAAGGGTTGCCAAATAAGGGAGTCTCTTCCTCGGTGAGGAGGATTGGGACGGAAGACCGGCCCATGTTGACAACAAAGTTTCCACGGGTTTTCGCAACATATCGCGTCACGCGATCAGTTTGGTTAGGGTCCGCGGGCACAATCACCTTATATCCAAAGAGATTTTGCATCACCCCGACATAGTCAATGCATTGATGAGTTTTTCCATCTTCGCCTACGTCAAGGCCGTTATGGGTGCAGATCAGTTTGAGGTTCGTCTCGTTGATATCATTGAGACGGTGTTGATTATATGTCTCATCCACGCCGAAGACTCCAAAATCTGCGAAGAAAGAGAGAAGACCAAGAGTGGAGATAGCGCCGGCGATGGTAGCGGTATTATGCTCTTGGATCCCTCCCTGGAAGAAGTGATTTGGAAATTGTTTAGCGAAGGCTGCTGTTTTCACGGAGGAGGCTAAATCGCAATCGAAGACCGCCATGGGGAGGGGAGGATCCCCTTCAACGTTCGCTTTGGCGATATCGACCAAGGCATTTCCGAAGGCCGACCGATTGTCCAGTTTCTGATCCTTTTCATAATTTCTCGGGCTCCCGGTTTGGATAGAGGGCGAAGGGACCAGATATTTTCTTCCAGCAAAGGAAGGAGTTCCCCAGTCCCGAATTTGCCGATAACGATCTATGTCATCTTCGACGCCTAATTCTTGGATGGCCTTCTTATATTCTTCGAGGGTGAGGGCTCTTCCATGGAACTCCTCCTTCCCTTCCATGAAAGAAACCCCTTTCCCCATCGTGGTGTGGGCGAGGATGAGGGTTGGATGTTTAGAGAAGGTCGCCTTCCGCGCGGCAGTATAGATCTCTTGAAATTGATGACCGTCCGCTTCCATCACCCGCCATCCGTCCGATTCGAAATTTCTCACGATATGCTGGGGCATAATCTCTTGAGTGACTCCGCTGATCTGTCTACAGTTAAAGTCGATGATCGCGGTCAGATTGTCGAGACCATACTTTATCGCAAAACGACGGGCCTCAGAAATTTGACCTTTCTGCTGTTCTCCGCAACCCATGGCGACAAATACATGAAATCCCTTTTTCAAGATCTTTGCCCCTAAAGCAAATCCACAACCCGCTGATAATCCCTGTCCCAAATTGCCGGAATTCCACTCCACCCCCGGGATCCCCTTCTCAACATGTCCTTCAAAAGGGCTCCCCGCTTTACGGAAGGCGGCAACAGCTGCCTCAATCGGAAAGAAACCCGTGCGGCCAAGAGCTGCGTAGACTCCGGGAGCGGTATGGCCATGGCTGATTACAATCCTATCCCTGTTTGGGTCTGCCGGAGATTGAGGATGAACATTGGCATACGAATAGAGAACTAGATAGAAATCGACGGAGGACATGGACCCCCCGGGATGTCCTGATCCAGCAAGAGTCGTCATTTTCAATATATCGGCTCGAGCCAGTCTGGAGAGGTTGGAAAGCCTTTCGAGAGATTCTTTGTCTAGTTTTTCAGCGTCAAATCTACCTCCGCTCATCTCTTACCTCCGCAGCCCCCATGAAAATCGCAATTACCTTTCCAAACGGTCATTGCAGAATACTCATAGCATATCCGATACCTTCTTGGGAAGAGGATACGTGTGAAGGCGACCATTGGGAACGTGAATCCTGCATTTTCATTGACAATTCTCCAATTTGGAGATATTCGTTAAAACATAAGGTCAGAATGACGCCCGAAATTCTCCTCTTGCCGGGAGACTGTGTCTCAATCCTTTTCTTGTCATTGCGAGCGAACGAAGAGAGCGTGGCAATCTCTCTATTTTCAAGGCCCTGTGAGATTGCTTCGGTCGTTTCATTCCCTCGCAATGACATTGCGATACGGTCTCTGCTGGGATTGGAGGAGTCTTCGCTTGGAGAGATACAATGATTATTGGAGTGCCGAAGGAGATTAAAGAAGGTGAGAAAAGGGTGGGCATGACCCCACAAGGTGTGGATGCGTTAGTTGCCCACGGCCATCGTGTCCTCGTGCAAAGAAGGGCAGGGGAAGGCAGCGGTTTTTCTGACCAGGAATATAGGAAGGCTGGGGCAATACTCGTCGAAAAGGCGGCGGATGTCTGGAAAGAAGCCGAAATAGTGGTGAAAGTCAAGGAGCCCTTGGAGCCAGAGTTTCCACTGATAAGACCCGGCCAGGTCCTCTTTACTTATCTTCATCTCGCTGCTGATCGGGTGCTCACCTTAGAGTTGATGAAACGCAGGACCGTCGCGATAGGCTATGAAACTGTTCAGGGGCAAGACGGATCCCTTCCCCTTCTTCGGCCCATGAGCGAAATTGCGGGAAGGGCATCAGTCCTTGCAGGAGGGATGTGCTTGGAGGCGAAGTACGGAGGAAGGGGCGTTCTCCTCTGCGGTGCCTCGGGTGTTCCCCCGGCCAAAGTGGTTATCCTCGGTGCGGGAGTGGTCGGTGCCAACGCCTGCAAGGTCGCTTTGGGGATTGGCGCTCGTGTCAGCATTCTTGATATCCGTCCGGAAAGGCTGAGTTATCTCCATGACATCACCCAAGGGCATATTGCCACTTTCATTTCTAATCGAATGACGATCGGGGAAGAGATTGCAGGTGCCGATCTTGTCATCGGGGCGGTCCTTGTCCCGGGCGCTCATGCACCGAAACTGGTGACTCGCCAGATGCTGAAGAGGATGCGCCCCGGTTCTGCCGTAGTGGACATCTCCGTGGATCAAGGCGGATGTTTTGAAACCACGCGTCCCACCACTCACGAGAACCCAACCTACATTGAGGAAGGGATTGTCCACTATTGTGTAGCCAATATCCCGGGCGGTTTTCCAAGAACTTCTACGTTTGCCCTCACCAATGCGACATTTCCTTATATTCTTCAGATTGCGGACAAAGGTTTTGAAAAAGCAATGCAGGAGAATGAGGCGTTGAGAAAGGGGCTGAATCTGATTGACGGGCAGGTCGTTTATCAAGCCGTGGCGGA
>Ga0335070_10011476_pt1 | contig 10349 bp, 6 predicted proteins | sample Lox_Sample_13_FD_206722 | JGI IMG/M metagenome (GOLD analysis project Ga0335070, IMG submission 206722) | Soil microbial communities from Loxahatchee National Wildlife Refuge, Florida, United States - Lox_Sample_1.3 | ecosystem: Environmental > Terrestrial > Soil > Wetlands | place: USA: Florida...
TAGAGGCGCGTGGCCCAAGGCAAGCGGCAAGTGAAGAGTCTGTCGACCTTTACCCCCGTGCCCCTCGCCCGCGCGTCGCGTAGGGGCATGGTGTTAATGGTAGCACATCGGTCTCCAAAACCGAGAGTCTGGGTTCAAATCCTAGTGCCCCTGCCATACTGCTGATGAGATGACAGAGGCAGCCGAGGACATGGGTACGGGGGCTGCATAATTCGACTTTTAGGGAGAGTTGAGTGTTCAGGAAGCTGAGTGAATCGATTCGAGAGTTCTTCGTCGATGTTCGAGGAGAGCTCAAAAAGGTGTCTTTTCCCACCAAGGCCGAAACCATCGGTTCGACGACGGTGGTGATTGTTTTTTGCGTCATCATGTCGCTGTATCTGTCGATGATCGATTCGTTTCTCGTGTGGCTCGTTGGCAAAATTCTGTGACGGAACGACGTAAGAAGGGGCGGAAGGTGGAACATCAACAACAGGGAACGCAAAGGTAGGTTATGGCGAAGAGCTGGTACGTCATTCACACCTACGCGGGCTTCGAGGGACGAGTCAAGACCAGTCTGCTAGAGCGGGCCAACCAGATGGGGATGGCGGAGAAACTCGGCCAAGTGTTGGTGCCGACAGAGGACGTGATTGAGATCAAGGACGGCAAACGGCGCACCTCCCGGAGGAAGTTTTTCCCCGGCTATGTATTGGTGGAACTAGAATCACCATTGGCCGATGAAACGTTGCAGATGATCAAAGAAACGCCGAAGGTCACGGGCTTCGTCGGTGGAGGGGCCCAGCCCTCGCCGCTGTCGACGGAAGAAGTGGACTCTTTGCTGAAGCAAGTTGACGCCGGTGCAGCCGGCCCCCGCGAGCAGGTCAAGTTTATCAAAATGGACAACGTGCGCATCATCGATGGGCCCTTCTTGGGGTTCAATGGCCTCGTTGATGAAGTGGATCAGGATCACAATCGTCTGAAAGTCTTGGTGAGCATTTTTGGACGATCAACGCCGGTGGAGTTGGGATTTTTGCAAGTGGAGAGAATTTAACGACGCGAAGAAGCCCGCAGCAGTCAGCTGCCGAGAGCTGAAGGCTGAACGCTAATGGCTGAACGCTCAGGAGAGAAGCATGGCCAAGGAAGTTTCGGCGCAAATCAAATTGCAGATACCTGCGGGGAAAGCCAACCCGGCGCCTCCTGTCGGCCCCTCGCTGGGGCAGCACGGCGTCAATATTATGGAGTTCTGCAAGCAGTTCAATGCCAAGACCCAGAAGGAAGGCGACAGCATCATCCCGGTCATCATTACAGTATACAAAGATCGGAGCTTCACGTTCATTCTCAAGACCCCTCCAGCGTCCGACCTGTTGAAGAAAGCCGCCGGAATTATCAAGGGGTCCGGAGTGCCGCAAAAAGACAAAGTCGGCAAGATTACCAAGACCCAGTTGCGTGAGATCGCGCAAAAGAAGATGTCGGACTTGAACGCCGCTGATCTCGAAGGCGCCATCAAGATCATCGAGGGGACAGCCCGAAGCATGGGGGTCGTGGTTCAAGGGTAAGAGCCGTCAAGACGGTGCGGGAAGGAGTAAGGCGAATGGGAAAGAAGATGCGAGCGGCGGCGGAGAAAGTCCAGCCGCGTCTCTATGCGCTTCGCGAGGCCGTCGACGTGGTGAAGGGGGCGGCCTATGCAAAGTTTGATGAATCTGTCGATTTGGCGATTCGATTGGGCATTGATCCGAAACGCTCCGACCAAATGGTGCGAGGGACCACTTCCTTGCCGCACGGAACGGGGAAAAAGCTTCGCGTGCTGGTCTTCGCCAAGGGTGAGAAAGAGCAGGAAGCGCGGCAAGCGGGTGCTGATTACGTGGGATCGGACGACCTGATGGAGAAGATCAAAGGGGGCTGGATGGACTTTGATTGTGCGATCTCCACGCCAGATCTGATGGCCTCTGTCGGTAAGCTCGGGAAGGTGTTGGGGCCCCGAGGTTTGATGCCGAACCCGAAAACGGGAACGGTCACCTTCGAAGTAGGCAAGGCCGTGGGAGAAATCAGGAAGGGTCGTGTCGAGTATAAAGTGGAGAAGGCCGGCATCGTCCAAGTGCCCGTCGGGAAGGTGTCGTTTAAGGCTGACCAGCTATTCGACAATGCATCTGCTGTGCTCGAGGCGGTTATCAAGGCCAAGCCAGCCTCTTGCAAAGGACGTTATCTAAAGAGTGTGACGATCTCCAGCACGATGGGTCCAGGTGTGAAGCTCGATGCAATGGCGTTGGCGAAGCAGTGGAGCTAGGTGGGGTCTGGCTGCTGTAACGAGAAAGGGTTAGGTCATGAAGAAGGAAGAGAAATCGACCGCGGTCGCCGAGTTGACCGAGAAGTTCGGCCGCGCTCGGCTCGCCATTCTCACGGAATGCGCTGGGCTGCCCGTCAATCAGATTACGGAGCTGCGGAAGCGATTGCGCGGGGCAAAGGCCGAATACAAGGTCGTGAAAAATACCCTGGCAGCCCGCGCCGCCGAAGGAACCACGCTCTCAGAAGTGAAGGGGTACCTCAAGGGACCCACAGGAGTGGTAATCGGGTACGACGATCCCGTGCTGCCGGCCAAGGTGCTTCGAGATTTCATTCTGGCGGAGAAGCGGGAAGAGAAAATCAAAATCACCATCGGTGTCTTGGAAGGAAAGGTCCTGCAGCCGACCGACCTCGCGGCGGTTGCGAAGTTGCCGAAGAAAGAAGTGCTGATCGCCATGCTGCTATCGGCGATGCAAGGGCCGGCACGCGGCTTGGTCTATACCTTGAGCGCGGTCTTGTCGAAATTTGTCAGAGTCATTGCAGCCATTCAGGATAAAAAGAAAGGGGAGGGGGACATGTCAGCAACAGCATCAAAACTGTCGCAGGATGAGATGATCAAGGCCATTGAGAGCATGAGCGTGCTCGAATTGGCCGAACTCGTGAAAGGACTGGAGAATCGATTTGGCGTGACTGCCGCTGCTCCGGTCGCCGTCGCCGCGGCACCGGCAGCCGGCGGGGGCGCAGCCGCTGCGGCTGCCGAAGAGAAGACGTCCTTCGACGTCATTCTCGCCTCGGCTCCGGCGGACAAGAAGATCCAGGTCATTAAGGTTGTTCGCGAACTGACCAGCCTCGGGTTGAAGGAAGCGAAGGATTTGGTGGAGGGTGCGCCCAAGCCCGTGAAGACCGGTGTGGCGAAGGAAGAAGCCGACACCATGAAGAAGAAGCTCGAGGAGAGCGGCGCAAAGGTCGAGGTTAAGTAGGCTCGACGCAATAGTAAATCCGGGGGTGCCTGTCTTCTTCGGGCACCCAAGCCCAACCATATGTAGTGGAGGACTACCGAATGTCCGAAACGACTCTACAAGAGTTCGTGGAACGGAAAGACTTTTCTCGCATTCGTACGAGTATCGATATCCCGGATCTGATCGAGATCCAGAAGCGCTCGTACGAAGAGTTTTTGCAGATGGAAGTGGAACCGGAGCGCCGCAAAGATTACGGGCTTCAGGCGGCACTGGCGAGTGTGTTCCCGATTCCGGACTATAACAACACGGCGGTGCTGGAATACACCAGCTATACGCTGGGGACGCCCAAGTACGACGAGCGGGAATGTCTTGAGCAGGGAATGACCTTTGCCGTTCCGCTCAAATTACGAGTCCGGTTGGTGGTGTTTGACAAGGAAGACAAGGGACCAAAGAAAAAGGTCCTGGATGTTCGCGAGCAAGAGGTCTATGTCGGGGAACTGCCGCTGATGACCGAACGGGGCACGTTTATCGTGAACGGGACCGAGCGCGTGGTCGTCAGCCAGTTACACCGTTCACCTGGTGCATCGTTCACGCACGACAAGGGACGGACCCATGCGAGCGGCAAGGTACTGTACTCCGCCCGCATTATTCCGTATCGAGGCTCCTGGCTCGATTTTGAATTCGACGCCCGCGATATCCTCTATGTTCGCATCGACCGCCGTCGCAAGATGCCGGCGACGATCCTCCTCAAAGCGTTCGGGTATTCGAGCGATGACCTCCTGAAGATGTACTACCCGGTGGAAGAAATCCGGGTGGTCAAGGGCAAGTTGATGCGAAAGTTGGATCCCGAGATCCATCATGGCCTGCGATGTTCGATGGAAGTCACGGAAAAGGGTGCGAAAGAGCCGCTGGTGCGTGAAGGGGGAAGACTGACGAAGGGTCTGATCGCGAAATTGAAGGCAGCCGGTGTGAAAGAAATTCCTCTCTCTCCGGCTGAACTGGTCGGCCGAGCAGTCCTGACCGACTTGGTCGATTCGAAAAAACACAAGATCGCCGAGAAAAATCAACGACTGACGGCAGAGATCGTCGAAAAAATCGCTGAGAGCGACATCGAAGACTTCAAGGTCATTTATTTGGACACTGCGACGGCGACGCCGGTGATACTGGATACGTTGGAGATGGAGCGGACCGGCTCGAAGGAGGAGGCGATGGTCGAGATCTATCGCCGGCTCCGTCCGGGCGAAACGCCGTCGGTCGAGACAGCCCGGGCGCTGTTCGACAATTTGTTTCTCAACTCGAAGCGGTACGATCTGTCGCCCGTGGGGCGTCTGAAGTTGAACAAAAAGCTCGGCTTGGACCTGCCGCTGGAGCAGCGTACGTTGACCGCACAGGACATCGTCGAAGTCATTCGTTACCTCGTCAACCTGAAGATGGGCAAGGGCGAGATCGACGACATCGACCATTTGGGAAATCGTCGAGTCCGGTCCGTGGGTGAGCTGTTGGAAAACCAGTTTCGCCTCGGCCTCGTCCGCATGGAGCGCAGCATCAAGGAGCGGATGAACCTGCTTGATATGGAAACCGTGCTGCCCCACGACCTCATCAACGCCAAGCCGGTCGTCGCTGCGGTCAAAGAATTTTTCAGCAGCAGTCAGCTGTCACAGTTCATGGATCAAACGAATCCCCTCGCGGAGATCACGCACAAGCGGCGCCTCTCCGCGTTGGGCCCCGGTGGATTGACGCGTGAACGGGCTGGATTCGAAGTGCGCGACGTCCACCCGTCGCATTACAGCCGGATCTGTCCGATCGAAACACCGGAAGGCCCAAACATCGGACTGATCACGTCGCTGGCGACCTACGCACGGATCAACCAATTCGGGTTCATCGAGGCTCCGTATCGAAAAGTGGTCAAGGGACGAGTCACGGACGAGATCGAGTTTTTGTCCGCAATCGAGGGCGATAAGTACATCATCGCTCAAGCGAACTCGAAGCTCGACGGTTCCAATCGGCTGGTCTCCGAAACGATCTCGGCCAGATCCGGTGGCGATTTCGTGACGGCCACTCCCGACAAGATCGAGTACATGGATGTGTCGCCGAAACAGGTCGTCAGCGTGGCGACCGCATTGGTGCCGTTCCTGGAGCACGACGATGCCAACAGAGCTTTGATGGGATCAAATATGCAACGACAAGCCGTCCCGCTGTTGAAGGCGGAAGCTCCGCTGGTCGGCACCGGGATGGAGGCGGTTGTTGCACGTGATTCCGGCTATGTCGTGCAGGCCAAACGGACCGGCGTGGTGGAAAGCGTTGATGCGACCCGCATCGTCGTTCGGGCCGACTCCAAGGAAGGCCGGAGGGGAAAAGATTCGGGTCTGGATGTGTACGACCTCATCAAGTTCCAGCGATCAAACCAGAACACCTGCATCACGCAAACCCCGATCGTTCAGATCGGCCAGCCGGTCAAGAAAGGGCAGGTGTTGGGTGACGGTCCGGCGATCGATCGAGGTGAGCTGGCCCTGGGCAAGAACGTACTCGTCGCGTTTATGCCGTGGGGCGGGTACAACTTTGAAGACGCGATTCTGTTGAGCGAGAAGCTCGTGCGGGAAGATGCGTTTACCTCGATTCACATCGAAGAATTCGAGGTCGAGGCGCGCGATACGAAGCTCGGCAAGGAAGACATCACGCGAGACATTCCCAACGTGGGTGAAGAGGCGCTCCGTAACCTCGACGAGAGCGGGATCATCCGCATCGGCGCAGAAGTGAAGCCGGGGGATATCCTCGTGGGGAAGGTCACGCCAAAAGGCGAAACGCAACTGACCCCGGAAGAAAAGCTCCTCCGCGCCATCTTTGGTGAGAAGGCCGGAGACGTCAAGGACACGTCGTTGACGGTCCCTCCGGGTGTCGAGGGGATTATCGTCGACGTCAAGATCTTTTCCCGCAAGGGCCTCGACAAGGATGAACGGTCCAAAACCATCGAGAGCGAAGATCAGATGAAGCTGCAGCGCGATCACCATGAAGAACTGCGGATCATCGATGAGGAAAAAACGAAGAAGATTCGGAAATTGCTCTTGGGGAAAGTGGTCGGACGCGATCTGATGGATCCGGAGAGCGGTGATGTCATTCTCAAGAAGAAGGGCAAGCTCACGGCCGAGATTCTCAAACGGCTTCCGGATGAGACCGTCCGGTACATCATCCTGAGCGATCCCGAAGAGCAGAAAGAGCTGGAGGACATCGAGCGGCGCGCGAAGGAGCAGATCGAAATTCTCCAAACGCTGTACGACGAAAAGGTCGGTCGCTTGAAGCGGGGAGACGAATTGCCCCCCGGCGTCATCAAGCTCGTGAAGGTGTATATCGCCATGAAGCGGAAGATTCAGGTCGGCGACAAGATGGCCGGCCGCCACGGCAACAAGGGTGTGGTCTCGCGCGTACTGCCTGAAGAGGACATGCCGTACTTGCCGGATGGGACACCGGTGGAGATTGTGCTGAACCCACTGGGCGTGCCGTCCCGCATGAACGTCGGTCAGATTCTGGAAACCCACCTCGGGTGGGCGGCCAAGGCACTGGGAATCATCGTCGCGAGCCCGGTGTTCGACGGGGCTTCCGAAAAAGAAATCAAGGACTTGCTGAAAAAGGCTAAATTGCCGACCAGCGGGCAATCGCAGCTCATGGACGGCAGGACCGGAGAGCCATTCGGGAGTCCGGTCACGGTGGGCTACATGTACGTGCTGAAATTGCATCACTTGGTTGATGACAAGATTCACGCACGTTCGATCGGACCCTATTCTCTGGTTACGCAGCAGCCGCTTGGCGGAAAGGCGCAATTCGGAGGACAGCGGCTGGGGGAGATGGAGGTGTGGGCTTTACAGGCTTATGGGGCCGCCTCGACCCTCCAGGAATTTTTGACCGTCAAGTCTGATGACGTGCCGGGTCGGTCTCGTATGTACGAAGCGGTGGTCAAGGGCGAGCCGTTCCTGGAGCCGGGATTGCCGGAATCGTTCAACGTGTTGGTCAAAGAGCTTCAGAGTTTGGGGCTCGATGTCGAATTGGTAAAGTCACAGGAATAAATTGCAATCGAATGATGAGTGACATGTCACGGCGTGCCATCGCTCTCTGAGCCGGACGCTCTGTCACTTGAATTGGTCACTCCTCTTTAAGCAAGGAGGGATACACCTTGGAAGGCGTCTACACATTGTTTGAAAAGCCGCGGGATTCGGTTTCCTTCGATGCGATGCGGATCCGGATCGCCTCGCCAGAAAAGATTCGGTCGTGGTCCTATGGGGAAGTGAAGAAACCAGAGACGATCAACTACCGGTCGTTCAAGCCCGAGAAAGACGGCCTATTCTGCGCCAAAATTTTCGGACCCATCAAGGACTGGGAGTGCAATTGCGGCAAGTACAAGCGCATGAAACACCGCGGCATTGTCTGCGATAAGTGCGGAGTGGAGGTCATCCAATCAAAGGTCCGGCGTGAACGGATGGGCCACATCGAGCTCGCCGCACCAGTGGCTCACATTTGGTTCTTGAAAGGCGTTCCGAGCCGTATCGGCACTCTTCTCGACATGAGCCTGAAGCAGCTGGAGAAAATCCTCTATTTCGAGAGCTATGTTTGTGTCGATCCCGGCACGACCGATCTGGTCGAAAAGGATCTCGTCTCCGAAGAGAAGTTGCGTTCACTACAGTCAGAGTACAGCGCTGGGTCGTACAAAGTTGGGATCGGTGCCGATGCCATCCGCGAACTGCTTCGAAAGATTGATATCAATGCCCTGTGGGATGAATTGCATGTGAAGGCGAAAACCTCAGCCTCCGCAGCGCTGAAGAAAAAGTATGCGAAACGCCTGAAAGTCATTGAAGCATTCCGGAAGTCCGGGAACAAGCCGGAGTGGATGATCATGGACGTGATCCCCGTGCTTCCCCCGGAGTTGCGCCCATTAGTACCATTGGACGGCGGCCGGTTTGCTACCTCGGATCTCAATGATCTGTATCGGCGCGTCATCAACCGGAACAATCGATTGAAGCGGTTGATCGAATTGAAAGCGCCAGGCGTCATCATCCGTAATGAAATGCGGATGTTGCAAGAAGCGGTGGATGCCCTCTTCGACAATGGCCGTCGAGGCCGCGCTATTCGGGGTCCCAATAAGCGCCCGCTGAAATCACTGAGCGACATGCTCAAGGGTAAGCAGGGGCGGTTCCGACAAAACCTTCTCGGAAAGCGTGTGGATTACTCTGGCCGAACCGTGATCGTGGTAGGGCCGGAGTTGCGTCTGCACCAGTGCGGGCTGCCAAAGAAGATGGCCCTCGAACTGTTCAAGCCTTTTATCTTTCACAAGTTGGAGGAACGCGGAGCAGCGACGACGATCAAGAGCGCCAAGCGTCTGGTTGAAAAAGAACGGCCTGAAGTGTGGGACGTGCTTGACGAAGTTATTCGGGAGCACCCTGTGCTCTTGAACCGTGCTCCGACGCTGCACCGGTTGGGTATTCAAGCGTTCGATCCGGTGTTGGTTGAGGGCAAAGCCATCCGGTTGCACCCACTGGTCTGTGCCGCGTTCAACGCTGACTTCGACGGCGACCAGATGGCGGTGCATGTTCCTCTGTCGGTGGAAGCCCAAGTCGAAGCCCGTGTGCTGATGATGTCGATCAACAATATTTTGTCTCCCGCGAACGGAAAGCCGATCGCGGTGCCGTCGCAAGACATGGTGTTGGGATGCTACTGGCTGACGAAGGAACGGGTCAGTGCGAAGGGTGAGGGCAAGGTGTTCGGCTCGCCGGAAGAAGTGCGCATCGCCTTTGACGCCCGAGAAGTCGAAGAGCATGCGCGCATCAAAGTACGCATCGAAGAGGCACTGGTCCAGACCACGGTCGGTCGAGTGCTGTTGTCCGAGGTGCTCCCTCCGGGTATGCCGTTCGCCAATGCAAACAAAGTGATGACGAAGAAGGAAGTGACGAGGCTGATCGATACAGTCTACCGCCAAACCGGCCACCGGGAAACCGTGACCTTCCTCGACAAGATCAAAGACATCGGGTTCCAATATGCGACCCGGGCCGGTGTGTCGATCTGCATCGACAACATGCACATCCCGACCAAGAAAGAAGACCTCATCGGGAAGGCGCAGCGCGAAGTTAATGAAATCGAGCGGCAGTATGCCGAAGGTTTGATTACGAACGGCGAGCGCTACAACAAGGTCATCGACATTTGGGCCCATGTGACCGAACAGGTAGCCAATGAAATGATGAAAGAACTCGGAGCTGGAGGTGATCCGGCGAAAGTCGAATCGTTCAACCCGATTTTCATGATGGCCGACTCCGGCGCGCGAGGCAGTTCGCAACAGATTCGTCAGTTGGGTGGGATGCGCGGATTGATGGCAAAGCCGTCCGGCGAAATTATCGAAACGCCGATTACCGCAAACTTCCGCGAAGGACTGACCGTCTTGCAGTATTTTATTTCGACGCACGGTGCGCGCAAAGGTTTGGCCGATACCGCGTTGAAGACCGCGAATTCGGGCTACCTCACGCGCCGGCTTGTCGACATCGCGCAGGATGTCATCATCAACGAGATCGATTGCGGAACGACCGACGGCATTATCGTGAGCGCACTCGTCGAGGGCGGTGAAATCATTCAGCCGATCGAAGAGCGGGTGCTTGGCCGGCTGGCGGCCGAGGATATCCGTGATCCGGTGACGGGCGAAATCATCGTATCCTTCAACGAAGAGATTGACGAAGAGCGGACGAAGTCAATTGTCGAAGCCGGCGTCGATCGGGTGAAGATTCGCTCGGTGCTGACTTGTCAATCGCGCCGAGGGGTCTGCCAGTCCTGCTACGGACGGGACTTGGCCCGCGGGCGTCTGGTCGAGAAAGGCGAGCCCGTCGGTGTGATTGCGGCGCAGTCGATCGGCGAGCCGGGCACGCAGTTGACCATGCGGACCTTCCATATCGGCGGGACGGCCAGTAAGGTGGTCGAGCAGACCGTCCTTGAAGCCAAACATGCCGGACATCTGAAGTTCATGAGTTTCGACGCGAAGAAGAACGCCGACGTACACAATAGCGGTATCGCCGTCAGGAACAAGGAAGGCGAATGGGTCGTCATGAACCGCAACGCCAAAATCGCGATCGTGGACGACAACGGCCGCGAGCGCGAAAAATACCC
>Ga0335070_10011477_pt1 | contig 10348 bp, 7 predicted proteins | sample Lox_Sample_13_FD_206722 | JGI IMG/M metagenome (GOLD analysis project Ga0335070, IMG submission 206722) | Soil microbial communities from Loxahatchee National Wildlife Refuge, Florida, United States - Lox_Sample_1.3 | ecosystem: Environmental > Terrestrial > Soil > Wetlands | place: USA: Florida...
GGCCGGGGCGGCGGATAAAGAGAAAGACCTAGCCGGGTCCGCCGCCCTCGCTAGCGATCCGGAAAATAGGAACCAGGTCATGGCCGCGGCGATGACCGTCGCAGGCGTTCCCTTCTTCATTGCTGCTCCTTGCGCGCGGACATTAACCGCTAAAATAGGCCTTTCGTCTCGAATCGTCAAGCTTCCGCGGCCGGACACCCGCCCGGCCTCCGCCTCACGCAGGCCGCGGCCGGGGGCGATTGACAGGGCCCGCGCGACGGCGATATCATTCCTTCTATCCCGGCAAAAGGAGGTCACAAGAGATGAGACGGAAAGGCATCCTCAGGTCTGTCCTCGTCCCGGCCGCCCTCGCCCTGCTCAGCGGCGTTCTCGCCGCGCAGTCCTTCGAGGGCACCCGGAAGGCGGTCCGGACGCACGTCCTGCCGAACGGCATGAAGTTCATCGTCCTCGAGCGCCACGACGTGCCGGTGGCCGCATTCCACGTCTACGCGGACGTCGGCAGCGCCAACGAGTCCTACGGCATCACCGGCATCTCCCACATCCTCGAGCACATGGCCTTCAAGGGCTCGACGACGCTCGGCACCAAAGATTACGCTGCCGAGGCCAAGGTCCTCGCCGAGTTGGACGACGCCTACGCCCTATGGAAGGCCGAAGAGGCCAAGACGGCCCCGGACAAGGCCAAGACGGCCGAGCTCAAGGCGAAGTTCGACGGGCTCGAGAAGAAGGCCAAGGAGTACGTCGTCAATAACGAGTACTTCGACATGATGATGCGGCAGGGCGATGCCGGGGTCAACGCCTACACCTCGACCGACGCGACGCAGTATATCAACTACCTCCCGTCGAACCGCCTGGAGTTCTGGATGGCCATGACCTCGGACCGCTTCCTGAACCCGGTCTTCCGGGAGTTCTACAAGGAGAGGGACGTCATCATGGAGGAGCGGCGCCTCGGCCTCGAGACCCAGCCCACGGGCCGGCTCATGGAGGATTTCGAGGCCACGGCCTTCAAGGCCCACCCCTACCACCACGAGGTCGTCGGCCACATGTCGGACATCCAGGCCATCCGCCGCCAGGACGTGGCCGATTACTTCAAGAAGTTCTACGGCCCGAGCAACCTGACCGTGGGGATCGTCGGCGACGTCAAGGCCGACGAGGTCTTCCGGCTGGCCGACCTCTACTTCGCCCGCATCCCGAGCGGGCCCAAGCCCGAGCCGGTCCGGACGGTCGAGCCCGAGCAGTGGGGCGAGAGGCGCGTCCAGGTCTCCGCCAAGTCCCAGCCGTTCCTGTTCGTCGGGTACCATGTTCCGGACGCCAGGAACAAGGACAGCCGGGCCGTCGAAGCCCTCGCCAACATCATCGGCCAGGGGCGCTCGTCGCGCCTCTACCAGAGCCTGGTCAAGGAGAAGAAGCTGGCCATGCAGGCGGGCTGCCAGAGCGGCTTCCCCGGCGACAAGTTCCCGAACCTGATCTTCTTCTACGCCATCCCCGCCCAAGGGCGGACCTCGGCCGAGTGCCTGGCGGCGATCGAGGAGGAGGTCGAGAAGGTCAAGAAGGACTCAGTGACCGAGGACGAGCTGACAAAGTTCAAGCGGACGACGGTCAAGGGCCTCATCGACCAGATGACGTCCAACCCGCAGATGGCGGCCATGCTGACCTACGCGGACGTCGTCCTGGGCGGCACCGACGAAGCGTTCGCCCAGGTCGACAGGGTCAAGGCCCTGACCCCGGACGACGTCAAGCGGGTGGCCAACCGGTACCTGGTAAGAACGAACCGGACGATCGGCGAGATCGTCCCGGAAAAGTGACGGGGCGGAGGAAACGACCATGAGAGAAGCGAGAACCATCCAGCGAACGGTTGCCGGGCTCTTTCTCCTGGCCCTGCTCATGGGAGCTGCCTACGGCCAGAAGGCGCCGAAGGACGCGTTCGCCTTCGGACCCCTCAATCCCATCAAGATGCCCAAGGTCGTGCGGGCGGACCTCCCGAACGGCCTCAAGCTCTTCCTCGTCGAGGACCCGGAATACCCGACCATCGACATCTACGCCATGGTCCGCGCGGGGAGCGTCTTCGAGCCGGCGGACAAGGCCGGACTGGCGGCCCTGACGGGACAGGTCCTGCGGACGGGCGGCACCCGGGCCAGGACGGGGGACCAGATCGACAAGGAGCTCGAGACCCTGGCCGCGACCGTGGAAACGGGCGTCGGCCAGACGTCGGGTTCGATCGGCGTCTCGGTCCTCAAGGAGGACTTCGACAAGGCCCTGGGCATCCTGGCCGAGATCCTGACCCAGCCCGCCTTCCGGGAGGACAAGCTCGCCCTGGCCAAGATGCAGCAGAAGTCCGCGATCTCGCGCCGCAACGACAACATCCGGGGCATCACCTTCCGCGAGTTCAGCCGGCTCATCTACGGCAAGGACAGCCCCTATGCCCGGCAGGCCGAGTACGCGACGATCGACGCGGTCACGCGCCAGGACCTTGTCGATTTCTACAACGCCTACTTCCTTCCGAACAACACGCTCATGGCGGTCTGGGGCGATTTCAAGGCGGCCGACATGGCCGCCAAGCTGAAATCCGTCCTGGGCGCCTGGAAGCGGGGGAAGCCCTCGGCCCCGGCCTGGCCCAAGGTCGCCTACGAGTTCAAGCCGACGGTCAATTACGTCGAGAAGCCGGACGTCAACCAGACCAACGTCATCATGGGCCACATCGGCGGCCTCATGAACAACCCGGACCTCCCGGCCCTGAATCTCATGAACCAGATCCTGTCGTTCGAGCGGATGTTCAAGCGCGTCCGGACGGACGAGGGACTGGCCTATAACGTCTGGGGGAGCTACGGGGCGTCGTACGTCTATCCGGGGACGTTCAGCTGCGGCGTCCAGACGAAGTCCCAGTCCACGGTCTACGCCGTCGGCATCATGCTCCAGGAGCTGAAGAAGATCACCGAACAGGAAGTCACGGACGACGAGCTGGCCAAGGCCAAGGACGGCTACCTCAATTCCTACGTCTTCGAGTTCGAGAGCAAGTCCCAGGTCGTCAACCGGATGATGGCCCTGGCCTACTACGGTTACCCGGCGGACTTCACGGAGAGGCTCAAGCAGGGGGTCGAGAAGGTTACCAAGGCCGACGTGCTCCGGGTGGCCCGAAAGTATATCCGGCCGGGCCAGGTCCAGATCCTCGTCGTCGGGAAGAAAGAGGACTTCGACAAGCCCCTCTCGACGCTCGGCCCGGTGAACGTCATCGACATCACCATCCCGGCGCCGAAGAAGTAGGCGGCCTCCGGGCAATTAAAAAGGCAGGAGGGGGCGCCCCCCGAAAGGGCTTGCTCCCGGGGGGACGGGTCCCCTTCTATTTTATTTATGTTCTTTGGGCGGCTTGGCCGGGGCCTTCGACTGGGCCGTCTGCTTGACCTGCTGGGCGTCCGTCTTGTGGCGCTCGGTGAGTTGCTGTCTTTCGGTCTGATGCTGCTTCGCCACTTCGGTCTTCTTCGCCTGATAGTTCTGCTGGATCTTGGCCTTGTCTGCGGGCGCCTGGACCTTCCGCTGCTCCTGGGCGCGCTGCTGGTCGATGGCCTTCAGTTCTTGGGCCTGGGTGGTGTCGAGCAGCTTCCGTTCCGCGGCTTGCCGCTTCTGGACGTCCGATTCGGTCGCGATCTTCGGCGGCTGTTGGCGAGGCTCGAAGACCTTGGCCGGGGAGAGCTCCTGCCGGGCCCGGTCCGTGCTGAGATAGGTCTTCGGCCTGGCCGCGGCGTTCTGCCTGAACGACGGCCGGTAGAGCTGAACCTGGTTCCCCGTGACCACCGCGCGTCCGGGCTGCCGGGCGTCATGGAGGGCGTAGCGCGGGACGTCCCGGCGGGTCAGGCGCCGGACGGTATCGACGCCGACGCCGTCGTTGACGAACTGCCGCCCGCGCCAGGAAAAGCCGTTGTGGATGACCGTGTGGTTGATGATCGTGACGTTGCGCTCATACGGGAGGACATAAGGATAGATCTCGCGGTCGCAGAAATGCGACGCGCCGATGAAGATCCAGAAACGGAAGGGGATGTCCACGCCGAACGTGGCGAAATCCATGCCCGCCCGGAATTCGACCCCCGGTGGGAAGGGCGCCCAGCCCATGTACAGGTCGCTCGAGCGCCAGGTAACCCAGGCCGGCCCCCAGACAGTGCCGGGGACCCAGAACCAGCCGAGGTCGTCGTCCCATCCCCAGCGCCCGTAATGGAAGGGGATCCAGCCCCACTCGAGGTCGGAGACCCAGGTCCAACCGTAATCGGTCCAAACCCAGTGCCCGTCGCTGTAGGGCCGCCAGCGGTAGCCCATGTTCCGGGGTGTCCAGACGTACCCCCAGCGGTCCATGCTGACCCAGTTCCCGTACGGGGCGAGATAGTTGTAGCAGTAATCCATGTCCAGGTCCGCCCCGTAGTCCTGCGCGGCGAAAGCGCGGGCGGTCCCCGGCGCCGCGGGACGGGCGTCCCCGGCGGCGAAGGCGAGGACCGCGCCGCCCAGGGTCGCGAGTGAAACCAGGGCGACCATCGCCAAGACTCTTTTCATGATCAACCTCCTGCTCCAATTAGGTTAGCGCCTAACCCTACCCATTGCAAGCTCCGTGCCAACCTGTTTGCCCAAAGAGACGGAGGGCTGGGCCTCGGCCGGGACACGCGAGAATGTCCCCCCGTGGGGACGCTCCTGCCATTTTTGCTTTGTTTCAGGCCCGGCGCTCGGGTATAATCGGTTTTTCGACACTCCAGGAGGTGACGGCATGAGGAAACGGATCGCCCTGGCACTCCTCGTCCTGGCCGCGTGCGCCGCTTCGCTCCCGGCGGCGTTCCGCAAAGAGGACGTCAAGGTCCACCAGCTCGCGAACGGGCTCAAGGTCCTCCTCGTCGAGGACCACAACATCCCCAACATCGCCCTCTACACGTTCTTCCGCGTCGGCTCGCGCAACGAGCGGACCGGGCTGACGGGCGTTTCGCACTTCTGCGAGCACATGATGTTCAACGGCACGGCCAAGGTCGGGCCGGGAGAGTTCGACCGCCGCATGGAATTCCTGGGCGGCTCGAACAACGCCTACACGGCCGACGACATGACGGTCTACACGGACTGGTTCCCGGCCGCCGCCCTCGAGGCGATGATCGAGATGGAGGCCGACCGGATGCAGGGCCTGGCCTTCGTCCCCGGCGTCCTCGAGTCCGAGCGGGGCGTCGTCGCCTCCGAGCGGCGGATGTCCGTCGAGAACAACAACGACGGCATCCTCAACGAGAGCGTCCGGGCCACGGCCATCATGGCCCATCCCTACCACTGGGACGTCATCGGCTGGATGAGCGACATCCTGAGCTGGCGCCGTGACGAGATCGTGGCTTACTACCGGACCTACTATGCCCCGAACAACGCCATCCTCGTCGTCGTCGGCGATTTCGAGCCGGCCAAGGCGCTGGAGCTCATCCTCAAGCACTATGGCCCCGTCAAGGCCTCGCCTCCCCCGCCGCCGATCACGACGACCGAGCCGCCGCAGATGGGGCCCAAGACCGTCCTCGTCCGCAAGGCGGCCCAGGCGCCCTCCTACATGGCCGTCTGGCATGCGCCGAACGCCAAGGACTCCGACTTCCTGCCGCTTTCGATCCTGGCCAAGCCGCTCCTCGACGGCGAGAGCAGCCGCCTCTATCGCCGCCTGGTCCGCGAGGAACAACTGGCCATCCACGTCGGCGGGGGCGTCCAGGAAACGATCGACCCCTTCCTCTTCTCGATCTATGTCAAGCCCCGGCCCGGAGCCGACCTCGACAAGATCGACCGGGTCATCGAAGGAGAGCTCGGCAAGATCAAAGCCGAGGGGATCACGCCACGGGAGTTCGAGAAGGCCATGAACGGCGTTCGCAGCGACTTCTACATGGGCCTCCAGACGATCTCCGGCAAGGCCAATCAGCTCGGCGCCTACGAGCTCCTCTACGGCGACTTCGCCAAGCTCTTCACGATCATGGACGACTACGCCGCCGTCAAGATCGAGCGGGTCAAGGAGGTCGCCGCCAAGATATTCACCGAGAACAACAAGACCGTCGGGACGCTCGTCCCCGAGGGAGGTGCCAAGTGAAGACGCCCGTCCTCAAACCGCTGGCGGTCGCCCTCATCGCCGTCCTGGCCGCGCCCGCCTTCGCCGCCGCGGCCTCGCAGCTCCCGGCGCCCGAGAAGATCGTCCTCAAGAACGGGCTGACGGTCTATTACCTCAGGAACTCCGACCTGCCCGTGGTCAGCTTCCGGATGTTCGTCCGCGGCGCCGGGACGGCCTTCGCTCCCGCCGGAGAGGAAGGGGTGGCCGGGCTCACCGCGGCGCTGATGACCAAGGGCACGGCGAAGATGGACGCCGAGGCCATCGCCGAGGCCCTCGATTTCATGGGCGCGAGCTTCAGCGTCTCGGCCGCCGACGAATACGCCCAGGTCAGCGGCGACAGCCTGACCCAGCACTTCCCGCGGCTCATGGAGATCGCCGCCGGCTGCCTGACCGGCCCGTCGTTCAAGGACGAGGAATTCGCCAAGGAGCGGGCCCGGCAGGTCGACAGCCTCAAGTCCCTCAAGGACAATCCCGGCGCGGCCGTCCGCTCGTATTTCCGGAAGGCCTACTTCGACGGCCACCCGCTGGGCCGGGTGGCCTCCGAGCCGTCGCTCGCGAAGATCACGCTCCAGGCGGTCAGGGAGTTCTACGCCCGCCGCTTCCGGCCCGACCGCGCCATCGCGGCCGTCGTCGGGGATATCGAGAGAGAGAGGCTCGTCGAGCTCCTCGAAGCCACCCTCGGCCCCTGGGCCAACCCGGCCGGCGCCGCGGCCTCGGAGGCCATCCCGCCGCTGCCCAGGCCGAAGGGGAAGACGCTCGTCCTCATCGACAAGCCCGACGCGACGCAGGCCTATTTCGTCATGGGCGCGCCAGGATACGCGATGGGCGACAAGGTCACCCCTCAGGCCACGGTCATGAACACCCTATGGGGCGGACGCTTCACCTCCTGGCTCAACACCGAGCTCCGCATCAAGCGCGGCCTGACCTACGGCGCCTCGAGCCTCTTCTGGACCTGGGCCCCGGGAGGCGTCTTCCAGGCCTCCTCCTACACCAAGAACGACAAGATCGTCGAGGCGCTCGACCTCACCTTCGGTCTGCTCGCCAAGGGCGGCCGGGAGGGCTTCTCGGCCGAGGAGGTCGAGAGCGGCCGCAACTACATCCAGGGCCAGTTCCCGCCGACGCTCGAGACCAACGCCAGCAAGGCCGGGGCCTACGTCCGCCTGGCTTTCTACAGGGTCGGCTTCGACTATTACGACAAGTACCTGGCGGCCATCGCCAAGGTCTCGCCGGCCGAGGTCAAGGCGGCGGCCGCGGCCCTCCTGCCGCAGAACGACTACGTCCTCGTCGTCGTAGGCAGGGCCGCCGACGTCCTGCCTCAGCTCAAGAAATACGGGACCTGGCAGGAAAAGAAGATCACGGACGCGGGGTTCTGAGCCCGTCCGGAAAATCGCGGGACACGATCCCAATTCCGGAGAATTGGGCCATGTCACGGAATTCTCGGCGCGTTTGCGCGGTCAAGGCGCCCGGCGTACAATGCAAGTCTTCAAGGAGCGCGCGCCCGTGAGGAGTCGATCCCGATGAAAAGAACGCTCGCCCTATGCCTGGGGTTCATCCTCGTCCGGCCCCTTCTCCTCGCCCCCGGCCAGGCGGAAAAGACCGCCCTGCGCTTCGGCCCGGCCGCCGGCACGGCGCTGACCTACGGCATCAACGGACAGGTCAACGTCGGCGGCAAGGACTTCTTCGGCAAGGACCTGACCCTGGACGCCAGCGCCCAGGGCGACCTGCGGCTGACCGTCCTGAACACGGGCCGCGACGGCGTCCTGGCCGGCCTGACGACCTCGGGCATCGAGGTCCGGGCTCAGCTTCCCGGCGAATCGCAGTCCCAGAGCCTGCGGACGGCGGAGGGCAGGTCCCTGGAGGTCGTCTTCAACCGCAGCGGCAAGGTGATGGACATCCGCAACCCCGACGTCCTGGCCCAGCAGAACGTCCTGAACTTCTCCATCCCCCAGATCCTGCGCGACTACTTCCCGGTCTTCCCCGCCGAACCCGTCGGGCCCGGCGACCAGTGGCGGGAGAGCCGCCGCCTGACCGTGCCCTTCCAGGGCCTCGAGCTCCAGATCAACCTCGTCATCGACTATACGCTCAACGACATCATGCCCTCGCCCGACGGCCGCAAGGCTCTCATCTCGGCCGTCTACACGGTCGCCGTCTCGGGCTCGCGGGACCTGGGGGAGACGATAGGCGTCTTCGAGGGCAAGGGGCAGGGCACCGGCTACCTCAACTTCCTCGTCGACGCCGGCTACTTCACCGAATACCGGCTGGATTTCAAGGTCGACGCCGCGTTCGTCTCGAAGAAGGGGACGAAGCGGCTGCTCGAGATGCCCTTCACCTTCAGCGTCCTGGCCGAGGTCAACCTCATCGGCAACCAGAGGCCCTGAGCGCGGCGGACGCTGCCCGCATCGGCGTTTCGCCCCCCCGCTTGAAATCCCCGGCCGCCACAAGACCTGCACGGTCTTCACCTATCTCGGACGGCAATCCGCCGACATCGCCCTCGGCGTCGACCGCAGCGACGGCGTCATCGCCGAGATCATCGAGAAGGTCGTCCCGGCCGAGCTCCGCGCGGAGGGCATCGAGTACCCCGTCAACACGACCGGCCGGTTCGAGATCGGCGGCCCGGTCGGCGACACCGGCCTGACCGGCCGCAAGATCATCGTCGACACCAACGGCGGCAGCTGCCCGCATGGCGGTGGCGCCTTCTCCGGCAGGGACCCGACCAAGGTCGACCGCTCCGCGGCCTACGCTGCGCGCTACATCGCCAAGAACATCGTCGCCGCCGGGCTGGCCACGCGCTGCATGGTCCAGCTGGCCTACGCCATCCGCGTCGTCGAGCCGTTCTCGCTCATGGTCAACGTCCACAGCGGCGGCCGGGCCGGCGAGCGGCGGATCGAGGAGGCCGTGCGCCGGATCTTCCGGCTGACGCCGAAGGGCATGATCGAGATGCTCGACCTGCGCCGCCCAATCTATCGGAAGACGGCCGCCTACGGGCACTTCGGCCGCGAGCTCGCCGAGTTCACCTGGGAGTGTAAGGACAAGGTCCGCGAGCTCCGCGAGTTCTTCGGCTACGACAGCCTGGACGCGCCCCGGCCGGAATAGGGAAGACCCAGGGCTCGACTTCCTCATGAGGAGGACGAGCGGGGGTGGCGCCGAGGCCGTCCGAAAGACCCCGTTTGGAAGGGGGCCCGTGCCGTTCCGTTGCGGAACGGTACGGGCGAACCGGGACAGGTTCCCGGGGCCGGGGGATAACGACGGCCTTGGCGCCATCTCGCATAGTGGCAGGTTTGGACAGGACCCGTGCGGCAATAAAGGGAATCAGACGAGGCGGACCCAGCGGCCGATCGAGGTGAAGTAGAGCCCGGATTCCTTGACCGGCCGTCCCGTCGTCCGCTCCCAGAACCGCGTGTAGAGCTCGACCTGCGGCCGGTAGTGTTCGACGAGCGCGGTGAGCGCCGCGGCCGCGGCCTCGACCCCGAGCCCGAGGATCTCGTCCGGGAGGCGGTCGGTCTTGTAGTCGGCGATGACCCAGCCCTCGGCTTCCTCGAACAGGAGGTCGACCGCGCCGGAGAGGATGATGGGGGCGCCGGGGACCGGAGCGAGCGGCCGGCCGCCGGCCGAGGGGGCCAAGCCGACGCGCGCCGCGAGGTCCGCGTATCCGGCATCGCCCTTCCCCACCGTCACGGCGAACGGCATCTCAAACAGCCGCCGCCGCGCCGCCATGGCCCGCGCCCAAAATTCCGACCCGACGATGGCGCGGACATGCTCGGCCAGCTCGGCCGCGTGCGAAGGGTCGCGGCCAGAGGCGGCCAGGACATCCCTGGCCATCCGTTCCAGCCGGCCGTCGGGCTGGCCCGCGCCGCCCGCCGCCGCCGTCGTCCCGGCCGCGGGCCGCCACTCGCCCAAGGCCCTGAGCATGACGTGGACCTCCGAGCCCCACAGCCCGAGGCCGCCCTTGGCCCATTCGGGGAGCTCGCGGTCGCGGCGGGCGACCGAGGTCACGCTCTCGTGGAGCTCGCCCGCCTTCGAGGCGTCCCCGAGCTTGCGCCGCAGGCCGTCCCGGCCCCGGCGGACGTCGGGGGGCTTGAGGATGGCCGCCGCGGCGCCGTCTTGCGCTCCGTCGAGGCCCGCACGTTCCCTCCCCTCCGCCGGGAGCGGCGCCGGCAGCTCCTCGACCCCGGCCAGGCCGTCCTCGAGCAGCCCCCAGGCCCTCCTTTCGCCGAGGTCGCCCCCATAGCAGCTGACGACGAGAAGGTCCCGGGCCCGGGTCGC
>Ga0335070_10011479_pt1 | contig 10347 bp, 6 predicted proteins | sample Lox_Sample_13_FD_206722 | JGI IMG/M metagenome (GOLD analysis project Ga0335070, IMG submission 206722) | Soil microbial communities from Loxahatchee National Wildlife Refuge, Florida, United States - Lox_Sample_1.3 | ecosystem: Environmental > Terrestrial > Soil > Wetlands | place: USA: Florida...
CTTTCCGCTTCGCTTCTCTCTCGTGCTCGCGGTTGGAGAGGGGACGGGGGATTTGCTTAGAAGGGTGAATACGGGGGAGGGCGGCGCAGGCCGCCCCGGCGGCCCGTCAACCTACAGTGGGGCTGGTGGGACGCAGATCGTGGTGCCGACGGTGCCCGGCGCGGCGGGCGTGATTGACTTTCTAAGAGGATCTTCTGCTCCTCGTTCGTCGCGCATCCTCTGGCCGCACGGCTCGGACGCCGCCTCTTCACCTTTCGAGGAAATCCGATTACTGGGCTTCTCCCTGGTTGCGCCCGTCGTGTATGCGAAGCGCGCCCTTCGCCCGTCCGAACTCGATGCGGCCGTGCTCGCCGATTTCGTCGCGGGACGCTTTGGTTCAGTCGCCGTGGGGTCGACGGCCGGCCTGGGCGTCCTGCTGTCCGCCGTCCCGTCGCCCCCGCCGGTAAGATGGGGCGTCCTCGGGCCGGAGACCGCGAAGGCCGTCGCGGCGCGGGGGCTGCCAACCCCGGTCGTCCCGCCGCGCGCGCGGCTCGCCGACCTGCTGGACCTCCTTCGGAAGGAAACAACATGAGCTTTCCCCTTCACCGCTACCGCCGCCTCCGGCGCAGCGAGAGTCTCCGGACGATGGTCCGCGAGACGTCGCTCGCCCCGTCCGACTTCATCGCGCCGCTCTTCGTCGTGCCGGGAAAAGGCGTCCGCCAGGGCGTCGCGTCGATGCCGGGCGTCGACCGCACGTCGGCCGACCTGACCGGCAAGGACGCGAAGGCGCTCGCCGACCTCGGCGTCCTGTCGGTCATCCTGTTCGGGATCCCGGACCATAAGGACGCGAAGGGCACGTCCTCCGCCGATCCCGAGGGGCCGGTCTGCCGGGCCGTGAGGGCGATCAAGGCCGAGAGCCCGAAGACGGTCGTCATGACGGACATCTGCCTTTGCGAGTACACGGACCACGGGCACTGCGGGGTCATCAAGGGCGACACGGTCGACAACGACCCGACGCTCGCAATCCTCGCCGCCGAGGCCGTCGCGCACGCGAAGGCGGGCGCGGACGTCGTCGCGCCGAGCGACATGATGGACGGCCGCGTCGGCGCGATCCGCGCCGCGCTCGACAAGGAGGGCTTCGCGGACGTCGCGCTGCTCTCGTACGCCGCGAAGTACGCCTCCGGCTTCTACGGGCCGTTCCGCGAAGCGGCCGAGTCCACGCCGTCCTTCGGCGACCGCCGCGCATACCAGATGGACCCGGGCAACGTGCGCGAAGCCGTGAAAGAAGTGCTCTCGGACGTCGCCGAGGGCGCGGACATGGTCATGGTCAAGCCGGCGCTCTCGTACATGGACGTCATCCGCGCGGCGAAGGAAGTCACAAACGTCCCGCTGGCCTGCTACAACGTCTCGGGCGAGTACGCGATGGTCAAGGCGGCCGCCGCGAACGGCTGGATCGACGGCCAGCGCGTCACGCTCGAGATCCTGACGAGCTTCAAGCGCGCGGGCGCGGACCTCATCCTGACCTATCACGCCAAGGAAGCTTCGCAGTGGATCGGATGAGGAAGAAGAAAGAGACGAAAGAGAAGAGAGGAGAGAGATTTTCTTAGAAAGGTGAGTGGGGCCCCGGCCGCACTCGGTGCCGCGGCGGCCACTCGGTCGCGCAGCGCCCGACTCACCTTCTAAGAAAATTCGACCCGACGATGAGCAACAAAAAGACAGGCGTGGCGTCGCCGGTTCGTAAGCGTCTTCGCAGGACGAAAGAGTCCGAAGCGCTGTTCCTCCGCGCGAAGAGGCGTATGCCGGGCGGCGTGTCGTCGCCCGTCCGCTCCTTCGCGTCCGTGGGCGGGACGCCGTTCTTCGTCAAGAAGGGCAAGGGCGCGACGCTCATCGACGCCGACGGCAACCGCTACGTCGACTGGGTCATGTCCTACGGCCCGCTCGTCTTCGGACACGCGTACGGCCCGGTGCTCTCCGCCGTCCGAAAGGCGCTCCCGCGCGGCACGTCCTACGGCGCTCCGACGAAGGCCGAGATCGAGCTCGCCGAGCGCGTCACGAAGGCCGTGCCCTCGATGGACAAGGTGCGCTTCGTGTCGTCCGGGACCGAGGCCGCGATGAGCGCCGTGCGTCTTGCGCGCGCCGCGACCGGCCGCGACCTCGTCCTGAAGTTCTCGGGCTGCTACCACGGCCACGCGGATTCGTTCCTCGTCTCGGCCGGCTCGGGCCTCGCGACGCTCGGGATCCCCGGCTCTCCGGGCGTGCCGGCGTCCCTCGCGGGGATGACGATCACGGCGCGGTACAACGACCTCGAGTCCGTCCGGGCGCTCTTTGCGGCGCACCCCGGGAAGATCGCCGTGATCGCGGTCGAGCCCGTGGCCGCGAACATGGGCGTCGTCACGCCGGTCCCGGGCTTCCTCGAAGGGCTGCGCGCGATTGCGGACAAAGAGAGCGCGCTCCTTCTCTTCGACGAGGTGATCAGCGGCTTCCGGCTCGCGAAGGGCGGTGCGCAGGAGGTCTACGGGGTGAGGCCCGACCTGACCTGCCTCGGAAAGATCATCGGCGGCGGCCTTCCGGTTGGCGCGTACGGCGGCCGGGCCGATCTGATGGCTCGGATCGCGCCGGACGGCCCCGTCTACCAGGCCGGGACGCTCTCCGGGAACCCGCTCGCGATGGCGGCAGGGAAGGCGATGCTCGATGCGCTGACGCCGGCCGTTTACGCGAAGCTCGAGCGCACGGCGCGCGACCTCGAGCACGGGATGAACGCAGCCGCGCGGAGCGCGGGCGTCGCGGACAAGGTCGTCCTGAACCGCATCGGCTCGATCCTGACGCCGTTCTTCACGCCGGGTCCGGTGCGGAACTTCGACGACGCGAAGAAGGCCGACCTCGGAAAGTTCAGGGTCTGGTACCACGCGATGCTCCGCCATGGCGTTTTCGTCGCGCCCGCGCAGTTCGAGGCGATGTTCGTCTCGACGGCCCACGGCCCGAAAGAGGTCTCGAAGACGGTCAAGGCGCACGAGATCGCGCTGAGGGAAGCGTTCGCCGCGGCGTGATGCCGGCCGACGGCCTCGAGAGCCTTCGCCGCGAGGCCCGCGAGCGGGACCGCGAGGATCCGCTCGCGCGTTACCGCGACGAGTTCGTCGTCGCAGACGAAGGATTGATCTACCTCGACGGGAACTCCCTCGGCCGCCTCCCTCGACGAGCGTCAACCTCTTCAAGCTCGCGGTCGCGGCGCTGAAGGCGCGCGAGGGCCGCACGGCGATCGTCACGGACGACCTGAACTTCCCGTCGGACCGTCGCGTACAAGAGCGGCTTTCTCCACGACATGAAGGCCGTCACGGAGAATGCACACTCGGCGGGCGCCCTCGTCCTCTGGGACCTGAGCCACTCGGCGGGCGTCGTTCCGATCGACCTCGAAGCCGCCGGCGCCGACCTCGCGGTCGGCTGCACGTACAAGTATCTGAATGGCGGCCCCGGCGCGCCCGCGTTTCTCTACGTGCGCCGCGGGCTGCAGTCCGTGCTCGAGAACCCGATCCCGGGCTGGTTCGGGCGCGCGGAGCCGTTCATGTTCGCTCCCGGCACCTTCGAAGATCTCTTCGAGGGAGTGATTCGTCTTCGCCGCGTGCTCGACGACGAGCTCTGGCGGCGCCATCAGGGCGCCGGGCCGGCCGTGACCTGACGCTTACTCGAACCAGCCGACGACGTCGAAGACGAGGTCCGCGGTCCCGGACGCGAGGCCGTCGACGAGGATGTCGCCGGACGCTCCGAGGGCGGTCATGACGTTGTTCGCGCGCGTCTGGCCCGCCTTGAAAGACAGCGTCGTCGTGCCGGTCGCAGTCGAGCCGCCGGGCGCGACGCGCACCGCTGCCGCGGCCGTGGGGCCGGTCGCCGTGAGGTTGCCCGCGATCGCCTTGGCGGTCGACGGCACGCCGCACTGGCCGCGGATGACCCACGACCGCGTCTGGCCCGCGGACAGCGCCGGACCGCCGTACGGCCCGGTCGCATTTCGGGTGTCGAAGACCCGGCACGGCGTCAGCGTGTGGAACGAAGTCGCCGGCGGCGGCACGCCGTAGTCCACCTCGACAGTGATCGACGACGCGGTCTTTGAGAGCGTCGTGATCCTGAGATTGACCTCGGGATCGGTGAAGACGAGGGGGGCGTCGAGCTCGGCGTCGTCGAACGTCGTCGTCGCGGGCTTCATGTCGAGGAGGTCCGCTCCTCCCACGGGACTCGGCGCGATTCGGATGAGGGCGCCGTTCACGATCGTCGTCGGCTCTCCCGCGTCGAAGCCGGTCCGATTCCGCCATTCGACGAAATACGTGCGTGCGGGAGTCGTTCCGGTAGTCGGGATCTTGACGGCGTACGTCGACTGGCTCGTCGCCTCGAGGGCGCCCAGCGTGTACGTCGCGGATCCCCCGGCGTGCACCTTCACCGTGCCCGCGGGAAGCCAGCCGAACGTGTCCTTGAACTGCGCGTTGAAGTGCCCGGCGCGCGAGTTGCCCATGACGTCGAACCGGTCACCGTACTCGCTGCGCGTGCAGCCGGACGGCGCGATCGGGACGCCCGGGCACGCGTACGAGTGGGCGTGGAGGACGCCGAAGTTGTGGCCCAGCTCGTGGGCTGCCACGAGGAGACTCATCGATCCCGAGCCGTTGATCCAGTTCCCGCCCCCTCCCACGTAGCCGAGTCCGTTCCACCCGCACGAGCCGATGGAAGGGAAGATCCAGACGGGAAACTGGTAGTTCGAGGGGTTGTATCCCGCGGCCAGGGCCCGCGCGTTCGCCTGCGACTGGATCGTGCCTGTGTCGCACGTCGTCGGTTTGGCGACGGTCGCCGTCACGAGGACGACGTCGCCGGTCATCGTCGCGAGGCCGTAAGACGCCTCCGCGTAATAACGGGCCACCGAAGAACCGGTCCCGAAGTAGAGGTTCTGGGCGTTCGTGACGGTCGTTGCCGTGAACGACGAGTCGTTCGTGAAGTTCAGCAGGACGACGAGGACGCGCTTGGCACCCGTCGTCCACGAGCTCAGGGCGGTGCGCCCGAGCGGGCTCCGTCCAAGAGTCTGGATGAGGTCGACTTCGAAGGCGAGGCGGCCCGGCCAGCCCGTCACAGAGACCCGGTCGCCGGTCCGCGCGTCCGGAGGGGCCGGGAACGACAGAGGGAGAACCTCGCCTTCGTCCGTCTCGAGCTCGTAGAGGAGACCCGACCGGCCTGCCCCGAAGTCGTCCGAGACGAGGGAACGGAACGTGCCCGTGCGGGTGAACTGCGTGTCGTGCGGTTCCTCCGCGATCCCAGGACACGGGAGCGCGAGAAGGACGCCTATGAAGGCGGCGGCGAGCAGTCCGGCGCGCGGCATCGGGACCTCCGGTCGGGTACGCCGAGGGATTCGGGATTTCTGGCGAGAAATGTTACTCCACATCTGAGCGGGCGACCAAATCTCAGCCCTTCTGGTCGAGTTGGCTTTTGATGCAACTGAATCAAGGTCATGGGGATAGGAGTTTCCCTACCCTACGTCACTGATGAAACAGGCTCCTCAAGACGCGCTTACCGAACTCACGTTCGTCAACGTTTTCATACTTTCCCGGCAAGGAGGCTGACAATGTCCATGGTTTCCCGCACGGCCCTCACGATGCTGGCCGGTCTGGTCGCGGTCCCGCTCACACCGGTGACGCGGACGGGCTCGACCGCCACGCCACAACAGCCGGCCTCGCCGACGGCATACGCCTCGACGCAGATGGAGGCGTACCTCGCCCCCGAGGCCCTCGCGTACATCCATCCGGGCCTGAACGTGAAGATTGCGTCGATCACGAACGTGGCCCCGAACCAGAAGCCGGTCGTCGAGGTCTACCTGACCGACGATCTCGGCGGGGCGCTCGACCGCACGGGCATCCAGACGGTCGGCGTCGTCACGCCGCGCTTCATCATCGGAATGTGGAACCCGAACACGCGCCGGTACATCAACGTCGTCGGGACCTCCGGGAGCGGCAATGAGAAGGGGACCGGCGTCTTCCAGGACCTCGAGGTCGGCCACTTCAAGTACACGTTCCTGAACGCGCTCGCCGCGAACTACGACCCGACGCAGGCCACGACGCTCGTCGCCTTCGGCTCGCGCGACACGACGGCCGCCGTCGGAAAGATCTACTACGCGACGCCCCAGTACCAGGACTGGGTCCCGTCCACCGGCAAGGCCGCCACGACGTTCAATGCGATGGGCGTCGGGCGCTGCAACCAGTGCCACGATCCGATCGCGCCGCACGGCGGGAACTACCGCGACATCCGGCAGTGTGTGCTCTGCCACAACCCGAACCGCATGACCGGTGCGGCCGCCCCGTTCGACGGCCAGGTCTTCTTCCACCAGCTCCACCAGGGCAAGAACGCGACGGTCGGCGCGGTCACGTACCCGCAGGACATCCGCTTCTGCACGACGTGCCACGACCCGGCGGCCGCCGGCGGCGCGAACTGGTACACGTATCCGTCCGTTGCGGCCTGCGGCTCCTGCCACAACGACGTGAACTTCACGACGGGCGCGAACCACCCGGCCGGCCCCGCGGCCGACGGAACGTGCGCCAGCTGCCACCAGCCGCAGGGCAGCGTCGAGTGGGATGCGGGCATCAAGAACGCCCACATCGTTCCGATCGTGTCCTCGCAGCTCAAGGGCTACACGGCCCAGATTCTCTCCGTCGCGAACGCCGGACCCGGCAAGAAGATCACGGTCACCTTCAAGCTCCAGAACGGCGACGGCTCGTTCGTCGACCCGGGCGTCTACAAGGTGGCTGCGAACGGCTCGATCAGCATCAAGCTCGGCGGGCCGACGACCGACTACCTGAACGCCGGCATGAACGCCGCAGCCCAGCCGATCAGCGAGAACGTCGCGACGGCCTCGTACAACGCCGTGACGGGCATCGCGACCTACACGTTCACGAACGCCATCCCGGCGGCCGCCACGGGGACGTACGTCGTCTCGATCGAGACCCGCCGCACGATCACGCTCAATCCGGCGCCGAGCAAGGGCCCGACGACGCAGAACGAGGGCGCCGTGAACCAGCCGTTCTACTTCGCGGTCACGGGCACGACGGTCACGCCGCGGCGGCAGCTCGTCGACCTCGCGAAGTGCAACGTCTGCCACGCGAGGCTCGACAACCTCTTCTCGCACGGCAACCAGCGCATCGCGACCCAGCACTGCCCCATCTGCCACAACCCGAACGCCGACGACTCGCCGATCCGGCTCGCGACGGACTCCCAGCCGGCCGAGTCGATCAGCTTCGCGCGGATGATCCACCGGATCCACTCTGGCGAGAACCTCGACCAGGACTACACGATCTTCGGATTCGGCCACAACGCGAGCAACTTCAACGACGTGACCTACCCCGGCGACCGGCGGAACTGCGTCGCGTGCCACTCGTCTCAGACCGTCGTCGAGCTCCCGCTCCCGATCACGAACCAGCCCGTCATCACGATGCGCGACTTCTTCTCGCCGCGCGGCTCGGCCACGTCGGCCTGCACGGGCTGCCACGACAGCCGCGACGTCGCGGCGCACGCCTACATCAACACGGCGTACTTCCCGAACACGCCGAACATCCCGTCCGAGGCCTGCGGCACGTGCCACGCGGCCGGGGCGGACTACGACGTCGCCAAGGTCCACGCGCGTTAACAGAGGAAGGCCTGTGAAACACCTCTCGCTCGGAGTCGCCGCCGCCGCCCTCGCCGTTCTCACGGCGGGGTCGGCGGCGGCCCAGGCGCCGGCCAAGCCGGCGGCCGCGAAGGTGGAGGCCGGGCCCGCGTGCGCCGACTGCCACGACGAGGCCAATATCTTCGCGAGTAACCCCCACGCCGCTGCCTACCGCGCCTCGCACAACGGCGCGGCGGGCAACGCGGTCTGCGAAACGTGCCACGGCGACGGGACGAAGCACATGGAGGCCGGCGGCGACAAGTCGCTCATCAAGACCCTCCATGGCCGGACCGGCGCCGACACGTGCCAGACCTGCCACAAGCAGTCCGCGGAGCGCTCGTCCTACTGGAACAGCGTGCACGCGTCGTCCGAGGCGGTGAATTGCCTCTCCTGCCATTCCATCCACAAGCCGGGCTTCAAGCAGAAATCCCTCCTGAAGTCCGACCCCAACCCGCTCTGCGCGAGCTGTCACGCGGACGTCAAGGCCTCGTTCACGGCCGAGCCGAATGCGCACCGTCTCAAGGACGGCGTCATGTCGTGCGTGAGCTGCCACGACCCGCACGGGCGCGCCGCGAACCACGCCGTGCGCCAGACCCGCTCGGGCGAGCCGGGCTGCGTCAACTGCCACGCGGAGAAGCGCGGTCCGTTCGTCTATCCCCACGTCACCGGCGTCGCCGGCGACTGCATGTCGTGCCACCGCCCGCACGGGTCGCCGTACCCCCATCAGTTGACCCGAGCGACGGTCTACACCCAGTGTCTCGAGTGCCATTCGACGCTCTCGACGGGCACGCTGGGCTCGCAGCCGCCTTCGTTCCACAACATCTCGCTGCCGCGCTACCAGAACTGCACGACGTGCCATACGGCCGTCCACGGTTCCCAGCGCAATCCGCAGCTCCTGAAGTAAGGACAGGCCGATGCGAACTCTCCGCTCCGCCTTCCTCACGGCCGCACTCGCTACGACGCTCGCCTCCGGCGTTGCCCGCGCCCAGGCAATTCCCTTCGACATCGAGGCCGGCTATCGCTTCGTCTCGGTGACCGGCAACGAGGAGATGTACCGCTCGCAGATCAACGACCGCGAGGGCTTCCTCATCCGGTCCCTCCACATCGGAACCGACGAGAAGTACGCGGGCTTTCCGCTCGTGGACAAGGTCCGCATCGACGGCGCCGACCTCGGCGCCGGCGGCGCGGGCTTCCTGCGCATGGAAGCGGGTCTCTCGGGGGCTTACAAGCTCCAGTTCTCGTACCGCAACACGCAGTTCTTCAACGCCCTTCCGGGCTTCGCGAACCCGCTCGGTCTCTCGGTCGGGCAGCAGACGTGGGACCGGACGCGCCAGCAGTACAACGTCGACCTCGAGATCCTGCCGGGCAAGGTGATCACGCCGATCGTCGGCTACACCTCGAACACGCTGTCGGGCCCCGGGTACACGACGTACCACTTCGGCGAGGACGAGTTCCAGCTCTCGCAGAACCTCCGGAGCAACGACCAGGAGTTCCGCGTGGGCGCGGCCTTCAACGCCGGCGTCGTCTCGGGCGAGGTCATCCAGGGCTGGCGCAAGTACCACGAGATCGAGAACGACACGCTCGTGCCGTTCGGCGGCCCCGGCAACAACGCGGCCCCGGTCCTCGGCAAGAACATCTCGGCGAACACCCTCACGACCTCGAGCGTCACGGACGTGAACACGCCCGTCACGTCCGCGTTCGTCCGGGGCTTCGCCCTCCCGAACCTCCAGATTTCCGGCTTCTACGTGCGTTCGAACTCCACGGGAGACGACAACGCGGCGGAAGGGGCCTCCGGCAGCTTCGCGTCCTTCGCGATCTCCCGGTTCTTCACGGGCCTCTCGGGCACGTCGTCGACGGCTCCGACCAGCCTCTCGTGGCGGGCCGGCGGCCGCGCGGAGTGGCACGTCATGAGCGGCCTCGACGTCTCGGCCGGCTACACGGAGCGGGACCAGACGTGGGACAACCACGCCCTGCTCTCGGAGCTCTACACCGGCACCTCGACGTTCACGGGCTTCTCGCTGGCCGACTTCCAGGCCCTCACGACGACGCAGACGAACCTCGAGAACCGCGAGAAGATCGCCGACGTCCAGGTGTCCGCGAAGGCGCTCGGGCCCTTCGGCATCCGCGTCGGCTACTCCCGCATCAACCAGGACCTGACCGTCGCCGAGGATCCGGCGGAGATCGTCGTTCCCGGCGGCCAGGGCGGCACGTACAGCCGCAGCATCAATCGCTACGAAGGCGCGCTCACGTTCTCGATGTACGGCTTCAACCTCATGGGCGAAGCGGCGTACGACGACGCGGACGCGGCCATCACGCGGGTCGATTACCTCAAGCGCAACCGCGAGCGCGTCCGCCTGACCTGGAAGGGCCTCAACTGGCTCACGCTCGGCGCCTCCGCGTTCTTCCTCGATCAGAAGAACGAGGACGCCGGCCCGCTCAACGTCTACACGGCGAGCGCGCGGAACTACACCGCGGATCTCACCGTCAACCCCACGAAGTGGCTGCACGTGAGCGGCGGCTACGCGAAGCTCAAGTCCGACAGCTCGATTCCGGTCCGGGTGCCGCAGAATTTCACGACGTTCGAGTCCGTGAACGCGGAAGACGGCGAGCTCTGGCAGGCCGGCGCCGGCTTCACGTGGAAGGAGTTCGCGGTCGACGGGTTCTGGAGCCGCTTCAACAACGACGGAACGTACCTGCTCCGGATG
>Ga0335070_10011481_pt1 | contig 10346 bp, 9 predicted proteins | sample Lox_Sample_13_FD_206722 | JGI IMG/M metagenome (GOLD analysis project Ga0335070, IMG submission 206722) | Soil microbial communities from Loxahatchee National Wildlife Refuge, Florida, United States - Lox_Sample_1.3 | ecosystem: Environmental > Terrestrial > Soil > Wetlands | place: USA: Florida...
AGCCATGATGGAGATCCTCTACGCCGGCGGCCTGCGTGTCAGTGAACTGGTAAACCTGAAGTTAGAGGACGTAAAGCTCGACTTGGGTTATGCGCTCGTCCACGGCAAGGGTGACAAAGATCGCATCGTGCCGCTGGGAGCTCCGGCAATTGCTGCCGTCACCGAATACCTGGCGCAGGCACGGGGTGCGCTCGCGAATAACAAACGTTCACCCAACGTCTTCATTGGACGGAATGCTCGCCCGCTGACTCGTCAACGAATCTGGCAACTGGTGCAGGCCGCAGCGAGAGCAACCGGTCGCCCTGCCAGTCCGCATATGCTGCGACACTCGGCAGCGACGCACATGGTCGAAGCCGGAGCTGATCTGCGAACCGTGCAGACCATTCTCGGTCACGCAGACATTTCGACAACCCAGATTTATACGCATCTGGCGATGGATCGGCTAAAGGCGGTACACGCGCAGCATCATCCCAGGGCGAAGCTGAGGCCGAGAGTTGCGGGGGGAGAAAAGAATGAAAACTAGGCCGGCAACACTTTCGATGTCCCACATCTGCCAAAAGAGGGCAGATGTGGGGCACCAATCCACGGTGCTTTCCGGTCCGCTTGGCAAAGCTATTCAGCAGTTCCTGCGCGCGCTGCACCAGCGCAACGCGGCGGCGAACACCATCGTTGCTTACACCAAAGACCTCACTGATTTCTGCGCCTACATCGGCAACGCCAAGCCGAGCCAGATCGACCACGTACGCATTCGCGGATACCTCTCGGAACTCTACGATCGCGGGCTCGGCAAAACGTCCGTTGCGCGGCACCTCGCGGCGATCCGTTCGCTTTACCGCTGGCTCGCGCGAGAAGGAATGCTGAAGCAGAATCCAGCAGCTTTGGTTTCAACGCCAAAGTTGCCAAAGAATCTGCCACGCGTTCCCACCATGGAAGAGATCAACTCCGTGCTCGACACCGATATGCCGGAAACCGCCGCCTTCCCCGAGCGCGACCGCGTCATCATGGAATTGCTCTATGGCAGCGGGCTACGCAATTCAGAGCTCGTGGGCATCAACCTCGATCATATTCATTGGTCGGGCGGCGGAATGACAGATGGGACGATTCTGATCCACGGCAAAGGCAGCAAACAACGCCTGGTCCCGCTGGGGGAAACGGCGGCGCTCGGAATTCGCGAATACATACCCGCACGCCAAAAGCTGCTCGCGGAAAAGAAGAAGTCGAACCCTGCTTTGCTGCTCAACCTGCGCGGCACCCGCCTCACGACCCGCAGCGTCGGTCGGATCGTCAAGCAGATCGCCATCTCGCGCGGGTTGCCGGCTGACATCCACCCTCACACCCTCCGCCATGCCTTCGGCACGCACCTGCTGGAAGAGGGCGCCGACCTGCGCGCCATCCAGGAATTACTAGGCCACGAGCGACTTTCTACGACCCAACGCTATACGCAGCTCTCGATGAAGCACGTGGTCAAGGTGTACGACGAAACCCATCCCCGGGCAAAGTGACGAAATTTGGCAATTACCGACGTTATCACCCTGCGGTTACCAGCACTTGTTGACTTCCAACCGAAGGCACACACTGGCCTTGTCAGATCGTGCGTTGCCCCGACACGCGCAGGAGTAAACATGCAGCCCAAGAACATAGCCTCCCGCCGCGGCTTCAGTGCCGTGAACAAAGAGCTGTGGCTTCTACTCTCGATCTTTGTCCTGGCAGCCCTGGTCAACAACGTCATCGCTTCCGAGCAGGTAGTGCTCGGTCTTTACATGCTGCCGACATTGTTCTCGGCATATTTCTACGGCCGCCGGCATGCCGTGATGACCTCTCTGGCTAGCATCGTGCTGGTTGTGGTGGTGACTTACTTTCACCCCATCCCGCGTTTCAGCAGCATTGTCAGGCTTCCTTCCGAGCGCTGGTTTGACCTGGCGGCGTGGGGAGGTGTTCTGGTGATCACCGGCTACACCATGGGTTCGCTGTACGAACGCGTTAAAAGGAACGTCGACGACTTACGCGACAGCTACGACGGCATGATGGCCTTGCTGCAACAATTAGTCTCCAACAGCAAACTGGCGCAGAACAATCGCCTGGCGCTTTGCGCCGTGAAGATTGCCGAGTCGATGGGGCTGCCTTTCGACAGCATCGAAGATATCCGCGCCGCCGCCCTGCTCGACGACATGGAGAAGTCCGGCATCAGCCTGGACCTGTTCCTGAAAGCGGCCCGGTTGGATTCCAGCCAGGCGGAAGATCTGCAGCAGCAGGTCGTAAAAGGCAAAGCCGTGAAGGGCAGTACCCTACAGCGCGCGATTCCGATCCTGATGGCCTACGAACAGGCGAAAACGGGCCCGATCGGCAATCCGTTGCCGGTGGAAATCCAGGTGCTGCTGCTCGCGAGCCTGTACGATTCCGGATCGCAGGGAACGCGATTGGCGCCGTCGCAGGTGATCGAGAAGATCGCGACCCAGAAGCGATTCGACGTGCAGGTGGTGGAGGGATTCAAGCACGCGTTCGCATAGCGCACCCGTGAACCCCGCGTAATTTCAGTGCCACGGCGGACCGCCGTCGTCCGTCGTCGTCTAGCCGGTCGAGGGCGACCGGCCTCCATTGCATTGGTGGGGGTAGGCACTCAGACGGAATAGCAAAATCAACGACTTACGCACGGATTTCTTGCCAACAATCTGCGAACAAAGGAGTTACGCGTAAGTTCCTGTATTCTTTAGCTCTTGGTGCAGATCGGGGATTTCGGCGGAGAGCTTCAGCGTGGTGTTGGCGACCTGAAGCGCGTAGGCCATAACGCGCGCGGTGGGGAGGTCGATGCGTCCGTCGCGGAGGTCGCGAATAATGTTGAGGGCGGCGACACGGATGTTACGGGCGTTTCTGAGCGGGGGAATGACGCGGCAGGAATGTTTGGCCGCGATCTGGTGGCCGCGATGGACACGATCGTGGTGGTAACAGAAGTGGCGTCCGCGAAGGGCGGGCGTGCCGCAACGAATGCCGTCGTTCTTGATGTGCTCACAAATGGGGACAATTGCAAGATTGCTCATAACAGTTTCTCCGGTAAAAGAAAAAGGTGGCCGCGGCAAACGCCGGACCACCTTGGTTTTTCTAGCTTAATTCCAGAATAGCAAATTAGAGCTAATTCAGTGCCAAATCAGGTGGAACTCTATTTCCTTTATAACGAGTGAGTTAGGAGGGAAATTGGACTTTGGTAACGATTGACATAATGCAGTGGGTAGTGAGGAGTGGGTGGTGGATAGTTCCGAAATGGGAAGTTCTCGGTTGTCAGTGGTCGGTTTCGTTTATTACTTGTCGTAATCGCTTTTGGGATGGCAGCAGGTTGAATGAGGAATGCTTGGTGAGCAGTCTCGCGCTGAGATGGTGAGCGGGAACCCGATTTATCGCAGCTATTCGTCAGCACTCAGTGACAAGATACGATCTTATGTCGCCGTCGAAGGGCTCCCTGATACAGGCGAAAATCTCATCTGAGAACTCGTCCAACAAAGCCTTGCCATCCGCATCGAAGTTGTTTTCCGCTTGAAGAACTAATCGAGAGCCATCGTACTCGCAGCGCACATTCTGATGCCACGCTCTTTGTGTGAACGACTCCGTAATGTCCCGCGCTCCGGTTTCTCCGACCTCTTCTGGGACGCCTTCACAAGCAAGCACGATGCGATACATGCTTTCTCCAGAGGTAACGCTGCAAAAGTTGCTGCCTCAGCGGATTACTAGTGGTATGCGGATTTACCAACAGCTATCGAGAGTCCCAGCGGGGAGGCGGATTACCTATTCAGGCATACGGTCCTGGCTGTTACACCAGACCATGTTCTCGGTCAGGCCTCTCCGCATGGGTTTTCCCGGGCTGCCGTTTACCACGACGGCAGAACTCGTCGTAATCAATCTGATCGCGCAGCATGATCCAGAGCCGCACGCCCGATTCCCATCCTTCTATCGTATGGCTGTTAACGCAGGAGTTGACTGTGGGTACCCCATTCAAGCCCTCGATTGGCTTGAATGGGGTAGTTGCGGCATCCAGGCGGATGGCCGAACTTTCAGGTTACACCGACGGGGTGCCTGGTCCTTTTCCTTCTGTTGGAAAAAGCCGGAATGTGCTGTTCCCACTCTAAACAGATTCCTTGAAAGTTAGTTCTGCGCCGGCGGAATTTGGGTTGAAGTAAGCATGGCCTTGTGATCTGCAGACTGCATTCTCTTGCACACTTGCTGTCCCGCTTTGGGAACGGGTCCTGCGCAAAATGGTGTGTTTTTCTTGAATAGTCAAGCCTCGATAGGTAACGTTTGTCTGCTCCCCCCTGATGTGGCGATCCTTTCCATTTGTGCACTTTTAGGCCAGAAGGAGGTCACCATCAATGAATTTAATGATTCGGAAGCTGGTTGTCTTCTTCACCGCGTTCCTCGCGGTATTCCTAGGCGCCGGAGCGCTTTATGCCCAAAGCGCGGCTTGCCCAGCAGGCTCGCAGCTCTACGTGTACACAGGTAAGCCGCTAACCCAATTGTGGTACGACTACAACGGCGGCCCGGATCCGAACGGTAAAAACCCATTCAAGACTATCAACGGTTACATCTGTGTACCGGTTGGGCGCTGCCGGCAATTTCTCACCGACGTTACGCAGTTGGTCACCGATTTCTCGTTTTCGAGCGGGGGATACACGGTCTCAAAGAGCTCACCGGATCTTACAGTTGCGCAAACGAGTTTCTACCTGCGTTGCGATGCCGATGGAAATGTCAGTGGATGGAGTCTCCAAGCGGCCCGGGGGTTCCCTGGTACTTGCAATGGAGTCTTCGGTTTCGGAACTATGACAATGGGAGGAGACTGCCGCGGTGCGCCATCTGGACATTGCAATTTTCCCTATCCGAACGACAGTGCGGAGGCTTCCAAATGCGACCCAGATGGCAAAGACACATTTATTGGAGGGGCGTCACCCCCACTTGGGGACCCGGGGGACTGGAGAACAAACGTTGAGTGCGCCGACTTTCTCAATGGTTTCGTCAGTCTGAATGTGACTGGACCAACGATCACGGCTGTCTTCACACCGCCCGGCGACTTGCATGTTGCCGCCAACGTGTGCGGCGTCGATCACTTTAATTGGCAACAGACCATTAACTACCTGCCGGCCCCAAACTCGTCCATCACCCTGCCAAATCCTCCAGGTCTTATGCTCACTGCGCCCCCCAGGATTTTCGATCCTGCTCCCAAAGGCGTGATCGACTACAGCCAGCATTATGTGCAATGTAGGGGCAAGGAGTGGGCGGTCACCTCGCCGGCGGTGGACCTAAGCTACCCGTTCTATTACTCCGATGCCGAACTCTCACATATGGCCACGGCAGACCAGTTAACCTTTCAGGATAGCCCTAGCGACCCTTGCATGAGCGGCAATGATCCGAGCGGCAATCCCGGAATAGCGCACACAGAGTTCACCACCTGGTTGGTTGGAGTCGATCAATTCGGACTCCCGGTGTCTCTTCCCGTGTTGAACAGTTGGGATTGGTTGAGCACCTGGAATGGATCCTCGGGAGGTGCGTATGGCATCAAGAATCTCAATTTGCCGGATCCCGGAAGCGGCACTGGCGGTACTACTGTCCTTAGCATAAATGGCGTGCCCACTCGCGGAACATGCGCCAGCAACACCACCGCGAGCGTGACCGTCAAGCGCGGTGGTTATGTTTACAGCATAGGAACCGGGCGATTCACCCAAACTGTCACCCTCACCAACACTTCCGCAGGGACCCTCAACGGACCGGTTTCGCTCGTGTTGGACAAGCTCACCAACGGCGTATCGCTGTACAACGCCGGCGGTGTCACCTATTGCACAGAACCAGTGGGGAGTGCCTATTTAAGTGAGCCGGGAGATCTGAAATCGGGGCAGAGCGTTAACTTCACTCTGCAGTTCACCGACCCAACTAAGACTGGGATCTCTTATACGCCGCGCGTTTTATCCGGTCTGGGGCCGCAGTAAGAGCGACGGGCAGTTTTGAACAGAGGTACTTTACGTTGGGCCAAATAGCGGTATCAAGGAAGCGAGTTACGTATGCACACGATCAACGAACACGCCGGTGCGATAACACGGATACTGGTTCTTCTCCTCTTGGCGGGCGCAATCTCCCGGGCCGACGTTCTTTACAACGTAACCCTGAACACCGGCGCGCTGCCCGCCGGGAACTACTCTCTGTTCTTCCAACTCACTGATGGCAGCGGCACCAACGATGCGAACAATACTGTGATGCTCAGTAATTTCGGCTTCGCTGGCGGCAGCGCGCTTGCTCCGCCGCAGCTTTATGGTGGAGCGGCGGGGGACCTGAGTAGTTCCGTGACTCTGATCGATAATTCGTTCTTCAATGCGATCGTGCAGGGCTTCACCCCAGGTTCGCAATTCACTTATCGCTTGGATCTAAGCACCAACGTGGATGCCGGCGGAACGCCCGACGTGTTTGCCATGTCCGTACTACGTGCCAACGGCGTTGAAATTCCAACGCTTGACTCCTCCGGCGCCAACACACTGCTGACCATCACCATCGGTTCGCCGCTGTGGATTCAGACTTTTTCCGCTGATCCGAACGCCGCCACCAGCACGGGAGACTTCATTACGATGGATGCGCCTGTAGTGACTCCGGTTGGGCCGGCAGCCGTTCCCGAGCCGTCCTCATTGCTGCTCCTGGGTAGTGGACTGGCAGGATGCGTGCGGCTAATTCGCCGTAAACTGAATCAGTAGGAAATTACGATAACGCTACAAAGCCGCTCTAGTAGCGGCTTTTTTCGTTTCTGCTGGATAGCTGTTCGTATCAGGCGTTTCCACTCCGTATCTCGCCACAAGAAAGCAAGGAACAAAAAGTACCACGATCACTTCAGCCTGAGATAGTGAGAGATGAGGGGACATATCGAAAGCAATCTCCACATCTCGGCAGATCCGCTTCCGTCCCCGAATTTCCGGTGATAGCGTAGTTGATCTGGCACACAAGTTGATGTGCAAGCTCCAAGTGCTCGACAGTGTAGATGGGAGGACAAGTGTTTATGAAATTGGCGAGCGCGGTACTGGTTCTCGGTCTGGCGGGTTTCGTCCCGGCGGCGTCTGGTCAAAACGCAGCGCCGACGCCAGCAACGCCACAGAAGACCGCGGCACCGCCCGGAATGGGCGACTTTTCCCCGCCAAAAATGCAAAGCTTTCCGCTTTATGGAGACGGCGCGATTCCGAATTCAAAACCGGGGCCAGATGAGGAAACAGATGGCGGGTTTATCCGGAAGGTGTCTCGTCCGCAAATCCAGGTTTATCTGCCCGCAAAGATTAAAGCCAATGGGGCCAGCGTCGTGATCTTTCCTGGTGGCAGCTATGCCGGGCTTACGTTTGACTACGAGGGAACACAGCAGGCGCAGTTCTTCGTGGACCACGGGATCGCAGCGTTTGTAGTGAAGTACCGGCTTCCCAGCGATCAGACCATGGTGGACAAGTCGATCGGACCGCTTCAGGACGCGCAGCAGGCGATGCGGTTCGTCCGTCTGCACGCCAAAGAGTGGAACCTGGATGCGGCACGTATCGGCGCAATCGGATTTTCGGCCGGTGGGCATTTGGCTTCGACGCTGGCGACGCACTTCAGTAAAGCCTACGTGGATAATCCGGGCGACATCAGCCTGCGCCCCGACTTCCTCATCGTGGTCTATCCGGTGATCAGCATGGACGCGAAGATCACCCACATGGATTCGCGCAAGGCGCTGCTCGGCCCTGATCCATCTGAAGAGCAGGTGCGGCTGTTTTCCAACGAACTGCAGGTGACAAAAGACACGCCTCCCACACTGATACTCCATGCCGCCGATGATCGGCTGGTCGATGTGGACAACAGCGTTGTCTTTTTCGAAGCCCTGCGACGGGCCGGAGTACCCGTTGAAGCGCTGTTTTTTCAGAAGGGACAGCACGGCTTCTTCCTGATGCCCCGAGACCAATGGCAAGAACCTATCTTGCAGTGGCTGACCTCAAACGGGTGGCTGTGTCCACGCGCTAAGTAATGTGACGGATGGCCCACATCTGCCCCGGTCAGATGTGGGGCACGAGGTTGGACAAAGTCAAACTGCTCTGAGTTTTGCGCGGCACCTTCGACTCCGCGCTACACAAAGTCAAAAGCCGCGGACAGGAGTGTCCGCGCCACACAAGATCAGGCGGCCACGGCGGCCAGCGCTTTTTGCAGCGCCTCGATCTTCGGCAGCTTCTGCTTCAACTTGAGCACCGGCTCGTACAGGTCTCCGTGCTTCTCGACGCGCGCGAGGGTCTGGTCGCTGGTGAAGACCAGCAACTCCGGATCTTTTTTCTTCAGACACTGCTCCACTTCTTTCCAGGTCACCGGTGTCGATACGGTTGGCCGCTCTTTCGCACGGAGCGAGTACACGCAGATCGTGGTCTTGTGCTGATCGTTCTGGCTCCAATCAACAAAGACTTTGCCGGTCCGCAGCGCCTTCTTCATGTCGGAGACAACCTTGTCGGGAAACGCGCCTTCGAGCAACCGCGCGATTTCCCTGGTAAAGGTTTTCGTTTGGTCGTACGTAACGGCCGTGTTCAGCGGAACGTAAACCTGAAGACCCTTCGAGCCGCTGGTTTTGGCGAAGCTCTCCATCCCAAGCTTCTCGAAGATCTTGCGGACCCAGAGCCCCACCTGGCAGCACTGCACGATGTTCGCCGGAGGCCCGGGGTCGAGATCGAACACCAGCATCGTGGGCTGCTCGATCTTCTTTCCCAGGGATAAAGAGGTATGTAGCTCAATGGATGCCAGGTTCGCGGCCCAAACCAGTGTCGGCAGGTCTTCCACCAGGCAGTATTGCATCCATTTGTTGTTGCCGTCGCTCCACACCGGAGCCGTTTTCACCCAATCGGGCCGATGCTTAGGACAATTTTTCTCGTAGAAAAACTCGTCGCTCACGCCGCCCGGATAGCGCTTCATCGTCAACGGACGTCCATGAAGGTGAGGCAGCAGAACCGGCGCGATCCGCACGTAATAATCGATGACCTGGCCTTTCGCGAATCCCGCTTCCGGATAGAGGACCTTATCGAGGTTCGACAGCTTCAAATGCCGTCCCTGGATATCGACAGTGGTTTCGCTGCTCTTCGCCATACGTGTACTTAGATGCCCTCACACCCGCGAGATGCCAGACCGGCCATCCAGAGCTGCACGTTAACCGGAATGTTCACAACTTGCAAGACCTTAGCACTCATCCAAGTGCGGGTGCCTGTGAAGCCCACGAACGAAGACGATCTGCCGATCAGCTCCTCGACTCCGCCGGAGTTTGCTCCGGAGCAGGAGGAGCTCTTCCGCGAGGTACTCACGTTGCTGAACCAGAGCGGAGTTCCTTTCGTGGTGTCGGGAGCCTTCGCCTTGCGCGCGCACACCGGTATCTGTCGCGACACCAAAGACCTTGACGTTTTCCTGCCCGCCGAACGGGTGGAAGAAGCTATGCGCTTTCTTCAGGGACACGGTTTCGAATGCGAAGTAACCGACCGGGTCTGGCTGGCCAAGGCACATCGCGGAGACTTCTTCGTCGACCTCATCACCGGCATGAGCACAGGGACGATTTCGGTCGATCAGTCGTGGGTAGATCGAGGTTCGCCTTCGGAGCTGTTCGGGGTTCCCGTGAAAGTGCTTGGACCCGAGGAACTCATTGCCTCGAAACTCTTCGTTACCCGCCGCGAACGTTTCGACGGCGCCGACATCATTCATGTGATCTACGCAACTCACGGGAAGTTGAATTGGGATCGCCTATCCCAACTCGTCGGTCCGCACTGGCACATCCTGTTCTGGATGCTGGTGCTGTATCAATACGCGTATCCGGCGCACAGTGATTACGTTCCGCGGCGCGTGTGGGAGGACCTGTTGGGACGGTTCCGGCGTGAGATTGAAAATCCTGATGCGAATGCCGAATTCCGCGGCAGTTTGATCGATCCGCGCATGTTCGCCATCGACGTAAACGAATGGGGAATGCCCGACCTGAACGAGCGCTATCGCGCGCAGCGCGAGCCGAAGTTGCCGGAGCGCTGCTCGTCGCCGGACGAGAAACAACGCAACGACGAACCGTCGGCATGGCCCAAGACAGCCTGAAAGTAGGACGATGAGAATCGCTGCCCTCGCTGACCTGCACTTTACGCCCGCGCTGTACGAGTCGATTCGCAACAAGCTGGACGCGGTGCGCAACGATGCCGATGTGCTTGTGCTCGCCGGCGATCTCACGAATTATGGCAAGACGACGGAAATGGAGCCGCTGCTGAACGCGCTGGTTCGCCTGCGCATTCCCGTTGTCGCCGTGCTTGGCAACCACGACTACGAGAGCGGACAGGAAGCCGAACTGATGAAGATGATGACCGCCG
>Ga0335070_10011483_pt1 | contig 10345 bp, 10 predicted proteins | sample Lox_Sample_13_FD_206722 | JGI IMG/M metagenome (GOLD analysis project Ga0335070, IMG submission 206722) | Soil microbial communities from Loxahatchee National Wildlife Refuge, Florida, United States - Lox_Sample_1.3 | ecosystem: Environmental > Terrestrial > Soil > Wetlands | place: USA...
CTCTGGATACGGTGGAACTGGTCATGGCATTTGAAGAGGCATTCAATATCGAGATTCCGGATGAGGATGCCGAGAAAATCGCAAAGGTAAAGGACGCCGTAGAGTATATAAAGAAGAAAATGGCCTAAGGCCTTCAGGGAATCATGGAAAAACGGAGAGTTGTGGTAACTGGCCTGGGACTCATCACCCCCCTGGGGATTGGGGTGGAGCCCTCATGGCAAGGGCTTATAGAGGGCAGGTCGGGAATCAATACTATCACGACCTTCGATTCCTCAGACCTTCCTGTTCACATTGCGGGCGAGGTGAAGGGTTTCGATCCCCTCCTGTACATCGAACCGAAGGAAGTGAAGAAGATGGACAGGTTCATCCACTTTGCTGTGGCCGCATCGACCATGGCCGTGGATGACTCAGGACTCACCATCACTCACCGTAACGCGGCAAGGGTGGGAGTCATTATCGGCTCTGGCATGGGAGGACTCCCCGCAATTGAGCACTATCACAAAGTATATCTTGAGAAGGGGTACCGGAGAATCACTCCTTTCTTTATCCCCATGCTCATCATCAATCTTGCCTCGGGTCAGGTCTCGATAAAATTCGGGGCCAAAGGCCCCAATTCCGCTGTGGCCACTGCCTGCGCCACCGGGACCCATGCAATCGGCGACGCATTCAGGATCATACAGAGGGGCGAAGCTGATGTGATGATCGCGGGAGGAACTGAATCTTGCATAACCCCCATGGCGGTAGGTGGATTCGCAGTGATGAAGGCGTTATCCACAAGAAATAAGGAGCCGGAAAAGGCGAGCAGGCCGTTTGACACGTATCGGGACGGATTTGTCATGGGAGAAGGCGCAGGGGTTTTGATCCTCGAGTCACTGGAGAATGCAAGGGAGAGGAACGCCCGGATCTATGCAGAAATTATGGGTTACGGGATGACCAGTGACGCATATCACATCACCGCCCCCGCTCCTGAGGGGGAAGGCGCCGCTTCGTGCATGGCCCTCACGTTGCGGGACGCAGGGGTTTCTCCTGAAGTGGTGGATTACATCAATGCCCACGGGACGTCCACAAAATATGGCGATGAGCTGGAAACAAAGGCCATAAAGACAGTATTCGGGGCACATGCTTATGCACTGAAGGTGAGCTCAACAAAATCAATGACCGGACATTTGCTCGGTGCGGCAGGCGGTATTGAGAGCGTCATAAGCGTCCTCAGCATCCATCATAACACGGTTCCTCCCACGACGAACCTTGAGAACCCGGACCCGGAATGCGATCTCGACTACGTTCCCCATATACCGAAAACTCTTGATGTGAACTACGCCCTTTCAAACTCCTTTGGTTTTGGCGGGACGAATGCCTGTCTCCTCTTCAGAAAATTTAGAGCAGCTTGAAAGGGACCTGGGCTATTCCTTTCACCGCCGGGATCTGCTCCTTGAGGCCCTGACCCACAAGTCGTTCCACCACGAAAATCCTTCCCACATCCCGTCACATAACGAGCGTCTTGAGTTTATCGGCGATTCCGTACTTGGTCTTGTCATCGTTGAACTTTTGTTTCACGACAAAAAAGGCTATACAGAATCCGAGATGTCCGAAATCAAGTCATATCTCGTAAGGGGGTCCCTTCTCTCCGAAATCGCCCATGGCATGGGACTGGGAAGATATCTGAGGCTCGGAAAGGGGGAGGAAGAGACCGGCGGAAGAAATAAGAGATCCCTCCTGGCAAATGCCATGGAAGCGGTATTTGGAGCGATCTACCTTGACGGAGGATATGGGGCTGCGCAAGAGTCAATCCTCAGGCTTTTCAAGGAACGGATCGTGTCCGTATTATCCTCCGGGCAGTACCACAATTACAAGACAGACCTGCAGGAGGAAAGCCAGATGCGGTTTGGGGTCCTGCCTGAGTATCATATCATACACCAGGAGGGAGAAGAACATCGCAAGATATTCACGGTGGAGGTATTCATCGCAGGCAGGAGGTTAGGCATGGGGAGCGGAAAAAACAAGAAAGAGGCACAAACCGCAGCGGCTAAAGAGGCCATCGAGAGGCTCCATACAGGAAGATAAATTTCCTGACCTAACAAATGTCCTGCCCTTCCAGAACAACAAAGGCAATGCCATATTCCTTTTCATGACTCAGGCTCAGATGGACCTTAGAGAGTGCATTCTCCCGAAAAAAGGCCCTTAATGCACCCCTGGGCTGTATTGTCGGGTTCCCCCTGTCATCATTTACCACCTCTATATCAATAAGGGGAATGGATACATGTGAACCTGATGCCTTGATCACTGCCTCTTTTGCAGCAAACCGCACCGACAATGAAGGGAATGGGTCTCTCTTATGATAGCAATACGCGATTTCATCAGGGGTAAAGACACGTTGAAGGAATCTTTCTTCCCATTTTCCGACCACTTCCCTCATCCTCTCTACCTTCACAATGTCTATGCCGATACTATAAATCATATCGACTTCTGTCCACAGTCAATGGTCAATGGATTATTCCTCCCTTGATTCCCTGTAGTTTAGTGATTTCTATGACTTGCTGCTCACTGCTGACTGTCGTATCAATTCCTTCATCTCTCTCACCGCACGCTCAAGTCCCACAAGAACTGCCCTTGAGACAATGCTGTGCCCGATATAAAGCCCCCTCAGCCCCTCTATTTCAGCTATCCTTCCCACATTGAAATAATTCAATCCATGTCCTGCATTGGCTGATAACCCCACATTATGCGCAACCCTCACCGCCTCATGCACTCTCTGTAACTCTTTTCCCTTCTTATTTCCCTTCGCATTGGAATAGAGGCCGGTATGAATTTCCACCATATCCGCCCCCGTCTCCTTTGAGATATCCACGTCCATTATGGAGGGGTTAATAAAGAAGCTCACCGGAATCCCTGAATTATGCAGTTTCTTTACTGTGAGCTTCACATGCTCCTTCTGCCTCACCACGTCCAGCCCGCCCTCTGTGGTAAGCTCACGTCTTTTTTCTGGTACAAGGGTCACCAGCTCGGGTGAAACTTCAAGGGCAATACGAACCATCTCTTCAGTTGTCGCCATTTCGAGGTTCAGCTCCGTGTTCACCATTTCCCTTAATAGCTTCAGGTCTCGGTCCTTTATATGGCGGCGGTCTTCCCTCAGGTGTACGGTAATGCCATCCGCACCGCCAAGGATTGCCAAGGTCGCAGCCATAAGTGGGTCGGGCTCGCTCCCCTTCCGCGCTTCCCGTAGTGTGGCAACATGGTCGATATTTACACCCAGAATCATTGTCACTCCTCCTCCGCATACACGGATTTGCTATCTCTCAGTACCACATCATAGCTTCAAAGTCAGGTGTCGGAACCGTGAGGGTGATATACCCCCTCCATGGGCAACGCTCCACATTCTCCTCTTCCTTGCGGAGGGAGAGGAAGATATTCAACTCATCACGCTCCTTTGCTCCAATATCCCGAAAGGGGATAGCGCACTCAAGGATATCCCCTATTGCAATGTCCTGGAGCTCTTTGACCCCTGTCCATCCCGCGTCGCTCTTGTGAAGGAGGTGTGCCGTCCCCGTGTCCCTGATGGAGATATCAACCCTGAAAGGGTAAGGCCTGACGAATTCTATGGTAAGGAGGGCATCCATGGGAAACTCGGCAAAAGAAGTCTTGGGATCAACACGGACAAAGAGTGTCTGTTGGTTGAACCCATAGTAGATTCTGGATATAAGGCCTTCGGTCATATGCATACTCCCGCCCGATTTGCCCACATCCAGGTACGCACCCTGGAACCATTCGAAATAGCTTGTCATGATTCCGTCGATTTTGGGATGAATAAAGCCCCTGATTTCCATGGAAGGAGCCACCGACCTGTCCTCCCTCAGCACCGGCACAAAAAGATGGGGAGGGGCCTCCCGTCCCATCTCCCTATACACTCTCGTGAGATTCTGCCTGAACAGCTCATCGAACTCCTCAGCATTCTCTGTGGAATGCTCGTCACCGTACCACCAGTTCCAGTCACTCCCCTCTGCAACATACAGTGCCTTCCACGCAGAATCCATAGCCCTCCCTGGATTCATTGACTGAAATTCCCCAAGCGCGTCCCTTGTCTCGGTCAGGTAGTCCCAGGCAGTATTATCCTCTTCGTGCCCTATCCAGACGTTGAAATTTGCATATATCCAGGACCCTGCATGGAGGCGTTCAAGCTTCTTCCTTTCACGGTGCTCACCGAGATAGCCGGAAATAGTGGTAGTACGTAACTGTTCGTACTTCGCAAGACCTTCGTAGAGATATCGGAAGAAGTCCTCGCCATCGTTTTCATAATATTCCCACGCATTCTCTCCATCCAGAATCACCGGGACGAGATGAGGTACATTCCCGGGAAGGGACTCATGGATTTGCAGGAATTTGTGGATGAGGTCCTCTGCTGCCCTCTTGGGCTCCCACCCTGAATAGACAAACCCGATGAGGTCAGAGATCTTGTGGTCCCTGAAGAGAAGGGAAGCCCCTGAAAATTCATGGACAGAGTAAAGGAGGTCAGGCCTCAGGAGGTTTCCCGACGGACCTCTCAGTCCGATTCCCAGAGAACCGGCGAGAACATCCTCATCAGTGGCGATCCACTCTATCCCTTCTTCGCGGATTGCCCTCACAATATCCTCGCTCACCGAGCCTTCCGACGGCCACATGCCTGCTGGCCTCTGCCCGAACACACCTTCAAAGAAGTCCATTGCCATGCGTATCTGCGCCAGGGCATCCTCCGGGTGGGAGAATCTCTTTTTCGGTAAACGGATGTCCGGAGTGGGCACCTTTGCCACATTGGTATCCCAGAGGAGCGGGAGTATAGGGTGATAGAAAGGTGAGGCCGAGAGTTCCACCTGGCCTTTGGAAGAAAGTTCCCTGTATTTGGGAATTATGTCACGCAGGATTGACAGTCCTTTCTCCGCCAGGAGGTTTTTCTCCTCCTCGCTGTACCCCCTTCCCTTTGTCACGAGAGAGGAGAGAAAAGGGTCCCTTTTCCTCAGCATCGGGTCTATCCATACCAGATTAAACAGAACCTGAAGGTCAAGAAAATCACTGTCTGAAAAATATCTGATGGTGCGGGTGAGGTCACTTTTTGAAAACGTGAGCCCTCTCTTGAGGAGCAACTCGTAGTAACGGGGAAATGGTCTGACCATCGTGTCCCAGTTGGCAAGAAAGAAGTTACCGATGATGAACGCGCGCTCTTCATCGCTCAGATCGGACGCCCTTTTCAGCGTCACTTCAAGAAAAGCGTCCTTTGCGTTGTTCTCCGTGTAATCGATAATTTGCTCGATGAGTGACGGCACAAGATTGAATGTCTGTCTGATATGGGGATATTCGTCAAGGAGCATGGCCATGTCGAGGTAGTCTTTGGTCCCATGGAGTCTTACCCAGGGAAGACGGTAGATTCCCGAGAAGGGGTCCTTGTAATAAGGTTGATGCATATGCCAGAGGAATGCAATGGAGAGGGGACTACTGCTCATACTTGAAGACGTATTCGTCGGGCTTTGCCATCCCGAAATTTTCTCTCGCATGTTTTTCGAGATAGAAAGGGTTTTCCCTCAGCCGTTTTGTGTCTGACTGCAAACGGGAATTCTGGGTCTCCACCTCATGAAGTTCCCTGACCAGCTGACTCTTCGTTTCCCTTAACCGAAGGTATCTGAGAAGACCCGTCTCCCCGAAGGTAAAACTTATCACAAGGTAGAGCAGACTGAGAATCGCGATTGTCAGGAATATAAGGCGCCTCTTCTTAAGCTCAGCGGTAACCTGTTTCCTGAGAAGTTGATGGGAATTCATCCTGCTAAATTATACAATGCATTCTTCCCTTTGTATAGTGCTGAATCTGATAGTTCCCGCTCGATCTCCATCAACCTGTTGTATTTGGCGACCCGGTCACTCCTTGACAGCGACCCGGTCTTGATAAATCCTGTGTTACAGCCAACGGCAAGATCCGCAATGGTGGTGTCTTCTGTTTCCCCCGATCTGTGGGAGACTACTGCGGTATACCCTGCCCTCTTGGACATTTCTATGGCATCCAGGGTCTCGGTGAGCGTACCTATCTGGTTCAGCTTGATGAGCACCGAATTCGCGATCTTCTTCCGGATTCCCTCCTGAATGATCTCTGTATTGGTAACAAAGATATCATCGCCCACAAGCTGCACCGCTTTCCCGAGCCTCTGGGTGAGACGTCTCCACCCTTTCCAGTCCTTTTCCGAAAGGCCGTCTTCGATCGAAAGGATGGGATAACGATTCATGAGTTTTTCATAGTAGTCGATCATCTCTTCCGCCGCACGGTTCTTGCCTTCAAAGTGGTACCCCTTTGCGGAATAGAACTCGGAAGCCGCCACATCCAGGGCAAGGGAGATCTCCCTTCCCGGTATATAGCCCGCGTCTTCTATGGCGCGAACAATAAGCCTGATCGCCTCCTCATTACTCTTCAGGTGGGGAGCAAACCCGCCCTCATCGCCCACCGCAGTGCCCAATTTATTCCTTTTCAGGATAGATTTCAGGCTGTGAAACACCTCGGAGCCGGCACGAACCGCACCCGAAAGATTCGGCAGGCCTGCAGGCATGATCATGAATTCCTGAATGTCCAGATTATTGTCCGCATGTGCTCCGCCGTTCAGAATATTCATCATCGGCACAGGGAGTTCCTTCGCATTACATCCCCCGAGATACCGATACAGCGGCATTTCCAGTTCCAGTGCAGTTGCCCTGCAGACCGCGAGAGACACCCCGAGAATTGCATTGGCGCCGAGCCGTGCCTTATTCTCTGTCCCGTCCAGTTCCCTCATAACTGCATCAATATTCGCCTGGTTCATAGAGTCGAGGCCCATCAGTTTTGGCGCGATTTCCTGCATCACGTTATTCACCGCATTGAGCACACCCTTTCCGTGGAATCGTGTCCCTCCATCCCTCAGTTCGAGGGCCTCCCGTTCTCCTGTGGATGCCCCTGAAGGAACAGCCGCCTTGCCCCGCACTCCGCTGTCCAGGAGAACCTCCACCTGAAGGGTGGGGTTTCCCCTCGAATCCAGTATTTCCATGGCATTGACTTCAATAATCTCTCCCACGTGTCCTCCTTATCATTCAGTATATAAAGTTTATGTCCCACGGTTCACACTCATGGAGTGCTTCCATTTTGAATGAATATTCTGATATCTTCACCGAGAGTGAATTGCACTATTGTAAATACTGACCAAGGCTGTTTTCAACCCGCTTCATATCCACAGGAACATCCGCTAACTCTGCCCTGTCAGAGATCTGTCTCAGACATGTCCCTATGAATACCCTGAACTGTCTCATCTTATCTTTCAGTTTATCAAACCCCTTTCCCTTAAGCCCTTCCCTGTTCAGGGCAAAGACCTTCTGGAAAAATGAGGTGAACTCTTCATAATCGTCGTATCTGAGAAGCTTGAAGGTGAAGCTTTGAAAATAGAGCATAAAATTCCTCATTGCATCAAAGACGTGCACCCGCTTCTCAGGCGTGCCCTCTTTCTCCACAAGGGCGAGGAACCTCTCGAGGATGAGGATATCTTCCCTCAGCCTGATGGATTGTTCCCTTTTCGTAAGGAAGGTGTCAAAGATGTCACTCCCTTTGATGGCAGGATTGAAGAATGATACCAGCTGGACCACACTCTGTTCCGCGAGGTTTTTGAGTATCCCGTGGCTGTTTTCTATCTTGCCCTTGAGATACTGGGGTGACCTGTTCTTGAATATTTCCTTGAGTTCCTGGAGAAATACCCTCTTTGCCTCCATGGAGAACTGATACGACATCGCCCTCATCAGCATCCTGATCCCCTCATCCATCCCCTTGCGGGACACGGTATCGAGGTACATGACGAACATAGCGCCTTCAGAGCGCAGGAGCAGGATGATAAGGAGCGACGGATTGAGCGAGCCGAATCTCGTCGAGGTGTCCGCGTACCTGAGGTATCTCAGAAACCTGAACAGGTGGAGCAGGATGACCGAGACGTATTTCCTCGTCTCCTGCTCGCGTATGCCTTTCACCATCTGGGAAATTTCCCGGTTCTCTATGATGTCGAACTCGGGGTCAATATCTTTCTGAAAGGGATTAAAGTGGAGATTCTCCCTCAGTTCCCTTCCTACCATCTCCCCAATGTTCGCATAGGTGAGATAGGATATGTGTTCTGTTCTCAGAATATCTGTAATGATTCCTTTGAGATTGACTATAGAGTCGTAGAGAAGGAAGAGGCCCTTTTCAGGCCTGTCCTGTTTGTAGAGTTCCTCCCTAAGGGCATCCCTCTTTTTGTCCGTGAGAAATTTCGAGTGGGCAAATTTCTGAAACCAGTAAGCATTCTTTTTGCTTTCGGGGATAACCAGATCTATAAGGCCTATGATCCTCAGAATAGTGTCCCGCACCGCAGAAATCTCCTCAAAGAAATTTCCCCCGGTCACGTCCTCTTTTGAAATGGGAAGGTTCTCGATATTGAAAAAGCGGTCCAGGGCCCGGAGAAGGACATTGAGCTCCGAGAATATCCCCCAATGTTTTTTTCTTTCGGAGGCGAGCCAGTTGTCCGAGAGTGCGGTGAACGCCATTGCGCCTAGCCGGTCAATTCATTTCTTCGGTACATGGATGGCCTCACCGAGAATGTCTTCTGCCGCCTCCCTAATCCCTTCTGAGAACGTGGGATGGGCATGGATCGTTTCTGCAACGTCTTTAGCGGCCAGGCCCGCCTTCATTGCCACCGCAATCTCATGGATAAGATCAGATGCATGGGGGCCAATGATGTGTGCACCGATTATCCTGTCTGTGCGGGCATCGGTAATAATCTTGAAGAAACCGGATATCTCTCCCGTTGCGTGGGCCTTCCCCAGTGCCCGGACCGGGAAGTGACCCGTCCTGATGTTCATCCCCTTCTCCACTGCCTCATGTTCCCTGAGTCCTACTGACGCGATCTCTGGAGAGGTGAATACCGCGGCAGGCACGATGGAGTAATCCATAGTCATGTCTGTGCCACATGCGTTGGATGCAGCAACGATACCTTCCCGTGATGCTTTATGGGCAAGGAGCATACCTCCCACCACATCACCGACCGCGTATACCCCCTTCACGTTCGTCTCCATTTTTTCGTTCACAATGATTTCGCCTCTTTCCCCTTTCTTGACTCCGAGGCGTTCAAGACCGATATGCTCACTGTTAAAGGACCTTCCCACCGAGACGAGGACCTTGTCCGTCACGAGCTCTTTGCCGTCTGAAAGAAACAAATGCATCCCGTCATCCTCAGCCTGAACCCTTGACACCTTTACTCCGGTCATCAATGTTATCTTCTTCTTCCTGAATTCCTTTTCCAGATACTCCGATATCTCGGTATCCTCCGAAGAAACCGCCCGCGAAAGCATCTCCACCATGGTCACCTCTGCCCCGAGCTCGCTGAATATGCATGCATATTCACACCCGATAACCCCGGCACCCACAATGAGTATCCGCCTCGGGATCTCCCTCACGGTGACCGCATTGTCGCTTGAAAGGATCCTCTCGCCGTCAAAAGGGAATCCTGGGATCCCTGCCGGCCTGGAACCGGTTGCAATGATAATCCTGTCGGCCTCCACAGTCTCTCTTGTTCCGTCATGTTTCTCCACCTCAATGCTGTGGGCGCTCACCAGAGTGCCCTTCCCTTCCACAAGCGTGACCCCCCAGCTCTTGAAGAGGCCTCTGATTCCTTTCACCTGTATGGAGACAACCTTGGCCTTTCGCTCCATCATTTTCGCGAGGTTGGGGAAGACAGAACCGCTGCTGTCAATCCCGTATTCGGCAAGATTTCTCGCGTTCCGAAGTGCGTCTGTGGAAGCGATTAATGTCTTGGTGGGAATGCAGCCCCAGTTGAGGCAGGTTCCGCCCACTTCATCTTTTTCGATTACCGAGACCTCTGCCCCCAGATGAGCCGCCTTAAGCGCTGCCACGTAACCGCCGGGACCACTCCCGAGAACCAGTATCCTCATTTTGACTCTTCTTCCAGGTATTTCTCGTATTCAGTGGCGTCCATGAGGTCATCCGCTTCCGACTCATCGTCAATCTCGATGACCGCGATCCACCCTTTCCCGTAGGGCTCCTCATTGATGATCTCCGGAGACTCTGATAATTCCTCGTTCACTTCTATGACGGTCCCGCTTACAGGGCTTATAACGGATGATGTGGCTTTTGTGGATTCTATTTCTGCAAGTTCACTGTTGGCCTCTATGGACGTATCCGCATCCGGCAGGTCAATGTAGACAATATCCCCGAGTGCCTCCTGGGCATGATCCGTGATTCCCACCGTCGCCTTCTTCCCTGCCACTTTCACCCATGTGTGTTCCTTGTGATACCTAAGATTCTCCGGATTCATCCCTGTCCTCCTTT
>Ga0335070_10011484_pt1 | contig 10345 bp, 4 predicted proteins | sample Lox_Sample_13_FD_206722 | JGI IMG/M metagenome (GOLD analysis project Ga0335070, IMG submission 206722) | Soil microbial communities from Loxahatchee National Wildlife Refuge, Florida, United States - Lox_Sample_1.3 | ecosystem: Environmental > Terrestrial > Soil > Wetlands | place: USA: Florida...
GATCGTCCGGGTACAGCGGCAGGTAGCGGATCGAGGCCTCGACCAGGTCCTGGAAGAAGTGCGTCCCGAAAGAGAGGTCCGGGACGTAGTTCCCGCGCTTGCGCGCGATCTCCGCGAGCATGGCCGTGTGGTTGATGTCGGAGTACGTGACGCTGACCCCGAGTTTGATGTCGCCCCGGCTCCCCCACCGTCCGGGGCCGATCAGAATGAACTGCCGCTTCGGCAGCACCGCGTTGAGCCGGCTCACGGCGCGTCCGACTTCGTGCAGTTCGTCGACGCTCTCCAGTTCGTTGTAGCGGTCCGGGTCCACGTACACGACGTGCGTGATATCGGGCATGCGCCCGTTGGACACGTACCGATTCGCGGAGAAAAGGATGTCCGGCTCCGAAAGATCGCGTGGGATCACGGCCGAGATATTCTCGCGGGCGAAGCTCTGCGGACGGCACTGCAGCAGGAAGAAGTCGCTCCCGTCGGAGGCGAACTCCATGTCCACGGGGTGCCCCAGCTTCTCCTCCAGGACGCGAAGCATCGAGGAAATCCTCCTCACCAAAGGTGTGTCCGAGATCAGCCCCTCGAACGTCACCACCGGCTCCCCCTGCTCCAGGTCGAGGTATGCACCCACCGGCTTGACGATTTGCGAGTCGTGCTTGAACGAGACGATGCGGTGGACCTCCGGGTACTTGCCAGCACACTCTGCGAGCAGAGTCTTGATGCGCAACGTCCTGAGGCTGCGGGACTCCAGGTCGACCACATCGATCTGCTGCGGCGAATAGCGCACAACCTCGTCGGGCGTGACGTTGACCCGAAGCTTGGGTTGGCCCGGCGCCACCAGGATCGGGTAGTCCTCCTGGACGCGGTCCACGGCGCGGGTGCCGAGTCCCGGAACCATGCGGATCAAGCCGTCCTCCCGTTTGACCCGCGGCGACCATCGAAACTCGTTGCGCGACAGGGCGACGCCAGCGAAGGCGGGGAAGTAGTAGCGACACACCTCCCTACCGACCACCTCCTGGATCATGATCCCCATTTCCTCCTGGAAGTCGAGCAGGCCGCACTCGGCGCGGTACTGAATGGGGTCGGGGCCGTGAATCGAGGCGTAGACCTCTGCGATCGCGTCCTTGAGCGCGATGAGCCGCTCACGTTTCGTCCCCTGGTTGGCCAGGAAGAGGCTCTTGTACTTGCCCGAGAAAGCCGCACCGAGCCGGTCCTCGAGCAGGCTGGAGGAGCGCACGATGATCGGGGTGTCGTGCAACTCGTCCAGAACCAGCGAGAGTCCCTTGACCAGTTCGGGAGGAAACTCCGAGTTCTTGAACACCTGGACGAGGTGCGGGTACTCGAGGCGCACCTGGTCGATCTCCTTGTACTTCTGCTCGTACACCTCCTCGATGTTGTTGTGGCGGACGAAGCCCCGCACCGCATCGGATGCCACGTAGAAGGCGCGCGGAAGCCGGATCTCGCCGATCTCGGGATTGTCCGCAGCCGCCTTCCTCAGAATCTGCTCCGCCAGGAAGACACCCGCCAGCTTGCCGCCCATCATCCCGCGGCTCCCCGGCAGGCAAATCAGCCGCTCGAGCAGCCCAAGGATGTCCTCCAGGTCGACGAACTCCTTCGCGACCTTGATGTATGAGGGCTCGCGCGACAGGAAGCGGCGGATCAGCGAGACCCGCACGATGTTGAGCGTGGGCGGCAACAGCCCCGCCCCCTCCGGCACGAGGTGCAGGTACCGCCGGATGGCGCTGGCCACCTCCTCCGGCGACGCTTGCATGTTGGCCACCGTCTGCACCAGGAACGCCGACCGGTCCTCGTGGATCCAGCGCTCGATGCGGTCCAGGATCTCGCGCCCCGACAGACACCTCTGAGCAACCGCGAAGACCTCGTCCGCGAGCTGAAGGGAGTCGCCGAGGGGGACCCGTTGGCTGGGCTCGTTGACCTCACCGAGCACGCTCTCCTCCGCCCGGCGGTCCTGGCCGAACCCCAGGAGCAGGGTCTGAGCCTGCGAGATGCCGCTCCACGCGAGGTGGGTGGCCATCTTCCGGGAGATCCGCACGAAGAGGTCCTGGTCGGTGCGCCGCAGCAGATTGACGACGACCCTCCACTCCTCCGGCCGCTTCTCCGCAAGCGACTCGCGGACGTGCCGCCACTCCTCGACCACGCCACGCAGCTGCTTGTGAAGGATGAAATGGCCAATCCGCTCCGCGATGGTCTGAATCAGCCTGCCTTCCTCTTTGAGGAAGGGGCCCTCGTCAGCCTGCGGCATCTCCCGCGTGTAGTAGACGTTGATCCGGCCCACCTTTTTGTCCTGCACGATGATGTCAGCACCCTGCTTCCACGGGGTCTCGGCAAACCCCTCGCGGCCGAACCGTCGGCCCTCGTACTCGATGACCGCCACGCAGAGGTCCGGGTATTGCCAGCCGGGAGGAATGGCCTCGATGATCCCGGCGAAGACCTCCTCGAGCGGCCTGTCCGCATCGTCGAGAAGCTCCTCGACGTCGTAGAGGCAGCCGAGTTCCTTCGCCCGCTCCTGGAGCGCCCAGAGGAGCCTCTCGTTGGCCTTGTCCTGGTCAGTCATGATGAACGATCACCCCCCGGCCGGTTCGCCCGTCCACTCGGATGTACAGAGGCGCGACCAGTCTCACGTGGCGCAGGTGCTGCGTTTCGGCCGTGGCCGGCTGCGAATCCAGCCAGGACCAGCCGATCCGACGGCTCTCCTCCGCATCGAGGGAGAAGTAGAGGACCGAGAAGCTCGTCAGGTTGTGAAAGAAGTGCGAGCCCTGCGAGAGGTCGGCGCCCAGGCCCGCGGTCGAGGCCTCCACAATGGCGCGTGCACCGCAAATCTGCGCCCACTCCACAGGCACACCGCCCCACCGGTCGGACGTCCCCCACCGGCCGAAACCCATGAGCAGGTATGGCCTGCCCTCACGCAGGAGCTCGTCGTTGATGCCCTCCAACTCACCGGCGATCGCGGGCGTCGCGGCGACCTCGAAGCTCGCCGGCTTGACGTAGACCACGTCGAGGACCGAGTCGTCCGACCCGTTGCCGAGCACGTGGCGCGAGGCGGCCAGCACCCCAGGCCCTTCCATTTGGTTCTCGTCGACCATGACGGCCTCGTGCCCCACGACGAGCGGCCGCACCTGAAGGAACCCCAGCCTGGCCCGGCCGTCGGGGTTGATGGTGAGGGCAAACTCGATCTCCACCGGCTCCCCAACCGCACCTTCGCACACCGAGAGGAGCTGTTGGATCGTGTCGTTGAGAGCGACCTGGTTGTACGACAGGATCGGCGCGAAGTTGAGGAGACGCGGCCCCTTCACGCCGGCGCCGGCGGTGATTCGTTGGGCCTGGGGGTCGTAGGTTGAGGCGACAAATCGCAGCGTGTCGTCGCCTTCGGCGTCGGCGAGGGAGCAATGCACCAGGTGCTCGGTCTCCTTGCCCGGGTCGTAAGGCGCCTGCCCCATGTTGACCGCCCAGAACTCGCGCTGGGTCGCGTCCAGCAGATCGCCGATCGAGTTGTACGGCGGCGGCGCCTTCGGGTAGGCCGGCGAGTAGTTCCAGCACGGCTCGCCGTCCACGATCGTCTTGCCGAGGCCGAGTGCGAGCGAGGCCACCCCGTCCTCCGGCCTTGCGTTGCCCGACGGGTAGTAGTTGTACGAACGGGCCACGCCGGAGACGTTCGGATAGAAGCGCTCTCCGTGGCGGGCGCCGACCACCTCCTGGACGATGACCGCCATCTTCTCGTCCCCGACCGCCCCGCGCACGGTCTTCAGGTAGCCCTTGGCCTCCCGGAAGTACGTCGAGGCCCACACGAGCTTGACCGCCTCGACCAGGCGCCGGAAGCGGGAATCGACGTCGAGCTGGTTGTTGGGCGTCATTTTGGTCGCGTAGACGCCGGCGAACGGACGCTGCAGGGCGTCTTCCAGCAGGCTCGACGAGCGCACGGCCAGCGGCGAGTGGACCGCCGCAATCAGCGCGCGCAGATCTCCGGAGAGCTGGGTGGGCAGGTCAGCCTGCAGGAAGCGATGGCAGAGACGGTCATCGGGCAGGTCCGAGGTGGCGTCCTCGTGAAGCCCGTTGAGGTTCATGAAAGCGTCGAAGTGCTCGGTCGTGATCACCGCAAGCTGCGGGATGGCGACCCCAACCTCGCTCTCCCGCTCGAACCGCTGTGCGAGCGTGGGCAGGATGAAGGCGAGCCCTTGCGCCTTTCCGCCCAGTTCGCCGTCCCCGATGGCGGTGAACGGCGTCTCGACGTTGAAGAAGTCGCGGTCGAACCGCGCCACGCTCCCTGCCGTCGCCTTCATGCGTCAGCCCCGGGTCTGGATTTCTGGGCGCATTCCCTGACCCCTGTCCCCTGTCCCCTGTCCCCTCTCCTCACAGCCACCCCCGTGCCCTGCACGCCCCAGCCACCCGCGAGACCGCGATGATGTAGGCGGCGTCCCGCATCGGGAGGATCTTCTTCCGGGCAAGGTCGCTCACCGCGATGTAGGCGGAGGTCATCTTCACGTCGAGCTTGCCCAGCACCTCGTCGCGCTCCCAGAAGTAATTCATGTTCGACTGCACCTGCTCGAAGTACGAGCAGGTCACCCCCCCGGCGCCGGAAAGCAGGTCGGGGATCACCTTGACCCCAAGGCCCGCTAGCGCCTGCTCGGCTTCGGGCCGGGTTGGCCCGTTCGCTCCTTCGGCGACCACCCGAACACGCTGACTCACCGCGCCCACGTTCTCCGCCGTGATCTGGTTCTCGAGCGCCGCGGGAACGAGAACGTCCACGTCCTGCTCGAGCCAGGCGTTGCCGGGCAGCACCTCGTAGCCGAGGCGAGTCGCCTCCTCCCGGTCGATGCTCCCAAAACCGTCGGTGATTCCCAGCAGCTCCTCGACCCGCACCCCGTCCTCCCTGCGGACGGTGAACGGCTTGCGCTCTCTCCTGTCCAGCGCCGCGACCGCGAGCACCTTCACGCCAAGGTCCGCGCAGAGCTTGGCGGCGTGCTGCCCGACGTTTCCGAAACCCTGCACGCTCGCGACCGCGTTGGACGGTTTGATTCCGATCTCCTTCAAAGCCTCGCGCACGCAGATCACGGCGCCGAACCCCTGCGCCTCCTTGCGCCCCAGCGAGCCCCCCATGCCCACCGGCTTGCCCGTGAGCGCGCCCAGGGCGTGCCTCCCGTTGATCGCCTCGTACTCGTCCAGCATCCACAGCATCTGCTGCGGGCCGGCCATGATGTCCGGCTCCGGGACGTCGACGTCGGGCCCGAGATCGCGTGCTGCAAAACGCATGAAGCGACGGCAGAGCTGCTCCAGTTCGGCCGGGCTCAGGTTATGCGGGTCCACGACCACACCACCGGCGCTCCCACCGAGGGGAATGTCCACGACGGCCGTCTTCCACATGGCGAGAGCGCGGATCACGTCCAGGGTGCCGGCCGGGTGGAAGCGCAGCCCGCCTTTGCCGGGGCCGCGCGCGTCGTTGTGAAGCACGCGAAACCCCCTGTAGATGTGCACCCCTCCGTCGTCCATGCGGAGCGGGATCGAGAACACCACTTCCCGCATCGGCTCCCGCAGGAACTCACGGATGGCGCTGTCGAGTCCGAGCTGCTCAGCAGCCCGGTCGTATTGAGACTGGGCCATCGCAAAGGGGTTGAAGGGATTCGTCGACATGGCGATTCTCCTGCTCCGACCGACCTCAAAGCTCAGTCTCATCTGGCCTTAGGGTGATGTCAAGCAACGGCGATTGCGGCACGGCGAGGTGCGAGAAACACCAGCGCCGAAGCGGATGGGCGACCCACCGCTTGAGCGATCGCCCGGCGCTGCCAATGGCGATTCGCCTGGCTACCCGCGAAGAACGATGAGCCCGCGGCGGGACGAGCCATCGACAACAACTTCCAGCGGGCGGTCCAGCCGAATGTGCCTGACCCTGCCGGCCAGCTCCTCGTTCTCTGCGGGATAAGCTGCGAGCCACTGCCAGTTGACGCTCCCGCCATCCTGCAGCCGGTGCACGGGGAGGAAGGGGATGCCGAACGACGTCAGGTTGTGGAAGAAGTGGGATCCCTGTGAGGGCTCCACATCGAGGTCCGTGAAATCGGTCTCGACGATCGCAGCGGCAGCCGAAATCTGGGCCCAGGCAACCGGCACCCCGAGCCACGGATCTTGTGACCCCCACCGACCAGGCCCGATCAGGAGGTATCCCCGCCCCTCCTCACGCATCCGTTGGTTCTGGCGCTCCAGGATGCTCGCGACCTCCGGGGTGTGTGTCCTTTCCAGTGTCGGAAGAACGACGACGACGTCACGGAGGTTGGACCGCCGACCGTGCCCGAGGGCGTTCGCAGAGTCGGCAATCACGGTGTCACCAGCGGCTGCGCCCATCGAGTCCACCCTCTCCAGGGGCTCGATGAGCATCGGCCGCACCTGCAGCACGTGAAAGACCCGATTGGTCTCGCCCGCCCTGAGATCCGCCGCGAACTCGACCTCGACCGGCACTCCCAGCGCGCGCTGAGTCACGTCCGTGAGCCACGTCAGTATCTCCGCAAGGGGAAAACCACTCCCCTTGAGCACCCGAGAGAACGTCACCAGCGGGCTTCCTCCGGGGGTTATTCCATCGACGACCGTGTCGTTGGGCCGCAGATAGGTAGATGCAAGCGTGGCCGCGCCACTGTCCGCCAACGCCTCCGTGACCTCGAGCGAGACCAGGTTAGCGTCGAATTCAAGGCCAGGGATGACGTCCATGCGGCTCATGTCGAGCGCCCAGAACCGCCGCTGGGCGTTGCGCAAGATGTCTTTTGTCGTTGAAAACTGCGGCAGAACCAGTGGCCAGGCGGGACAGAAACGCAACGCCTCGAACCCGTCCACGACCGACTTCCCGAGCCCCACTGCCACCAGAGCCACACCGTCTTCGGAGCGCATCTCGCGGAAGGGGTAGAAATTGTATGAGCACGCTATGCCCGAGAACGTGGGGTAGAAGTGGGCCCCACGGGAGCTGCCGACGACACGCTGTAGGAGGACGCCCATCCTCTCCTCCTCCAGGCGGTGCGGCGTGCTCGCCAGGTACGCGCGAGCGGCCCGCATGAACATCGAGGCGTAAACAACCTTGATCGCCTCGAGCAGTTGGGCCAGCCGCACGTCCAAGCTCGAATGGTTGTTGGGGAGCATGATCGTCGCATAGACGCCGGCAAAGGGTTGGTACGGGGAATCCTCCAGCAGGCTCGACGACCGCACGGCCAACGGGCCATGGAACACCTGCAGGAACCTGGCCAGGTCCGCCCGCAGCGAGCGGTCGAACCGACCCATCCGGACGGCGTCGAGGACCTCCTGGTCGGTGTACTCGCCCGTCCTGGAGACCAGCGTTTGCAGGTCGTTGCGTTCGAGGAACCCCTCGAACACGTCGGTGGCCAGTGCCACGGTCTGCGGTACAACCATCTCCACGTTGGCGAAGCTCACGCGCTCCCGCGCCAGCAGTTGCTGCATGAACGCGAGGCCCCGCCCCTTGCCGCCAAGCGATCCCGACCCGATCTTGGCGAAGCCCACGAACTCGTCGAAACGGTCAACGGAGAAATCAACCAGGACGTGCCGCTTGATCTCCCGCAGGTAGCCCGTCACCGTGCGGACGAGGAAGGCCCGCAACTCCGCCAACGATTCGAACTCGGAGACCGTCCGCGGCCGCAGGGCTGAAGCCACCTCGAACTCGGTACGAGCCTTGAACCACCGAGAGAAATGGTTGTGGCTGGCGTGGTACTCGAGCGACGGCTCAGGCACGCGATCCAACTCGACCAGCAGTTCGCGGATCTCGCTCGCCCGCCCCACCTCGGTCCCATCCGAGAGGCGAAAGACAAAGTCTCCGAACCCAAAGTTGTCCAGAATGAAGCGCCGCACATCGTCGAGCACGATCGGAGAAGTCTTGTCAAGGAACACTGCCGAAAGCGAGACGGCGCGGCGCCGGTTGTCCGGCTCCGAGGAGAGCAGCAGGACCGGCATTTCCGGGTCTCGGGCCCGTACGCGGCGGGTCAGCTCCAAACCGGCTTCCGGATCCTGTCGCCCATCGCGTGGAAAGCGGATATCGGATATGAGGCCCAACACGTTTTCGCCGTACCTCTCGATCAGGCGCCAGCCTTCCTCCAGTGTCTGGGCAAGCATGATCTTCGGCCTTGCCTGCAAACGGAGCAGCCGGTGAGAGAGGTTGAGGCCCTCCGCCATCAGGCGCTCCGTCTGTCGCGTGACCTCGGTATAGAGGTGAGGAAGGATGAAGGAGACGAAACGTACGTCGTCCTCGACGAGAACGATGACCTGCACGCCGGCCTGCAAGACGTCGTGGTCGGCGTTACGGCGGTCTTCCGCCTGCTGGATCATGGCCAGCAACGTCTTGACGCCTCCCTGAGAAAGGAAGACCCAGTCAACGACTCCGGACTCGGGAAGGCCCTCGAGGTGTGCAAGGTCCCAGCCGTGCGCGGCAAGAACCCCGATCGACAACGCCGGGAAGTCACGTCTGATCTGTGTGGCGAAGTCGTGCAGGGGCATGTCGGGAAGCCTGGCGGTCGTCACGACCATGTCGAACTGTTCAGCCCGGAGGAGTTGCAGCCCTCCCCCGCCGGTTTCCGCACGCGCAAAGCGAGGCGCGTAGCCGACGTTGAGGCCAAGGTCGCGATACTCCTGGGACAGCAGCTCTGCGAGCTCCCCGTCTTCCTCGAGCACAAAAGCGTCAAACCTGGAGGCGACGAGCAGGACGTTGCGCACGCGGAAGGCCATCAGCTCCGAGAACTGCTCGGTTCGCATTCCGTAGCGGCTGACCAGCTCAAGCTTCTCTGCCATTGCGATTGCCTGCCTAGCACTGTACCAGAAGCCCTCAACCCGAAACCCACCTCGCTGCTGCTCGCTTCTTCAGGTTCCGTGAGACCCTGAACGTCCGGGTCCGAGCCCTCCGGTCAGGGGGCGACTCGGAAGGAAGATGAATCGGAGTCACCCTCCCGTCTTGTCCGAACCCCGCCGGACAGCCTCGGCTCGACATGAGCCCCCGGTGGCTCATCGACTTCGCAACCTTGATGAAGCGGGCGATGTTTGCGCCCCCCACGTAGTTGCCTGTGTCGCCGAGGGCGCGACATCGTACTATCCTGGGCTCGTGGGCAAACGTATCAGCGAGAACAGCGGGCTGTGCGCGACCTGTGACAACGCCACGACCTGCATGTACGCGGGCGACGCCGAGCACCCCGTCATGGAGTGCGAGGAGTTCCGCCAACCCGGCGCCGCGTCCGGGGCCCCCACGGCCCACTCTGCTCTCGCAGACCTGCCCGAGGCGCTCGACGAGGAGGCCGAGCGGTTTCTCGCCGTTGGCCTCTGCGCCACGTGCGCGAGCCGCGCGAGCTGCAAACTGCCGAGACCCCCCGGCGGCGTGTGGCAGTGCGACGACTACCGCTGATCTCACGGGAATCAGATGCCCGAGCGCCCTGTGCCCGATGAGAATGAGCGAGCGCGAGTTGACCTCGCGCGAGCGTGGGGGCTCGGGGGTCTTGAGCGGCCGGTCGGGCGGGTGGGCTGGCCGCGGGACCCCCGAAACGTATAGAAAACGGGGAGGGCCGAAGCCCTCCCCAGGAGGAGCATGCCAGTGCTCCCTGATCGCTAGATGACGCCCTGATCGATCATCGAGTTCGCGACCTTGATGAAGCCCGCGATGTTGGCGCCGAGCACGTAGTTGCCGGCGTCGCCGTACTCCACGCTGGTGTCAAGGGCGGCCTTGTGGATGCCTTTCATGATGTTGTGCAGCCGCTCGTCCACCTCCTCACGGGTCCATGAGAGCCGCAGGCTGTTCTGCGACATCTCGAGGCCAGAGGTGGCGACGCCGCCGGCGTTGGCCGCCTTCCCGGGACCGTAGAGGATCTTCTTCTTGAGGAACACCTCGACACCCTCGAGCGTGGTCGGCATGTTGGCGCCCTCGGAGACGCACGTGCAGCCGTTGCCGACGAGCGTCTTCGCATCTTCGCCGCTCACCTCGTTCTGGGTCGCGCACGGCAGGGCGACGTCGCACTTGACGAACCACGGCTTCTTGCCCTCGAAGTACTCGCAGTGGAACTTGTCCGCATACTCCTTGATGCGGCCGCGCTTGACGTTCTTCAACTCCATCAGGAAATCCCACTTCTCGCCCTTGATGCCGTCCTTGTCCACGACAGTGCCGTTCGAGTCGGACGCGGTGACGACCTTGCCGCCCAGCTGGTTCACCTTCTCCATCGCGTACTGCGAGACGTTGCCGGAGCCCGACACGACCACCGTCTTGCCCTTGAACGACTGGCCCTTGGTCTTGAGCATCTCCTCGGCGAAGTACACGCAACCGTAGCCTGTGGCCTCCGGGCGGATGAGGGACCCGCCCCAGTTGAGCCCCTTGCCG
>Ga0335070_10011486_pt1 | contig 10343 bp, 8 predicted proteins | sample Lox_Sample_13_FD_206722 | JGI IMG/M metagenome (GOLD analysis project Ga0335070, IMG submission 206722) | Soil microbial communities from Loxahatchee National Wildlife Refuge, Florida, United States - Lox_Sample_1.3 | ecosystem: Environmental > Terrestrial > Soil > Wetlands | place: USA: Florida...
CTCGGAGATGCCGCGAGGGCGGTCGCGGAAGGCGTACCGCCCGTGTCGCTGCTCGACCCCCACGTGCTCCAGCCGCCCGTAGACCTTGTTGGTCGACGCGTAGAGGAACGCCGCGGACGGGGTGTGCTGGCGTGCCGACTCGAGCAGGTTGAAGGTTCCGAGCGCGTTGACCTCGAAGTCGTGGCGGGGCTCGGTCACCGACGTGGTGACCGCCACCTGCGCGGCGAGGTGGAGGATGACCTGCGTGTCGCGGTGGCGGGCGAGGGCGCCGTCGAGCGCGGCGGCGTCGCGGATGTCCAGGTGCTCGAAGGTGAAGCGCCCCTGCGTCTTGAGCCAGGCGAGGTTCTTGTCCGCGCCGTGTCGCGACAGGTCGTCGAGGACCACCACCTCGTGTCCGCGCTCCATCCACCGCCGTGCTGCGTTGCAGCCAATGAAGCCCGCCCCGCCGGTCACCAGATATTTCACGTGCGCTGTCGTCCTCCGGTCTCGCCCGCCGGAGCTTAGTCGCCGGGTTCGGTGGCGCGCCGCCGGCATGGGGCCCTGTCCGGCACCGGACGCGCAGCCCATCCGGGGTGCCCTCGCCGGAAGCCGCCGGAATCCCGGGGTTCGGGAGCTGGCGACCTCCCCAGGGAATCGAGGTGTCTGGCACCCCGTCAGGGCACCCCGTCAGGCGAGGTGATCGAAGCCGCCGAGGTCACCGGCATCGGCGCCTCTCACGTGAACGCCCCGGCCACGACGGACCTCGCCGACGGGGGTCAGGGACAGGTCGAGCCGGCGGGCCAGCCGGAGGACCGCGACGCGTCGGGTCGGGGAGGTGGTGAAGAGCAGCTCGTAGTCCTCGCCGCCGGCGGCGGCCAGCCGGACGCGCTCGCTCGCGTCCGGAACCGCGACCTCGAGCGCTTCCGAGCACGGAACCGCCTCCAGCGCGAGGTGCACCGCGACCCGGCTCGCCGCTGCGACGTGCCCGGCGTCCTGCACCAGCCCGTCGCTCAGGTCGATGCAGGAGGAGGCGAGGCCGACCAGCGCCACGCCGAGCTCGAGCCTCGCCGAGGGCCTCCGCTGCCGGGCCACTGCCGCGCGCGCGAGCCTCGGCGCACGCCTGAGCCGCCGGGCCTCCTTCCCGCTCGGGCGCTCCAGCAGCGCGAGGCCGAGCCGGGCGTCCCCGAGCGTGCCCGACACCCAGACGACGTCGCCCGGACGCGCCCCCGACCGCAGCAGGGCTCGACCCGGCGCGACCTCGCCGCCGACAGTGACGGTCAGCGACAGCCCCGGCGCGCGGGTCACGTTGCCACCCACCAGCGCGGTCCCGGTCTTCCGGGCGAGCGCGCCGAACCCGGCCCCGAGCGCCCGCGCCTCCCGGAGCGAGAACCCTCGCCGCACCCCGAGCGCCACCAGCGCCCAGCGCGGCCTCGCCCCCATCGACGCGAGGTCGGAGAGGTTCACCGCCAGGGACTTGTGCCCGATGTCCTCCAGCCGGCTGCTCGCGCGGCGGAAGTGAACGTCCTCCACCACCGCGTCCACCGTCACGCAGGTCTCGCCGCGTCCCCTCGGAAGGACGGCGGCGTCGTCTCCGGGTCCGGCCGGGGTGCGCGGCGAGGCACGGGCCGCGGCGACGAACGCCTCGATGAGCTGGAACTCAGGGCCCATCGCCAACGGGCCTCTCGTCAGAACCGATCGGGCGGCGGGGTAGGCGGCTCGGACAGCGGCGGCGCGATGATCGCCCGCGGGGGCGGAGGATGCACCGGCAGCACCACCTCGAAGCGGGAGCCCTGCCCGACCTCGCTCTGCACCCGTACCACCCCGCCGTGACCCTCGACGTAGCTCTTCACGATGGCCAGACCGAGCCCCGCACCGCCGAACTCGCGCGTGCTCGAGTTGTCCACCTGGTAGAAGCTCTGGAAGATCTTGTCCAGCTGGTCGGCGGGGATGCCCACGCCCGAGTCCTGGACCACGAAGCGCCAGCCGTCGACGTCGAGCTCCGGCTGGAACTTCACCTCGGTCACCAGCACCTGCACCCATCCGCCCTTGGGGGTGAACTTCACCGCGTTGGACAGGAGGTTGACCATCACCTGGCGCAGCTTCTCGCGATCGGCCCGCACGTCCACGGTGCGCGCCGGGAGCTTGAGGTCCACGGTGAGGCCCTTCTTCTGGGCCTGCGGCTTGATGCTGGAGAGCGCCGAGGAGACGAGATCTCCCACGGTCACCGGCTCGAAGGTGAGGCGCACCTTCCCCGCCTCGATCTGCGTCACGTCGAGGATGGACGAGATGAGCTTCAGGAGGGTGTCCCCCTTGTCCATGATCGTCCGGACGTACTCGGTCTGCTCCTGGTTCAGCGTGCCCACCAGCCCCTCGGAGAGCATCTCGGAGTAGCCGATGATCGAGGTGAGCGGCGTGCGCAGCTCGTGGCTCACCGTCGCCAGGAAGCTCGACTTCAGCCGGTCCATGTCCTTCAACTGGACGTTCATCTGCTCCAGCCGCTTGTTCTGCGCCTCGAGGTCGCGGTTGCTCTCCAGCGTGGCCTCGATGTGCACCTGGCTGGTGAGGAAGGTCTTCTGTCCGGCGGCCACCAGCGTCTCCAGCAGCTGCGCGAAGTGGAGCAGCACCTTGACGATGGTCGACTCGGGCGCGCGGCGGATCTTCGCCAGGTAGCCCTGCGCCTGCGCGAGGTCGACGCCCGGGGTCAGATCGGTGAGCGACGGCGGCAGCTCGCCCATGTCCTCCGGGACGAACGGCCCGAACACCACCCGGCCCAGCACGTCGCCCTCCCAGAGGATGGGCAAGACCAGATACCGCAGACCGGTGAAGCACGGCACGGCGATCATCCCGTGCAGCTTGGTGCCCCCCGGCGCCTGGGGAGCACGCGCGTTCTGCGTCGTCGCCAGGGGCCCGTCCTTCACCCGGGCGACCGTCTGGGTGCAGCAGCGCTTCCCGTCGGGGAAGGAGAAGACGTAGCCGCAGAAGTCTCCGTTGCCGCTCTTGATGTCGGCGAGGCGGTTGCCCCTCTCGTCGAAGACCTTGACCCCCAGCTTGTAGAGCTCGGCGAAGCTCTTCACCAGCTCGGCGAAGGTGCTGGGATCGAGCATGTCGCTGAGCGTGAGGCGGCGCTCGAGCACCGAGAGCGGGCGCGGATCGAGCCGGGGCGTGCGGTCGCCCGGCGAACCGGGACGGCCACTGTCGCCACCATCGCTCACCGCGGTCCTCCTCCGCTGGCCAGCCACTCGCCAATCTGCGTCCCGCCGGTGTCCATCCGGGCGAAGATCAGCTTGAGGAACTCGGCCTCGCCGAGCCCGATGTTCCGGCTCAGCCCAGCCTGCTCGTCCATCTTGCGGTAGGCGAGCTGGAGCACCGCATAGAGCGTCTCCAGCACGCCCTCGCCGCGGATCGCCACCGCAGCGATCACCGGCTCCTTGCCCCGGGCGCGCGTCTCCTCGAGCTCGGCCTCGGTCTTGGTGTCCGGCAGGTCCCGCTTGTTGAACTGGATCACGATCGGGACCTGGGCCGCGTTGAGCCCGTTCTCCCGCATGTTGTCCTGGAGGTTGGCCCAGTACTGGTTGTTCTCCTGGCCAGCGCTCCGGCGGCTGTCGGCGATGAAGGCCACCGCGTCGGCGTTCTGCAGCACCACCCGGCGGGTGGCGTTGTGGATGACCTGCCCCGGGACCGTGAACAGCTTCACCTTCACGGTGTAGCCGCCCTTGGTGTGGAAGAAGACCGGCAGGAGATCGAAGAACAGGGTGCGGTCGTCGTGCGTCTCGACCGTCAACAGCTTTCCCCGGCCCTCGCTCCCGGTGCGAGCGTGGATCATCTGGAGGTTGGTCGTTTTCCCGGACAGACCAGGCCCGTAGTAGACGACCTTGACCGTCAGTTCGCGCTGGGCATGGTTGAGTTGCACGAGGACCGGACGCCCTGGCCGCGCGGGGTTGGCGCCGGCGGGAGTCAGCCCGGGAGAATACAGGAGGCCACCGCACGTCGAGAATGGCGTCCCCGTACGACCCTGGTCCCTGCTGTGGGCCTTGTTCAGGGAACGTGCACGGATACGAACCCTGGGGTTAGGATCCACCGGAGGTACGAGGGGGTGGCGGAGATGACGATGAAGCGGGTGGAGACAGTTCCGGAGCAGATGAGCTTGCCGCCGCTCGATATCGCCAGCCTCCCGGCCGACCTTCCGGCCGCTCTCAAGTTCGGTCCCCTGGGCGACTCGGAGCTGCAGCCCGTGGCGGCCCTCCGGGGCACCTCGGAGCCCTGGGCGAAGCGCGGCGAGACCCCCGACGAGTCGCTCCAGGCGCTCACGCAGCTGCGTCCGTTCGTCTACGTGGCCCGCCTGCAGGGGCAAATCGTGGGCTACGTCACCGTGGAGCGGGACGGTCCCGTCGCCGGGGCCGCCTACATGCGGAACATCGTGGTCAAGCCCGAGCTCCGCCATCGCGGGGTGGGGATGGCGCTCCTGGACCACGCCCTGAGCGTCGCCCGGGACATGTACCGGAAAACCCTCGCACTCCGGGTGGATCCGGCCAACGCGCCGGCAGTGGCGTTCTACCGGAAGGCCGGGTTCACCACGGTTGCGACCGTGGTGAGCAAGAAGTCCGGGAAGCTTCGACTGCTCATGTCCCGGGAGCTCTGAGGCACCCCCGCCGCCCGCTGCGGGACCTGCCGTGTTGGCTGCAGGTGCATGGGTGCCGACGGAATCGTCCGTACAACCGCTCGTTCTTCGCGGCGGTCCACCCATGTTCGCCTCCCTGCGCCGGTTCGCTGGCCTCGTCCTCCTCTGGTCCATCCCCGGCGTGGCCGTGGGGCTGCAGTCCAAGGCGTGGGAGCAGGAGGTGGCCGCCTGGGGAACCCACCGGTTCCTGTTCTTCTACGCGGGCTGGGTCATCTGGGCGTTCCTGACCCCGGTGCTGGCCTGGCTGGTGCGCCGGCTCACCGTGGAGCGCGACGGGGCGTGGCGGGTGGGGGGGGTGCACGTCGTCACCTGCGCTCTCCTCGTCGTCTTCCAGGAGGGGTGTCTGGCGCTCCTCTCGCGGGTGGCCGGACCGTTCAGCATGCAGCGGCTCCCGCTCGGGGCGGTGTGGCTGAACTCGGTCAGGGGCAGCGCGTTCCTGGACACGCTGGTCTACGTCATGACCCTGGGAGTGCTGCTGGCCATCGACCTGCGCCGGAAGCTCCGGGCCCAGGAGCTGGCCGGCGCGCGGCTCCACGCCGAGCTGGCGAGGGCCGAGCTGGACGCCCTGCGGGTCCAGCTGCATCCGCACTTCCTCTTCAACACCCTGAACGCCATCTCCATGCTCGTCCGGAAGGGCGAGGGCGACACCGCGGTGCGGATGATCGCCGGGCTGAGCGACCTGCTCCGGCTGGCGCTGGCCACCGTGGGCCAGCAGGAGGTCCCGCTCCGGCAGGAGCTGGACTTCCTCGAGCGCTATCTGAGCCTGCAGCAGATCCGCTTCCCCGACCGGCTGCGGATCGAGATGTGCATCGCGCCCGAGACGCTCGAGGCGCAGGTGCCCAGCCTGGTCCTGCAGCCCCTGGCCGAGAACGCGGTCCGGCACGGCATCGCACCCTCCATCGCCGGCGGCTCGGTGGAGGTGGCCGCGGCCCGCGAGGGCGAGCAGCTCGTGCTCCGGGTCCGGGACACCGGCGTGGGCCTCGCGCCGGGCGCCGAATCGCCCGGGGGGGTCGGTCTGCGGAACGTGCGCGCCCGGCTGCAGCACCTCTACCCTGGCCGGCACCACTTCCACGTGGCCAACCGGGTGGAGGGCGGTGTCGAGTCCCTGCTGGAGATTCCTTTCCGTGGTCCGGAGGTGGTGCGTGCCTGAGCCAGTGACGGTGGCGGTGGTGGACGACGAGCCGCTGGCCCGAGAGGGTCTGCGGATGCTCCTGGCGGAGGATCCGGGGGTGAAGGTCGTTGGCGAGGCGGGGAGCGGGGACGAGGCAGTGGCGCTGCTGGCACGGACCCATCCGCAGCTCTGCTTCCTCGATGTGCAGATGCCGGGAGGAAGCGGCTTCGAGGTGCTGGCGCGGGCCGAGGCGCCGCTTCCGATGGTGGTCTTCGTGACCGCCTATGACCAGTACGCGCTCGAGGCCTTCCGGGTGCACGCCTTCGACTACCTGCTCAAGCCATACGAGGACTCGCGCTTCCGCGAGACCCTGGCCCGGGCGAAGGAGCAGCTGTCGCGCGAGGACGCGGCACGGCTCGGCGAGCAGCTCCGGGCCAAGGCGGTGGAGGCGGGGCTGGTCCCGGCGGCGTCGTCCCGCATCGTGGTGCGCGACCGCGGCCGCATCATCTTCCTCGAGGCCGAGGAAATCGACTGGATCGAGTCGGCCGACTACTACGTCGAGCTGCACGTGGGGGCGCGGACCTACCTGCACCGCGAGTCGATGGCGGCGCTCGAGGCACGCCTGGATCCGATGCGCTTCGTCCGCATCCACCGGACGGCCATCGTGAACCGCCGGGTGCTGCGCGAGCTGCGGCGCACCGGCAGCGGCGGGCTGGTCGCCGTCCTGGCGACGGGGGCAGAGCTCCCGGTGGCGCGGAGCCAGCAGGCCCGGATTCGCCATCTGCGGTAGGAAGGACGGGTGACTCCCACCGACCCCAGCGCCCCGGCAGCCCGCCCGCCGTGGGCGCGCCCGCTGTGGTGGGCCCTCGCGGTGGCCGGGGCGTCGGTCCTGGCGTTGCTCGAATGGCTGCAGATGCGGTCGGTGATGGGGCCGGAGGCCAGTGCCGACTACCGGCTCTTCGGTCTGCTGAGGTGGGTGCTCTGGGTGCCGGTGGTGGCGGTGGTGTCCGGACCGGTCCGGCGCCTGGTCTCGGCCCGGGCGCGCCCGCCCGTGCTGGTCGCGGCGCTGCTCGGGGGATTCCTCGGGACGATGGTCTACTGCAGCGCGGGCCGGGCCGTCCTCAGCCGCTTCACCGGCCCCCAGTCCCTGCGCAAGATGCCCATCGGGCGAACGTTCCTCATGGGTTTCCGAGGGTTCGTCGAGCCGGGCATCAACTATCTGGCCATCGTTGGCATCCTCGGCACCATCGAGCTCCGGCGACGGCTCCGGCTGGAAGCGCTCGGGGCGGCGCGCCTCGAGGCGGAGCTCGCCCGGGCCGAACTCGACGCCATGCGCGTCCAGCTTCATCCGCAGCTCATCGAGGACACGCTCCGGAGCACCGCCGAGTGCGTCCGCTCCGGGGCCTCGACCCAGGCGGTGCAGCTGCTGGCCAGGCTGAGCGACGTGCTCCGGCTCACCCTGGCGACCCTCGGGCAGGAGCGGGTGGCGCTGAAGCAGGAGCTGGAGTTCCTTCAGGCGTACCTGGCCCTTCAGCAAATCCGTGCCCCGGGCCGGCTGCGGACCCGGATCGACATACCGGCCGAGGCGCTCACGGTGGAGATCCCGTCCCTGGCGCTCTTCCAGCTGGCGGAGCTCCCGGCCTCGCCGTGGGAGGGCGCGCTGGAGCTGTCGGCGGCCGTCGCGGGCCGGCGGCTGCGGGTCCGGCTGCGGCAGCTGGCCTCCGCGCAGCCCGGGGCGGAGGTCACCGAGGCGCAGGACCGGCTGGGCGACCTGCGCCAGCGCCTGGAGCACCTGTACCCGAAGGACCACGCGCTCCGGGTGGAGCACGAGAACGCGGGCCTGCTGTGCACGCTGGACATCCCGCTGGTGCAGCTCGAATCGCCAGAGCTGTTCGTGGAAGGCGGGCTCCTCGCCGCGGCACGCTGAGCGGACGCCCGTCCTTCAGGCCTCGCGCTCCTCGCCGCTCCGGAACCAGGCGGCGAGCGGGCCGATCTCCTTGAAGCGCCGCGCCGGCGGCAGACCCGCCAGCAGCTGCCGCCCGTACGCCTTGCGACCCACCCGCACGTCGAGGAGCGCCACGATGCCGCGATCGGTCCGCGTCCGGATCAACCGGCCGAAGCCCTGCCGCAGCGCCAGCGCGGCCTCGGGCAGCTGGTAGCTGGAGAACGGCTCGCGGCCCGCCTCCTCGAGCGCCTCGATGCGGGCGGCGACCACCGGGTGGGTGGGGGAGGCGAAGGGGAGCTTGTCGAGCACGACGAGCGAGAGCGCGTCTCCGGGTACGTCCACGCCCTCCCAGAAGCTCGCCGAGGCGAAGAGCACGCTCGGGGTAGACTGGAAGGCGTCGAGCAGCACCGGCTTCGGCGCCTCGCCCTGGAGCAGCATCGGGTACGGGAGCCGACCCGAGAGGAGCGCGTGCACCCGCTCCATGTTCCGGAGCGAGGTGAAGAGCGCGAAGGCCCGGCCGCCGGTCACCTCGACCAGCCGGGCGATCTCCTCCGCCACCGCCTCGGGAAAGCCCGGCTCGCGCGGCTCGGGCAGCGACGTGGGCAGGTACAGGGCCGACTGCCGTGCGTAGTCGAACGACGAGGGCACCGCGAGCTGGGTGAGCGGCGCCACCGCCTCTCCCTCGGCGTCGAGCAGTCCCACCTGCCGGCAGAAGTACTCGAACGAGTTGCCGGTGCGGAGTGTCGCCGAGGTGAAGACCACGGTGTCCACCGCACCGTACAGCCGCTCGCGCATCGCGTCGGCCACCGAGATGGGCGCCGCGCGAAAGAACAGTCCGCGACCACGGCCCTCCGCCCAGTACACGTGGTCCGGCGCGTCCGCCCGCCGCAGGAAGTCGAGCTCCGCCCCGAGCTCCGCCGCCCTCCGCGCCAGTGCCGTGAGGTCGGGCTCCTCGTGCCCCGCGGCAAACCCGCCCAGCGCGTCGAGGCCCTCGAGCACTCCCGCAGTATGACGTTCCAGCGGGGCGAGCGCCCGCGCGGTCAGCCGGACCGCCCCCTCGTCCGTCATCCCCACCGCCCGCGGCGCCGCGGCCCAGAGCGCCTCGGCCTCGGCCCGCACCTTGACCGCCAGCGCCGAGAGCACCCCGGCCCGGGCGTCCTCCAGCGGCAGCGCCGCCTGCGCGTCCCGGGCGAGCTCCTCGAAGCGATGGCTGCTCACCGTGGTCCCGAAGAACTCGGTGGCCGCGTCCTCGAGCCCGTGCGCCTCGTCGAAGACCACCGCCTCGTACCGCGGGAGGACGCCCTCGCCGTTACCGCGGCCGGTGCGCACCACCAGATCGGCAAAGAACAACGCGTGGTTCACCACCACCAGCTCGGATTCCTCGGCCTGCTGCCGCAGCCGGGTGACGAAGCAGGTGGCATGCTGCGGGCACCGCGTTCCGAGGCATCCCTCGGGCGTGGTCGAGACCTGGCGCCAGCCCGAGAAGCCCTCGGGGAGCATCAGCTCGGCCCGGTCCCCGGTCTGGGTGCGCTCGGCCCAGCGGAGCAGCATCCCGAACGCCTCGGCGTCCTCGCGCGAGTCGAGCAGCGCCCCGGTCCTCGCCCGCTCCAGCCGGTGGAGGCAGAGGTAGTTCGCCCGGCCCTTGACCAGCGTCGCCCGGACCGGGAGCCCGAGCGTGGCGCGCACCAGCGGTAGATCCTTGTGGAACAGCTGATCCTGGAGGTTCTTGGTCGCGGTGGAGACGACGACGCGCCGTCCGCTCAGGATGGCCGGGACCAGGTACGCCAGCGTCTTCCCGGTGCCGGTCCCCGCCTCGGCCACCAGCATCCGCCGCTCGTCGAATGCCCGCGCCACCTCGCGCGCCAGGGTGAGCTGCTCTGGGCGGTGCTCGTACCCGGCCAGCGCACGGGAGAGTCGGCCGCCCGGGCCCAGGACCGCGGCGATCTCGTCCACCTAGTGCTCCGACCCCGTGACCAGGGCGAGGCGGCAGAGACCGAAGCGAGGCGGCGCACCCGAGGAGCGAGCCGCGGAGGCGTCTCTCGGGGGGCCGCCGCAGCGGTCGGGATACCCGGGCCGGAACACTCAGTGAGCCCGGAGCAGGATGTTGACCAGCAGCGCGGCGATGGGGATGACGAAGAAGAGCATCGCGCTGACCGCCAGCACCTTGCGCCGGTTTCGCTGCAGCTCTGCCGGGTCGGTCTTCGCCGCGGCCGCGGCCGCGGTCGAGGCCATCCGCACCATGACCTCGAGCGCCACCTTGGCCTGCGGGTCGTCGGGTGTGGCCGCGAGGTGAATCCGGTACAGCCGTCCGGCCTTCGCCAGCTCGTCCATGTTGAAGGCCAGCTGGAGGAACTTCTCGTGCTCCTCCTGCTTCGTCCAGCGCTCCTCGAGCCCCCGCCAGGCCGCCTCGAGCGCGGCAGACGGCTGGTGCTCCTCGGCGCGGAAGTTGGCGAAGACCAGGCCGCAGGCCGGGCAGATGAGCGCCTCGCGGCTCCGCGGGGTGATGCACTTGGGGCAGTGGCCCGGGGGAATCTGGATGGTCGAGCCGCGGGCGACCCCCGGCGGCGGCGCCACCACCGGGGTGCCCCCGGTGTTCCGCGGACGCAGCGCCTGGGGCGGCGGCGCAGGCG
>Ga0335070_10011487_pt1 | contig 10343 bp, 8 predicted proteins | sample Lox_Sample_13_FD_206722 | JGI IMG/M metagenome (GOLD analysis project Ga0335070, IMG submission 206722) | Soil microbial communities from Loxahatchee National Wildlife Refuge, Florida, United States - Lox_Sample_1.3 | ecosystem: Environmental > Terrestrial > Soil > Wetlands | place: USA: Florida...
GAGCGCGAAGCTCGGCCAGGGACTGGCCGCGTCACCACGCGCGGCGGCGCAGGCGCTGGCAAAGCGTGCTTCGAGACTCGCACCGAGGCACAGCACGAGCACGTCGAGCTCGAAGTCGCTCAGTGCAAAGAGCGACTGCAGGCGCACGAGGGCTTCGTGCGTGTGCTCGTCGTGGAAGGAGGACACAGCGGCGGCCGTGGATTCGGTGCGCGTGCCATCCGGCGTCACGCCAAGCCCGCGCGAAAGCCGCGCGTACACGCGATCGAGCGCCGCGCCGAGCGTTTCGTGCGCAACCGTGGCCGCGGCCGCCGTGCTCATGGCGTCACCCCCAGTTGCGGCAGCCATTGACCAAAGGTCGGGCTGCCATTCGTCGTGTCGAGCGCGATGCGGCTTTGCGCGCCGTCCACTTCGATGCGCACGGGCCACGTGCCCGTCGCGAAGCCAGCGGGAACGGTGAGCGCGAGCTGGCTCGCGGGAGGGTCGCCAAGTGGGCGAGCCTGAATCGGCAAGGCCGTGTCGCCGAGATAGAACACCACCTGCTGCGCGCTGCCCACCGCGGGCGAGACAGTCAGCGTGGCGGCGTTGCCGGCGGTGACGCTGGCGGGATTGATCTGCGTGATCACCGGTAGCAGCTGGAACGGCATCGGGCTCGAACTGAAGCCCGCATGCGCGGTGGCGGAAGTCGGGTACGTGACGGTGCGTTGCACGCGCAAGGTGCGCGTGCCGGCCTCCAGGGTGGCCGGCAAGGCGATGCGCAGCACGGTGCCCTGCACTGTGTCGGGAGGCAGGCCCGCGGCGTTGTCGAATGAAACGAGCGTGCCGCCCGGCGTATCGCCGACGAAGGCGTTGCCGAGGATCGTCAGCGTACCGCCTGCGACGATGGGATTCGGCGCGACGCTCGTGATGACGGGCGCCTGCGAGGGCAGCGCGAGCACGCCGCGCCGCTGCACGGGCCGGTTCGACGCGTAGCTGTTGGTGTCCTGGATCACCACCACCGAAACCTGATACGAGGTGGTCGGCCGGTAGTTGATCTGGAAGGCTGTCCAGAGGCGGTAGATTTCCTCGGTCGTGAGCGCCTCGGGCGTGATGCGGATGTGCTCGAACTGCGTGGCGAGAAGGCATCCGCTGATCAACTGGCCCTCGGGCGTGACGTTGTTCGTGTTGAGATCGGTCATCGCGCTTTCGATCATCGATCGTGGCACGACCGGTGTGTCGTGAAAGACCTTCATGGCCCAGCCGAGCAGGATCTCGGGATCGAACTGGCCAGCGCCGTACGCCGTCACGAGGTAGTGCAGGTTCAGCGCGAGCGGCGGATTGCCGATGGCCGCGCCGCTCGCGTTGCGCGAGGGCTCGCATTCGTTGCGCAGCGCCGGATTCAGGCTCGCGTAGTACATGAAGATGTTCAGATGAGGCGCTTCGTCCGCGCCGGTCTGCACGAGGTCGGGCGAGGTGGCCGTGATGCCGGCCGAGCCGCCGCCAAGCAGCCCGGTGGGGCCGTTCGGCGTGAGCGCGTTGTTGAGCAGCCAGCGCAGCAACGCGCTCACGCCGCCAACGGCGAGATAGGTGCTCATCGTGCGTTGCCTCCGCCACGCCGCAGGAAGGCGTCGAGACTCACGGCAGGCCGGAATGGCGCGCGTGGCGGCGCTGGCGGTGCGCTCGCCTGGCGTACCTCGACGCGCCCAAAGGTGATCGTGATGGTGGGCGCGGGGGCCTCGTCCGGCACGCGGGGGTCGCTGCGCGGCGGCACCGGGACGGCGGTTGGCTCGCTCGAAGGCTTGCTGCGTGCGGCGTGCTCCACGGTGTGCCGTTCCGGGGCGCGCGAGGGTGCCGTGGTTTCGCTCCGGCGCTGGCCGGGGGCGGTTTCACGCGCGCTCATGACTGCTGCTGGCGTTGCGTCGAGCACGGGTTCGATCTTTGCAGGCCTGTCGCGGCGCGGCAGGGCGTGTTCTCCGACGTGCGGGCCGACTGGCGCTGCGCCCGCTGCTTCGAGCGTTGCGTGCGCAACGATTGCGTGTGCTCGCGGCGAAGCCTGCTTCGTGCTGCGTGCCTGCCACTGTGGGCTCTCGCCGGGGCGTGCGTGCGATGCTTCGTCGGCATGCGCGCGATGCGGATCGGTCCGCGCTTCAGCCGGCACAGGCGGCTCGTGCGCTGCGCGTGAATCGCGCACCTCGGGCCCGTCAGGCAAGTCGGCGACACGCGCCTGCGTTTGCCCATATCGTTCGATGGCTCCAGCCATGCCTTCGCCCATGCGGGGCCCAAATGACGATGCCAGCACCGGTTCGATACGCGGCTGCGCTTCCAGCGGGCTTTCGCGCGCGCGGCGCGCCATGCGTTGCAGCAGCGTGCTCATGCGTCCAGCAGCTCCAGGTAGGCATCGCGGCGCGCCTGGCTCATCGCGGCGATCGCCGCCTCGCTCCAGCCATAGTGAGACGCGAGCGTGTGGATGTCGGTGAGCAGGCGTCGCGCCGCATGGCGCGCCTCGCGCCAGACGAAATCGGCGAGATCCAGCTCGTGATCGGCGGCGTGGCCGCATTGTGGGCATCGCAGCGCGCAATGCAACTCGGCGCCGGCGTGCAAACGCTCGAATTCGGCGAGCGCCGAAGGCGGCGTTTGCGGCAAGATCGCTACGTTGGCGTTGGCGTTGGCGTTGGCGTTGGCGTTGGTGTCGGCTTCGGCGCCTGCGCTCGCATTCGCACCGTACATGACGCTCGCACCGAGGCAGCGGCGCAATAACTCACGCTCGGCCAAAGCATCATCGGGCATGCGGGCTGCCGCCAGCAGGTCGGCCGTCGTCGCCTGGCGCAGCCGCCACGCCGTGCCGTTCTCGACCCACTCGCTCGTCGCGCTCGCGGCGCACGCGTCGAGTGCCACGAGCGCGTCCTCCACGGCAAGCCGGAACGTCATCGGCGCGCCGCACGCGCCACATTCGGCATAGCCTTCCAGCTGCGGCCCGAAGCTGAGCGCGCGCAGCGCGAGCAACGCCCGGTTGCGTTCGCCCAGCGTCTGTTCGAGCAGCGTGTTGCGGTCGCACTCAGGCAGTGCCGCCGCGAGCAGCGCGAGCGGCCGCAGCAACGCGGGCTCGCGCCTCGCCGCCTCGCAGGCTTCGATCAGGCGCAGGCCCGTGAGCGGTTGCATCGTGCCGGAAGGGTTCGTCGCCATCGCTGGCTCCTTTTCACCTTTCCACAGCCGATATCACGCGGCCGTCGAAGTGAAGGTCGGCTCGGTCGGCTCGGTCACCGAGGTGTCGCGCTCCCAGCCCTCGTTTTCGAGCTTGATGTGCTGGATCGCCACGGCGTTCGCATTCGCATCGAGATCCGGCAATGCCTGGTACTCCGAAACCCACGCGCGATAGATCTTGTAGCTGATCGCGAGTTGCCCGGCTTCGTTGTAGAAGTCGAGGATCACGTCCTTGCGAAAGCTCGCGAGGGAGACTTCGCTGCCGAGCGTCGCGCCGAGCTGCCAGACGGTCGCGGCCCAGGCCTCGAAGTCGGTGTCGTGCGTGACGCCGCGCTCGAGCGTGATCGCCTCGAACTCGGTGCGCCCCGGCGACTTGCGCGAGGTGCTCGGGTCGCCGCCCTCGCGATGCTTGACCACCTCGGTCGTGCGCTTGAGCGCCGAGACCTTGCTGATGCCGGCCACATAGCGCCCATCCCACTTGAGGCGGAATTTGAAGTTCTTGTACGGATCGAAGCGCTGGGGGTTGACGGTGAACTCTGCCATGACTGATCTCCGCCGCTAGGGCACAAGACGTTAGAAACGCACCGGGCTCAGCTCGATTGCGGGGTGATCTGCTCGATCTGGATCACCACGAACTCCGCGGGCTTGAGCGGGGCGAAGCCCACGAGAATGTTGACGATGCCGTTGTCGATGTCGGCCTGCGTCGTGGTTTCGCTGTCGCATTTGACGAAGTACGCCTGGCTCGGCGTGCTGCCCTGGAAGGCGCCCTTGAGGAACAGCGTCTGCATGAAGCTGCCCACGTTCAGGCGAATCGAGGCCCACAGCGGCTCGTCGTTCGGTTCGAACACCACCCACTGCGTGCCGCGGTACAGGCTCTCTTCGAGAAAGAGCGCCATGCGCCGCACCGGCACATACTTCCACTGGTTCGCCATGGCGTCCGCGCCAACCAGCGTGCGCGCGCCCCATAGCACCGAGCCGTACACGGGGAAGGTGCGAAAGCAGTTCAGTCCGAGCGGGTTGAGCACGCCGTTCTCGGGGTCGCTCAGCACATAGACCATGCTCTGCACGCCGTTGAGCGTCGCGGCCGTGCCCGCCGGTGCCTTCCAGACGCCGCGCGAGCTGTCGGTGGTCGCATAGACGCCCGCCACCACGCCGCACGGCGCGAAGGTGCGCAGGTTGTAGTTGTTGAGCGGATCGGGCAGGCGCAGGCGCGGGAAAAACGCCGCGCCATTCGGATCGACCACGGCGAGCTGGCTGCTCTTCCAGTCCACCGCGCCGGCCACCGTGGTCACGTCGGGCGGCGGGTCGACGAGCAGGAACGCGCGGCGCAGCTTGCATAGCGCGATCGCGGCGCTGTAGATCGCGTTGGCGTTCACGTTGATGTCGGGCGCGCTGGGGTCGCTCGCATTGGCGCGCGTGGCCTCGGGGATGCAAAGCAGGTTGAACAGATCGACCTTTTCGAGCGCGTAGATGCCGGTGAAGCTCGCCTCGTCGCCGATCAGGTCGGCCGTTGCGGGCAAGCCCGTCGTGGCCGGCGAGACAAAGTCGACGCCTTCGGACGAACTCGTTTGCTGGCCCCAGTTGCTGTTGCCGGTGCCGAGCGCATAGTGCGCGGCGTTGGCGCTCGCGCTGCCGCCGGTGAGGCCGAGCAGGGCCACACAGGTGTTGAGCGGCGAGGCCGGGTCGGCAATCGAGATCACGGCGTCGGGGTAGCCTGGCAAGAGCGCGTTCAGGCGCAGCGCCTGGGTGGCGGGGTTGGCGGGCAACTGCGTCACGCCCACCAGCACGACCGCGCCCGGCATCTGCACCGTGAGCGCGGCGTTGATGGCCTGCTGGATTTGCGTGGCGAGGCCGCTCAACGAGGTGGGCACCGCCGAGTTGTTGGGGAAGATCTTGACCGTGAGCGGCAGGCCGGCCGGCGCGGTTGTCGGATTGGCCGTGCTCAGTGTGAAGCCGTAGTCTTTCGTCGCGACGGGGCCCGCGAGCGTGAACGCGGAATTGGTCACGCTCGGGCCCGTGTAGTTTTGCGTGAGCGTGAGTGTGGTGTCGCCGCCGATGGAGAGCACGCGCCAGGCCGTGTTGCTCGTGTCGCCCGCTATGAGGATCGACTGGCCGAACTTCAGCGCGCTGAACGTCGTGCCGTTGCCTGTCACGGTCGCGCTGCCGGTATTCAGCGTGACCGCGCCCGGCAGGTTGCCGCCAATGTCGGTCGAGACCGAGTACGGCGTGATCGCCGTGCCCACGTAGCCGGTCTGCGCGATACTCGCGAGCGCCTCGATCGCGGTGAGCTGGGCGGTGCTCGGCGTGTCCATCTTCACGAGCTGCGAGCCGTTGTCCGGGTCGTTGACGATGTTCTGCACCCAGTTGCTCTTCGTGTTGTCGTAGGTGACGGACGGGAAGCTCTCGACGGTGCCGCCCGCGAGATCGGTCACGGTCAGGTTGAACGTCTTCGGTGCGGCGCCGGGGCTCGGGCCGCCAGGTGTGAGGCCCACGTAGTCGATGTCGATCGTCAACTGGCCGTTCGGGATCGTGCCGCTGCTGAGCGCCTCGAACGTGAACGACTGGAACTGCACCTTCGCCGCCGCCGCGCCGAGCGAGGTGGCAGGCGTGCGTACGACCCAGGCCTGCGCGCCACCGTTCTGGAAGAACTGCTGCACCGCGTAGCTGAGTTCGCTGTTCGAGGCGAGGCCGCCATAGAGCCGCTCAAAGTCGCCGAAGCTGAAGATCTGCTGCGCGCGATTGTCGATGCCGCTGTTCGTATAGCCGACGAAAGCCGCGATCGAGGTCTGGACGCCGGTGATCGGATGCGAAGAGCTCTGCTGCTCCTCGATATAGACGCCGGGGTAGGTGTAGGTCATCGCCATGATGCTTACCTTGCAGACGTTGAGGGAGAGCCATCGGTGCGCGGGGCGCGAGCTTGCCCGCGCGTTTGGGTGTGCATTTGCCCGCGCGTTCGCCCGCGGTCATGGTCGCGGCGGAGGCTGCGCGTTGCCGGGCACCGCGCGGGCGCGGCAACGACGCTCGCGGTCCGCTTCGATGGCGGCGGCGTCGGTGTGCGCGGCGGGCATGCGGCGGCGTAACTGGCCGCGGCCATGGGGCGCGCGCGCGCCCACGACGACACCCGCCTGCTGCAGCACGTCGAGCGCGCGCTCGACGAGACCGACCGAGGCCGGCGTGAGGTCGAGCCACCACTGTGCGATGCCATCCACGCTATCCCCTGCATGCGGATGCTCACGCAGGTAACGGGCAAGGGCTCGCACTACATCCTGCAACGAAGGGTCCCGTTCACCTGGGTGACGTCCAGCTACGTTCATGCGCCGCAAAACGCAAGGTCGGTGCCAACGCGCGCGCCGTGCGCAAGCCGCGTGCGGCGGGGCGCGCGAGCGCTCGCACGCGGCCGGGGTGGACAAAATTGTCCGGGCTGCGGGCGCGTGAATGCGTCGAAGCGGCTGCGCGCAAGCGCATGCGGGGGTGGACGAATTTGTCCTCGCGCGACGGAAAATGTCCTGGTTGCGGCACGAGACGAGCGCGGGGCGAAGGGCCTGAACCGAAAAGCCTGCCTCGGCCACGCGCAAGCTTGATCGGAAATTTATTTTCCGAAAGGCTGGTGACGCAGAAATGGATACTCCGCCCCTCCCAGAATCCGCCTTATTTTTGGAACCATTTTCCAGCACGCGACGCGTAGCATTGCCCGCATTCCGTTGTGCGAGAAACGAAGATGAGTGAGAAGGGCGATTTGCGTTACTTTGACTATGCCGCGACCACCCCGGCGGACCCGAGGGTCATCGAGGCGATGTTTGGTTGTCTTGGCATCGAGGGCGACTTCGGCAATCCTGCCTCGAGTTCGCATGGCGCGGGCCTGCGCGCGCGGCGGCTCGTCGAGCAGGCGCGCAAGGACGTGGCCGCGCTCATTGGTGCCGACGCGCACGACATCGTCTGGACTTCCGGCGCGACCGAGTCGAACAATCTCGCGCTGAAGGGCTACGCGGATCGCGCAACCGAAAGGCGTCATCTCATCACGAGCCAGCTCGAGCACAAGGCCATTCTCGATACGATGACGAGCCTCGAAGCGCGCGGCATGGCGGTGACGCGCCTCGCGCCGACGGCCGAAGGCGAAATCACCGCACAGGCCGTGGAGGCCGCGCTGCGCCCCGACACCGGGCTCGTCTCGCTGATGCTGGTGAACAACGAACTCGGCACGCTCACGGACATCGCGGCGATCGCGCGCGTCGTGCATGCGGCCGGCGCGCTGCTGCATGTCGATGCGGCACAGGCGCTCGGCAAGACGCCCATCGACGTGAAGGCGGCGGGCATCGATCTCATGTCGATGTCGGCGCACAAGGTCTATGGGCCGAAGGGTATCGGGGCGCTGTACGTGAGCCGCGAGGCGTTCGAGCGCATCGCGCCGCAGATGCATGGCGGCGGCCACGAGCGCGGCCTGCGCTCGGGCACGCTGGCCACGCACCAGATCGTCGGCATGGGTGTGGCCTGCGAGCTTGCGCGCAATGCGCTGCAGGAGGACAGCGAGCGTATTGCGCGGCTTGGCGAACGCCTGCTGGCGCAGGTGCTTGCCGTGCCGGGCGTCACGCTCAACGGTGCGCGCGCGCGGCGCATTCCCCACACGCTGAGCCTCACGTTCGATCTGCCGGGCTTCTTCCCGTTCCTGCTGACCGGCGACCTCGCGACTTCTTCGACTTCGGCCTGCAACTCGGCTGCCGGCACGCCCTCGCACGTGCTCACGGCAATCGGGCTCGGCGAGGATGCGGCAAGCCGCACGGTGCGCGTAAGCCTCGGTCGCTTCACGACTGAGGACGACGTGGACTTCGCGGTGGACTGCATGCTGCGCGCCGTGGAGCCGTGCCGCACGGTCGCGGCGGCAGTCTAGTCGTTCGCCTCCCGCTCAACTGGCCTCGCCGAGAAACAGCCGGATTTCCTCGGTGAGCCAGTCTCGCAAGGCACGCACCTTGGGGTCGTCGCGGCTGCCGATACGATAAACGAGATCATGACCGCGCTCGGATTCGAGGCGAAGCTCGGGAAACGGCGCGACGAGCCGGCCAGCGGCGATGTCGTCCGCCACGATCACGCTGCGTCCGAGCGCCACGCCTTCGCCGCGAATCGCCGCCTCGATGGCGAGGCTGCCGTGACTGTAGGCCGGGCCGCGATCGCTGCGCACGCCGCGCATTCCCGCGAGCGCAAACCATTGTTCCCAATTGGCCAGCATGCCGCCCTCGTGCAGCAAGGTGCAGCCGACGAGGCTCGCCACTGAGGCCATGCCCCCCATCTTCGCCCGATATTCAGGACTGCAAACCGGGGTCACGGTCTCTTCCAGAATGCGCTCGGCGAGCACGCGCGGATAGCGGCCGCTTCCGTAACGTATGGCCACATCCACATCTGAGTCGTTCAGGTCCGCGTATTTGTCGGTCACGTCCAGGTGCACGTCGAGCTCCGGATGGCGCGCTTTCAGCCGGTACAGCCGCGGCGCGAGCCACCGGTTCGCGAACGAAACGCTCGCGTTGATCTTCAGGCGCGTCACATTGTCGTGGGCGCGCAGGCGATCGGATTCCTTCGTCAGCTCAGCGAGCGTGCGGGTCACCGCCAGCAGGAATTCGGCGCCCGCCTCGGTGAGGACGATCCGCCGTGTGAGGCGCTGGAACAGCGCCACGCCCAGATGGTTTTCGAGCGTCTTGATGTGCCGGCTCACCGCGCCGTGGGTGACGTGCAATTCCTGCGCCGCCAGCGTCATGCTCATCAGCCGCCCGGTTGCCTCGAAGGCGCGCAGGGTTTGCAAAGGGGGAAGCCGGTCGAACATGGAGTCAGTACGTGTGAGTGTTGCTCACGCATTATATGACGACAAATGGTTTGTCAGCGGGGCTGGGGGCCTTCAATATGGGCAGCAATCCGCGGGGCGTGCCGCTACCCCGCCCGCACAGTCGTGAAGGTTGAATATTGTTCGCCATGGATCTTCTGGTTTTCAAGCTCGTCGTGACACCGTTGTTGCTGTTGGCCGCCAGTCTTGCCGCTCGCCGCTGGGGCGAAGCGGTCGGCGGCTTGCTCGTGGGGCTGCCGCTCACGTCGGGGCCGGTTTCGGTGTTTCTGTCGCTGGAACATGGGCCGGCGTTCGCTGCGCAGGCAACGGCGGGCTCGCTCGTCGCAACGGCTGCACAAGCGGCCTTTTGCGTGGTCTATTGCCGGCTCGCGCCGCGCGGGTGGGCCGTGGCCCTGGTGGGCGCCGGCGCGACGTTTGCCGCGGTGGCGGCTCTCCTGCAATGGAACGCGCTGCCGGCAAACGGCCTGTATCTGCTCGCCATTCTGGCCATCACGCTTGCGCTCAATCTCATTCCTGACAAACCCGCCCGAACCGCGAAGCTCGCGCCGCCGTGGTGGGATTTGCCTTCGCGCATGGCGCTCATCGCCGGCCTCGTGGTTAGCGTGACGCTGATCGCCCCTTACGTCGGGCCCGAGGCGAGCGGCGTGCTCGCGTCGTTCCCGTTCATGGCGATCATCCTCGCGGTTTTCGCTCACCGCATGACCGGCCCTGAAGCCACACAGCAACTGATGCGCGGCATGGCGGCGGGACTGCTGGGCTTCGCCTCGTTCTTCTTCGTGCTGAGCCTGACCTTGACGCGATGGAACCTGCTGGCCGCTTATGGCGGCGCGATTGTCTGCGTGCTCACGATACAGGCGATCTCCCTTTACCGCATGCGCCTTCCGGCACCCGGTTTGCATCGTCAATCCACGAGGGCCGTAGGGAGCGCGCCCTGATAAAGGCGAGCACTTCACTTCCTGTGGCCTCGAGGCCTGGCGCGTACTTGCTGCGTCGCAGCGTGGGGCCACGAGGCTGGGGAGGCACAGGAGGCGCGGCGATGTCCCGAAGCGCGCGGCGGATCGCCTAAACTACAGAACCAGCGGATGCGGCCAATTCCGCGCCGCCGCCTCGCCATGGCGCACCTCTTCTTCGCAGCTTCGATTCAGCGGCACGTCGCGACGCCCGAGCGCGAGACAGACGCGCGCACGCTTGGCGAAGCGCTGGAAGCGGTGTTCGCCGCGCAGCCTCGACTACGCGGCTACATCCTCGACGATCAGGGTGCGCTGCGAAAGCATCTGGCCGTGTTCGTCGATGGCCGGCCCGTGCGCGACCGGCAACATCTCTCGGATGCGCTCGGCGA
>Ga0335070_10011488_pt1 | contig 10342 bp, 7 predicted proteins | sample Lox_Sample_13_FD_206722 | JGI IMG/M metagenome (GOLD analysis project Ga0335070, IMG submission 206722) | Soil microbial communities from Loxahatchee National Wildlife Refuge, Florida, United States - Lox_Sample_1.3 | ecosystem: Environmental > Terrestrial > Soil > Wetlands | place: USA: Florida...
CAGGCGTCACTACCCAGCCCGTCTTCTACTGGAACGGCACCAGCAGCTCACCCGTCCCGCTGACGATCAACGGCAACACGGCAACGACCACGGTGCCGTGGGACACGTGTCAATGGTCCAACAAGGCACTCCTGTCGTTGCCGAACGCGACGACGAACGTGGACGGCGCGACGTTCGTCGTCTCCGCCCATCTCGCCGTGGACTTCACGACGCCGGCCTCGTCGGCGCTTCCGCCCGCGCAGGTCAGCCAGTACGGGTCGCCGGTCAACGCGTCCACGTACCCGAGCACGCCCGACCTCTCGCTCTACGGCCCCGCCGTGATCTCCGTGGGGTCGAACGACACGACGCTCCAGGTGTCTTTCAGTTCGACCGGCAACGGCAACTGCAAGGTCACGCTCGGGGATACCTCACTCGGTTCCTTCGACCTCTATCCGGGCGCGGACACGCACGCCTTCACCCTGTCGTCGAGCGTGCAGAAGACGCTCCAGCAGGCCGGATCCGGAGGCCTCACGCTCACGCTGACGCCGTTCAGCCCGGACGGCTCCGTCAAGGGGACGGCGATCAAGCGCACGGTCGTGCTCGACACGACGAAGGCCTCCCTGACGGCGAAGACGTCGAAGTGGACGGCGAAGGCGAAGTCCGCCAAGACGCCGAAGAAGCCGACCCAGAAGAAGACGTCGCGCAAGCGCGCGTAGAGTCAGCGCCGTGACGGCGCCGACCGAGCTTCCCGCGATCTGGCTTGCACGGCCCGAGCGGCCGCCGGACGGCGTGCCCGTCGCCGTCAAGGACCTCCTCGACACCGCCGGCCTCGTCACGACCTACGGCTCGATCCTGTTCGCCGAGCACGTGCCCGCGCGGAGCGCCGAGGCGGTCGTCCGGCTCGAGGCGGTCGGGTACGCGGTCGCCGGGAAGACGAACCTCCACGAGTTCGCATACGGCATTTCGTCGCAGAACCCGCACTTCGGGACCGTGCCGAACCCGCGCGCACCCGGACGTCTCGCGGGCGGCTCGAGCGGCGGCTCGGCGGCGGCGATCGCCGCGGGCGACGTCGAGCTCGCGCTCGGCACCGACTCCGGCGGCTCGATCCGGATCCCCGCCGCCTGGTGCGGGATCGTCGGCTTCAAGCCGACGTACGACCTCGTCCCGTCGGAGGGCTGCTTCCCGCTCGCGCCGAGCTTCGACCACGTCGGCCCGATGGCGTCGACGGTCGAGGGGTGCGCCGAGCTGATGCGGGCGCTCGTCCCGGAGTTCGAGGCCGCCGAGCTCGAGTCGCTCGAGGAGGTCGCGGTCGGCGTCGCGTGGCTCGAGCACGCGGAGCCGCTCGTCCGCGCACGCGTCGAGGCGGCGGCGTCGCTCTTCCCGCGCCGGCGGACGCTCGACTTCCCGCTCTCTCCGGACGACAACCGGCTGTTCATGCGCGAGGTCGCGAACGTCCACCGCGGGCTCTTCCCGGAGAACGCGGACGCGTACGGCGACAACGTCCGCACGAAGCTCGAGCTCTGCCTCGAGGTGACGGACGCGGAGGTCGAGGCGGCGCGGCGCGCGCGCGACGAGTACCGCGAGCGCTGCGAGGAGGCGCTCGACGGCGTCGACCTGCTCGTGACGCCGACCGTCGCCTTCGTCGCCCCGCCGGCGGACGTGGACGAGCTGTCGATCCGCGCGGGCGGGATCCGGTTCACGTACCCGTTCGACTCGCTCGGCTGGCCCGCGCTCGCGCTCCCGTGCGGCGCCGCCGAGGACGGCCTGCCGGCCTCGGTCCAGCTCGCCGCCCGCCGCGGGGGAGACGCCCTCGTCCTCGGCGCGGGAACCGTGCTGGCATCCCTCGTTCGAGGGACGGCTGTGGCGTAGCGGATGCCGAAAACGAGGGATGACGATGCGCGTTGTCCGCCTCGCAATCCTCCTTGCGGCCGCAGCCCTGATCGGGACTGCGCACTCCGCCACCGCCGACACGCCCGCGCCGACCGGACTGCACGCGTTCCTGCTCCGCACGGACGAGCCCGCATCGTCGAGCTTCGCCCGCACGCCCTCGTTCTCGTGGAATCCCGTGCCGGGCGCGCTCCACTACGAGTTCCAGCTCGCGCTGAGCACGACGTTCCGCGACAACTCCGTCATCTTCGCCGACCTCAACGTCGAGACGCCCGTCGAGTCGCCGGCGATCACGCTGCCGTGGATCACGGGCAACCCGCACTCGCTCTACGCGCGCGTCCGTGCGATCACGACCGACGGCGCGTCGCCGTGGAGCGCGAACTACGGCTTCGACATGGTGGCGCCGCCGGCGCCGGCGCCGTTGCCGAGCTACCCGGGCATGCTCCGCTGGACACCGGTCGAGGGCGCGGACCTGTACGAGGTCTGGCTCGTCGACGTCCCGAAGTTCGTGGCGGTCACGACGAACGTCCTCGACGAGCGCGAGTTCTACACCTTCCACCAGACCACGAACTGGACGGGAACGATCCGCTGGCGCGTCCGCTCGATCCGCATCGACACCGTCCTCGGCGGGACGTCGGGCACGAGCCGGTACAACAAGATCCCCGCCGTCCAGTACGGCCCCTGGAGCTCCATCTACAGCGCGACGAACCCGGCCTTCACCGGCGGCCCGATCAAGCTGGTCGGCACCGTCTCCGACGTCTTCTCGAACGGGAGCTCGACGTCGCCGGCGCACAAGCTCATGCCCGGCTTCCTGTGGACGGGCAATCAGACGCTCTCCGGGGCGCCGGCGGAGCTCTACCGCGTGTACGTCTTCTCCGACAAGCAGTGCCTGAATCCGGTGTTCGTCGGCTCGGTGGTCGGCAGCCCGTCGTACGCGCCGCGTCCGTACGGCTCGCTCACGCTGCCGACGACGCTCAAGGACGTCGCGACGGCCCGGAACGCCTACCTCGGCGACGGCACGGAGCCCAAGGGCTACATGTACGACTGGACGTCCGTGACGCCGAACGAGGACCAGACGCACGTCACACCGCAGTCCACCATCGCGCCCGAGCCGGGCGACCAGTCCTCGACCGGATCGAGCTCCGGCGGCGGCGGGGCGAGCGGCGCGGTGACGTGGAGCGGCGACTTCGGGGCTCCGGTCGACATCTGGGACACGGACTGGCCGTCGAGCGGCTACTACTGGACGGTGATTCCGGTCGAGGCGTACTCGCCGGGCCAGCTCGAGACGACGGTCGTGTCGCCCGGCGCGCCCTCGGGCTCGACAACGCTTCCCGTCGGCAGCACCTCCGGGTTCCAGGCCGGCGACTCGATCGCGATCGGCTCGGGGCCGACCGCGGAGAACAACGTGGTCAGCGCCGTCACGTCGACGTCGCTCACCCTCGGCGCGAAGTTGACGAACACCCACGGCGCGGGAGAGCTCGTCGTCCGCGCCGGAGGCAGCCTTGTCTACCACGATCTGGAGCTGCCGCAGGACGCGTGCGCGTCAGGGCGCGTCGCGCGCTTCGGCAAGGAGAGCGAGCCCGCGCTGACGTCCGCGGGCGATCTCTTCGCGACGGGCCTCTCGGCGGCGGGGACGCTGACCTCGGCGTCGAGCACGAGCACGTTCTACGGCTGGCCGCTCGTCTCGTGGACGCCGGCGCTCGGCGCCGGGGTGTACGAGGTGCAGTGGAGCAAGACTCAGTACCCGTTCCGGCCGGAACTCGGCCCCGGCGGCTCGAAGGGCGTCATGGCCGTGACGACGTCGTACGTGCTTCCCGTCGGCCCGGGGACGTGGTGGTACCGCGTCCGCGGCTACGACCTCTCGCTCCCGACCGGCGTGCAGCAGATGTCGTGGTCGGACCCCGTGAAGATCGTCGTCGCGACGCCGACGTTCAAGATCGTCACGTCGAAGAGCACGTTCAAGATCGTCGGCAACGGCAAGAGCAAGAAGTAGCCCGGTAAGCTCGGCCGCGTGGCCGGCGCAGACCTCGACTTCGCACTCGGCCTCGCCGACCTCGCCGACTCGATCTCGCTGGCGCGGTTCCGCTCGGCCGACCTGCACGTCGAGACGAAGCCCGACCTGACGCCGGTCACCGACGCGGACCGCGCCGTCGAGCGGGCGTTGCGCGAGCGGATCGCGGCGGAGCGGCCCGGCGACGCCGTCGTCGGCGAGGAGGAGGGCGCGGAGGAAGGTGACGTCCGCTGGATCGTCGACCCGGTCGACGGGACGCGGAACTTCTCGCGCGGGCTCCCCGTGTGGGCGACGCTGATCGCGCTCGAGCGCGGGGGCGAGCTCACCGTCGGCGTCGTCTCGGCGCCGGCGCTCGGCCGCCGCTGGTGGGCGGCGCGCGGCTCGGGCGCGTTCGCGGACGGCGAGCCGGTACACGTCTCGGCGGTGGCGGAGCTCGCGGACGCCTCGGTTTCGTGCTCGCTCGGGCGCGACCTCGCGCGCGTCGAGCCGCACGTCTGGCACGCGCGCGGCCTCGGCGATTTCTGGCAGCACGTGCTCGTCGCGGAGGGCGCGCTCGACGCCGCCGTCGACACGCGCCTCGCGCTCTGGGACTCGGCGGCGGTGGAGCTCGTCGTCCTCGAGGCGGGCGGGCGCGCGTCCGTCTCGGGAAGCGGGCAATTCGTCACGTCGAACGGACTGCTCCACGAGGAGGTTCTCGCGCTCCTTCCTTGACTGCGGCCGAGGCCGCGCGCCAACGCAGCCGCAGCCGCGTTGGCGGAAGGCCGAACGCATTCGGCCGGAGTTCCGTCAAGCCGAAGCGGCGGCGATGGTCGCCGCTTCGTACACGGGGTCGCGCGAGTACCGGTCGAGCTCGTCGGAGAGCACGTCGCTCGGGGCCGGCGGGTCGCCCGGCGGGAACGGCGCGGGCACGCCGTCGAGGTCGATCCCCTCGAGCCGCTCCGCCTCGACGTGTTCGAGCTCGATGTCGTCGCGGCCGAGCCGCGACCGGAGCCAGCCGAGCAGGAGCCACGCCTGCGCGGCCGTGCCGCGCACGCGGATCGTCCGCACGTCGGCGATCCCCGGCCAGAGCGACGCGAGCAGCGGCCGCCACCGCGACGTCCGCGCCCACGCGATGTCGGACACCGCGGTGCGCGGGAACAGCTCGGCGAGGTGCCGGTACGGGAACGGCAGGTCGTCCCATTCCGTCGAGTCGACGATCAGCCGGTCGACGACGCCGACGAGCTGGTCGAGCTCCTGGGCGCCCCACGGCGGCTCGCCGCGCCAGCGGAGGAACACCGGCAGGTCGGAGACGAGCAGCGGCAGCACGATGCTCGCCGGCGCCTTCGCCCGCATGCCGTGGAGGCGCAGCTCGATCACCTCGGTCGAGACCGCGCAGTCCATGCCGGGCGGCGTGTACGTCTCGACCTCGAGCGTCGCGTCGATCCGATCCTTCCCGGAGTCGGGGTCCGGGAGCAGCAGGATCGTCCGGGAGGGATGCTGCTCGGCCATCCCGGCGAGCGCGGCGCGTGCCCGGTCCAGCCACTCGTCCGGCACCCAGGCCAGGTGCGTCATCACGCTGGTGCGGAGGTTCGGCCCGCCGCCGTCGGTCACGGACGCGGCGCGCAGCCGCGCGAGCGCGTTGTCGATGTCGGCGATGCTGACGCCTTCGCCGCTCCAGGTCGCGAGCTCGACCGGCGCGCTCAATGGCGCCGCCAGGAGCGGCCGTCGCGGTGGAGGAGGTCGTCCGCGCTCGGCGGCCCCCACGTCCCGGCGGCGTAGTTCGGGAAACCCGGCCGGTCGCGCTGCCACGCCGAGACGATCGCGTCGACGAGCAGCCACTGCTCCTCGACCTCGTCCGCCCGCGTGAACAGCGTCCCGTCGCCGAGCACCGTGTCGAGGATCAGCCGCTCGTACGCCTCCGGCATCGCCGTGCGGAACGCGCCGCCGTAGAGGAAGTCCATGTGCACGGTGCGGATCGTCATCCCCTGGCCCGGCACCTTCGCGCCGATCGCGAGCGAGACCCCCTCGTCCGGCTGCACGTGGACGAGCAGGACGTTCGGGCGCAGCCCTTCCGCCGCGACCTCCTCGAACGGCGGGTGCGGCGCGCGCTTGAACTGGATCGCGATCGTCGTCTCGCGCCGCGCGAGCCGCTTGCCCATGCGAACGTAGAACGGCGTGTCGGCCCAGCGCCAGTTGTCGACGTAGAGCTTCGCGGCGACGTAGGTCTCCGTCATCGAGTCCGGCGCGACGCCCTGCTCCTCGCGGTACGCCGGAACCTGCTCGCCCTCGACGAAGCCGCGGCCGTACTGGCCGCGCACGACCGACTTCGGCCCCGGCGTGTGCATCGACTTCAGCACCTTCACCTTCTCGTTGCGCACCGACTCGGCGGAGAAGTCGATCGGCGGCTCCATCGCCGTGAGCGCGAGCAGCTGGAGCAGGTGGTTCTGGAAGATGTCCCGGATCGCGCCCGCGGACTCGTAGTAGCCGGCGCGGCCCTCGATCCCGATCGACTCGGCGACCGTGATCTGCACGTGGTCGATGAACTGGCGGTTCCAGATCGGCTCGAAGATGCCGTTCGCGAACCGGAGCGCCAGCATGTTCTGGACCGTCTCCTTGCCGAGGTAGTGGTCGATCCGGAAGATCTCGTTCTCGTCGAAGTGCTCGAGCAGCATCGCGTTCAGCGCCTTCGCCGACTCGAGGTCGTGCCCGAACGGCTTCTCGACGATCAGCCGCGCCCAGCCGGTGTGGGTGCGTCGCGAGCCGAGCGCCTCGACGATGGTCGGGTACGCGACGGGCGGGACCGCGAGGTAGTAGACGCGGTTGCCGCAGAGCCCGTTCTCCTCGTCGATCTGCTGGACCCGCTCGACGAGACGGTCCTCGCCCGCGTCGTCGGCGAAGTCCGTCGGCAGGTAGTGGAGCGACGCCGCGAGCTCGTCCCACACGTCCTGGCGGAACTCGTCGCGCGCGTAGCGCCGCACCGCCTGTTCCATGTCGGCGCGGAAGCTCTCGTCGTCCGCCTCCGAGCGCGCGACGCCGACGATCGCGAACCGCTCGGGCAGCAGCCGCCGCATCAGCAGCGCGTACAGCGCAGGCATCAGCTTCTTGTGGGTGAGGTCGCCGGAGGCGCCGAAGATCACCATCGCGAACGGATCCGGGGTCCGGCGCGGCAGGAGGCCCTCGAGCAGCGGGTTCTCCTGCTCTGCCGCGGCCGCCATCACTCGGCCGCCTTCACCGCATGGCCGCCGAACTGGTTGCGGAGCGCGGCGGTCACCCGCGCCGAGAAGTTCTGCTCGTCGCGCGACGCGAACCGTGCGAAGAGCGCGGCCGAGATCACCGGCGCCGGCACGTTCTCCGCGATCGCCTCGTGGATCGTCCAGCGGCCCTCGCCGGAGTCCTCGACGTACGGCGCGATGTCGCCGAGCTTCGCGCCGTGCTGCTCGAACGCGTCGTACAGGAGCTCGAGCAGCCACGAGCGGACGACGGAGCCGTAGCGCCAGATGCCGGAGATCTGGAGCAGGTCGAGGTCGAACTCCGAGTGCTCCATGATCTCGAAGCCCTCCGCGTACGCCTGCATCAGGCCGTACTCGATCCCGTTGTGGACCATCTTCACGAAGTGGCCGGCACCGGCCGGGCCGACGTGCGCGTAGCCGTCCTCCGGCGCGAGCGCGGTGAACACCGGCTCCAGCCGCTGCACCGGCTCGTCCTCGCCGCCGACCATGAGGCAGAACCCGACCTTCAGCCCCCAGATCCCGCCGGAGACGCCCGCGTCGACGAAATGGAGGCCCTTCGCCGCCGCCGCCGCCGCACGGCGCTGCGAGTCGCGAAAGTTCGAGTTGCCGCCGTCGACGATCGTGTCGCCCGCGTCGGCGAGCCCGAGCAGCTCCTGGAACGCGTCCTCGGTGATCTTCCCGGCGGGGATCATCAGCCAGAACGCGCGCGGCGCGGCGAGCTGCGCCCTCAGCTCCTCGAGCGAGCCCGCGGTGCGCGACTCGACGTTCGGGTCGTACGTCTTCACGTCGTGACCGCGCTCGCGCAGCCGCTCCGTCATCCCGTTGCCCATGCGGCCGAGGCCGATCATCCCGAGCTGCACGTCAGACCTCCTCGATTCGGATGCGCGCGACGCGGCGGCCGCGCTCCTTCAGCGACTCGAAGTCCCCGGCGGCCTGCGCGCGGATCAGCCGGCGGAAGCCGAACGGGCGGCCGGGAATCGGGAGCTCCTCGCCGGGGTCGTCGACGACCTGCAGGAACAGGCCGGTGTTCGGCCCGCCCTTGTGCAGCTGCCCGGTCGAGTGGAGGTAGCGCGGGCCGTAGCCGTGGGTGACGACGCAGCCGGTCCGCAGCCCGAGGCTGCGGACTAGGGACTCGAGCGCGGCGTCGTGCTCGGGCGAGGGAGCAAGAAACGCCTGGACGCAGACGTAGTCCCCCTCTCTCGCCTCGGCGAGGAGCTCGTCAACGGATCCCTCAGCCGCGAGCTCCGGCTCGCGGCCGGTCGCTAGCACCTCGTTCGTCTTGTCCTTCGCCGCCTGCACGTCCGGCTGGTCGAACGGGTTGATCTCGAGGTACGCCCCGGCGACGGCGACCGCGAACTCCCAGCGGAAGAACTCGGCGCCGAGGTCGTGCGGGTCGTCGACCTGCGGCACGGCCTCCTGCCGGTCGGCGCCCTCCGGCGACTCACCGGGCGCCGGCACGAGCCCCTTCCCCTGCTTGCCCGTCGACTCCGCGATCAGCTGCTCGGCCCAGAGTCCGAAGCCGCCGGGCGTGTCGCGGATGCAGACCTTGTCGCGACCCTCCTGCCAGCCCGCGCCGAAGCGGCGGCCGAGCTCGAAGCCCGGGTTGCCCTCGTCGAGGCGGCACGCGTCCGCCATCCGCTCCGCGTTCGCGAGCAGCCGGTCGACGTCGATCCCCATCAGCGCCGCCGGGACGATCCCGAACGGCGAGAGCGCGGAGTAGCGGCCGCCGATGGTCGGCTCGCCGGCGAACACGCGGCGGAAGCCGCGCTCCTTCGCCAGGGTCTCCAGCGACGAGCCGGGATCGGTGATCGCGACGAACCTCGAGCCGTCCTCCCCGGCTCGGCGCCAGAAGTAGTCCGTGTGCGAGCGCGTCTCGAGCGTCGAGCCGGACTTCGAGGCGGAGACGAACAGCGTGCGCTCGAGGTCGAGCGACGCCTCGAGCGCGCGGATCGCCGCCGGGTGCGTCGTGTCGAGCACGTGGAAGCCGCCCGTGCCGGAGGCACCTCCTCGTGCAGCGCCGAAGGTGCGCCGCAGCACCTCGGGCGCGAGGCTCGAGCCGCCCATGCCGAGCAGGACGACGGTGTCGAGCCCGTCGCCCGCGAGCGCGTCCGCGAACTCGGCGAGCTCGGTGACGCGCTCGCGCATCCGGCGCGGCTCGTCGAGCCAGCCGAGCCAGCGCGCCTCGTCGGCGCCGGTCCACGTCGTGGAGTCGCGCTCCCAGATGCGGGCGATGAGCTCGTTCTGCTCGCTCATCGCGAGGAAACGGCGACCAGCTCTCCGCGCTTCGTGCGGAGAGCATCGAGCAGCTCGGCGAACGAGTCGGCGAACTTCTGGACGCCCTCGAGCTCGAGCGTCTCGGTGACGTCGTCGTAGTCGACGCCGACCTTCGCGAGCTTCTCGAACAGCTCGTGCGCCTCTTCGACGTCCTCCGTCACCGTGTCGCCGCGCACTTCGCCGTGGTCCTGGAAGGCGCGGATCGTCTCCTCCGGCATCGTGTTCACCGTCTCCGGGCCGATCAGCTCCTCGACGTACAGCACGTCCCGGTACTCGGGGTTCTTCGTCGACGTCGACGCCCACAGGCACCGCTGCGGGTTCGCGCCCTTGCCGGCGAGGAACTCCCAGCGCGGGCCTGCGAACGCCTCGCGGTAGTGCTCGTAGGCGAGCTTCGCGTTCGCGACGGCGAGCCGGCCGCGCAGCTTCAGCGCCTTCCTGTCGCCGATCGCGTCGAGCCGCTTGTCCGCCTCGGTGTCGACGCGGGAGACGAAGAAGCTCGCGACGGAGTGCACCGGCTTCGGGTCGCCGCCGCCGGCGACGAGCCGCTCGAGCCCGCGGAAGTACGCCTCGACGACCTCGCGGTAGCGCTGCAGCGAGAAGATCAGCGTCACGTTGATGTTCTTCCCGTGCGCGACGCAGTCCTCGATCGCGCCGAGCCCCGGCTTCGTCGCCGGGATCTTCACGTAGAGGTTCGGCCGGTCGATCCAGGCGTGCAGGCGCATGGCCTCGTCGAAGGTGCCCTCGCGGTCGTAGGCGAGCGTCGGGTCGACCTCCCAGGACACGAACCCGTCCTGCGGCGAGCGCTCGTGCACCGGCGCGAGCAGCTCGAGCGCCGCGGCGACGTCGCGCGACGAAAGCTGCAGGAAGATCTCCTTCAGGTCGCTCTCCTCCGGGAGCAGCTCCTTCAGCTGCGCGTCGTAGGCGTCGCCCTGGGAGATCGCCTTCTGGAAGATCGTCGGGTTCGAGGTGACGCCGACGACGG
>Ga0335070_10011489_pt1 | contig 10342 bp, 14 predicted proteins | sample Lox_Sample_13_FD_206722 | JGI IMG/M metagenome (GOLD analysis project Ga0335070, IMG submission 206722) | Soil microbial communities from Loxahatchee National Wildlife Refuge, Florida, United States - Lox_Sample_1.3 | ecosystem: Environmental > Terrestrial > Soil > Wetlands | place: USA...
CCTGCAGTGGTGAGCGAACCGGTTAAGGCAATTTCCCATAAAGAAGAAGACAAGAAAAGCACTCCTGTCGCCATCGAGCCTGTTCAGGATGGTCAAGCTCATGCCGTTGCCTCCTCCCCGGAAGCGAAAATGGTGGAACCCATCCAGGCTGGAGAACCTATGAGGGAAGATCGAAGTTCTCCTTCTGCCCCCACTTCTGCCCAAGAAGGCCCCAAGAAGGAGACAAAACCTGCTCAGGAAAAGCGGACAGCCGCATTATCAAATCCTTTGACGCCTTCGAAGGAAAAAGAAAGAGACAAGCAAGGAGTTCTGCCAGAAACTAAAGAAGCCAAGCTTGTGGATAAGGGCCAACCCATCGATATCACCTCAGACAAAGTGGAAGCTTTTTGGAAGGAGAATCTGATCGTCTTCAGAGGAAATGTTATCGCTCGGCAAAAAGATATGGTCATCTATGCTGATTCCTTGGAAGCACTGGTCGTTGAAGATGGTAAGGGAATCGAGCGGGTGATTGCAGGAGGGAATGTCAAGATTCAACAAGGCCTTCGAGTGGCCGATTGCCAGAAGGCGGTTTTTTACAATCTTGATCAAAAAGTGATTTTGACGGGGGACCCAAAAGTTTCTGAAGGGGACAATATCGTTTCAGGAGATGAGATCATTTTTGATATCGATAAGAATCGGGTGGAGATAAAAGGGGGAACGAGTGGACGAGGAAAGGCCAAAATTCAACCCGGAGGAGAAATTGAAAAGCTGAAATGAGAAGATCTTTTCTCTCCGTTCTCTTCTTCGTTTCCATTCTTTTCTTAGCCTGCCAGATTTCCGAAGAAGAAAAAATCTATCAAACTTTGAATCGAAGACAAGAGGCTCTACAAAAAAAAGACCTGTCCCTCTACCTCTCCTGCATTTCCAGGGCCTATCAAAATAAAGAGGAAGATTTTGACGGACTTCAGAAGCGAATCGAAGGATACTTTAAGACCTTCGATGGGATTTCCTATTCCAATTGGGACCGATCGGTTCAAATCGACGGAGAAACAGCAACCGCTATCCAGCAGTTTCATCTGGAAGTTGAAAAAGGAGAGAAAAAAAATAGCTATTCGGGCAAAGAGGCCCTCTTTTTGAAGAAAGAGGGTAAGCAATGGAGGATTATCGGGGGACTGTAAGCCGCAAATGGTATTCTCAAATTTTACATTGGGCGTCAACAGAAGGGGATTGCAGATTTAAGATTTGAAAATTAGAATTGCAAGCTGAAATATGAAATTTGTAGACGCCCCGTTGGGGCGTTTATTTTTTTCTGCAGAGTCCAGCTAGGGTCTATCCCGATGAAAACCGGGGCAAGAATAACATCTGAAGAGTGACCCGGCATCTATTCCCCATTCCGTCTCTGAATTGACAATTGGGACAAGAACGAATAGAATTTTATAGACATGTTTGAAAATCTTTCCACAAAATTAGAATCCATTTTTAAGAAACTGAGAGGCCACGGAAAGCTGACAGAGCAGAATATCCAAGATGCCCTAAAAGAAGTGAGGATTGCGCTCTTGGAAGCCGACGTCAATTTCAAGGTGGTCAAAGACTTTGTTCAACACGTCCAGGGAAGGGCGGTCGGTCAAGAAGTGTTGGGTAGCCTTACGCCTGCTCAACAATTGATCAAGATTGTGAAAGAAGAGATGACTTCCCTGATGGGCGACGAAGAACAAAGGATTCAACTTTCTGGAAGCCCACCCGTTCCGATTATGCTGGTTGGTCTTCACGGTTGTGGGAAGACGACGACCGCGGGTAAACTGGCGCGGCATTTTCAGGAAAAAAGGAAACGACCCTACCTCGTCCCTGCTGATGTTTACAGACCTGCCGCGATTGAGCAATTGCAGAAATTAGGACAAGAATTGAAAGTCGATTTTTATCGTCCCGAGGCATCCCAGACACCATTAGACATTTGCTTGAAGGCAAGGGAGGTTGCTTTAAAAGGAGGGTATGATTTGATGCTCATCGATACCGCCGGCAGGCTTCACATCGATGAGGCATTGATGTTGGAGCTCCGGGAGATCAAGGCCCAAGTCAAACCCAAAGAGGTCCTCCTGGTCGCTGATGCCATGACCGGCCAGGATGCGGTCAATATTGCGAAAAATTTCAATGACCGCCTTGGCATTGACGGAGTGATCCTGACCAAGATGGACGGGGATGCACGGGGAGGAGCTGCTCTATCGATTAAATCCGTGATACAGAAGCCCATTAAGTTTATCGGAGTGGGAGAGAAGCTGGATGCCTTAGAGGCCTTTCATCCCGATCGAATGGCTTCAAGGATTCTGGGGATGGGAGATGTGCTCACCCTGATCGAGAAAGCCGAGGCTGCCTTCGATGAGGAAAAGGCAAAGGAGTTAGAGAAGAAGATCCGAAAAGATTCCTTCAGTCTGGAGGATTTTCGGGATCAGATTCAACAAGTTCGAAAGATGGGGTCATTGGAATCGATTTTGGGAATGATCCCAGGGCTTCCGAAGAAGATGAAGGGGATGGCAGGTCTCGATTTCGATGAGAGGGAGTTGGTGAAGGTGGAAGCCATCATCGATTCCATGACGCCAAGAGAGCGCGCCAACTATCAAATCATCAATGGCAGTCGGAGGTTGAGGATCGCCCGGGGAAGCGGAACGAGCGTCCAAGACGTCAACCGACTTCTTAAACAATATGCTCAAGCTAAAAAAATGATGAAACAGTTTACGAAAATGGGAGAAAAAGGATTTGGAAGAGGAAGGGCACCCTTCTTTTCCTGACAGCATCGCATTTTGTAGCGCCCCCATTGATTTGGGGCGTGAAAGACGTCGGCAATAAATGCCGACGCTACAAGACTACTCCATTATAAGACAATTAGACTTAAGAATTTAAACAAAGGAGGTGGTAGGAGGCAATATGGCTGCATCGATGAGATTGATGAGATTTGGGGGGAAGAAGAGCCCGTATTACCGAATCGTGGTTTCGGACCGTCGTTCTGCCAGGGATGGCAAATTTATTGATCAGGTGGGGACCTATGATCCCAAGAAAAATCCGGTGGAGGTTCGGTTCAAGGAAGAAAAGGCGATTCAGTGGCTGAGAAAGGGAGCTCAGCCAACCCCGACCGTCCGTCAACTTTTGATACGATCCGGAGTGACAAAGAAGTTGACAGAAGAAAAAACTGAATAGAATGCCTTTTCCCGAATGCGTTCTGATGGCGAATCTCCTTGGGACTGATGCGAAGTAAGGAGGTGGGGTGATGAACGCAAAAGAGCTCATTGAGTACATTGCCAAGGCATTGGTCGATCATCCAGATCAGGTGAAGGTTTCTGAAATCGAAGGGGAAAGAACTTCCGTCATAGAACTCTTTGTGGCGAAAGAAGATTTGGGAAAAGTGATCGGGAAGCAGGGCAGAACGGCCAGGGCCATTCGGGTCATCCTGGGAGCCGTCTCGGCAAATCTGGGGAAGCGTTCCGTTTTAGAGATCATCGAATAATGATCCATGGAAAAGAATTTTTTCCCCATCGGCAGGGTAGTCAAGCCCCACGGGGTCAAGGGAAAGGTCAAGGTCGAGTATTACGGGGTCGACCTTCCGGCACTTTCCGCCTATCGTGAGATCTTTATCGAGGACGAAAGGGGCAGACCCGAGGCTTATGAAGTTTTGGAAGCCATTCCCCAACCACCTCGTCTCATTCTCCGATTAAAAGGGATTGAAAGGATTGAGGAGGCAGAGCCTCTGACAGGAAGGGAGATTTTTGTCAAGAGGGAGGCACTTCTTGAGTTGGAAGAGGGAGAATATTACTGGATGGACATCCTGGGGGTCGAGGTTGAGACCCGAGAAGGTAAGAGAATCGGGAAGGTGAAGGAAATTTTCCCAACGGGAGCCAATGATGTTTACGTAGTGGAAGGGAAAAGAGGAGAGATCTTGCTGCCGGCGACAGAGGAGGTGATTCAGAGCATAGACATTGAAAAAAGAGTGATGAAGGTCGTCCGAAAAGAGGGCCTATGGGAGGATGAGGATGAGGTTTGACATTCTTACGCTTTTTCCCGATATGTTTTCCTCGCCTCTGAGGGAAAGCATTTTAGGCAAAGCCATCGAAAGAGGGCTCATCCAAATCCAAACCATTAACATCCGAGATTTTACCCTAGATAAACATCAGGTGGTGGACGACACCCCTTATGGCGGAGGCCAGGGCATGGTGATGAAAGTGGAGCCCGTAGCCCGGGCCATCGAATCAGTCAAAGCTCAAGATCCACCCGTGTGGACGATCTATCTGACCCCCCAGGGGACACCCTTCAACCAGGATCTGGCGCGCAGGCTTTCTACTCAACCCCATCTCATCCTTCTCTGTGGCCGATATGAAGGGGTGGATGAACGCGTCAGGGACCTTTTTGTGGACGAAGAGATCTCGATTGGAGACTACGTCCTGACTGGAGGGGAATTGGCAGCGATGGTCCTCATCGACGCTGTCTCGAGATTTATTCCCGGAGTCTTGGGATCGGATCGCTCCGCCGTGGAGGATTCCTTTATCAACTCTCTTTTAGAATATCCTCAGTATACACGGCCTTTTGATTTCAGGGGGCGTTGCGTCCCAGAAGTCCTGCTTTCAGGAAATCATTCCGCAATTTCTTTATGGAGGAGAAAAGAGGCACTCAGGCGGACATGGGTGAGGAGGCCGGATCTCTTAGAGAAAGCCAATCTCTCTGAGAAGGACAGAGAACTACTAGAGGAGATCCGTAAATCGAATGATGATTGTGGATTGGAGAATGCAGATCGTGCAGTGGGGTCAAGCTCCAAGCACAAATCGTGACCGTGCCGCGTGTCACGTGTCCGGACACGGATAACGGACACGGACACGAGTATTGCTGGGAGCAGGAATGAACGTCAGTATGGGGTCTAATCTTTATCTGGGATTGGTCCACCACCCTATTTATGATAAGCGGAAAGAGGTGGTGGCGAGCGCCATTACGAATTTTGATATTCACGACATTGCTCGTTGTGCAAAGACATTTGGAATTGGGGGTTTCTTCATCATTACGCCGTTGGAAAGCCAGGTTCAGTTGGCTGAGAGGATTATCCACCACTGGATGGAGGGCGCAGGGTCGGTTTACAATCCAACGAGAAAAGAATCTCTTTCCCTCGCTCGGGTTTCAAGGAGCATTGACGAAGCAGCTCTCGAGATCTCCGATCTCTGGCAGGCGAAGGTGAAGAAGGTAGCGACCGGGGCGTCTCCTCATCCAAGGAATATCGATTTTGAATTCTTCAGGGAGTTATTGAAAGAATCAGATGCTCCGTTCTTCATTCTTTTCGGAACAGGATGGGGTTTGACTCAGGAGGTGAAGGACAGTTCGGATTATGTCCTGGCGCCGATCGAAGGGAAAGGATATAATCATCTTTCGGTTCGTTCCGCAGTGGCCATCATTTTGGATCGCCTATTGGGGGATCGAATTAATGGTTCGGAGTGATTAGTTCGGAGTTCGGAGAAGACAATTGGAATGCTCCGAACTAAAAACTCCTAACTCCGAGCTGATTTGGGAAGGAGAAGAAGATGAACCTGTTGGAATTGGTTGAAAGAGAGCAGTTGAGGACGGATCTGCCGGATTTCAGGGTGGGAGATACGATCAGGGTCCACGTGAAGATTGTGGAAGGAGAGAAAGAAAGAATACAGCCCTTCGAGGGAGTGGTCATCCGCAGGAAGAAGGGTGGAATTCGGTCCACCTTTACGGTGCGGAAGATCTCCTACGGAATTGGCGTTGAAAGAGTTTTTCCTCTTCATTCACCCCGGCTCGACCGGATTGATGTGATCAGCCGAGGCAAGGTGAGAAGAGCCAAACTTTTCTACCTGAGAGGTCTGAAGGGGAAGGCGGCTCGCATTCGAAGCGAAAAGAAACAGGTCGCTTCATAAACCCTTGGAATATTGGAATCATGGAGCAATGGAATGATGGAAAAAAAATTTATCTGATTACCCAATATTCCATCATTCCATCAACGCATCATTCCAGATGGAATTCTGATGCTCTTTCCATCCCTTCCAGCCCAGCCCATGGATTATTTCGAGAGGATGTATCATCGCCGGGGTTACCATCGGATCGCGGGTGTGGATGAGGTGGGAAGAGGTCCTCTTGCCGGGCCCGTGGTCGCAGCGGCCGTGATCCTGCCAGAAGATGGAATCGGAGAGAGGCTTTTCGATTCCAAAAAAATTTCATCGAAAAAAAGAGAGCACCTCTATCAAACGATCCTCTCAGAAGCGCAAGGAGTAGGAGTTGGCATTATTGGGCAGGAGGAGATCGATCGCATCAATATTCTCCAGGCCACGTTAAAAGCCATGGCTCTGGCCATTCAAAACTTGCCCATCCTCCCGGATTTTATTCTCATCGATGGCTCTCAGGGCATCACACTCCCCGTTCCCCAAAAAACCATACGAAAAGGTGACCAACTCTGCAACTCCATTGCAGCGGCTTCCATCGTGGCGAAGGTGACCCGCGACCGAATGATGATGGAGTGTCACCAGCAATACCCCCAGTATAATTTTGCCAGGCACAAAGGTTATGGGACCGAGGAACATCAGAAGGCAATCGAAAAATTCGGTATCTGTGAACTCCACCGCAAAACCTTTCGAGGCGTCAAAGAGTACTTGTGACGGGGAGCACTGTAGCGCCCTCATTTATTGAGGGCGGAGCTCGTCCCGAACGAATCGGGACGCTACAATGATCGGAGACTTATTACGGACACGGATCACGGACATGAGCCACGAAGAGAAAAGAAGGAACTCGGCAAGAAGGGCGAGGAGGTGGCTCTTCGGTTCTTGAAGAAGAATGGCTATCGCCTTATCGAACAAAACTATGTCTGTAAGATGGGCGAGATGGACATCATTGGCAAGGAGAAAGACACCCTGGTCTTTATCGAAGTGAAAACCCGGACCTCACGAGAATTCGGCCCCCCTCAGTTAGCCGTGAACGCTTGGAAGCAAAGACAGCTTTCAAAGGTCGCATTGAACTATTTAAACGAGAAACGCCTCAAAGATGTGAAGGCGAGGTTCGATGTGGTGGCTATTCTCCTGGGGCAAGAGAGAGAAGAGATCGAACTGATCAAGGACGCCTTCGAATTACAATACACATAAGAAGGGGTTCTTACAAATTGTTTTTCTATGTTCCAGGGATCTAAAGATGCCCGCTTATCAGCCGATTCGTTAGTTTTTATCACAACCCATCCAAAGGACTTCTTATCTCAGGTGGTTTCTTCCGTATCACATGGGTGTAGATCATGGTCGTATTCACATGCTTATGCCCTAAAAGCTCTTGAATCGTCCTGATGTTGTGCCCCGCTTCAAGAAGGTGCGTTGCAAAGCTGTGACGCAATGTATGGCAGCTTGCCATTTTCGGCACCCCCGACTTCGTAACCGCTTCTTTTACAGCACGCTGAATGGCAGCGGGGTGAATGTGCCACCGCATCACTTTCCCCGTTCGCGGATCAACGGACAATTTCTCTGCGGGAAATACCCACTGCCAGCCCCATTCTTTTGGAGCACCGGGGTATTTCTTTTCCAGAGCATCAGGAAGAGAGACCTCACCGTACCCCATCTTCATATCCTGATCATGGATCTCTTTGACAGAGGCCACATGTTTTGAAAGTCCTTCTTTTATCTTCTCAGGTATCATCAACGCCCTGTCTTTTTCCCCCTTGCCGGAACGGACCATGAGGAGATTGTTATCGAAATCGATATCTTTTATCCTCAAGCGGAGGCACTCCATAAGGCGAAGTCCGCACCCATACATCAACTGCCCCATAAGAAGATACACCCCGTTGAGGCAAGACAGGAGCTTCCTCGCTTCATCCCTGCTCAAAACAGTAGGTAAATTTTTCCTCCGTTTTGCTCGTACCACAGCCGTGAGATCATCCACTTCTTTGTGCAAGGTGTGGCGGTAAAGAAATAGGAGCGCATTAAAGGCCTGGTTCTGGGTCGAAGCAGAAACTCGGCCATGAAGAGCAAGATGGGTGAGGTAGTTTTTCATATCATTGGCTTCAAGCAGATGTGGATCACGATCCTTCAAAAAGGTTCTAAAACGTGCGATCCATCCGAGATAGGTTTTTTCTGTGCTTAAGGAAAAGCGCCGGAGGCGGGTAGCGCTTCTCGCCTCCTCCAACACTTGTTTCCATTGACCAGAAGCTTTTTGATCGTTCGATGTCTCCGTGGAATCCTTTGCAGGGGAAGTGGCTTGTTTTAATGACTTTTTGAGGTATTTTTCAACATAGAGGATGACTGCATCGGCCGCCTGTTTGACCTGCCAATCCGCGATCTTTTCATCAGCATCAATAGAATCGAGATATTGGGATACACGTTCTGTGTTGATATTCTCGAGTTGATAGTTGCTGAACTTGAGAAATCTCCGCACCCAGTGGATGTAGAACTTGATCTTATCTTTGGGCACAGTCCCCAGTTTGGACAGAAACTCTTCAAAATCCCCAACCCTATCATTTTTTTTGTCCATCATCCCTCCCAATAATAAATTTGAGGATTTAATTATATGCAATATAACATTAATACTCAAATACATTATTCAAGTGCACAGGAATACCCATAACGATCGACAAAAAGATAACCATATGAAATTAAATAGTCAAATAGTGATTTGCTATCTCGTTTAAGTCACTTTAGTTCTCCAGAATTTAATTGACATAATTGATTGGCAAGTATAGCATTGAAAGAAATTACACCATGCAGTTCAATAATTGTTAGCCCCGCGCTGCGCGCGGGGCTAACGCGGAGTTGAGCGTCCCCGCGGGTGCGCTCGCCCGACTTGTTTTTCACTGAAAGCTGTGAAACCGCGCCGCGCGCTGATTCGCGCGGCGCTAACAAGTCGTTCGAGCAGACGCTGGCACTCGATGCATGTGCCTTCAGCACGGCATCTCGCGCCATCGCCGCTCAACTCCGCGTTAGGCAGACGGAGGTCTAGATCATGGATACGTGGAAGTTCTACGACATCACTCATCGTGAGCACGTGGTCTGCAATCCCACGAGCGAAGAGAAGCTGGCGCGGCTTGTTGGTCTCCTCCGGCTTTCCGACGATGCACGCGTGGTCGACATTGCATGTGGGAAGGGTGAGTTTCTGATTCGTCTTGCTGAAGCCTACGGCATCCGGGGAATCGGAATTGACATCTCACCGTTCTGCATCGCCGACGCGCAGAGACAGTTGGAGATGCGGGTACCGGGGGCAGAGGTCGCCTTCAAAGAGATGAACGGTTCTGACTTCGGGCTCGACGAGCCACATAGCTTTGCTCTGGCATCCTGCATCGGTGCCAGCTGGGTGTTTGGTGGGCACGCAGCGACGCTGGAAGCGCTATCGGGCATGGTTGAGCCCGGTGGTTGGGTAGTAGTCGGGGAGCCCTACTGGCTCCAGGAACCATCCGAGGACTACCTTGAGGCCTCCGGGGGGACTAGAGACGACTTCGGGACACATTCCGGGAACGTCGAGGCGGGGGAGCTGCGAGGACTCGACTTGGTTCACACCTTCGTGAGCAATAAGGACGACTGGGACAAGTACGAAGGTCTTCAATGGTATGCGACGGCCGAGTACGCCCGGTCTCATCCGGACGACCAGGATCTGCGCGAACTCTTGGAGCGAGTCGCCAAGGCAAAGGCAGTGTACCTTCGATGGGGGCGAGACACTTTGGGCTGGGCGATCTATGCCTTCAGACATCGTTCATCTCAGGGTACCGTTTCGGCTGCCTAACAAGCCGTTGCAGCGGACGGAGCTGCGCCCCGCCGCTGAACGGCAAGGCGTTATGTCTAAACAAAAAAGATATATCTTTCCTAGAAGCAAATCCGACAAATTGTGGCTAGCCCTGATAGTGGCACCACCGGGGGTTTTACTTATTTACAGGGTTTTCAGTTCCATCCTCTCGTTCGATGGAAGATGCCACGGGGTACTGGAATCAGGACCCGAATGCACGCTCCTTGAGTTCATTTTTTCAGAACTTACGTCTACTTTTTTCTTACCTGCTATGGTAGTGATTACGTTATATTGGATAGCGGCAGTGGGGGTTAACTACTTCGGAGTAAGGATTTTTAAACGTATTTCAAAAAGAAAGGAAACCCCGACATAACCAGTCAATCAAGGCGACGGGGGATAGCCCCGTCGCCTTTTACGGAGGCCATTGCCCCCGCGCCTTATCTCTATCGTTCGGCGGGAACAAAAAGAAGAAACCGTTCCCGCCGAACGCTCGGCGCTGCGCGCGGGGCTAACGCGGAGTTGAGCGTCCCCACGGGTGCGCTCGCCCGACTTGTTTTTCACTGAAAGCTGTGAAACCGCGCCGCGCGCTGATTCGCGCGGCGCTAACAAGTCGTTCGAGCAGACGCTGGCA
>Ga0335070_10011490_pt1 | contig 10342 bp, 7 predicted proteins | sample Lox_Sample_13_FD_206722 | JGI IMG/M metagenome (GOLD analysis project Ga0335070, IMG submission 206722) | Soil microbial communities from Loxahatchee National Wildlife Refuge, Florida, United States - Lox_Sample_1.3 | ecosystem: Environmental > Terrestrial > Soil > Wetlands | place: USA: Florida...
CCACTAAATGAGATGGGCATTCTGGTCCAACATGGGGCGGGACTGGAAAGTTCCATCGCCACTCTACGAGCCCAGGTCAGCAGCCTGGAAGCCCGTTTGGCCGCCGCAGAAAATACTATTGCGGCGCTGCAAGCTGCCTTGAGCACTGAGATGGTCGCTCGACAAAGTCCTGATTTCGGCGTACAGACAGCCATTGCCAATGAGGTAACTGCCGAATAGATCCGTGGCCGGTATCGGAACATGGCCGGTGCGGATTTCTATGACGATCTGTAAGTGATCCGATGGCAAGACAGGGTCAATCGACTCTGGCGTGAGCTTCGCTTGTTATTCACTTGTAACGAACATGGCGGAGTCAGTGACTCCGCTTCATTCTCAGCCCCTCTATATCGTCCCCCATCTGGCGATGTGGCGATTGTAGAGATCAAGTAGTTTGTGCTATTCTGGCATCGGCTAGGGTTCTCGCCTCTTCTCAGCCCTGGCTGTTACCTCCTTTCGGTCCCCTCCTCGACTCCCGGGGGGAAAGGACAACTTTTTGGCCAAAATCGCGGATGAGATCCCCAGAGGGATTCCGGCCAATGGCTAACGAGGAAAGAATCAAACTTACAAAGGTTAAGTGCCCGACATGCAAGCTCACGCTACTCATCAAGCCGAGCGTGAAGATCTGCCCCGCGTGTCGGGGTCCCCTGCCCAAGCGCCAGAAAGTTTGACCGATCACCACATCCGGTGCCATGCTAAATGCATCGACCACCTCGAAACTATTGAGTGAGATTTACTGCAGTCTTCCTATAGAGGAATGCCCTCGGGTCTTCTTCCCTGAAAATGGAGCTCTTGGCCAGGAACATGAAGAAGGAGCATATTCGTTTAGCCCTGCTGCACGTGGTGCCTTGGCTCGCCCTCCTGCTCGTAGCGGGCTGCATGCCCAGGATGACCGTGACGCAAACCGCCCACTACCGCCTCTACGACAACCTCAGCCTTCCCCCCCGTGACCCCGAGACCTGGACGGATACGGCGATCCCTATCCCCAAAGGAGCGATCGTCGCCTTCATGGCGGGGGGTCAAATCTATGATCCCCGCTATCAGTATCAGATGGCTTACACCCAACCACACGCCTACTTGTGGCTCAAGATCGGCAAAGATGGGAGCGGAATACCGATCTACCGTGGGTACATGAAAGAGCCGCTAAACATCAATGTGATCAAAGCGGAGAGCGATGGCTCTCTGTACTATCGGACCGCGTTGCGAAGCCCGGAATCAAAAGTGGGGCGCTACACCCTGAATGTCATCGTGTGGCCTGAAGATCAGGAGACGTTTTTCTTGGTGGATTCTGAAGAGCTGGCCCGCTCCCATCCTGAGAGGATTCAGTATCGCTACTTGCCGACCTTTCTCGCCCGGTTGTTCTTTACCCGAGGTGACTATTCCAAGGCGGAGGCGCTCCTGAGATCCCAGAGAGAAAGTCCCAAGCCAACGGCCCACGACTTCATTTTGTCCTCCCGGATCGAGCGGAGTCTCGGGAGGCAAGAACTTGCTCGAACGTACGCAGAGAAAGCGCTGGAGATCTCGAGGCGCGAAGCAAATGCGACAGGGGAGATTTTGGCCCTCTCCGATCTGGCCTGGACTACGTCCAACCTCGGGAATCATAAGGAGGCGATCAGGCTCGCAGAGCAAGCCCTTCTTATGGCAAAGCGCCTCGGGGAACAGTGGTTGATCGTCGATCGGCATCTCGACCTCGGAGGTCTTTATCTCCGGGCCGACAATCCGAATGAGGCGGAAAAACACTGCAAGGAGGGCCGGGCTTTTATCGCCAGCTACGGCGACCGACGCATTGGACCGGAGTGCTACCTCTGTCTCGGGAGAGCTCAGTCGCTATCAGGGAACCAGGAGGAGGCGAAGAGATCATTCGAGGCCGCCCTTGCGGCGGCGACTCGGTGGGGATTTTCCGACGTCCTCTGGCAGGCCCGCGATCACCTCGGGAGGATCGCCGACAAGCAGGGGGCTAGCCGGGAGGCCTTCACCCAGTATGCCCAGGCGATCAACGTGATCGAGGAGATGCGGGGCAAGCTTTCCGACTCGACGCTCAAGACGCTCTTCACCGAGGGGAAAATCGGTGTCTACGAGCGGATGATCTACCTTCTCATCCGAATGCAGAGAGACGCCGAAGCACTCGAATACATCGAGCGGTGTAAGGGAAGGGCTTTGCTGGATATGCTCCAGGAAAAGGCGTTTTCCTCCAGGAACCGCGAGGAAAACGAACTCCTCACCGAAGAACGGGCTCTTGCCGGGAAAATTGAGCAGATTTCCCGGGGGCTTGGAGAGGGGCTCGGGGGCGAGTCCAAGGAGGCTGAGGATCGCTCGGCGAAACTCAGCAACTTACAACTCCGACGCCAGGCCGTGCTGGCGAGAATCGAGAGTCTGAATGCCGAGCTTGCCTCCCTGCTCACTACAAGGCCCTTGAGCACTCAGGAGATCCAAGCTTTGCTCGACCCCGATACGGCTCTTCTCGAGTACTTTGTCGGCGAGCAGAGTGCGAGGGTCATGCTGGTGACCCGCGACCGGGTCCTCGCCTTTCCCCTGGCCGCAGGGCCGGGAAAGCTCTCCCGGCTCATTACGGCGTTCAGGACTGATGCCGTAGAAGAAGTATACAAGAGCGGGCTCCTCTTGCCCGGGTATGACAAGGCGCTCACCGAGCTCCACGATATCCTCATTGGCCCGGCGACAGGAGAGCTCCGAGGCAAGCGACACCTTGTGATAGTCCCCCACGGGGTGCTCCACTACATTCCATTCCATGCCCTTATCCCGAAGAAGGGTAGCTATCTCCTGGAGTCCTTTTCCGTGAGCTATCTTCCCTCAGCGAGTGTCCTCCGGTACGTGCGAGCAAACAACAAGGGGAACCACACGGCCTTGTTTGCGGCGGCCAATCCGGATACGGATCTCACACCCCTGCCTGCAGCGGAAGCGGAGGCCCGGGAGGTCGCGGCCCTGTTCGAAACGAAGCTGCTGCTTATCGGCCCCCAGGCCACCAAGACCTCGGTCAAGCGGTATGGAGGGCAGTACGACCTGGTCCTTCTCTCCACTCATGGAGAGATGATAGAGTCGAATCCGTTGAAGTCCAACCTACGCTTCACCCCTTCTCCCGGCGACGACGGCAAGCTCACGGTGAGCGAGATCTTCGACCTGGAGATCAAGGCCAACCTGGTGACGCTCTCTGCCTGCGACACCGCCCTCGTCTTGGGTGAGCAGGAGGCCTTTCCCCAGGGCGACGACCTCATCGGCCTGAGTAGGGCCTTCATCCACGCGGGAACCCCAAGTATCATCGCCTCCCTCTGGAAGGTCTCCGACGACTCTACCGTCGAGATCATGCGAGCCTTTTACAAGAACTTGCGGAAGATGTCCAAGGTGGACGCCCTGCGCCAGGCTCAGCTTACCATGATCAAGAGTGATGCCGGACTCAAGACAGGAAGTGAGCGCGCTTGGTCCCACCCTTTCTACTGGGCACCGTTCATTCTCGTCGGCGACTGGAGATAGAAGACCAACTATCTAGGCTCGACGCGCCCTCTCACCTTCGCGCCTGAAAACGGTCTGGACGCGCGATGGATACGACCGAATTGTTAACCCGCATTATGCACGAGCCACCTGCTGCGACCGCGGATATGGCCGTCCTTCCGGGCGTCCTCGGGTGTTCCTTCGACAGGCTCAGCGAATCTAGGTCGGACCAAGCCAACTGACCGATATGGTGAGGAAAGGTCTTCGGAATCGACGTCAATTCGGCCTTAAACCGGCGTTTTCGCGGTCAAAAAGAGTGGTTTAACGGGGCCGTCCAAATCGTTCAACTCGTGGGCAGAATGGGGGACAGGAATCTCGCATTTTTGTTATTTCAACAAATTTCTTGTTGACATGAATCACTATATAACCCTCGTGGCACTTAGACATTTGTCCTTTCGCTGTGACGAATTTGCGGCAAGAAACTCATGAATGTCAATGTTTCACGAGCGTCCCGTATGCCACGCGCTGTCTTCGTAGGAGGACCTGCAGGGGCGATACTCAGTATCAACACAGGATTCTTTTGGTGACCTTTTGGGATAGAATAGCTTCCCCGAGGCAGTGACCCCGGTCCCAGGGACCGGTCCCGGGAAAACTCCACTACCCTGTTTCTGTGAGGTCTTACAGCAGTGTCAAGACAAGTCATCGTCATCGGCGCAGGACTCGCAGGGATGACCGCAACCCTTACAGCCCATGGAGAAGGTGCTGACGTCGTCCTGATCGCTCGGGGGGACATCGGGCTCGGGACTAACTCCGCCATGGCCAACGGGGTGTTTGCGGGCCCCGGTCCCAGCTATACCGAGGAAGAGTACGTGCGGGATACCTTGGAGATCGGCAAGCGTATCAACCACGAGCCTTACGTGAGCCTCGTCGCTCGCGAGGCGCCGGGGGCATGGGATTTTCTCCGCTCCCTGGGCCTGAATCTGGTGGAGACCGCCCCTGGCACCTGCGTCATCCAGACCCCGGAGTCTGATGTCGTTCGGGGTGCTATCATCGTGCGAACCCTGGCGGAGCGAATCAGGAAGCTGGAAAAGGTGAGGGTGGTCACCGGGTTTCAGGTAACGGAAGTTGTTCGGCACGGCGAGCGCGTCTGTGGGGTGAGGGGATGGGATCGGGCCGGGCAGCCGGAAGCTATATGGGGGTCGTCGGTGATCCTCGCTACGGGCGGCGCCGGGGCGATCTACCTCAGGAACGACAACCAGAGGAGCACCGTGGGCCAGGGGTATTTCCTTGCCGCCAAGGCCGGGCTGGAGCTTTGGGACATGGAGTTTGTTCAGTTTTACCCCTTCGTCATCGCCGAACCGCACCTCCCCTCGGTCATGCTCTATCCTCCCTACCCAGAGGAGGTCAGGCTGCTGGGTTCGAGCGGAGTTGACCTGGCAGCGAAGTACGGTCTGGATGATCTGACTGCGGCCATCAGGCGGAGGCGCGACGAGCTCTCGGCTATGATTTTCAACGAAGGGCTGGCAGGGCCTGTGCGGATGGACCTTACCGGAGTCCCTGCCGCCTCGTGGGAGCACTATCCACTAAAACTCCTGAGCAAGATCAAATTCGACTTCCGTCGGCAGCCGGTGACCATTTCGCCCGGGGCTCACTTCTTCATGGGTGGGGTGCGGATCCATGAGAACTGCGAGACGGCTACCGCGAGGCTCTTCGCCTGCGGCGAGGTGGTATGGGGCCTCCATGGCGCGAACCGGCGGGGAGGAAACGCCCTCACCGAGTGTGTCGTGACCGGCCGGATCGCCGGCAGAGAGGCAGCAAGGCAGTCAAGCCCCGGGAAGATATGTCGCCTGGAGCCGGGACTCCCTCACACGCCTTGGCTGCCCCTCCCGACGCCGGCCACGGTGGAGCTGAGGAGGTTTCGGACCTTGATCAGGGAGGTCGCCTGGAACTGTGCCGGGGTGGTGAGGTCGGAGGGGGGGCTGGCGCGGGGGTTGAAGACTCTTCCGGAACTTGAGAGTCGTTTACAGGGGATCAACCCGAAGACAAGCGCCGAGATGAGGCTGAAGGAAGATCTTGCGAGCGCAATGTTCGTGCTGAAGACGGTCCTTACCGCCAGCGTTTCCCGAAGAGAGAGCCGCGGCTCTTTCCAGCGCGAGGATGCTCCTCGAGAAGATGACGCGAACTGGCGGAAGAATTCTCGCCTGACCTATGATCCTGCGAGCGGGAAGGTCGCGGTCAGCTATCATAAGCTCGAAGGGCATGAAGGTGGTGGCTGGAGGTCGAATGAGTGATTCCAGAGGGCAACGCGTGGCTTCATTTTTTGCAGCCACAGAGTCCAGACATTTCGGGACCCCACCTTTTGTTATCCTGGACTTCCCTTTTGGCGGCTTAATCCAGCCTTAAGCCTTTGACCGGCTGCAATATCTTGTGGTAGTCTCGATGCATCTCATGTGGGGTTCAAAGTGTTATGTGCACTCTCCTACGGGCGTGGTCGAATTTTAGATAACTCATCAGATGTGAAAGTTACCCCGGCAGTTGCCCCGGTGCGTCACACGTTCTAGTGTGCTAGTGTGAGCCTAGGAACGGTCACGCCTTTTCGGCTTAAAGGTCCTTCGCCCTCTTCTTAATACGTTCGCTTCTTCGCATTTCATATTCCTTATCACAACGATACGTCCTATAGTGGATACCTGATTCATCCAGTCGTCTGTCATACTCTACTGCCAGTATATATCCGGCTGTCTGTTTCCATTCATATTCTTTTCCTCGCATGATAGCCCCCATTCGGTCCCGTGATGTAACTTCTTCTTCCTTAGTTGGCGATCCGTATTTGCGTTTCAGTGCCCCGACTACCATGTCGAACTTTTCATGATCTATAACTATTAGAATGTGTTCGAGCTTCTCTTTGTAAAAGAAGAACATTGCACCCTTAGCATATTCGTCTGCTATGGTTTCATTTTTTGAATAGCACTCGTCGTCGGCGATAAGTCCATCCGATTTAGAACATTCGCTATCTGGATTTGTCTCTTTCATCTCGGGCAGTGTAGTAACGCCAAGAACGTAATTCTTGAATGCGAGAGGTTCGCTTCCCACCCCGTGTGAAAGATGAACGAAGACGCCTAGGACACAAAGAACCATTGCCACCGTGAATATCGTGATTTGCCTCACGCAATCTGCTCCCTTAGAAATAAAAATCCCCACGTGATCCCAGGCCGTCACAGCCTGCCGGCCCGTGGCACGGACCCTGGGAAACGATGATGTCGACTTGTCCGTGTTGCATTCGGATCATTTTGTTACCGTACCATTAGCAGACTTGGCAAAGCAAACGTAGAGATCATTCCACCGGCCCGCCGGCCAGGAGAGGCCGCCACCGAGTGGCTTGTGCTGCCGTAAGGCTTTCTTGTAAGCCGTTTAAGCTTGCACCGAAGCACATTACGTGGACAGGCTCACCCGGTTGCCTGTCGATCACGGTGGACTGGCATCGGAGATTGCCGAGCATCACCCCCAAGGGTGCCCAGGATCTCCCTGTCAGCGTCGATGATAAAAGTCTCCAAAACGCCGAAATAAAATGTCCCCGTGCATAATGGGGGCTAGCATTCGGTAGTCGTGGCGCTACCCCCAAAATGGTACGGTGACCCTCATCGCTTTGACCGGTCCCAAGATTTCGTGGTAGGGTTGATCCACCGAGGCCGGTGCCGGTGATATTGGGGGTGATAGATGGGGAAAGGATGGTCGCTCCTTGGCTGCTTGCTCATAGTGGTGTGTTTGAGCATGGGCTGCGCCACGGCACCTGTCCCTCCAGGAATCTCTCAAGTCACCGTGGAGGAACAGGTAGTCCTTCCTCCTGACATACTGACAGACATCCAGGTAGCTGGCAGGGATGTCCGTTTGTTCTTCAAGCTCTCCGACGCCACTTGGAGGACCTATACCGCCTACGAGGTCACTGACCCCTCTCGGGTGATAGTGGACCTTCCCAACGCTATGGCGGAAGGCATACCTCCTTCATGGCCTGTAGAAAATGGGTTGATCAGTAAGATCGAAACGGTTACGGTCCACCCCAAGCCTCAACCCTACACGCGGGTCGTCATAGAACTAGCACGAGAGACCTCCTACACGATCGGCCGAGTCGAGGAGGAGATCGTGGTGACCTTCGATCAGGCCCCCGAATCGCCTGTGATATCTTCGGTCTTGGTCAGGGCGAGAGCGGAGCCTCCCACTGTCGAACCCTTTGCGGAGACACCCTTGGTTCAATCCCAGGCTACTGCAGAAGAGAGACTCCCGTCTGCTCGTCGACTCCTGACCATTCAGGCGTCAGCCATTGACCAGGAGGCGAAATTCTTCATCGTCGCGGATGGTAGGCTGGATCAATACCGCGTCGTTCATTTCACAGATCCACCCCGGGTTGTGCTGGATCTCAGGGGAGTACAATCCAGCGACGTCAAGGATGCCGTGACCCTGAGCGGATCTCTCGTCAAGAGGGTGAGAGTCGGCCTCCACACGGACAAGGTGCGACTCGTTTTCGAGCTGATCCCTGAGGTTCGGGTTACCTATCAGGTGATCTCGGAAGGTGACACGCTGCAAGTCCTGTTCAGGTCGGGCCCTAGGTTTCCCAGTGCGCCGGAGAGCTGAGAGACCCGGACACGTCGTGGATGCCTGCTGACGGTGGGCCATGGTGTGAGGCGGGCTCCCCAGCTGCCTTGACAGGATTGGCTGCTCCCTCTGGCGGGGCTGCTCCGACTCATACATCGTTTCAGGCAAGGTGTATTATTTGCGCCTTGAGTTAAGCCGCATTATGCAAGAACCGCCTGCTGCGACCGCGGATATGGCCGCCCTTCCGGGCGTCCTCGGGTGTTCCTTCGACAGGCTCAGGACAAGCTCACCTTGCGACGTACTGAAACGTACGCCTCAGGTCCGAGGCCCTGTGGTTGCCTGGTGGCACGGCCATCTCCACGACCTCACTACGACGTCTCGTGCATAATGCGGGTTAAGTGAATCACGGCAGACAATCGCAGCACCCTGGAAAAAGGTGGGAGCGCTTTAAAGTCTTACAGCCTGGCCAGGAATGCTGGGTGGCCGTAACGCTCGATGGCAACCGTGGGAAAAGGAGAAAGAGCTGCCTGAGGGCATATCCACCCCCTGGATTTGGCGTTTCTTGCCAAGCAGAACCCGAAGATGGTTAAATTCGGTTTGCTAGACGGCGCAACAGTTTCAAACCTTGAAATAGAATCCAAACGAAAGTAGAGCCCGCCATGTACAAGGTTCTCAAAGTGTTTTTGTGCTGCCTGCTCTTGGGGGGCTGTACGCATCAAAACACCAAGGAGCCATCCGCTGCCCGCAGGACGACTACCTACAGAGCAAGATATAGTTTCTCATTATCCCGGGTCGAACGCCCCGAGAAGGCTTCCCAACAGTACGGTCCTCCAAAGATTGACACCCTCTCTTCAAACCAGGATTATCGCTACTATTTCGAAGATGAGTTGGTAAGGGTACGGTGGGCTTTCAGGAGCAACCAGATGGCCTTTTCGCTCGAAAACAAGGCGGACCGCCCAATCCAGATCCCTTGGGACGAAGCAGCCTTTGTTGACGAATCGGGTCGCAGCCACCGAGTCATGCACGCGAGCGTGAAGTTCGCCGATAGAGAAAAACCCCAGGCGCCCTCTGTTGTTCCCCCCAAAGAGTTGCTGGAGGATATTGTTGCTCCGACTGACTACGTCCGCTGGGTTGAGGGGAAAAGATCCACGGCGGGAAGATGGGAAGAGGAATCTCTTCTTCCCGACTTTGATTTTCACAGCTCCTCCCTGAAGGGAGAATATGCAACATTCGCCGACTTCGAAAACGCGGCTAAGTCGAAGGTGGGGAAGACGATCAAGATCGTACTCCCCCTGGAGGTCGAAGACGTAGTCAATACCTACATATTTACCTTCCAGATCGAGAGCACTGACACATTCGAAGAGACTGGTCAAAGGGTGGGGGGAAGGGAGGGGTCTAAGAGTCGATCGAAAAGTGAGGTGGGTGGCGGTCGGAAACCGTGACCCCTGACCTGCCCCCCGAAATCGGTCCAGGGAAATGTGAGATCTGTCGGATTTCGGCGAGAAGGGGATGCCGAAGAAGCGATGCCGTCCCTTTCTAAAATTCAAGACAACAGTTCCAAGAGCATCCTGCACGATATGGGGAGGGATTAATAATGAAGGAAGTGAAAAACGTGGCTCTAGTCGCGCATGATAATAGGAAGAAAGATTTAGTTGAGTGGGTCGAATGGAACTATCAGATTTTACTTAACCATAATTTGATTTGCACGGGAACAACTGGTCTGATGATAGAAAGGGTGATAAGACAAAAACTGGAAAAAGAGAATGCTGATTATATGTTAAAGTCTATTACAAAACTTAAATCAGGACCTCTGGGTGGTGACCAGCAACTAGGTGCGATGATCACGGAGGGAGAAATCGATGTGTTGATCTTCTTCTGGGACCCTATGCAGCCACATCCTCATGATGTTGACGTGAAGGCATTGTTGAGAATAGCAGTAGTATATAATATACCCATCGCCTGTAATCGCTCCTCCGCAGATTTTATCATCTCATCTCCTCTCATTAACGAAGGTTATGAACCAAAGTTAAAGGACTATTCAGATTATTTGAAAAGGGAGATCGAATAGACGTATCCCAACAACGAAAGGTTTAGTCTTTCGTTAGCCCGCCCCGAGGATGCCGCAACCCGGCCCCGACGACCCGCGCGGCGCTGTAAGTTCCATGATCCATCCCCACCCTCAAGATCCCAGTCTCGAACCACTTGAACCATTTGATGTCAACGTCACTCTACTTTGTTCTTTGATCAGCGAATGAAATGTCCCCTGAACAGCGGT